>ORJL010778461.1_pt1 | contig 19504 bp, 23 predicted proteins | sample 1779941 | NCBI WGS metagenome assembly ORJL01 (sample SAMEA104232317, study PRJEB22302) | groundwater metagenome | biome: forest; feature: aquifer; material: groundwater | place: USA | collected 2011-08-07 | depth 5.8 m | reverse complement strand
ATTCATTTATTTGACTGAAATTCTTGACAAATCTGCTTTCATAGCAAAGTGCGTTCAAGCTACGCCCTTTAGGGTGTGGTTAGCACTTTGCGCAGATTTTTTTTGACGCAAAATACTTGTTTAAAAAGAATTGATTAAAATTAGAAAAATAAATAAAAATAAAAAATATTTGAAGACTTATCGTCCACCGCGTGCCATTTTTGCGCGTGAGATGTCTCCTGCTTTGTCTATGAAGTACAAAAATCCGCCGACTTTTTTAACTCCTACTTTTGCTACTTTTTCAGGATGTCCACCTTTTCCTTTCTTTCTTCCGCGTGCCATTTTTGCACGTGAGACGTCTCCTGCTTTGTCAACGAAGTACAAAAATCCGCCGACTTTTTTAACTCCTACTTTTGCGACTTTTTCTGCCATTTTGTATTCCTCCTTTTATAACGGGAAGATAAGATAAAACTTATTTCCCCCCAATAACTTAATTCTACACGACGATAAAACGAGCTTATTTATATATTTTTCGTCGTTTTGGCCATTACTTCTTTTTTGACTTGGCTTTTTTGGCGTCTAAACCACGAACAAACCAAGCTTCAGCTAGCATTTTTTTTAGCTTTTGAGCCTCTTCTATACTGCATTTTTTCATTTTTGCAAGCTCTTGCTCTGACATTACTTTTTCTTTTTCAAGACGACGAGACTCTTCTAGCAATTTTTTCCAGTCTAATTTTTGCTCAGGCATAAATTCAGTGTAGATTTGTGATTATAAAATTCTTTCGATACAAAGTATAACCTTATTTTTTTTCATGTTGTTTTTTAAATTATTTTAGTGCAGGAATAATTTTGGATAATATGGTTTTGGGATAATATAGATGGGGGATAAGATTGGTGTGGTGTGGCATAGAATATAGTGTGGCGTGTTAGCATAACATAAAACTTTATTAACTGGTACTTAGAACGCAATTTTATGGCAAAAGGGCTGATAATATCAGGACAATTCGGAGACATTTGCATACGAGAAAAATCAGACAACAAAATAGAATTAGGGGAGCTGCTTATTGTTGAATCTGGGAATTCTAAAATTTTACTTTATGTTTTTGATTTACTTTACGGTTCACAATTAACACAGCAAAATCTTGAATTAGTATCAGGGCTTAAACTCGAAGAAGATTCAACACTTCAATTAATGGATGCAAATTTGAGAACATATGTTCTTGCAAAAGCAAAAAATTTGATTTCAATTGCTGCAAATAAAGCAACAACCTGCAAACTTTTGCCAAACTTTTTTTGCGAAGCAAGAGAATTGCGCTCAGAAGACCTAACATTTTTTGCTGCACCAAAAAACGCGCTAAATTTAGGACTGCTTCGAAGCGGAAGCAAAATAATTAACACGCCCATCTTGCTTGACGGCAGAAATGTATTTAGCCATCACATCTTGGTATCAGGAACAACAGGAAAAGGAAAAAGCGTGCTCATGAAAAATTTGCTCTGGGAAGCAATTGATAAAGAATACTGCGGACTTTTGGTCTTAGACCCACACGATGAATACTATGGCAAAACAAAACTAGGACTAAAAGACCATCCGATGGCGGGGCAAAATCTTGCGTACTATTCACCAAAAAATCCGCCCCCAGGATGCATGACACTTAAAATAAATATAGAACACATAAAGCCTGCGCATTTTAATGGCGCAGTTGAATGGAGTGAAGCACAACAAGAAGCACTCTTTGCATACTTTCGCGACTACAAAAACCAATGGATTGAAGCCATAATTTTAGCAAAACCACTAAATAATGTCAAATTCAATGAAGCAACAATTGATGTTGTTAAAAGAAGAATGATGCAACTGCTCAACATTTCAATTGATGAAACCAAAAACATGATTTGCCACGGAATTTTTGACTCGCACGCAGGAGAAACAACAATAAAAGAAATAGTAAACTTGCTAACACAGGCAAAAAAAGTAATAGTTGACACATCAGAATTAAGCGGGCCATGCGAAATACTAATTGGAAGCTTAATTGCACACGAAATTTTTGAACACAACAAAAGAATACCTGCAAAAGAATTAGAACAAAAACCAGTCATATCAATAATTCTTGAAGAAGCACCACGCGTTCTTGGAAAAGAAGTGCTTGAAAAAGGCCCAAATATTTTTGCAACAATAGCACGAGAAGGAAGAAAATTCAATGTAGGAATAACTGCAATCACACAACTGCCAAGCTTAATTCCAAGACAAATACTTGCAAACATTAACACAAAAATAATTCTTGGAACAGAACTAAAACAAGAAAGGCAGGCAATAATTGAAAGCTCAGCACAAGACCTAAGTTCAGATGATAGGCTAATTGCATCACTTGACAAAGGAGAGGCAATAATCACATCAACATTTGTTAGCTTTGCAACACCAATAAAAATACCTTTTTTTGAAGAAAAAGCCTTAGCAGCAAAAGAGCACAAAAAAAATTACACTGCGAATTTTTTTGGAGTAAAAATACAATGAAATTCGCGCACATTGCAGACTGCCATCTTGGAGGCTGGAGAGAGCCTAAAATGCGCGCAGCAAACGAAGAATCATTTGTGCAAACAATAAATAAATGCATACAAGAAAAAGTTGAATTTGTTTTAATATCAGGAGATCTTTTTAACACAGCATTTCCTGCAATAGATAGCATGAGAATTGCTGTTGAAAAAATAAAAGAGCTAAAAGACAAACAAATTCCAGTCTATATAATCCCTGGAAGCCACGATTCAAGCGCAAGCGGAAAAACAATAATTGACGTAATTGAAAGCGCAGGGCTTGCAATAAATGTCGCGTGGGGCACAATTGAAAATGAAAAACTCAAACTAAATTTCACAACAGATACAAAAACAGGCGTAAAAATTGCCGGACTTTTGGGCAAAAGAGGCGGGCTTGAAAAAGAGTATTACCAACAATTATCAAATGAACACTTAGAAAATGAAGACGGGTACAAAATATTCATGTTTCACTCATCAATACAAGAACTAAAACCAAAAGAATTTGCGCAAATGGACGCAATGAGTGCATCACTTTTGCCAAAAAATTTTAATTATTATGCAGGAGGACATGTGCACATAGTTCACAAAGCAGATATTGAAGAGCGAAAAAATATTGTGTATCCTGGCCCCACATTTCCTAACAATTTTTCTGAAATAGAAAAACTACAGTGTGGAAGCTTTTGCATCATAGATACTGGTGATACTAGCAGTACTGGCGATATTGGCGGTACTGGTAAAGATGCCAGCAAAGATGCCAGCAAAATAAGGCATGAAAAAGTGCAGATACACCCAACAATTTCACTCACATTTGAATGCGAAAATAAAACTGTGCAAGAAATAAATCTCGAAATGCAAAAAAAAATTGAAGAAATAAATGCCCAAAACGCAATAATAACAATTAGGCTTTTTGGCAAAATGCGCGAAGGAAAAACATCAGAGCTTGAATTCAAAAAAATAAATTCGTTTCTTGAAGAAAAAGGCGCTTATTTTGTTATGAAAAATACAAACAGCCTAACAAGCCCAGAATTTGAAGAAATAAAAGTTGCGCAAGGCACGCAAGAAGAAATTGAGCAAAAAATAATCTCTGAACACGCACAACAAATCACGCTAAAAGATTATGAACAAGACAAGCTAATAATAAAACAGCTGCTCCAAGAATTATGCACTGAAAAAAATGAAGCAGAAAAAATAGCAGATTTTGAGAAAAGACTCGCAGACGCACTCAATGGCTTAATGCTTGCAAATCTTATTTTTTTTTGAAGTGCCAAACAAAATTCTTTTAAAAAAACCAACACCCAAAAATGAAAAAATAATTATTCCTGCAATAATATTAACAACTACTTTGTCCATTTTCATAATCCAAATTATGATTGCATCAAAATTAGGCGCCAAATAAAAACCAAGAAGATTAAACACAGGAACAAGAATTAAAACTGCAGCCAAGTCAACAACAAAAAATTTCTTCCAAGGCAATTTAGCACTGCCTGCTGCAATTGGAAAAAAAACCCTAAGCCCTGAGAGAAACCTGCTAAAAAAAATAGTTTTGTATGGGTGTTTTTTAAATTTTTCATGCGCCCATTTAAGACGTGCAGTGCTTAACATCCAGTCCACAATATGGCTTCCTTTGTAGCCCAAAAAATAACTCCAATTATCACCTACAACCATACTAATAAAACACAAAATCATTGCATATTTTAAGTCAAAAAATTCAATGCTTGCCAAATAACCAATAATTAAAAGAACAATCTCTTCAGGAATTGGAATGCCAAAGCTTCCTGCCATTATTGCAATTGGAATTGCAAAATAGGAAAGATTCACCAGCACATCAATTACCCAATTTAAAATCATTAGTTTTCACCACTTTTTTTAAAACAAATTGAAGTGCGCTTAATAAAATTACGTATTAATTTACGTAGTAATTGGCATATTTTATTATTATGGATACTTCCTCTTAATTGTTCTTGGGAAAGGAATTGCATCACGAATGCTTTCAAGCTTGCAAAACCATCTAACAATGCGCTCAACACCCATTCCAAAACCAGAATGAGGCACACTGCCAAAACGCCTCAAATCAAGATACCAAGCATAACCCTCTGGATTTTCCCCCTGCGCAATAAGCTTATTTTTTATTACATCAAGATTAGTCTCTCGCTCGCTGCTCCCAATAATTTCACCATAACCTTCGGGTGCAAGAACATCACAGCAAAGAACAACTTTTGAGTTATTTGGGTCTTCCTTCATATAAAATGCCTTAATTTCCTTAGGGTATCTTGTAACAATTAGAGGCTTGTTGTAATGCTTCATTAATTGCTCTTCTTCTTCAGTCCTTAAATCTTTTCCCCAAGGAACAATCATTCCGTCTTTTTCTAAAATTTTTAGTGCTTCATCATAAGAAATTCTTGGAAAAGGTGGCGTGATTTTTAGCAAGTCATCTGGGTTTCGCCCAAGAATTTTTAATTCATTTGCGCAATTTTTTGCAACAAACTCGCAAATATATGAAATTAATTCTTCTTCAAGCGCCAAGAGGCCTTCAAAATCAAGCCAAGCAGCCTCGCCCTCAAGATGCCAATACTCTGTTAAATGGCGATTAGTTTTTGAAGGCTCTGCTCGAAAACTAGGAGTTAGCGCCCAGACTTTTTCAAGCGAAAAAATTAATGCCTCAAGATAAAGCTGAGCACTTTGGCTCAAATACGCTTTTTCATCAAAATATTTTATTTCAAACAGAGTGCTTCCGCCCTCGCAACTGCTTCCAGTAATTATTGGAGGTGTTGTTTCATAAAACTTTTTTTTATCAAAAAATTCCCTGCAAGCTTTTAGCACGCCAGATTTTATTTTCCAAACATTTGTTAATTCACGGCTTCGAATCCACAAATGCCTCTGGTCAAGCAAAAATTCAGTACTTTGATCTTTTGTAATTGGGTAACGCTGTGCAATGTGAATAAGATTCAAGTTAGAAACACGCACTTCAAAACCAGTTGGCGCGCGCTTGTCCTCAAAAATTTCACCGCAAATTTCAATAGAAGATTCAATACAGACTTGGTTTGCATCATTCCAAATTTTTTCTGAAACTGCAGATTTATCTATTACACATTGAATAATACTCGAATGGTCCCTTAGAACTATGAAAGCAAGCTTGTTGCTCTTTCTTTCACGATAACACCAGCCACGCAAAGAAACACTTCCCTTGCCTTGATTTATTGCTTCTTGAATTGAGATGTGTGACATTATTATTTGAAAAATTAAGTGGTTTATAAACTTTAACCTACAGCCAACAACAATTTTTCAATTAACAAACCAACAATAAACCAAATTGGAAAATAATCCAGCCTAATTACGTTTCGAAAAGAAAATCTTGCAGTATAATGCCAAGGGCATCTGCCAATGTAGAATTGTAAAAAACTGCCTGTTGCAAATTCGCCTGCGATTATGTATGCTGCATAAATTGCGCCCCTGAAAAACCAATTATTTTCTGCAAAAACAAAAAACAAAAATTTAATTAACAAACCTGCTGCGCCATAAATTGGAAACATCCACAAATAAGAACAACCCTTCAAAATCGGGTCTTTTTTAATTATGCTGTCAATAATTGCAGTAAAAACAACCTCTGCAAAAATTCCAAGAAATCCAAAAATTATGAAAATGTCAAGATTATTCATTTGTTTTTTTTAGAATTTCAACATTTACTTTTGATTGATGCTTGAAATTTTGCGCGTCATTTATTGTGCCGACAATGCTCCCGTAATGCATAGGAATTGCTAACTTTGGAAGAAAAGTATTTATCGCATCTGCTGCTTCTTTTGCTGTCATAGTGTATGTTCCAGAAACAGGAACCATCGCAACATCAATATTTTTGAGTGCAAGCATTTCAGGAGTTGCATCAGTGTCGCCAGAATGATAAATTGTTTTACCATCAATTGAAATTACAAAGCCAACATGGCCGTCATTTTTTGGATGAAAAGAAATGTTTGGCGAGCGAAATTTATCTGTGTTGTATGCAGGAATTGTTTGAAAATTTAAGCCTTCAACAGAATACGTTTTGTTTGGCTCAACTAGCACAAATTTTTTGAAATTTAATTTTGAAATCTTGCTTTGGCATTGCGGAATTGTAATTATTGTTGTTTCTATTGTTGCAATTTTTTTTATGTCATCAAGACTGCAATGATCAAAATGCTCATGAGTTACGAAAATAAAATCTGCTTTTTTGCTGGCGTTTGAAACATTAAAAGGATCAATGTAGATTGTTTTGTTGCCACTTGTGATTCTAAAACAATCATGCCCGAACCAGTCAATTAAAAGACCCAAAACAGTTGCCATAATTTTTATGATTGTTTGGCACTAGTTAATAATTCTTTCGCAGAAGTTAATTTTATTTCAATATTTATTTTGTCTTGATTTTTAATGCCAAATCTTCGAGTTTTTCCAAACTGTATTTTATGCCGTCAAACTTTTTTCTCAAAGGACTGTTTCGAAAATCAAACATCATTAATTCTTCATAAACCTCTTCAACAAAATCTCTGATTGAAAGAGCAGTTTTTATGTCATCTTTTAAAACAGAATTAATGGCCTTTCTTACAAGCTCGCCTATTAAATCACACAATCCTGGAAGGTAAACATCAGTATCAACACCAAGCTCTTTTGGAGAAGGAATCTTATTTTTTGTTGTGAAATCAAAATAACATTTAGCTTCAACAAATTCTTCAAGCGCTTCACCATATGCGCCAACACTTGCAAGATGTAAATCTTTTTTTACAAGCAAGTTCATTTTATCAATTAATTTTTGAGCATCAAAGAGCTGTTTTTCTGCAGTTTTTACTTCACTTCTGTGCAAAGAATAAATTGCGCCTTTTGAGAGCTTTAAAATATCTCTTGAAGTTTTAATTACTGCTTCTCTTGATTCATCAAAAGACTCAATTTCTTCGCGCATTTGGTCAAAAAGTTTTTTGTCAAGCATATATTTTATAATACGTCTGACTTATTTAAAGGTAGTGGGCAGTTTGCTTTGAGTTCTTCAAGACTCGCACATTACTTACTATGAATCGCTCATAGAAACCTTTTTATATATACTATTAATATTGTGATTAGAGTAAAAAAAGGTGAATTAATGGCAAGCATGCTTGGAAATGTAATACAATTCTTTGACAAAATAGGAATTTATGAAGTTGTAATGCCATTTTTGCTCACATTTACAATAGTATTTGCAATACTTGAAAAAACAAAAGTATTAGGAACAGAAGGAGACAAAAACGGGCCGCGCAAAAACATTAATGCGCTTGTTGCATTTGTTATTGGATTTATGGTAATAGCATCAGCACAACTTGTGCAAATAGTAACACAAGTATCATCGCAAGTCGTAATACTTATTTTATTGATAGTATTTTTTTTAACACTTGTTGGAACATTTTACAAGCCTACAAGCACTGGCGAAACAGTGCCTGGAAATTGGCAAACATTCTTTTTGTTTTTTATGTTCATTGGCATTTTATTCATATTTTTAGCAGCAATAAAAACACAAAACGGATACAGCTGGCTTGAAATAGGCATAAATTATCTAGCAAATTATTGGTCAAGCACAGCAGTTGCATCAATACTTTTAATAATAGTAATTATTGCAACAGTATGGTGGATAACAAAAAAAGAGGAATGATAAAATGATATTCCAAATAGCAGTAGGCTCAAGTTCAGCAGGCAGTCTTATCTCAGCACTACAACAATATGGATTTGTTGATTTAGTAATACCATTTGTTTTAATATTTGCAGTGCTTTTTGCAATCTTGCAAAAAGTTGGAATTTTTGGAGGAGCAGAAGCAAAAAAATACAATGTAGTAATATCTGTTGCAATTGCACTATTAATTGTTATTCCACACGCATTAAGCCCAAATCCTGCTGATGCTGTTAGCGTGATTAACAGATTTCTTCCAGAATTCGTATTTATTTCAATTGCACTTTTGATACTGCTTGTACTTGTAGGACTTGTTGGCGGCGGAACAAAAGTTTCATCAGGTGGAGGACTTATTGTTGGAATAGCATCAGTTCTTGCAGTAATTTATTTAGCAATCGTAATATTATCATCTGCTTCACCAAACAGCAATCTTCCCGCTTTTTTAAGCGACCCTAACTTTCAAGCAATAATTATTGTGATACTTGTCTTAGGGCTTGTAATTTATTATATAGGCGGCGATGACACGAACAAAGTTGATTTTGGAAAATGGATTAAAACATTATTTGGCGGAGAAGGAAAACCTGACTAAAAATGGCTAGTTATTCAAATTTGCTTGCAATAATTGATCAATGGGGTTTACGAGATGTATTAATCCCATTTGTAATAATTTTTACAATAATTTTTGCAACACTTCAAAAACTAAAAATATTTAAAAAAAAAGGAACAGACGGAAAAGACACAAATGAAGCTGACAAAAAAATAAATCTTGTTCTTGCAGTGGGGCTTGCTAGCGCATCAATGGTTCCACATTTTACTGGCAGAGGATTTGATGTTGTCATATTTATTCATTCCTTTTTGCCAAACTCATTTTTGCTGTTATTTGTAGTGCTGCTTTTTATGGCATTAATGGGAACAGTTAGCGACGTATCTGGCAAAAAACCACAAGACCATCCATTACTTGGACTTGTTGCAATAGTTGCAGTATTTTCACTCGCAGTAATATTATTACAATCAGCACAATTAGTTAATTACCCTGCACTTGCGTTTTTAAGTGATCCAAACACGCAAGCAATCGCAATTGTAATACTAGTATTTATACTAGTAATTTGGTATATAAGTAAAAAAGATGAAACAAAAAAACCTGAAGAATATTTTAGCGGATTTAAAAAAATATTAGAAAGCGCTTTTGGAAAATAACATGGCAACACTACTCGACATTGGATTATTGAAAGGGTTTTCAAGCATATTTCCATTTCTTTTCGTGCTTGTTGTAATGTGGGCAGTATTATTGAGAGTAAAATTGTTCTCATCGAATAAAGCATTTGCCGCGATGGTTGCATTTTTGGCAGCAATAGCAGTAATGTTTTCACCAATTGCAATTAAAACAATCAATTTAATGGCACCATGGTTTGTGTTATTATTTATTGGAATAGTATTTGTTATGATAACATATCAAGTATTTGGAATAAAAGAAGATGCGATTTTAGGCGTGTTAACAGGACAGGCGTATGGAGAAAACTTTGGATGGGCAATGCTTGCAATTGTTGGACTAATAATGCTAGGCTCACTATTTACAGTACTAACAGAAGAAAACGTTCAATTTAGAGCAGGAGAAAACGTAACACTAACAGACCAAACACCAATTCAATATTTTACAGGAATAGTCACTCACCCAAAAGTTTTGGGATTTATTGTAATTATGCTAATTGCATTGTTTACGATGCAAAGATTATTGGAGAAATAGTTTTTTTGTTCGTTCTAACTTTTTCTATGAATATAAATCTTACCGGATGATTACACTCCTCAATTAGCTGACGAATTACATTCTGTCAGCGATTTCGTCGGCGTATATATTGTTTATGTGGTAAAACCACTGAGATTCTATTAATTTAGAATTCACTATTAAATCAATTATTTCTTTATCTTTTCAGCTTTTTCTGTTCCTTTTAATTGCTTTGCTGCTCTTGAAATGTCTTGAACGCTGCTTGTTAGTTCAGGAATTACTTGAGTGAAAACTTTTTCAATTGCTTTAATTTCAGCACCAACATCGCGCAAATTCTGGCCGTATTCTTGAATTTGAGCAAAAACTGCCTTGTGAATTTTTTCAACTTCACTTTTAACTGCATTAATATCATTATTCATTTGAGAAAGCCTTGACTCAACAGAATCTTTCCACTCTGAAAGAGGCTTTAACTCGTCTGCAAGAGCTTTCCATTTTTCATTAATTTGAAGCTCAACTTCTTCAGTGACATTTTGATTTGACATTTGAGGCTGCGCTTGAGGAATAAATTCAGGCGCAGATGGGTAAGGCTCACCTGCCATTCTTGCTTCTGATTGCGCAAGCGCATCAGCAATAGCCTGAGAAGAATAATTTTTTTGCAAAGTTTGAATAATTTGAGGATTAGACGCACCTTGCTGGCGCATAATCATTACTTGCTCAACAGGAATACTGCCTTGCTGCGGCACATAACTTGGCTCAGAATAGTCCTGCATAGGAGCAACGGGTTTTTTCTTTAAAAAATCAAGCAAAGCCATACACCCTGAAAATATAATTCTAGTATAAAAAACTATTGTCAGTTGTTTGGCATATGTGCATATTGCGCCACATTTTTAAATGCGTTTTGTTTACTTTTGGCATGGATGAAACTAATTGGCAAGACGAATCTGAGCAAGAACCAAATATGTCTCGTGAACAAAGATTGGAGATTAGAAGATTTAAAATAAAAGTTCAAGCAGCAGCAAGAGAATTTGATTCTGCATTAACAGAAGTAATAAAAGAAGAGATAAGTTCTGCACAACACAATGTTAATTGTTGGCAGAATTCAAAAAAATTAAATAAAATTTGGAGTTATGTTAATGATGGAATAATTGCAATTAATCTCGGATTTTTAATAGCATCAACTTATGCTTCACAGGTTACTATGCGAGAATCACTTGACAGCACCCAAAATATTTGGTTTGCATCCGCAACACTATTGCCTGCAATTTGCAGGTTTTATTGTGAAATAAGTGATAGATATTTAATACCTGCAGCGATGAATGCTGCTAAAAAAAATCTAGATGAATTAACGCAAATATATTCAAAACACATTGCTAACTCTGCTTAAAAAAAATTTAAAGTTAATTATTATTTTTTTATTATTCTTCTTCAACAAACCTTTCCTTTTTTGGCAAATTTTCATCAAGAATATCTTTAACAATGCGCTCAACTTGATCTACAGTTACGAATTTTACTGGCTTGATGTACTCAACAAAACGCTTCATAACATCAAAATCCTCTTTTTTTGCAGTTAACCTTAACTCATTTACAATTAAATGAGACTGCTGCTCTTGCTCTGCTAGATTGTGAGTAAAAGAAACAAGGCGGTCTTCAAATTCCTTGAGCCTGCCCCAGACCCTATTAAAATTTTTTCTTGATTCCTCCTCATGAAATTTTAAAAGCTCTTGAGTATCACTAAATCTTCTTTCAAGATCGCGAATTCTTCCAAGAAGACTATTAACTTGTTCATTTAAAGACTTATCATTTGAAGGAATAGGGGTTGTGTCAATTCTTGACTGCATTTTGCCAGGCACGCTTTGAGTGCCAATTGGCGGGCCTCCGAGCGGAGGAAATTCGTCTTGTGCCATTTTTTTGATTTTTGTTTTGAAAATCTTTATATAGTGTGCTGTAATATTTCTTAGTTAATATAACCTGACCATCATATAAGAATTTGTGTCACCATCAAAGAGAGATAAAAAAAATGAGGGCAGGGAATATGCAAAAGGGGGAGTAAAAAGAGATGGCATCCTGCGGAAGTTATGATTTCATAAAAGAAGGAGAAGACACGATTCTTCGAATGGATTGTGACGAATGCACATTTTTTCCCTCAATTGAAGAAAATCCAACAGTAACAGAAATGGTTTTGCGCGCTCTTGCAAAAGAAGGAAGCGCTACAAAAATAGTGCTTGTTCAAAAAAGAGATTACGAATATGACTATGAACAAACAACAATGCTTGTTGAAATTGCGCGAATATTTCGCCACATCGATAAACAACGTGCAGAATATGAAGCAACAGAGAAGATTGGTGCAAGAAAATTAACTGCGCCAAGATACGCACTATTTTCAAATATAACAACAAGACTGCTTTTACGAGACCCACTTGGCGCATATGTAGAACTAAAAAGAATATCAAGAGATGAACAAAGACTAATAGAACAAAATGTTGTTGCACAAAGCGAACTTTTGTTTCTTCAAAATTATTATTCCCTTTTAAATGATACAATTTCTGCATTTGAAAACACAAAACTAGTCAAAAAAGCCCAAACATCACTCCCCGGATACAAACTAGGCGATAGAAAAATTTATCGCGAATTATTTATCCCAATAGTTAGGCCGGACTTTATGTTTGCAAAACTAATGTCGAGCTATCCAATAGGCGCTGATGAAATAGACAGCTACGAATTAATAGATAAAGCAACAGGAGAAAAAACAGGAATAGATATCACCATATTTAGGCTGCCAGACACAGTGCAATTAATGTATCATGTAATGCCACCAGAATTTAAATTAACAAGCGACAAATACGACTTGCTTGATTTTGCAAAAAAAAGATTTGAAGCACACCAGCCATCAAGAAGCGAATTTTTAGACCCTGCAAGACTAAGAGAAACATTCACAAACTTAGGCTCAGACTTGTTGCTTGAGCTTGCAGAACAAAAAGGAATGGTTATTGGAAAAAAAGAATTAGAAGAATTAACAAGAATACTCTTGAGATACACAATAGGATTTGGTCTTATTGAAATTCTTTTACAAGACGAACAAGTGCAGGATATCACGCTAAATAGCCCAATTGGAAAAACACCTATGTTTGTCGTGCACAACAAATACGACGAATGCATTACTAATATTTATCCAACAATAACAGAAGCAAATTCATGGGCATCAAAATTAAGAATGATATCAGGAAGGCCACTTGATGAAGCAAACCCCATACTGGACACAGAATTAATTATTCCGGGTGCTCGTTCAAGACTTGCTGCAATTTATGAACCATTAAACCCAACAGGGCTTGCATTTGCACTAAGAAGACACAGAGATGAGCCATGGACACTTGCAAAATTTGTAAGCATTGGAATGCTAAATTCACTAGCAGCAGGACTAATTAGTTTTTTAATCGATGGAAACAGAACATTGCTTGTTGCAGGAACAAGAAGCTCAGGAAAAACATCACTGCTTGGCGCAATAATGGTAGAATTGATGAGAAAAAGAAGAATTATTACCATTGAGGATACTTTAGAATTGCCTGTTGGCGCACTTCGAAAACTAAATTATAACATACAATCAATGAAAGTAGCAAGCGCACTTACACGTGGAACACAAGAAGTAAGCGCTGATGAAGGGATAAGAACAACACTTAGAATGGGAGATTCTGCATTAATTGTTGGAGAAGTTAGAAGCACAGAAGCAAGAGCACTATATGAAGCAATGAGGGTTGGCGCACTTGCAAACATTGTAGCAGGAACAATACACGGAGACTCTCCCTATGGAGTATTTGATCGCGTAGTAAACGACTTAGAAGTTCCAAGAACGAGCTTTAAAGCAACAGACATAATAATTGTTGCAAACAGAGTAAGAAGTGCTGATGGAATGAAAAGTTCGAGAAAGCTAACACAAATAACTGAGGTGAGAAAATTTTGGGAAGAAGACCCATTGCGCGAAAACGGATTTGTAGACTTAATGAAATACGACACTAAAACTGAATCTGCAGAAGCAACCACAGATCTTCTTAGCGGAGAATCTGAAATTCTAAAAGCAATTGCTGGAATGATAAAAGATTATGCCGGAGACTGGGATGCTGTTTGGGATAATATAAAGTTGCGCTCACAAACAAAACAGCACTTAGTTGATGTTTCAAAAGAATTCAAACTAAACTCAGTTCTTGAAGCACCATTTGTAATTGCAGCAAATGACGAATTCCACAGAATAACAGAACAAGTAAAAGAAGAAATGGGAAAAATTGATTCTGCAAGAATATTGCGCCAATGGAAAGAATGGGTTAAAACCGCAATAAAAAAAGAACAGGCAAAACAATAAAGATGAAAAACAACAATGGCAATTTATTAAAACCAACAAAACAAGAAGTAGAAAACCTTGTTGAAAAATATCAAGACGCAATCAAATCACAATTAGCCATAACACAAATAGAACAGCCACAAAAAATTTATTCAAGACAATACGACATATTTCGCCAAGAAGCAATGCCAAAACATTTATCAATTTATGAAAATTTTTGCAAATATTTTGGCAAGTTTAACATAAAAATACCTTCACTTGAAACACAAATACAAGACGCAATAACAATTACTCATTTGAACATAAAACCGTCTGATGCAACATCATTTGCAATTGTTGCGCCATTGTTAATTATGCTTTTTGGAATTATTGTGAGCATATGGTTTGATCTTATTTTTTATGTAATGTTTTCAATATTTGTTGGAATCGCACTTATTTTTATGTTTTTAAAAATCCCAGAATACACTGCAAACCAATGGAGAATGCGCGCAAGCAACCAAATGGTTTTGTGCATATTTTACGTCGTCACATACATGAGGCACACGTCAAACCTTGAAAGAGCAATAGAATTTGCAGCACAATATTTAGCACCGCCGCTTTCACTCGACATGCAAAAAATATTATGGGATGTTGAAATTGAAAAATACGACACAGTAAAAGAATCGCTTGAATTTTATTTAGAAACATGGAGAAAATGGAACGGCGAATTTATTGAATCATTTCATTTAGTAGAGTCATCACTATACGAAACATCTGATGAGCGAAGACTAACAATTCTTGACAAAGCACTTGAAATAATGCTTGAAGGCACAAAAGAAAAAATGTTGCACTATGTGCAAAATTTAAAATCACCCATAACCACACTACACATGCTAGGTGTAATACTTCCAATACTGGGGCTCGTAATTTTACCACTAATGGTGAATTTTTCAAAAGGAGTACAATGGTGGCATATTGCAACAGTATACAATATCATATTGCCAATAATGGTTTATTATTTAGGCAAAAACATTCTTGTAAACCGACCAACAGGATACGGAGACACAGACTTAACTGAAATAAATCCAGAATTTAAAAAATACAAAAACATTCTAATAAAAATAACCAAAAATATAGTACTTCCAATCAATCCAATTGTTCTCACAGCAACACTTGCAATGTTCTCATTTTTAATTGCGCTAACACCAGTAATAATACAGCAAATAAATCCGGGATTTGATGTAGATTTAGGAGAAATATCTGGCCGTCTTGAAGGATTCAAACTAATAGGATATAGGCCAAGCATTTCAAACCCGAATATTACTGTTGGGCCATATGGCCTTGGTGCTGCATTAATTAGCCTATTTTTTCCTTTAACACTGGTATTTGGAGTCGGACTTTATTATCAATTAAGAAGCCAAAATGTAATAAAAATAAGGCAAAGAACAAAAAAATTAGAAGACGAATTCGCGTCTGCACTTTTTCAATTAGGAAATAGATTAGGAGACGGGTTTCCTGCAGAAATAGCATTTCCAAAAGTAGCAGAAATAACAAAAAACACTGCAAGTGGATATTTTTTTCAATTAGTTAGCTCAAAATTAGCGCTAGGCTCAGGACTCCAAGATGCAATCAATGACGCGCTTGTTTATTTTCCATCAAATATAATTAGAAGCTCAATGAAAGTATTAATTGAAAGCATAAAAAAAGGGCCGCTTATTGCAGCACAAGCACTAATTAATGTTTCAAGATACATAAAAGAAATACACCAAGTAAACGAGCGCTTAAAAGATTTACTTGCAGACATAATTTCTGACATGCGCTCGCAAATAGTATTTCTAACGCCAGTTATTGCAGGAATTGTAATTGGAATCACATCCATGATAACATTTATTCTAGGCGCACTATCAGGATATATGACGGGATTTGAATCAAGCGGCGGCACAATGGCAGACCTAAAAGATTTTTTTGGAGACGGCATACCAACATATTATTTCCAAATAGTTGTTGGAATTTATGTATTTCAAATAGCATATGTTTTGACCATAATATCTAATGGCATAGAAAACGGAGCAGACACTTTAAATGAACAGTATTTACTTGGCAAAAACACGATAAAAAGCACGATGATTTATGTGCTACTTGCATTAATTGTGATATTAATATTTAATTTTATTGCAAGCAATATTTTGAAAGCAACAACAGCATTCACATGACAAGAAAGAATGAAGCAAATCAATGTCATTTAATTCTTTTTAAAAAAAAAAATCATAGAATGTTGAAGTCCTTCGGACAGTAAGCCTCACTTCGTTTGGAGTATATAAATTGAGCACTGCAGAGCAGTGCGAAAGTAACTGCGGCTTTGCTGCCAGTTATTCTAAATATAGTTTTCAATTCGCGCCCTGCTTTTGAGTAACATATTTAAATAGTGTTTATGTTTTTACTCTCTAATCTGCAATTTGGGACCGTAGTTCAGCCCGGGAGAACACACCGCTGAAGCCGGGGACGTCGGGAGTTCAAATCTCCCCGGTCCCATAATATTTGTTAGAAAATTATTTTAAAACACTTTTTTAATTAATTGTATTTTAATCCTTGAAGATATTTTATTAACTGTGAATCTTTTTCTTCAGATAAATTTTGCAGTGCTTTTTGCACTAGTTTTTTTGCTTTATTTGTTTTTCCAACAAGCAATAGCATATCTGCTTTACGAGCTTGAACATACGCCATACTTCCTAAGTCTCCAACTTGGCAATACAATTTCTCTGCAAGTGTTCTGCTTTTGTATGTTGTTACAAATTTGTCTTTATCAGTTTTACTTTTAATTGTTTTAACTAGCTCAACATTGTTATAAGTACAAGCTAAAAACGCGCTTACTTTTCCTTCTGGCCCTATTATGCATTCTTTTTTTAGTAATCCAAACTCGGAATCAGGATATGTTTTTGTGAAACCATCTTTCACATATCGATTTATGAATTCATCAATTGTTAATTGGTCTTCTAAAAAATTATTTAAACTATTTACGCTAAAATCACAGTTTGGAGGAATATTTTTGGCTAAATATTCTGCTACGTCTTTATTTAGTATAACTGTTATTTGATGGCTTGGTTTGCCCCCCCACGAATTGCAAGCGCGGCATTCATAACCATCAATTTCAAATTGGATATACTTAGAATTTGATGCTGTTTGAATATTTACTCTTATCGCGTCCATTATTGCTTTATCTAATTTTATATCTTTTAGTAGTGGGAATTGTGCGAATCGCTTAACATCAGGACAAGCGTATCTAGTATAAATTCCAATGTTAGAACATAATTCTGCTAGAGTTTTTTTGAGCTCTGCGATATTTACAACTGGCGTTTTTGGCTTAATTTTTGCTTGAACCCAAGAATAATTAATTATTTCAATTCCGCCTATTTGTTTTTTCTTCAAAAGATCATTAATTGTTGTTTCATCTAAACGACTATTCATGCACTATATTAGCGTTAATACTTTATAAACTTTGTAGTTTAACAAATTTTAAAATCAGAGAGTTATTGCTTTGTAATGCACATAATTTTTTTGTTTGAAAAAGAAAGAATTATAAATAACTTCTTGATTGCCTTAATTATGATTGATTTTGAGCAATTAAAAGTTGCGCAGTTTGATAAATGGAAAGTATATGTTCATCAAAGCCAATGCTATTTAGGAAGGCTCTATATTGCTGCTAATCGCGATGATGATGTTGATCTTTTCGACATTGCTGGCGCTGAGCGCGAAGAATTTTTTGATGTTGGCAAAAAAGTAAAAAAAGCTTTAACTGAATTGTTTAATCCAGATAGACTAAATTATGTTAATTTGCAAAATGAATGGCATCATTTGCACATTCATATTATTCCGCGCTATTCTTCTCTTCGAACTTTTGATAACATTAAATTTGTTGATGAAAAATGGGGCAAAAATTATGCGCCATACAACAAAGACTTTAAAGTGCCACAAGAAACACTGTTTAAACTACGCGATGAATTGCGCGAAAAATTAGACTGAGGCAAATAAAATTACTAGTAACGAAGACCTGTGCCAAAAAATACGTGAAGAAAAGGATAATTTTTTGAAAACTATTAGTATTGATGAATTGGGGCGCATAGTAATTACTAGAACAGGGGTTATGGGCAATTTAACGCGTGAATTTGACAATGGAGTTTATTTAAGAAATCAAACTCCTGCAGGAGTTCCTTTTGATGTCACAGACCATATTTCAAAAACACTTGAAGAAAAAGGATACAAAATAGGCGATAAAATAACTTACAAAATAATTATTGAAAAAGTTTAAGACAGAGATAATGCCTGACAACAAAATTTTTGAAGCAATGATTGAAAACCAACTCACAGACTTACTTGAGCAAAGCAAAGATGCAAGCAAATTCACTCCACTTGAAGCAAAATTAATTCCACTTGTTGTTGAACGAATACGAGAATTTCCAAATCCTGAAGAAAGACAAAAAAGAGCAAATAATTACACACTTGAAGTAGAAATATATGTTAGTTTGCTGGAGTGCTGTGATAGTGCAGAACAATATTCAAAAAAAGGATATTCTCCATTAAACAGTAACGTACCGCAAGATAGTGATTACGCCCGTCTTAATGATAAAAAACTACAAGAGTTAACAAAAATAGGAATTGTTCAACTAACAAATGCTAAACTAAGAAAAACAACAATGTTAGAAGTCTGGGAAGATGACAAAATAATTTCAAATAATCCTCTTGAAGAACAAAGATTTTGGCCAATTTATCGCATAACAGAAGAGGGCAAAGCAATTCTTGAAGAACATAGAAAAATAAAAGAAAAATAATTGGGAGTTGATACGCATGACTGACTGGAAAATTGATTTAAAGTTGGATGAATTGCTAAAAAGTTATGAAGCAGAATGCGTTAAAGAGGGAACATTTGACGAACCTTTAATTGCTTCTGGACGTGAAGTTTATAGTCCAAGACGCATAATCGATGAAGTTCGCAAAGGAACGCCTTTTGGCAGAGAGTATGCTCAAAACTGGCAGGAATTAGAAGAAAGAAAAGCAAATAAATATGAACAACCACAAAGTGATTAATTAAAGATAATCACGCAATTATTTCTTGTTCAGGCATTTGTTTTTCTACAGTTGTCCAATAGAGTTTTTTGAATTGCTGAACAACAATATTTTTTGTGTTTAATTTATACAGCTTTGCTTTTCCAATAACTCTTGTTTTAACAACAATTTTTCTCTTTTCTAATTCATTCCAAAATAGTTTTAGTGTTGAATATCCAACACCTGCTTTTCTGGCAATTTCTATCAT
>ORJL011332831.1_pt1 | contig 19512 bp, 20 predicted proteins | sample 1779941 | NCBI WGS metagenome assembly ORJL01 (sample SAMEA104232317, study PRJEB22302) | groundwater metagenome | biome: forest; feature: aquifer; material: groundwater | place: USA | collected 2011-08-07 | depth 5.8 m | reverse complement strand
ACCGCGTCGGCCTCGCCGCGCAGGGATTCCAGTTCCTTCAGGTCGCCGCCCGATGCAAAAGCCTTGTCGCCTGCACCGGTGAGAACCGCCACGGACACGTCGTCGCGTTCGGACCATTTGGTGAAGGTCGCCCCGATCGCCGCGATCAGCGCATTGCTGAGCGCATTGCGCTTCTCGGGACGCGACAGCGTGACGAGCAGCACGCCATCCTCGAAGGCGGTGGCGACCAGCTCGCTCACAAGTCCCCCTGGATCTGCTTGCAGATGTCCGCCAGCCGGCGTTGATGATCGGCGACCTGTTCGGCCATGCGGTGCATGGGGCCGGCAACCGCAATGCCGTAGGTGTCGCCGGCGAATTTCACGGGCATGGCGACGGCCATGACGTCGGCCACGTTCTCGCCGCGCGTGATCGAATAGCCACGGGCCGCACAGCGCTCGATCTCCTCGGCGAGCTGGGCACGATCGGTGATGGTTGCATCCGTCATCGCATCGAGCGGTAGTTTGGCCAAAACATCGGCCCGCGCACGCGGCTTCATGGTCGCCAGCAGCGTCTTGCCGATCGAGCTGGAATGCAGGGGCTTCAGATCGCCGGGCCGCGCGGTGTAGCGGATGTTCTGCGGACCTTCGAGCACGGCGAGGTAGATCACGCGCCCGCCCTGTTCCTTGCCGAGGATGGCGGTCTCCTGTGTCTGGTCGCGCAACGCCTCCAGCCGCGGCATGATCCGCCGCAGCCAAGGCTCACTCGCGGCGATCGCCGAGGCGACGTCATACATCTTGCGGGTTGGGTAGATCTGTCGGCGTGGCCCGACGCCGAACAGAAACCCCCGCCCCTTCAGCGCCCGCACCAGATTGAAACAGCTCGACAAGGGCGCATCCAGCGCTGCCGCGACCTCGGACAGGGTGAGCGGCCGCTGCTCCCGCGCAAACAGCTCGAAGACATCCAGGGTACGGCTGGCTGATTTCACATCCATGAAACATGTTTCACCATATTGTGGAAATCGAGTCAATCGGCTAAGCCGAATGGGCCTGAGGTCCGTAACGGAGGCGAATTTGACGGGATTTCGGACGTACGGGGCGGCCGCGGAACTTTGGGTCGCCGATCACGGGCGACGACGATTGCGCGTCCATGTGCGCGACGCGGCCAGAGGTTAGGCGCGATGGCGCGGGCGGGACCTGACGGCAAAGCGCTGATTCTGCTAGTGACGTTCTTTCCGCAATGCGCCGTCTCCATGCTGAGCATGACCCCGCCCGTCATGGCCAGCCAGATCGCCCTCTCTCTCGGCCTTTCGCCGCAGATCGCCGGCGTCTATGTCGGACTTGTCTACGCTGGCGCGATCCTCAGCAGCTCCTTCTCGGCCTCGCTGATCACGCGGCTGGGTCCACTGCGCGCCAGTTTTGCCTGCGTGGTGACCGGCGGCGCCGGGCTGGCCCTGCTTGCCGTTCCGCATCTCGCCGCGTCCTTGTTTGCGACCGCCATCATCGGACTGAGCTACGGCCCGCTGACGCCGGCGAGCTCGCACGTGCTGGCGCGCTACCGCAGCGACGCGGGCATGGCCTTCCTGGTTTCGGTGCGCCAGACCAGCGTGCCGATGGGCGGCGTACTCGCCGGCCTCGTCGCGCCGCCACTCGTTCTCGGATTGGGCTGGAACGCCGCCTGCGTCGCCATCGGCGGGATAACCGCCGCGCTCGGAGCAGCCCTCTGGGTCGCGATGTCGATCGTTCGCAACGAACCACCGGACAAGCCCCACGGACATAGCGCCAGCCTGTTCGAGCCGGTCCGTTTCATTTTTCGTCGCCCCGGCCTCGCCTCGCTGGCGACGAGTTCGGTCGTCTACGCGGCGATGCAACTGGTCCTGAGCTCCTTTCTCGTCGTCTATCTGACAAGCGCCGCGGGCATGGATCTCGTGCTCGCCGGTGCGCTGCTGAGCGCCAGCCAGCTGGCCGGCGTGGTGGGGCGCCTCGGCTGGGGCTTCGTCGCCGATCGTGTGCCGTCACCTCGCCTGCTGCTGCTTGGCATCGCGCTACTGATGGCGATAGCCGCAGGGTTGATGAGCCTGTTTACGGAGGCATGGCCGGTGGCCGCGATCGCCGCCGTCGTCATTTTGCTTGGCGCCACGGCCAGCGGATGGAACGGCGTGTTCCTGGCTGAAATCATGCGCGATGTCAGGCCCGCGGAAGTCGGCCTCGCAACATCGGGAAGCCTGATGTTCACCTATCTGGGCATCGTGCTTGGACCGTCACTGTTCGGCGCGCTGGCGAGCGCTGTCGGTTTCCCGAAAGCATATATCGTCATGGGCGCGGCCGTGCTGCTGGGCGGCATCCTCGGCGTCGCGTTCAGGCGTGCAGATCCGTCAGACAATGCACGAGCCCGGCCGTCCGGTTCGCCTGGTTGATATCTTTGAACCCGGCGCCTGAAGGACCAAATGGCGGAGATTGTCTTCCGCGACGAGATCGTGCAAAAACAGCTTTACGCCAGAGGCACAAACCATGCGGGGGTTGACGCGATGTCCCTTAAACTCAGCAGCCAAAGCTTTCGCGACGGCGACTACCTGCCCGAAGCTCATATACTCTCGAAAGATTTCGGCTTCGGTTGCGCGGGAGGCAATCAGTCTCCGCACCTGACCTGGTCGGGCGCGCCAAGCGGAACGAAAAGCTTCGCCGTAACCTGCTATGACCCCGACGCTCCGACCGGCAGCGGCTTTTGGCACTGGCTGGTCGTAAACGTCCCAGTCACCACGACCGAATTGCTGCTCGATGCAGGCAATCCGCAGGCTGGTAAGCTCCCAGCGGGAGCTCTTCAAACGCGGACGGACTTCGGAAAGCCGGGTTACGGCGGTCCGTGTCCACCGCCGAACGATCATCCGCACCGTTACATCTTTACGATATTTGCGGTTTCGCAAGAGACGCTTCCGGTCACCTCGGATACGTCGGCTGCAGTAGTGGGGTTCAATCTCAACTTCAACACCCTCGCGAAGGCTGCATTGATGGGCTTGTTCAAACGCTGAAGCGGATGCGAGCGCGAAGTCTTTTGGGCAATCGCAACAACCAATCGCCGGTAGGTTCTTGACACCGTAGATGTCATCCTCGGTGCAAGGCCCTAAGCGAGAGACAAGCGAACGGCCGCTTCGCGCCGATATTGTTGCAGAAGTCTTTTTGGGGTGTCGAACGAAAATTCTTAGAGCCGCTGAAGCTGGGTGCGTATCAACGCCAGTCAGGTATTCTCAATGCCCTCACGCAGCAGACCCCATCGCATCGTCGTGCGCTGCTCGATCGGCCGCAGCACCAAACGGTCAAGCAGCAACCAAACAATCCCTATGCTCAGCATGCCCACAACGATGCGGGCGGATTGAAAATATTGCTGGGCGTTGAAGATCTGATAACCGATGCCGTCGGTGCTGGCGATCATTTCGCCACCAACGAGCGAGCGAAAACCAAAGGCGATCCCGAGACGGATACCCGTCATCAGGTTGGGCAAGGTGGCCGGAAATATCACATGGCGAATAATGGCGGTGCGGCCCGCGCCAAGGGTTTGCGAGGCCTCGATGAGTACAGGCTGAATCAACCTGATCCCGGTAAGCAAGTTGTGCAAGATTGGGAAAAATACCGACATAACGATGATGAAAATGACGGCGCCCTTGCCTAGTCCGAACCAAAGAATGGCAAAGGGAATCCAGGCCAGACCGGGAATCGCCTGAAGCAGGTTGACAAGCGGATCGAAGAATTCCCGGCTGACGCTGTGCAGTCCCATCAAATAGCCCAGCGGAAGCGCGATCGCCGCACCGACAAAGAAACCCCAGCACAGGCTGATGAGGCTGACACTGAGGCTCCCCAGCAGCACGCCAGATTCGATATCGGTAGCGAACGCCCGGAAAACCTGGGCCGGTGACGGAAACAGTACGCTTGGCCAGATATTCAGAGAGGAGAGAACCTGCCAGATCAAAACGCCCACAACGAACGGCATGATCTCCTTGATAAGCCAGGTCAGCCACCCTCCTTTGAGGACCTCTCTTGATGGTGATGCGAATGCCGTCATGACGATGTCCCTGCAGGCGCATTCGCCCCGTACAGAAGGCGGGTCAATTCCTCGCGATAGTCGTTGAAGCGCCGCTCGCCCGAAAGTTCATCCCATCGGCGCGGCCGATCGAGTTCAATTTTCATATCGGCAACGACGCGGCCGGGACGGCCCGACAAGACGACAACCCGGTCTGATAAAAATACCGCTTCTTCGATCGCGTGGGTCACGAACAGCACGGTGGTACGCTCGCTCGCGGAGATCGCGGTCAGCTCTTCCTGAAGACGTTGCCGCGTCATTGCATCCACAGCTGCGAAGGGTTCGTCCATCAAAAGGATTTTGGGATTGTTCGCCATCGCGCGGGCAACCGCTGCACGCTGGCGCATTCCTCCGGAGAGATGGTGGGGATACTTTTGTTCGGAGCCTTTGAGACCGACAAGCTCGATGAACCGCCGCGCGATCTCGGCTCGTTGCTTTTTCTTGATGCCTTTGAGAAGGAGGCCAAATTCCACATTGGCCTGCATCGTTTTCCACGGGAATAACGCATACTCCTGAAACACCATGCCGCGGTCGGCGCCGGGGCGGGACACACGCTGTCCGGCCACAATGATTTCGCCCGAACTCGGTTTGTCGAGTCCGGCAACAATGCGCAGCAAGGTCGATTTTCCACAACCAGAGGGTCCAATCACCGATACGAACTCATGATGATTGACGGTAATCGAAACCGAATGGAGTGCCTCGGCCTGGCCGCCGGTGTTCGGATCGAAGTGCGATTTACAGATATTGTGAGCCGAAAGTATTCCGGCGGCGGCGCTCATTTGAGCAAGCCCGCCGCTTTGACTTTCAGGTCGGCAGTGACCTCATCGAGGCTCCTGAGGTTTTTGTCTATGTCAACCGGCTTGGAAATGAGGCCTTCGGTGACCAGATACTCCGACGTGCTCTTGATTGACTGTCTTGTAAAGTCGTCAACAAGAGGATCGTAGTTCAGCCACTTGAATGCTGTGGTGATATAAGCCGGCTTGACCTTGAGATAATCCGCTTCGAAGGCGGTGGCCTCTTCGGGATGATTTCTAAGCCACTGCTGAGATTCCCACAATGCCAGCACCGCTTCGTGAACCTGATCAGGATGGGCCTTAGCCCAACTGTCAGTGATCAGGAAAAACCCGCCGCCCTGGACGTATTTTCCGAGGCGCAGCAGGAGGGACGCTTTGCCCTGCATCGTTTCTTCGGTAAGGGACAGGAATGGCTCGAGTCCGACCATGGCATCGACCGACCCTTGCACCAACATTTGGCCCATGCTGCCGTAGGACGCGTTGACGCGCTTGACAGCGTCGGCCGACAATCCCGCCTTGAGTATGACCTGACTTAACCCCTGCGCCGGCGCGGTGCCTTGCGGCACAGCAACCGTTTTGCCGCGAAGGTCTGCCGCCGATGTGATGTTGGATTCTTTGCGAACAAGTATTCCGTAGGAATCACCACCCTTGGCGTACATTGCATACGCCTTGAACGGCAGACCAGTCGCCCACGCGACGACTGTGGATTCGATCCCTCCGCCTGACCAATCTACCTGGCCGGCGGCGAGTGCTTGATTGGCCTGCGCGCCTGTCCCGAGCGTGACAACTTCGACGTCGAAACCATGCTTGCGGAAAATCTTTGACTTCACGCCGACAACGAACGCGGCCTGAGAGGCCGCGGTCAGGATTCCAAGACGAACCTTGGTAAGCGCCGGATTCGGCGTCTGAGCATTCGCTGAAGCCAAGGTCACGGCGGATGCTAACGCTAAGGCGATACACAATTTCAATTTAGGCATGGCTCCCTCCCGGCATGTTGGGCGCTTATGGACGCACCCCATATTTTGGTTTTGGTCCGAGGCTCGTTGCGAGCCGACCTCGCGCGGCGTTTATAAATCTGCAGAGAAATGCTCTGGTCTCGCGTGGATCGATGATTTCTTCGATCGCAAAGGCTTCGGCTGTTCTGAATGGCGAAGCATACGCCCGCAACTCCGCCTCAAGCTCCTTTTCGCGCGCGGCCGGATCGGGTGATTGCTCGATCTCCCGGCGAAAAGCGGCTGCGACGCCTCCTTCAATGGGGAGCGAACCCCATTCGGCCGACGGCCAGGCAACCTTCAGATCAAGACCATTCTTGTCGCAGGTGGCCATTCCAGCCATACCGTAACACTTCCGAATAATCACGGTGAGGATCGGAACGGTAGCCTGCATCGACGCGTGAACGGCCCGCATGCCCTCCCTGAGCGTCGCAGCCTGCTCAGCCTGCAAACCGACCATGAAGCCGGGAACGTCGACGAGAAAGACGATCGGAATGTGAAAGCAATCGCAGAGATCGAGGAAATGAATTTGCTTGCGAGCGGCGGCTCCATCCATTGCTCCGCCGTAGATCATTGGATTGTTCGCGATGAAGCCGACGACCTGACCATCCATGCGGCCGAGGGATGTGATCACCGCGCGGCCGAAGGTCGGCTGAATCTCGAATAGAGACTCCTTGTCGGCCACCAGACTCATCAGCCGTCGCATGTTGTAAGGCCTACGGCGTTCCCTGGGCACGATCGAAAGCAGTTCCTCTTCGGTACGGTCGGCTGGATCGCCAGAATTGAATGTCGGCGGAAGCTCCCAGACGTTCTGCGGCATGTAACTCAGAAACCGGCGGATCTGGGCAAACGCAGCCTCTTCCGTTTCGGCGACGTTGTCGATCGTTCCCGCGTGATCGACGGCTACCTTCGCTCCCCCGAGTTCTTCTTTGGAAATATTTTGTCCGAGTGAACGTCGCACCACCGGCGGCCCAGCGGCAAAGATCTGGCTTGTATCTTTCACCATGACGGTGAAGTGCGACAGGATCGCGCGCCCCGCCGGTCCGCCTGCCGCCGTCCCCATCACGGCGCTCACCACCGGAACCTCTCCGAGCAACCTTACCGATTGCTCGAAACCGTGGATGCCGGGAAGGACCGAATAACCACGGCGCTCCGCCGAAGTCACGCTGCCTCCCGCTCCGTCGATGAGATTGACGAGGGGGATGCGATAGTTATGGGCGATGTCCTCGACGAACCCACCCTGTCCGCCCTTTCTTCGGGAACTGCCCCAGCTTGTGCCGCCGCGAACGGTAAAGTCCTCGCCGCCGATCGCAACATCGCGCCCATCTATTTTCGCAAGCCCCATCACATAGGGCGCGGGGATTACGGACTGTAGTACCCCATCGACGTACTTCGCGCTGCCGGTCAGCCGCCCGACCTCCTGAAACGATTCGCGATCGACGAGACCTGACAACCGTTCGCGAATGGTCATTCGGCCGGCGCCACGCTGGCGCGCGACCATATCGGGGCCGCCGAGTTGGTCGGCAAAAGCGCGGCGCCGCGCGATCTCTTCAGCTTCGGCTTGCCAGCTCATGACCGCCTCACGTTTCCACGATCACGATGGGTTGCCCTTCGGTAATCACGTCACCTTCCGCAACGAGGATCGAAGCAACCGTTCCCGCTGTCTCTACAACTACGGGAATCTCCATCTTCATAGACTCGATGAGAGCAAGAATGTCGCCCTCGGCGACCTTCTGCCCGAGCGCCACCTCGATCTTCCAAACCGATCCGCTAACATCCGACTTTGCCTCGAGTTTCCCCATAATATGCCGTCCTTCATCATCTGATAGTGTCTGCGACGAGCCCGGTGTCGAAGGGCCCATCCTGGAATGATTGCGTCCGCAATAGCTTGAGTATCGCGGGAATATTGGTTTTGACGCCCGCAATCTCCACGCTTTCGAGTGTAGTGACCAGCCCGTCGATGGCCGCCGAGCGCGTCGGTGCGGACACGATCAGCTTCGCCAGCAGCGAGTCATAATAGGGCGTGACGACGCAGCCCTCGCGATAGCCGGTTTCGAGACGGATTTCCGGACCGCTGGGGAACCGGAATGTCTCGAGGCGACCGCTTGAAGGCAGGAAGCGTATCGGGTCCTCCGCGCAGATGCGGGCTTCAATGGCGTGACCGCGAACTCTGATTTCATCAGGCAAAATCGCGTTGACCATCTCTCCTGCGGCCGAGCGGATCTGTGCTGCGACAAGATCGATCCCGCAGACCTGCTCCGTAACTCCGTGCTCGACCTGAAGCCGTGTATTCATTTCCAGAAAAGTAAAGGTGCCGTCGGCACCCATCAACATCTCCACGGTGCCGATGCTGTCGTAGCCGAGCGAGCGCAAGCTGGCTGCGATACGATCGGCGAGGTCGGTCAGCATCTGGCGCGGTATGAATGGCGCCGGTGCTTCTTCAATGACTTTCTGATTGCGCCGCTGCACGGAGCAGTCGCGTTCAAACAGGTGGCGCAGGCCACCGTGACGGTCGCCGAGAACCTGAAATTCGATATGACGCGGTCGCTCGAGAAGACGCTCAAGGTAAACGTCGCCGTTTCCGAAGCCCCGCATCGCGAGCGAACTCGCCTTCTCTATCGCCGCGGCGAGTTCCCCCTCGTTGCGGACTGGCAGCATGCCGATGCCGCCTCCGCCAGCAGCGGGTTTAACCATGATCGGAAACCCGATGTCTCGCGCATTCTCGACGGCACTCGCTTTGCCGTCGAGAACTCCGCTGCCCCGACAGACAGGAAGGCCGCTTTCCGCGGCGAGCTCTCGTGCCCGCGCCTTGTGGCCCATTGTCTCGATCCAACGCGGCGACGGTCCAATAAAGGCAATCCCGGCGTCGCAGACCGCCTGCGCGAAGCCGGCATTTTCGGACAGGAAACCGTAACCGGGATGCAGGCCGTCGACGCCCACGGCCCGCGCCGCGTTCAAGATAGCGTTCTGGTCGAGATAGCTCGCCTTCGGTGGCCCCTCCCCGATCCGAACCGTCTCGGTCGCAAGCTCGAGATAGGGAGCATCGGCGTCCGCATCGGAATAAACCGCGACGGAAGCGATATTCATTGAATTGAGACAGCGAAGCACGCGGGCTGCAACCGCTCCACGATTTGCGACAAGGACCTTTCCAAACATCTCAATAACTCGTCGGCCAAGCGCGCATAAGGTGCTCGCCCACGCCGTTGGTTCGGCGAAGTTGGTGAACCTCAAGTAGGCGAATCAGGTGGTCGCGCGTCTCCTCCGGCCGGATCACTGCCTGGACGCCGAAGATTTCGGCAATTCCGTAGACGGAATTGTCCCGTTCCATTTCTCGCAAGGCGTCAGCGAACTCAGGACTATTAGGTTCATATCCGCGAACGATGCGAACTGCGAAATGCGGGTCCATGAAGCTGATCTCGGCGCTTGGCCAGGCCGCCACCTCGTCCGAGTTCCTGCCGCCTCCCATGTTTAAATACGCCTGGCCATAACTCTTGCGGAGGATGACAGAGAGCTTTGGCACTGTGCATAGCGACAGCGCGTTCATGAAGTTCATGATCTTGCCCGGCGCCCGCCGACGCTCGGCTTCTGGCCCGATACTGAATCCAGGCGTGTCGACGAGAAAGACAAGGGGAATGTTGAAGCTGTCGCACAGCACAAGAAAGCTCGTGATCTTCTCGCAGGCATCGGTATCGAGCGCGCCGCCCTTGGAAAGCGGATTATTTGCAACGATTCCGACGACGTGGCCGTCAAGACGCGCGAGCGCGGTGACCGCGATTTTGCCAAATTGCGGCTTCAGCTCGAACAAGCTGTCCTGATCGACCAAGGCGGTGATGATCTTGCGCACATCGTAGACCTGAGTCCGCCGCGTGGGCAGTAGTTGTCCAATATTACGGGCGTTGGCCTCCGATCCTTTCGGCACAGCCGCCCGCAACGGCGCTTCCGCGTGGTGACTCGGCATATACGACAGAAAGCGGCGGATAGTAGCGAGCGCCTCCTCATCGGTATCCACGACGCGGTCGACCAGGCCGGTCGTCTCGGCATGAATCCGCCAACCTCCGAGCGTCTGCGGGTCTACAGTTTCGCTGAGCGCCTGCTCCACAAGAGTCGGACTCGAAACGGCCATCACCGCCCCCTTACGCATTACCGCGAAGTCCGAGCAGCAGGTGTACCAGGTCGATGAACCGTAACAGTCCCCAAGAACGGCAGCGACCCACGGCGTCTCCCGCATGCGCTGATATTGGATCGGATCGGATCCAAGCATGGTGCCCATGCCCCGCGCGCCCATCGTATCCGGCATCCGCGCGCCCGAAGACTCGCCGAGGAAAACGATAGGCATCCCGCGCTGGGTTGCCACACGTTTGATATGGCCGATCTTCTTACCGTTGGTGGCGCTGCTCGATGCCCCCTTCACAGTGAAGTCGTTCGAAATCACCGCGACCTCGCGCGCGTCGATACGCCCATAACCGGCAATCTTACCGTCGGCGGGCGTCCGGGCCCGGTCCTGCGGCACCACCGAGGTGCTCAGCAGCCCTATTTCGTGGAAACTATCGGGATCGAGCAGAAACTCGATCCGCTTGCGGGCGTCGAGAACGCCTCTCTCGCGCCGCTTCGCAAGCTTCCCTTCACCACCCATGGCCCGGGCAATGGACCGACGGCGATCGAGATCGTCTGGTTGCGACTGAACCGTCATGCCGAAACCTCGCGCGACGCGCAGGCAACTACTCTTGCAGCTACAAGACTGTCAATCTCGCTAACGCTCAATCCAGCAACGCGGTGCAGCACATCCCGTGTATCGCGTCCCACGGCACCGCCGCCGGCATGACGAACACGCCCGGGCGTCTCCGACAAGCGAGGCACGACGTTCGCCATTTTGATCGAGCCGAACTCGGTATCGGCCACGTCCACAATCGCACCGCGGGATTTAAAATGAGCGTCGCGGAAGATGTCGGCCATCGTATAGATACGGGAGGCCGGCACGCTCGCACTTTGCAGAAGTTGCTCAAGAGCATCGAGATCATGCGTCGCAGTCCATTCGGCGATGATGGTATCAAGTTCATCGGCATGAGCGGCGCGATCGACCCCGCTCCGGAAACGAACATCGTTCACCAGATCGTTCTGCTCCATCAATGCCGCGAGGCGACGAAACAGCGAGTCTGTGATGGCCGCGATATGAATGAAATGCCCACCTGATGACGGATAGAGGTTGTTAGGGACGTTATCCGGGAGGCGCGAGCCGGCGCGGCCGGCAACGTGCCCCAACTTGTCGTAGGCCATGATATGAGGCTCCATGAATGAAAACGCAGACTCATAGAGAGCGGTATCGACAAACTGGCCGCGACCGGTCTGACGCTGAGCGAGGATGGCCATCACCGCGCCGAACGCGCCGTAGAGACCTGTGATGTAGTCAGTCAGGGAGACCGCGACGCGCGCGGGCGGGCGATCCGGATCGCCGGTGATGTGACGCAAACCGCTCAGCGCCTCTCCGATCACGCCAAACCCGGGACGTTCGGCATACGGGCCGGTTTGTCCGAAGCCGCTGATGCGAACCATCACAACGGCCGGGTTGATCTTGCATAGATCCTCGTAGCCGAGGTTCCATCGCTCCAGCGCACCGGGACGGAAATTCTCGACGACCACGGCACAGGAGCGAACAAGCTTTCGCACAACCTCTTGGCCCTCCGGCACCCTGAGATCGATGGAGATCAGATTCTTGTTACGAAAAATGCTGGCCGCGTAGAGCGAACGACCGTTGAGACGCTTGCCCATTGACCGAACCGTATCGCCTTCCGCCACTTCGACCTTGATGACTTCTGCGCCGAAATCTCCCAGCAGGCGGCCGCAGAACGGTCCGGCGACCGTGGACCCAAGCTCAAGAACGCGCACGCCCGTAAGCGGCCCATCGTTCAGCGCATCGTTGCTCATTTCATTACTCACAGGACAAATGACTCGTAGCGCTTGAGATACGCGGCGCCGCTTCGGATATTCGCGCGTTTGGCTGCCTCCGCCGCATCAGCATCTCCTTGTCTCATGGCCCGCAGGACCGCCCGATGCTCGTCGAGCCCGACCCGGGCGCGGCCAGGCAACACGATGATGCGCCGGATGATGGCGCGGGTGCGGTCCTGAATGTTGTCGATCATGTCGGCCAGAACCGGATTGTGTGCACCCTCGACGGTTCTTTGACGCAACAATTCAAGTTTGCTGATGTAGGCTTCGAGATCGTTGCGCTCGACGTCGTCCTCGATCGGCTTTCCGAACAGATCCACAAGGTCCTGCCAGCTCTCTGGCGGCATCTTGATCGTCGCAAGTCTGGCGCACAGCCCCTCAAGCGCCTCGCGAACTTCATAGACTTCGAAAACCTGGGACAGATCGAGTCGTTCGACCACGGCCCCGCGTTGGGGAATTCTGCGGATTAGTCCACGCTGCGAAAGCACGCCGAAAACATCGCGAATACAGGCGCGCGATACGCCGAACTCAGCGCTGAGCTCTGCTTCAAGGAGCTTACTGCCGGGAGGCAGTTCATGACGGCTGATACGCTCCCGCAGCGCATCAAGCACCTCGAGCATGCGCTTTGTGCCGTTCCCCCCTTTAACGCTGCTTCTTGTGGTCATTTTGGGCAGAATACCGCCCTCGACACTTATGTCAACAGTAACTTCAACAATTATGTCGACAAAGATGTCTACTTTCCTAGCGGCCCCTTCGGACCATCTCGGAATACGCCCGTGAAAGATAAGACTGAGGTTGCAGATGCTGTGCCGGCATCCCGGCTGCAATGAGTGAATGGCAAGCGCCGGCGGGAAAAAGCCCGACTCCATGTGTGTTAAGCTGTCCACCAAATAGCTGCTAGCGTCGATAACCGTTCCGAGCCCGAGCAGGATGACAAGTCCGCCGGCGTGGAAGTCCCGCTTTTACGGGAGTCGCTTCAATGAGTTTTCCATTCATCGCTCCGTCTGATGGCTGATAGCTTTTCGAGCATCCGTCTACCGCCTGAGCGGTCGCCGCTCATCGAGATTCAGAAATCGCGACGCGTTTTCATATGTGATTAGCTTCATATTCTCCGGCCGGATCGACAGCCGTCTGAACCATTCGAGGTATTCCTTGATCGGCGCAAACGGAAATGCGCTTGCGTAAATGACTCGCTCCGCCAGCCAGCTGTCGGCCGCCTTCACGTAGTCATCCATGCCCGGCATGTTGGCGAGGAGGTAGTCCGGTGAGAGGTAGAGATTTGGCCGCCGAAAAGCGACGTGAAGAATTTGATGCACCCACGGCCAGTTGCCATGTGACGACACCACGCGCAACTCGGGGAAATCCCCGAGAACCCGATCAAGATGCTCCGGCGAGCTATAGGAAATATCCGGGCCCGCATTGCCACCCGTCATGAGGATGACGGGCAGGTGTCGATCCTCGCAATGAGCGTAGATCGGGTAGAGACGACGGTCGTCTATATGCAGAGGCGGAGAAGCGCCGCCTGTTCGATGTTCACGGCAAGAGATCCTGCCTCGATTGCTTCATCGATTTCACGGATCGCACGCTTGCGGTCCAAAGGATCAATCGAGGCGATCGGGATGAAGCGGCCGGGATGGGCTTCGCAGAATTCACGGACGATCGCGTTGGCAACGGAGCCGAGGGCTCCCGAATTGCGCCCCACCACGATCCCGAGGTCGACGCCAGCGGCATCCATTTCCGCCAGCATCAAGTCGACGGACTCTTGCATTGCCGCCCTGGACGGCTCGAAGCCGAGCGACCTCGTAATACGGTCGCGCCTCTCCGCCTGGGCATACATGGCTGTGCCTTTAAACTCCTTGTAGGGCGGCCTGATTCTGAAATCGATGATGGCCACTAGAATGTTCCCTTCGAATTCTTCTTAAGGTGCCGGCTCACGCTGGATAGGCGTGGCGGGCGGCGCCCGCAGCGATCCGACGCAAGGACTCTGGTTTGCTGGCATTGACGAGTCTCCAAGGCGTCGGACGCGCAGGTCTCAGATCACCTCGTCGGTTTGGTCAGACGTCTCGCCATAGCGGCGGAGGGTCGCGGGTTTGCTGCCCGCATAGAGATCGCGGATCCCCGGCGCGATCCGCGCGTTCTCGCGCTCGAACAGACTGTTGCCTTCGAAATCGCTCTCGACCAGGAAAGGACCGAGCTGCTCGACGTCGAGCACCCAGACCGCCTGGGCCAGACCCAGTTCTTCGACCCAGTGCACGCTCGAAACCTGCTTGATGCCGCGCCCGAGCAACGCGCCCGTTCCATAACCGACGGTCGTCAGGTAGATCGCCTTGTTCGGCACGAAGCAGCTGCGATAAATCTCCGAGGCCATGCCGCCCTTCCCGATGATCACGTTGCAGCCTGACAGCTTGAACCAATCGTCGAGCCACTTGGCGAACCTGAAGGAGGCCGTGGCCGTCACCGCGCCCATCTTGAAGCTGCCGTCCGCTTCGATCGACGCTGCGGGAGAACAGTGAAAATTGGCGGTGCCCAGGACCTCACGCGAGGCAGGCAAACCGGCGCCCTCCTCTATGGCGCGCTTGTACAGGCCCTCGCGGCCGGTGAAGACGCGGCCGGACAGATAGACAACCGATCCGATCTCGAGTTCGCGCAGATCTTCCGATCGCGCCGGCAACTGCAGATGAACTTTCTTCAGGGTCCCGGACATCGCTTCACTCCGCTGCGGCGATCATAGGCCGCTCCCATTCGACAGTGGCGCGGCGCGAATAGTCCGTGAACCACATCGGATCGGTGCGGAATTCGGCTCTTCCGTCCGCGTAGATGCGCGCGCAGGAACGCCGCGAGGAAAGGCAGAACATGTGGACGCTCATCGGCATGCCGCCGGTGTGGCAATATCCGACCTCGATGTGACAATCGACGACCATCGAGCTACCCACGAATCCCATGGCGCCCATGCCGATGGAGTTTCCGAGTTCCTTGAGTTCATCTTCCAGCGCGGCGATCTTCTCGTCCGGATTGCGGCTGCCCACCACCCGCAGACAAGAGGCCTGCTTGCCCAAGGTCATGCAAGCGTCCTTCGAGCCGCCAAGGCCCACGCCGATGATCGCAGGCTGGCAGGCAAGCCCCCGCTTGCCGAACGCCGTCAGCGTGTCGAGATAGAAGCGCTTGATCCCGTCGATTCCGTCACCGGGGAAGAGCATTCGATAGTCGGAGCCAAACAGTCCGCCTTTGTGGACGGTCGTGAGGTCGATCCAATCGGCGCCGGGATGGAAGGCGTATTCGATCTCCGGCGCGTTGATGCCGACATTGTTGTTGTGGTCTGTCCGCCAAAGCGGATGGACGCGGTTGGGCCGCAACGGCACCGAATGGGTTGCATTCGCCGTCGCCCGACGCAGCGTCGCCTCGAGGGCGACCGGGCCACCTTCGATGCGTGCGTCGTTCCCGATCTTGACATACCAGCGCGGCACGCCGGTATCGCCGCACATCGGTCTCCGGTCTTCTTTCGCCGCTTCGTAGTTCTCGAGCATCGCCTGGATAACGAACGCGGAAAGATCGCCCTTCTCGGTGTTCGCGCAGCGCCGCAAGCCGGCGAGATAGTCATCCGGAATTTCGATGGCGGCACGCGCCATCATCTCCTCGGCGGTTGTTTGCAGTAATGAGAGGGGGATCATGGTGGCCTCGCTCATTCGGCGGCAATAGAGGGGTGGAGAAGGCTTTCCCCCGGCTTAACTCGCGTGAACTGGACCGGCTCGTCGTCGATCGCGAGCTTGCCGTCTGCCGCCTGGCGCACGACGGTGTACCTTGAGGTGGCGAGATCACCGGGCTCGGGGAAGTCCGAACGGTAGTGCGCTCCCCGCGAATTCTCACGGCGCTTTGCGGCAAGAGCGATCACACGACTGGTTTCGCAGAGAGAGCGAAGATTCAGCCAGTCGTGCCAGGTCAAATTGAAGGCGCGGTTGTCTGCAGAGACCCCCGTCTCCAGCAATTCGGCCTCGAGCTCGTCCAATTTGACGAGCGCCCGGTCGATCCCCTCGCCGTCCCGGACCACACCGACATCGTCCCACATCAGATCGAGGAGCCTGTCGCGCAGGCGGTTCAGGTCACCGGGCTTACGCGTGAACGGATGAGCCGAGCGGGCGATCTCCGACGCCATGACATCCTCGTCCGGCGGCCGGTAATCTGGATTTGCCGCGATCCAGCCGGGCATGACGTCGCCGGCAATACCGCCGAACACCGTGGAGTTCGCGACCCCATTCCCACCCAAGCGGTTGGCACCGTGCATTCCGCTGGCGTCCTCGCCGGCCACGAACAGACCTGCCACTTCCGTTGAAGTGTCTACTTTGCAGACCACGCCGCCCATGAAGTAATGGGCCGTCGGCACCACCTCAACAAGGCCTCCGGCAAGATCGAAACCGCTGTCGCGGCAACGATCGACCATGCCCTTGAACTTCTTTGCGACCTCCTTCGGCCCGAGATGGCTCATCTGAATGTAGGCGCCGCCAAGTCTGGTGGTACGTCCCGCCTTCATCTCGGCATAGATGGCGCGGCTTACGACGTCGCGGGTCGCGCGCTCGAGCTTTGGATCGTAATCCGCCATGAAGCGATGCTTCGCACCGTTCAGCAGGTATCCGCCCGCCCCGCGCAATCCTTCCTCCAGCACCGTGCCCGTCATTCGCGTATCGGGGCCGGCGAGAAGTCCGGTTGGATGGAACTGCACCATCTCCATGTCGCGCAGCGGCAGCCCGGCCCGCAGCGCCATCGCAAGGCCGTCCATGCTCTTGTCGCCGGAAGGCGTGTGATACCGGTACATCGTCGGCCCGCCGCCAGTCGCGAGCAGCACCGCTTTCGCTTGAACGAAGTGCAGTCGGCCCGTCCTGATGTCGACCAGCAGCACGCCAGAGAGCGAGCAACCGTCACGGCCAGGGATCAACCCGAGCGCCCGGTGTTCTTCGAGACACTGCACGCCCGGACGGGCCATCACCTGCTCCATCAGACGGTTGATGATCTCGATGCCCGTCAGATCGCCCTTGTGAACCGTCCGGTCGAATGTCTGGCCAGCAAACGCCTTTCCGTGGAGCGTGCCATCCGCATTACGGTCAAAGAAGCAGCCGATCTCGTTTTCAAGCTCGCGAACCCGCTCGACGGCCTTGTTGACGAGCACCCAGGCGAGTTCCTGATGCGGCAGCCATTTGCCGCCTTCGATCGTGTCCATGAAGTGACGTTCGATGGAGTCTCCCGGATTTAGCGCAACATTGTAGCCGCCCTGCACCATGCGCGTGCAGCCGCACTTGCCGAGCAGTCCCTTGGTGGCAATCGTAACGGTCAACTTCGGATTGGCTGCGTGCGCGTGCAACGCCGCAAACAGCCCGGCGCCCCCCGATCCAAGGATGAGAATATCAGTCTGCGAACGTTCCAGTTCCATTTTGATCTCACAGCACCCGTACGAGGAAGACCACGGCCAGGACAATCGAAACACCGCCCACCGAAGCGACAAAGCGGGTCTGCCCATTTCGCCAGGGGAAGTTCTCGACCAACAGCAGCCGAAGTCCGCCGAGCATGTGGACCGCCAGCAGGAAAACGAGCGCGCTTTCCGCTAACTTCACGATCGGCTGATCGGTCCAGTGCAGGAAACCGTCGAGCTTCGCTTCTCCGTTGATGGCGAGGCCAAGCACCAGGAAATGCGCCGGCAAAAACGCCGCGAGGGCAAGGCCGGAGAGCCGATGAACCAGCGCGGCAATCCAAAGCAGATTGGCGCGGCGACCAAACCGAGTGCCTCTCATGACAGCACTACCGCAGCCACCGCCCGCAAGCCGATCACGAGCAGCAAGGTGCCGAAACAGGCCGCCATTACTTTAGCGGATCGCCCTGACAGCGACGCCCATTCGACAAGCACCGTCCGCAGGCCGATCGACGAATGGATGGAGGCGGCGCAAACGAATAGGCCATAGAAAAGCGCCCAGGCTAGGCTCCCCCTTGTTCGGTCAAGGATGTCCCCCGCCGTCAATTGCTTGCTCGTCGCGTAGAAAATCACGGACAGATGAACTGCAATCAGCAGCAACAACAAGACGGCGGTGCCCCGCTGCCAGATGTATAAACGAGCGCTCATCCTTTGATCTCGCCTTTGACGTGGGCCTGCGCGGCACGCCGCTTCAGACCGGCAATCGATGCGGTCGGATTAAGAGTTTGCGGGCAGAGCTGCTGGCAGGATTGATGCGAATGGCAGGAGAAGCCTCCCCCTTCCGCCGCAACGGCTTGTAGCCGCTGATCGTTTCCAGCATCGCGAACATCGTTGACCAGCGACCACGCGCGATTGAGAGCGGCCGGCCCGAGATAGTTCGGATCCCATCGCACAGTGTCGCACGCGGCATAACAAACCCCGCAATTAATGCACTCAATGGCTGCATCAGCGGCTTGGCGTTCGGGCGCTTCGGGCTCTATCTGCTCGATGGGATCATTGCGCGTCTTCGATGGCGCAAAGACTCCCTTGGCCTGCTGCCACTTGTCGAAGAAAACCCGCATGTCCGCCGCCAGATCCTTGATGACGGGCAGGTTTTCGAGCGGGCCGATTTCAATCCGTCCACTTCGGACCACCTTGGAAACATGGGTGCGGCAGGTCCACCGTGGTGTGCCATTCACCGTCATCGCGCACGAACCGCACACCCCGACACGACATGCAAAACGGTAACTCAGCGTCGGATCCACGTTGCGCTGGATCCAGGTAATCACGTCCAGCACGGTCTGGTTTTCGCGCAACGGAACATCATAGGTACGATAGATCCCGTCCGTCGTACCGCGCCAGAGTGACACCCTCAGTTCGGACGCTTCATTCAACATCAGGGCTCCTCCCGCGAGGCTCGATCTGCGGCTCCTTCGGCAGTTCTCCTAGCAAATGTCTGCCTTCAAAAGAAATGAATAAAAAGAAAGCTTACTTTCGTTTTTCTTTATGCTGCCGCCGACCGGCGTGCACAATGGCACGTCTTCCCCTGACGGCCTTTGCGCCGTTTCGGCCCGGCTTCTCGGTCGTGGGCCACAGGTTTCTAAGTTCGGTAAAAAGTGTCTCGACAAGCGGCGCCTTAGAGTTTTCCGCAGCCTGCACCAAGCCGATTGCGCGGTGGACGGCCGGCCCTGAAAACGGCAGTCGGCGCACCGGAAGCGTGAAAGGATCGGCGGCCCCACGAAGTGGGACGATCGAAACGCCAAGCCCGTGATGGACCATCGTAGTGATCGCCTCGAGCGTGTCGAGCGTCATCACCTCGTCTACTTTCAGACGCCGTTTCCTGAGAAAGCCGTCGATCAACCCTCCGACCCATGCCTGGCGGGTGTAGCGAATAAACGGCAGGGTGGTCACGAGTTCCTCGGCGGATCGGTCTGGCGCGTCTATCGGCGCGATCAGGACCAGCGGTTCATAGGCGAACGGCGACCATTCCAGACCGGAGCTCCCCTCTCGCCATTCGCTGATGATCGCTGCATCAAGGACTCCTCTTCTCACCTTTTCGACCAGATCCGCAGAGAGGCCCATCGTTAGCTCAATTCGCACCCGCGGGTATTTCCCCCTGAGAGCGACCAAGGCTCGCGGCAGCTTTCCGGTGACCATCGTCGGTACCGATCCCAGGCGCAAACGGCCTTCGACAGGAGCGCCGCCAGCCTCCTGAAACAGGAGCTCGTAGGCCTGCACTACTTCGGCAGCTTTAGGGACGAACGCTCGGCCAGCGACGGTAAGCAAAGGCGGACGCTTT
>ORJL011452100.1_pt1 | contig 19513 bp, 9 predicted proteins | sample 1779941 | NCBI WGS metagenome assembly ORJL01 (sample SAMEA104232317, study PRJEB22302) | groundwater metagenome | biome: forest; feature: aquifer; material: groundwater | place: USA | collected 2011-08-07 | depth 5.8 m | reverse complement strand
TCCTCGCAGAGTGCTCAATCCTATTTGATTTCGTTGTTCTGCGAAGACGGAGAACCGAGCGTAAAAAGTTTTTAGAACCACACCTCAGTTTTTTTCATCTGACCATAGTATCATTCAAAATAATTTTCCCTGATTGGTGTACTTTTATCCAATATCCCTTCCCCGGTTCAATTGCATCCACAGAAAAATATCCGTTCTTATTGTATCCATAAATGTGGTTATCGAGAATGCCGGCAGGTTCTGTTTGGATATTTTGTATTTCGATAGAATTACTTAATGATCCGATGAGATTCCAGCCTCTTACAACATCTATCGTATCGGCATATAATTTGTCACCGGTAATCGGAAGAATCGTATCCTCTCGATATTTTATCCAATATCCTTTGCCATGTGTGAGGATTACTTCCGCAGTGTAGACATGATTAACGGCATCGAAATAATATGCGGGAGATTGGGCTCCCGGAAAAAGAGTATGCGACAACGAATCAGACAAGATAGCCGGAAGGCTTATTAAATTCCACGATGAATCAATACTTATAAATTGGACTTCCTTCCCGCGCACGTATACCGCGGTAAGCGATGCATAAGCGGACGTAAACACTACTGCTTGTTGATTAATGCCCGGAACATCACCTATGGAAGATAATGTTACACCCAATGTATCCCAATGATCAAACGTACAATCGTAGCCACCCAATATCTGAGTGGATTCGGCACGGATAGAATAATATCTTCCGCTTTGTACGCTTTGATTGAGAAATATGCCACCACTCGATTGATTGTACGCTCCGGTCGGAACAAATGGAGTGCTGTACGTAATAAACGTATCAGTCTGCGTCCCGGCAGATTGTATATACCATGGATCGCTAAATTGAATCGCTCCTCCGGTCATCGAAGGGAAATGTTCAACGCTTACATTCATTGTCACGGGAACGATACTTGTAAAATTCGCTATGGAAGAAAAAGTCGAATCAACCTTGAATGAATCAGTCAATGATATTACCGCGCCATTCCAATCGTGGTGCTTATACGTAGAATCGCCTGCGAGTGTAAACCTCTCCCGCAATGGCTTTGAGGTATGCAGTGAGCCTAACGCGAGAATTCTTGTATCTCCCGAACGAACAGTATCCGCTTGATCTAATAAGATTGAACCGCCTGCGTTACTGCCATGAATGATATTAGTAAATTGAATGGAAACAGCATTGGTATCAAATGCAGAGAGCGAAAATCCTAATGAAGGAGAATTGACAGTTGTATCTAAAACAAGAGGAATTACCGTGAAACTATCAGCTTGAGACCAATAAAACGTTTTTGCGCCGTATGCCAAACTATCTAAAGAAAGGGTATCAATGAATGATGGCTGTGGAATGCGCAAACCAATTACATATACTTTCCACCGGTGTCTCTCCTCGCCATGAAAAGTAAACGTTATGGAGTCTCCGCTTTTCTTAAATATATAATATTTACACCCGCCGGGACCAACCGGCTTTGTGAGAAGATTACTTTTGTGAATGGAAAATGGGTAGACTGAACTGATGCTGTCTTTCAACGCTGTATAGCGCGACGCATACTTAAAATGGTAAGCATCCGCCCGCTTTCCGGTAAAACTACGCCAGATTGCATATTGACTAATAGCCTCGTCAAGTTTTTTTCCGTACTGTGTGAAAAGTACAGTATCAATATCTTTGAGTATTTGCTGTCCGGGACTTATACTCATCCTCTCCCAAATTTTTCTGATAACGAGTGAATCTCCCGTCCATTCCATCAAAAAATTACACCACAGTGCACCGCCATATTCGTATGATCCGTTCGAGTATGTAATTTTATGATATGGCGCAACAAGAGCGCTGAACCCATTCACGCGATTTAGAAATTGGATGTCTGTAAATCCGACAACATACTGCGTTACCCACTCTGCTGTGTTTTCATAAAACCACGCACCCCTGTCGCTTGCTCGCGCTTCATGAGCGTAAGAATACTGCGACGCGTGATGGAGTTCATGAGCCAGCGTATGGCGTAAATTACTCATAGTCTGTCCCATCCTAAGCTCAACATAACTTTGACAAGGAAGATTACTTAATCCGCTTGCTTCAGGGATTGTTCTTCCTAAACTGCCATCAACAACTTTACGTATATATATATCATATAATGTATCTCCATCGGAAAGCGGTTTTCTCCAACCCAATGATTCATACTCGATTTGCCACACAAATTCTGCAACAACAGCAGTCGATTCAGCATACGCCTCCGTTGTTTGGTTGGAATCACCTTCAGTAATGGAATAATGAATTGCAAAGTGCGCCGTGATTATGGTGGAATCAAGACCTAATGGGCGGGAAAGAATCTTGTTGGCGTTTACCATTGATTCAACAGATCGGTAACCACAAAGACTGTCCGTGTGTTGTACACCTGCTTGTGCAAATATTGTGAAGTTAAGTAGAATGAGTACTAAGTACGAAATAATCCGGTTCACAGCACTGCTCATCTCGTGACTTGCAAACGCAAAGTTGAACCCACGTCTCGTTATACGCAACTCCGGCGATTGAAAACATCCCCTGTAATATTTAATACCCAATTTCATCTCATATAATATACGTTTGAAAACGGGATTAATGAACACTACCCGTCACAATCCACTTAATCATATATGAGCATATTTTTTGACATTTTCTTCTATGCTTCAAATCCAGCAATTCAATGTTCAACAGTAAAGTAAAGGAAAAAACCTCAAATTCATTTAAATTTTCCACTTGTAACTTTGCAACATTTGTTGAGAGTGCAAAGTGCAAAGTAATAAATTTCATTATTCGTAATTATTTTTGAAAAATGTATCTTCTCCCTGTCGTACCGGCAATAAACATAAAACCCCGCTTCAATCGCTTGAAACGGGGTTTTATAAATCATATTCCTATAATAACACGCGGGAAAAGTCCCGAGTGGTTTGTTTCCATTATTTAATCATCACCATCCGCTTTACATCGGTGAAGGATACTTCTCCCGTTACTGCATCAAGAACATTCAACCTGTAGAAGTAAACTCCGCTTGCAAGCGTCGTACCATCAAATGGCGCTTCATATTGTCCTGCATCCATATATTCATCGTTGAGGAGTGTTGCTACCTCTCTTCCAAGCATATCATACACTTTCAAACTCACCAAAGATGAATTACCAATCACAAAGGATACCGTTGTTGTCGGGTTAAACGGATTCGGATAATTTTGATTGAGTGAATATTCCGTCGGTTGAGTTTCAAAAACACCATCAGTATACATTGTTGTGGGAGTCTGAGCGGGAACATTGTCTGAACTTAAGAATAATACGCTATCAATATGAACTGCACCTGTCATCACTAACGGAGTATTGCTTACAAACTTCATAGGACCAAGAAATGCTTGATTTATTTTGTGCAGGACATTATATAACGTATCCCATTCCAACTGTCCGTAATTATCTGCATACGTGAGGAAATTATCGGTAAGTGTCGCTAACTGGCGCAATGATAAATCGGTAAGGGGCAATCCGCCTACAGTATCCAAACCAAGATACGTTAAGTCTCCGAACGTTGGCGGTGTTACCTCAGCGTCACTCGCTCCGATATTTAATTTCAATGCAAGAAGTTCTCCGGTAAGTTTGTTGTTATAACTTGTTAGTTTGGGATCTTTCTTTTCACCGATAAAAGGTTTTCCACCATAGCTATCAAAGTTGCGCGCTGTTCCTGTATGCGGAGCAAATTTAATAATTGATGCGCTTTTTGTAATTCGGATCCATCCAACAGAACTTGCATTTTCAGGTGTTGGAATTCCGAGAACTAATCCACCCGGCGCACCCGGAAATCCTGATTTAATTTTCGGAAACGCACTTGCAAAAGCGGCATCGCGAACATTACCCATATTCGGAACTGTGGTAGTTGTTTTTAATGTCTTTGCTTTGGCGGCTAAACTATCCTGAATAAAGGATCGGTATTTTAATTTTTTCGAATCGGCATATTTTATCGTAACAATATCATACGTTTTACCGTCGGGTGAAGATTTGCCTGTCACAAAAACGTTTCCGTTGCTTGTTGCAAATGCCGCAGGAACATCATAACTGTTTCCTGTACCGTTATATAATGTATTAAAACTTTCCGTCCCGTTATTTGCCGAGTATTTGATAAGCGTATAATTTGTTTTCACTCCGAACGCCGTACTGGAACCGATAACATACGGAGTTGAATTAACAGCGACTGCTGAATCATTATCATTCGCAGAGCCGTTGTAGGAAGAAACCCAATTTTCTGTCCCGTTACTGAATGCATAATTTATTGTCGTTATATCATAATACGAACCGGTTTGAAGGCTTCTTCCCGTTACAAAGACACGTGAACTCCCTGAAACGCCTATTGAGAAAGACCGGTCATCCCCATTTGCTGTGCCATTGTATTGTGCCGCCCATGTTGTTGTTCCATCCACCGGATCATACCTGATAGTATAATAATCGTTACCATTGGCTCCTGAATTTGTATACCCGGTAACAAACACTGCAGAACTTGAAGCATATAATGCTCTTGCAACATCATCACCGCCGCCTGCACCCACAAAACGTGCTGTCCAGATAGTATCACCGGTGAGTGGAGAATATTTAATCGTAATATAATCTAGGTCGTTATCGGAGCTTGCCCCGGTAACATAAAGTTCCGTTGTTCCGCGTAATTGCATGGCATACGGTTTATCTTCGCTATTATTACCATGTCCCGGACCTGTATAATATTTTACCCATTGCTCCACTCCATCACGATTATACTTCACAGTTGCGATATCCACCCCCCCCCCGCCCGCGCCTCGACTTGAGCCTGTAACATACACATTCAGTGAATCATTTACTGCCACACCTATTGGCTGATCGTCACCGCTTGCAGTTCCGTCAAATCTTACAGACCAAAGCAATACTCCATTTCTATCATACTTCACTGTTGCATAGTCATAATTCCCGCTTGCATTCTGACTTGGACCTGTGACATAAACATTATATCCGGTATCAATTACTACGGAAATAGCCTCATCAATACCTTTCCCCGGTCCATTGTAATATGCTGACCACATCAATGTGCCATCAAGGTCATATTTAATTACCACGAAATCTACTCCTGTAGATTTTCTGGCTGATGAACCGGCAACATATACATATCCTGAGTCATCCGCCATAATAGCTTTTCCGATATCATTTACTTTTTTTTGTGTGCCCGTAAATCGCGCCACCCATTGTCGGGCTTCTTGAGAATCTGCTGTTTCAAGAACAAAGAACCATGCTATGATAATTAAAATAGTAAATCTGAGGTATTTCATAATCAATCCTTTCATAAAGTAAAGTGAAAACCATTTGCAAAATGTACAAAGAACACAACCCCTTCACAACTAAAGGATAAAATATTGTGATGAACATCATTGAAGTTTTTTTTCAAAAATAGCAATAAAAAAAGCCGGCTCATATATACGAGCCGGCTTTCTAAAATACATTGAACCAAAGATGCATTCATCACTATTTGAATTGCTAGTGAATAGAGTAAGATTATTCCGCTTTTTGCTTCAATGCATGTTCTAATGCTAATAACGCATAAGCGGTGGTAAGTTCTTTTTTATTCTCCCACCATCTGTTGTTTTTGTTGATCCAAAAACCTTCCCCATCCTGCATACTTGTAATTTTCTTAACCATATCATTACGCCAGTTACGTTTCTCGCCTTTAGAATCCGTCAAAAAATTCTCTCCATAAATATCTAACGCCTTCGCCATCGTCTGAAAATAATAGAATAATCCTTGCTCACCCATCTGCGGATTTTTATCTACAGTATAATTCTTCTGCAACCACGAAAAGGCCGCCTGAACGCGTTCGTCTTTCTTATCTACACCCGCATAGATAAAACTTTTCATTCCTGCATAGCCCATACTTCCGTATGAAGTATAGTCACCCGCTTTACTTTCACTTGGATTGTAAATAAAACCGCCATCATCTCCAGCCCATGAACGATCATTCGTTTTGTAATTTTGACAGCGTTGAATAAATTGAATAGCGTTATCATAGAAAAGTTGAGCATTCACCGCTAACGTAGTTTTCGCTCCCGAGTATTCTTGTTCTTTACCGCTGGCTTCGCCTACTTTTCTGTAATTCTCCGATTCTTTTAATGCTTCAATTGCCCATTGCAAGTTCGATAGATCCGGACGTTCTTTTTCCTTATACCCTATCCCGCCGAAATTTGCCTGATCTTTCGTCACTCCTGTTGCGTCGTCAAATTGTAGCGTAAGAAGAAAATCTCTTGCCTTTTGAATGGCATCTGCATATTTCGGATTTTTCGTTTCACTTAACGCCATTAAACATATCGCAGTGTTATATCCAGCCAGATCATCCACATAAATACCGCCATCCGGTTTTTGACATTTGAGAATAAAATCAAGTCCGCGTGCAACAGCGGTATTGTTCATCTCGGAATATCCCTGAGGACTTTGATGAAATGCGGAGAGCGCTAATGCTGTGATGGCAGGATAATGTGCCCACGAGCCATCTTCTTCTTGATTTTTTTCGTACCACTTGAGTCCGAAATCAATTGAATGTTCTGCTTCTTTTCGAAGCGAGATATCAATAACCGGAGTTTGGGAAAAAGCGGAAACTGCTCCAAATACAAAAAGGAGGAGGAGAATTGAATAGATTGTTTTCATTGTATATATAATATCCTTTATTACTTCTTTTAATACACTAAATGTGTAAATTTTCCTTAAAATTACCAAAAAGAGTGCGACATCTTAGAATTCATTTTTAAAAGATACTCCTTTTGATACATAACTGTGTCATTCATACCACTATACAAAAAAGCCGACCCTTGTATAAGAGTCGGCTTTCAGTACTACTGTTTGTTCCTTTGACTCGATGATTACTTAATCATCATCATCTTCTTCACACTCGTGAAGCTTTGTTTCACTCCTTCTTCATCTACTCCGTTCGCCTCTAAGCGATAGAAATAGACACCGGAAGAGAAACTCGATGCGTCAAACTCAATCGCCTGAGTCCCGCCGTCCATATCTTCATTATTCAATACCGTCGCTACTTCTTGACCTAACAAGTTATACACCTTCAAGGTCACTTTCGATGGTACGCTTAACATGAATTGAAGCGTGGTCGTTGGGTTAAAGGGATTCGGATAATTCTGATCTAACCGGAATTCAAGTGGCTGATCTTCTTCCGATGCATAGTTTGCATCAAAGTGTGCTAATGGTGTAGAATAAGCTGTATCTCTCACTAAGTATGCAACTTTATACAACGCCTTCACGCCCGGAATCTTCAACGGCTTTGTTGAGATGGTATCCAACTTCACCGCTGCTGAACGGAACTCTAAATTAATTTTTGAAATTACTGAATCCAATACATTCAAATGTGCTTTATCACAACGATACGTTGTCTCAGCTAAACTTGCTGATACTTTAACAATTTTTCTTCCCATCGTTAATGAAGTATCGCAATCAGCAATAATCTTTCTGATCGATTTTCCTGAGAACACAGAATCAGGTCCACCGTTCCGGCTGATATAAATTAAATCTCCAAAGCCTTGCGGTGTGATATTTAAGTCACTGGCTGCTACGTTCGTCTTCAAGGTCGTCAACTCAACTGTTAAATGGTTGCCGGCATTGCCGAAGTACGTTTCTGTAACCTGTTCTCCAATAATTCCTAAATAGTTTGCAGGATTTCTTGGAACTTTAAGTTTGGTTTTTGGATCGCGTTTCAATCCCCAAATCTTTGTGTTATAAATCCAGGTTTTGACAGCTGATTTTTTATACACTGTCCACTTATGCCAGAACCAACCGTACACTAAAGCGCTATCAGGTCGTTTAACACCAACTCGGAGATAACCGCTATCACTAGGTGTATCTAATCCGAAGCCTTTACGAGCAAACACAGTATCTCTAACGTTACCAGCTGTTGGAAGTCTGATAAATCCTGATTTCTGTGTTGCACGACTTGCCTTGTTGTAATCTGAAAGAATAAATGTTCTGAACTTTCCGGTATCAAGTAAATGGAAATTACCGAACACCAATCCTGCTGTATCAAAACCACTGCTTACACTTACTGTATGAGGAGCGCCATTGGCGGGGACTGTCTGTCTCCATAAGGCTGATAGTGCTTCTGAAATGGTATATAATCCTGCAGGAACGTTTGTAAAGGAGAAACCACCTACTGAATCGGTTAACACTGTATCAGAAGCGATATTTGCACCACTCAATACAATCTTAAATCCTTGTAATGGTCCTTCACATGTACAGTTTTGTGTTCCACTGCTGTCTCTATCAAAAAACTTTGTTCCGCTGATAGAGCCATACATAAAGTTTCCAAAGTTCTTATCTGTCGATACTGTTCCGCTGACAACATCAACAGAATATGAACCGCTTGCAGGCACCGTTCCGTACCAGCCGAGCTGTTGAACTTCTGTTAATTGATAGCTTCCTGCAAATAAACCGCTGAAACTAAAATTACCAAGTGAATCTGTTAATGTCGTATCTGACTGTTGACCCTTTGTTAAAACGATCTGCCAGTTGGCTAAACCGGATTCCGCTACACCCTTCACTGAGTCACCATTGGTATCGTTAAATTTCATACCACTGATTGATCCCAATTTGAAGTTACCAAAATCTTTTCCTGTTAAGTTTTGTCCTGCACCTAATGCTACTGTGTAAGAACCACTTGCCGGATATGTTACTGTCCAATCTGACTGTTGTACTTCACTGATGCTATATGTACCCGGAATTAGATTTGCAAATTCATAATTACCGGCACCGGATGTTGTATCCATTGCTACAACTACGGTATCTTGCATTAACTTGATGACCCAACCATTTAAGGTTCCATCACCGGCAGTGGAACTGTCACCGGCAACATCTTCAAATTTTTGACCTGAAATTGATCCCGCCTGAGCGTTACCGAAATCTGTATGCCCAGCTGCTGTTCCTGATTGAACGACAATGGAGTACGTTCCGTTTGCAGGTGCAATTTGAATCCAACCGGGTTGTTGTACTTCACTGATAACCCATGTACCTGTTTCAGATGGTAAGAAGGAGAATGAGTAAAAACCATTTGCATCTGTTGTTGTTGATTTTACTGTCTCGCCTTTTGTTGCTTTTATTGACCAACCTGCCAATCCACTCTCCGAGTCATCATATACGCCATTACCGTTCGTATCGCCAAATTTCCAGCCACTTATCGAAGCTTCTTCATAATTTCCAAAGTTGACTCCTGAAACTGGTTGTCCGACAACATAATCGATAGCTGAAGGATTTGTTGTCGTCTGTGTCCAACCTTCTTGTTGTATCTCACGGACGGTGTAATTACCGGAATTAGGAAGGATAAACGAATAATTACCTGCACCATCGGTCAAAGTAGTTTCTGCGGCTGCACCGCTGACATAAATCTGCCAGTTTGCTAATCCGGGTTCACCATTATCCTTTACGCCATTACCATTTAAGTCATTAAACTTTGTTCCACTGATACCTGTAACAGGAATCAAATGGTTTCCGAAATCTAAACCTGTAATAACTGAATCAACCTCTGAGTTAATGGTATAAAATCCTGAAGCAGGATACGTTTGAGTCCATGCAGTATCTTGCTCTTCTGATACTGTATGTGTACCGGCGGGTACACCGATAAATTCATAGTAACCATTGGCATCAGTTTTAGTACTTATTTCAAGGTCTCTACGTATAATCCAGCCTTGTATTCCCGGTTCACCTTCATCACGTAAGCTATCGCCATCAAGATCGTTAAACTTCATACCTCGAAGCGTTAACCATGTTCCGACTTCAATATCAGAACCGGAAACGTTATTTGATTCATCCCATTCATCAACTAAGTAAGTTGGATCTAAAAATACAAATACTTCACGACTGCCATTCGACATAGCTGGTAAAGCAATCTTTGTATCGATAGTTGCAGTTCCACCAATTGGGAGATCAACGTTATAGTTACCACCCATTTGGTTACCTGTTGTTAATGGGTCACCATCATAGAAACGAACTAACACATTGTTTGCATTCGTGTTGGAAGTATCATTGTTTTTAAATGTAGCAACAAGGTGGAGTGAATCTCCGACAGAGATGTAATATGGATCTGATGTAAACGATACAACAGAAAGATCGGAACGTGAAGCTACGATTGTTACATGCGCATTATTCGTGCTTGAATCGCCATGTGAATCATACACTCGTAAACCTACTTCGCCATTGTACACATCATTAAATACGACTGTTGCGCTCGATGTTGTTGCATCGCCGAAAATTCCATCACCATTTGTATCCCAGTTATAGGCTACAACGGAATCGTTTGGTGAATCAGGGTCATAAGAATGTGAGCCATCGAGAAGAATGGGCACACCTACACGACCTGCATAATTTGCTGCACCGCCCGGTGGAATTGCGACAGCAATCGGCGGATGGTTTGCGGTATCATTAATTGCTACCGTTGCAGTGACATCGTTCGTCAAAGCCGGATTTGAATTATCAATAACGCGTAATGTGATTGTATGAAGACCAAGACCTGCATAGCCCGGATTTAATGGCTTCTGTCCTGTTGCATCCGGTGTTGTAAAGTTTACACCGTCTGCGGCATCCCAATCCCATAAATATTGAAGAATCTGTTTGTTTGGATCTTGATGATATGAACTTGCACCATCGACAAAAAACGCTGTGTTTGATGGACGTGAACTGATTGGGGCAATAACTGCTACCGGAGGCGCTACGATAACACCTTTAGTTAATACTAAAATAGCGAGTGAAGAATTGAGAGGATCACCCATTGCCGCTGAGGGGTAATAACTGGCATTTCTAGGCCAAGAACCGTTGCTGTTTTGCTTCCACGAAGCATTATTTAAAAGATGATCTGCATATTCTGCATACCAATCATGGCCACGGATAAATTGATTTCCGGCTCCACCGTTAATAGTACGCATGGCTTTTGCAACACCGTACATTGCGTATAAATTACCGTTGAGTGGACCTGTCCAATTGTTGCCATCATAAGCATCTGCCCAATGCGTATTGATATAGCCCATTGCTGTATCAACCGAGTATGTAGCAGTTGTAGCACCTGTTAATACAAGTGAACCGATACCTGCCGCAGTCTTGGTTACGTTTAACCAGCTATAGTTATCCATATAGCTGAAACCACCGTTGGCATTTTGTGACTGTGAAAGTGTGACTGCAAGTTCTGTTTTCACCCATGATGGGACTTCAAAACCAAGAACTTCCGCGGCATGAAGATCAAGAGCGCCCCACTGTGTTGTGGAATTATCCATGGATCCATAGTTAGCGGTATTTATTGAATAATGCCATCCTCCGCGATAAATAGCAGAACCTTCTGTTTGTGCATACATCCACTGATCTGCCATATTACGGATATATTTATAATATGTCCAACCCGTTAATGCTCCGGTTTTAATCGTATCAAGATGCATTGCATTCGTATCAGAATGTGCCGCCATCACGGCTAAGTTTGCGATACCATTACCATATGTACTATAGGTAATATAAGCACCAAGACCATCACCATTAACATCCGGATTTCCGGCTGACTGAGCAGAAATGGACATTGATGTTGCATTGTTTAATAAATAGTCTAAGCCGGCGCGAACGTACTCTGCATAAATATCTGAATTGTAACTATTCGTTGGTCTGTGCCCGTTTTCTTCAAAACATAATAATGCTGCGCCAGTTGAAGCAAGGGCATCTGAAGCATCATACCAATATCCTGAAGCATATTGTGTCTGATAGAGATAGACTAATCCTTTTTCAATTCCGATATTAATATTGATTTGTGTTGTCGAAGAGGAATATACTTTGATAGTAGCTTGATCGAAATCAATAACGTTTGCGGCATCCCTGACTGTTAACGTCATTGTTTTTGTACCTGCTGTTGCATAGGTATGTGCATTTCCGATAAAATGTGGATCTGTAACATCTCCGGAATCTACTGTACCATCACCATAATCAAGAATGTAACGATATGGGGCTGTTCCATCATGAACATTACCCCAAACTGTTATCGGTGAACCCGCTAACGCGTTTGCGTATGTTGTGCTTGTACTATAACTCGGCATAACATTAACACGAGGCGTACCGGATCGTAATCCGAATGTTTGTTGTTGTAAAAAACTATTTTGCCACGATTGTTCCGGTGTCTCAGTTGGCGCCTGAGCCGTCGGCTGTGGTGGCTTATAATTTTTCAAAAACTCTTGGGCTTTGGACTGTAAGTCATTTGCCTGCTGAGCTAATGAAGATTGTGTCATTGATAATACTAATACCACACATATAAGTACTGTCAAAGAACGTTGTATCATTTGTTTCATAAGAATATCTCCTCTATAAGAACAAATATGATTGAATAATGAATTAAAAAGTGTAACTATAAATAATTGCAATTCTTCTGATGATGCGGAATACAATTCCGGTTTACTTTGTACTAATGTTTTAGATGTGATTGTCGACGATAAATCGACGCAGAGAAAGGTTACAATCTGACTCTTGAAATCGTTTAGTAGTGGACGTTAAGAAATCACTAAATAATATTTTTGCGTTCATTGTAAGGAAGAACAAATAGATGATAATAAAGGAAATACAGGTCCGCAACTGCATCTCAATTTGATTATTTTTCTTGGAATTGGCAAGATAAATAATTGATTTATGACTGCTTTTTTAAGCCTAAATATTTCTTACGAGTTATTATGGCTTTATAACGATAGACAACACCCTACTTTTCAGTATAAGGAATAATTTAATTAAAGAAAGTGATTTAAAATACATTTCTATAATTATGGAACAGGTTTGATTACTATCTGCACTGGCGTACCCTTTGACGGAACTAAATGTTCATTCACTTTGTATAATTCATCATTTGAACCTCCCTTTAAAGGATTATCAAAAATTGTGAACGGGTCGTGATACGTTGTAATTAAAGATTTTTCCTGATCTGCCATAAACGTGCCCTCTACTGTTTTCGAACCGACAAATACCCATGAAGTACGCTCCATTTGTCGATTTTGTTCAATATTCCAAACTAAATCTTCAATAGCAACCGTTGTATCCTTACCATGTAATTGCCATGTTATCGTAATATAAACAGAATCACCCTGTGGTTGTTTGGCATCCCCTTGGTATTCAACACCTCCAACATATTTAAGCCCTAAGAGCAAGAGTGAGACTTGAAGATGATAAGGAACGACATCAATTGTAAGAATACTTTCATGCATTTTGCCACCAGGTGCGCAAGCAATTAATTCTACGGTACCTTGTTGCATATTGATTTTACCGTTAACGGTAATTGTACGCTCTTTGCTATCTAAAATCACATTGCCAATCTTATATTTAGTACTGTCTAATTTTTCGATAGGATTGGAATTTTTAGCATCCTCCTGTTGAGCTAATGAAAAAAAAGGAAGCAATAACAGTAAGCAGAACGATAACAATAAAGTTTTCATAATATTCATTCTTGTTTCTAATAAAAAATCAGTATAAATCATCATTAATTTGACTAAAAATAAAAAACGAGTTTTATTGAGAATAAAACTCGTTTTAAATAGTATGAAACCTAGTAATCTTACTTTAACAACATCATCTTTCCTGTACCAAAGAATTTACCACTCAGCGAGGTGATTTGATAATAATACGGACCTGATGGTAGTGATCCGGCATCAAAATGTATGCGTTGAGTGCCCGGTGATAATTGTTGTTGTTGCAGTAATGTGTATACTTCCTGCCCTAACACATTATAGACTTTAATAGTTATGACGCTTTGCTCCGGTAAAGTAAAATCAACTGAAGTTTGCGGATTAAACGGATTCGGGAAATTACGCGATTTTATATTTTGAACGCTTTGCTTTGCAGTCGTAACTGCTAATGAACCATTTCCGAATCTCAAAACAGTTCCTGCCTTTCCGCCAACCCAAACGATTGTACTATCAACTGCACTTACTGCTCGGAGTTGTTTTGTTGTTGGAGAAAATTGGCTTGACCATGATTCTCCACCATCATTGGTGAATAAAATCAAACCGTTCGTACCAACTATCCAACCATTTGAAAGATCTGTCATTTTAACACTATACAACAAATTTGCATATCCGGTTGAAATTGAATCCCAATTAAAACCGCCATCTGTCGTTCTTCGCACAGTACCGCGTTCCCCGACGACAACGCCTAACGAAGGATCTGCAAACGTAATAGAATATAACGGCTTATTAGAAAGAGATGGTAAAGCTGTCCAATTTGCTCCGCCATCAGTCGTACCTAAAATAATACCATCAAAACCACAAGCCCAACCTGTATTCGCATCTAAGAAATATACATCATTCAATGAACTTGTTGAACCGGAAACCTGAGAAGACCAACTTGATCCACCATTGGTTGTTCTTATAATAGTACCACGAGCTCCAACCGCCCATCCATAGCTTGCATCACCGAAGTGAATACCATTAAGGTTTGCATTTGTACCTGTTGCTCTAGATTGCCATGAACCATTAACACATTGATACAATTTACCTCTGTCACCTACGGCTGTTGCATTTGCTGTATCTACGGCATACACATCTCGAAGATAACCGGAAAAGTTAAGTGACTTATTTGTCCAGTTACGTCCGCCGTTTGTTGTTTTGTAAACAGTTGCTTTTTCACCAACCGCCCAGCCTGCTGAAGTATCGACAAAATGCATTGACCAAATATCAGCGCTAAATCCTTTTGAAACTTTTGTCCATGAAGTTCCACCATTGATAGTTTTCAAGATAGAACCATTAACACCAATTGCATATCCATTATTTGCGTCTGAAAATTTTACACTTGCAATCCATTCAGATGTTCCTGAAGGTTGATTCGTCCAATTCACTCCGCCATTCACTGACTTTGCAATTTTTCCATTGCTTCCAACTGCCCAACCGGTATTTGCATCCACAAAGAATATGTCTGAAACCCAATTTGGAAAAGGTGTTACAACAGACCAGGTAGAACCACCATCAATTGTTCTACAAATTGCACCATCTTTACCTGCAGCCCATCCTGTTGTTGTACTTATAAAATGAACGGTTGACAATGGTTTATTAGTATTAGATGTTTGTAATGTCCAACCTGAGCCACCGTCGTTGGAATAATATATTTTCCCTGAATCACCTACAACCCAACCATCACTGGCAGATGCGAAATCTACATCACGTAAGTTAATCGTAGCAGACAACGTTTGATTTGACCAATTCGCACCACCATCGACTGTTTGTGAAAGTAACCCGAAATTGGCAACCGCCCAACCATTATTTGCATCTATAAATCGTATTCCATTAACAGAGTACGTAAATGTTGTATTAAGTTTTGACCAACTTACTCCACCATCATTTGTGGAAAGTATAGTTCCAAAGAAACCGCCGGCAAAACCATTATTATCATCAACCATGTCTATGCAGGTAAGTCTATCTTGTGTCACTAAAGATGCAGGAAGATAAGTCCAAGTTGTACCGCCATCAGTTGATGAGACCGCTGATGCCGCCTGACCCACAGAAAAGATATATCCTGAAGGAGTAAGCGATAAACCGTACAAACTATTACCCTGCGGATACGGATTAACCCAGAACCAAAAATCAGAAGACGATACCATAGAGGAACTTTGCTGTCTGAAATCTACTTGTTCATCCTCTGTTGGAGCAAATTCTTGATCAAGATATGTAGGTTCTACCAATACTGGATCTGCAATAATTTGGTTTGAACGTAATTGTTCCTTACTAATTTGAGCATTTCCGTTAGAAATAAAAAGTAAACCTAAAATCACTAATAGAAAGAATGGAACAACAATAGAAATATTTTTATTCATTCTTTTCCCCGTAAGATTCATAGATTGTGTATTTAATAAATTAATCTGCAATTAACGCTCCACTACTTCAAAATTAACGTTTTCAATTATATCACCATCAGTTTTTGCTCGTACCTCAATATTAACTTCAGATTGGATAGGTCGTAAACCACCCGCTGTTAATTCATCACGAGAAATACTTACTGTATAACGACCCGGAGGAACGCCAATGAAACTAAATTCACCGGTTGAGAATGTTCGTGCTTTCAACGAGAATGTACCGTCGGAAATTGTGATTGTAACACCTTCCGTACCTATACCTGAAACTCCTGCTAAAGTTTGAGTGACTTTACCATTAACAATTCCGCCGACAACAACCGGTATATCTGCTACCTTCAAAATATTAGGATCAGGCATTACAGATACAGCACCATAACGGGCAATCCAATGTGGATCTTCAAAAGATTGTTTCGGTAAATAACCGATATACTTTTGGTAGGCTTCTGCATTAGGAACTAAATATCCATCTTTTGTTCGATAACCGACGCCAACAACCTGTGGACCAAATGTTTTAACTGTTAATTCCGGTAAGAAACGTTCATTACCATCAATTTCACCATTAGAATTCACATCAAGGAACGGTCTAAAGTGAATTGCCGAACGTCCTAATCGTAATCTATTATCAAAGAAGAAGTCACTTAATGTTGCCGAAGTCAATACGCTTCCGCTTAAAGCAACGTTTGCTTGATAATTCCCATCTATTCTCATACCTCTAACATCTATCCTCAAGAAAGGAAGATCGTACGATGCTTGGATAAATGCTGATACAAATGAAGGAATCCATGATCTATTATATGAAGCAATTAAAAGAAGATGTGTACCGAATGCTCTACTTGCTGTCAATTGGATATCCTGCATTTTCTTAGCCATTTTATCATATTCAGCGGCTGCTGAGAAAACGATATTTAATGGCACACGCATTGAACTGCTCAGACGAATAGTCCAGAAATCTGTCCTTTGCAAACTCGAATAATCTAACCGACCGATATTCATAGCCAAAGACATTCTAAATCCTTGAGTATAACCTTCGATACGGGGTAAAATAGCTCTGCGTCGTAATGCTTCATAGATAGACTGGTCTGCCTGAACATCAAACACGACACCCCAATTATTAAAGTAAAACGGTACGTTTACTTCTAAATCTGTTTGCTCAATTGCTCTGCTAAGATTTAAAGCGGAATTTCGTTTATACCAATAATGCGAAAATGTAACAAATGCCTGAGAAGGGAAAGATCCATTAAGTAAAAACTTTGAGGCCAGTAATGGTGAAAAAGCAAATTCACCCAAAATACCTGGCGTTACACGCAATGCCGCTTCAGCCGTAATTGCCGGATAAAATTGTTGACCATCATTATGCAGATCAATATATTCTGCGTTCATACCAACAGTTAAAGATGATGAAGCGCCGTAATCAACTTGGGCTTTTCCATAATAGTCATTTGAGTAACGACGTAATTGTCCACCCTTAAGGCTATACTGGAATTCACCCGGTGGTACCATCAATTGAGAAACATTAAATCTATATCGTTGGATTTCAAGTCCACCCCACTCGTCATAAGCACGTACTTCAACATCGGAATTACCATAAGGAACGCCTAATTGGAACTTATATAAACCATCAGTGCTTCCCGGATAATAAGAAAGCAGTCTACCACCTTGGTATAATTCAACTTCTTGAGAACCAGGCGCATCGATAGTAAATGCTTCGTGAGCCAATGTCAATCTACGAGGTGCAGGTCTGTTTGTCACTTCTAACCCGCGCACTGTACCGATGTAGAGTGGTTGAATTTCGGGAGGTATATCTCCAATAATAATTTGTTTGACAATCGTTCCATCAAAAAATGGATAACGACCGAAAACATTCAAATTATTTTCATTGATCTTTTTTGTAAAAACACCTCGTAAAGTCGCTTGCCAATCACCGCCGATAAAGTGTGAGCCAAATCCAAATTGATAATTATGGGTTGGTTTCCTGTGTTGCGATGCAACCGTCGTTAAACGATAATCAAATCGAGCTCCTCCAAACAAAATTGGAGAACTTTCAAAAAACAAGCCGGGAGATGGAATGTCCTGAGATTGGAACATTCTTTCTCTGCTCTTTTGCCTTTTTGTAACTGATACTATAGGCATTTCACTTGTAGAAGTTAGATTAACAACTAACCTCCGGGGATTATAATCGGATTTTATACCGAAAATTTCGTTTAATAACTCAGTATCAAGGTAGATATCTTGAGTTGATATGACGAAAAGTTCGTCAGTTATTGAAATTCTTCTCCCACGTATTGTTGCAATGTGGCTATCGAAATCAATTGTATACGCAGTATCTTTACTTAAAAAGAAACCGTCAACATTTCTATGATCGGCTGATACATTTAAGTTTATGCGTAAAAATTTAAATAATTCGATAATAGGAAGATAAGTTCTTCCATCTTTACGAAGAATAAATAATTCAACATTTCCTGCCCCTTTTAAACGTAATTCAACAGGAATTGACTCTTCGGTCGATGAACTGTTTGCTCCTTCACCGCCACCTGCGTAAGCAAATGTACAGAGAAGAATCGTGAGCAAACAAGAAGTGATAACGAGTATTCGATATCTTGTCATTGTATTGTAATAGGAAATGTCCAACGTTGAGGTTCTGCATTAATCAAGAGATCTGATCGAATGTCTGTGCGTTTTGTTAAAGCTGTTAACTCGAGTGTATAAGGACCACCACCTGAAAAATCAGTTGGTACTTCTAAATTTAGTCTTAGGTCTTTATATACCACTAAGTTTCTATCTAATGTTCCTACTACTCTTCCTGCACTATTTAAGACACGGCACTGTAAAGTGCCCCAAAACGATGAATTACCAACTCTTTTAAAATTTGCTTGTGTCTTGACATTACCGGATTGGCGACTGACTTCTTTTACGCCTAGAAGTTCAACACCGGTTACAGCAGGTTTTACCCTATAATGTAGAGGAACAGTTACCACAGTAATCATTTCGATTGCCGGTCCCTTGCGGTTTTTTTGTTCTATTGTCTTTGAAACATGTGGTGTAACAATCATCTTTGCCCAATACTCTCCGGGAGGCATTCCGGTTGGAGGATTTGCAAATATTCTTACTCCTTGTGACTCTGATGGTCCTAAAATAAAACGAGAAGGATAAGCACGAATCCAATTAGTCATCGAACGATCATCCGGTTGTAACTGGTCAGGCATGACAACAACGATATTACCTGTATCATCCGTTGTATGATAACCATACTTTAAATCAATAGTTACTTCGATAGTTTGCTCGCCGGAATTACTTATTGTTAGAACTCCAGATTTTGCTGGAGCATCGACAAATAAATATTGTGGTCGAACTACAATCCCCGCCTGAAGTGTCATTAAGGGGATTATAACTAAGGCGAAAATGATTAATATGTAATGTATTTTTCTCATCGTGTCGTTAGCATATGATATTCGGAAACTTTTTTCAACTTCATCGTTACTTGAATCGGATAAATTAAAGGGGATAGCTGATTTGTCATAACGAGTTATGATAACCCGCTAATCCCCTTTTATAATAAGTTAGTAGTTAACTTAGATTATAGACCTGTGTAGTATGCATTGGTGAGAATCTGACCAACGTATGCATC
>ORJL011855281.1_pt1 | contig 19523 bp, 20 predicted proteins | sample 1779941 | NCBI WGS metagenome assembly ORJL01 (sample SAMEA104232317, study PRJEB22302) | groundwater metagenome | biome: forest; feature: aquifer; material: groundwater | place: USA | collected 2011-08-07 | depth 5.8 m | reverse complement strand
TAGAGTAGTACTATGCGCGGTTAGCTCAGTTGGTAGAGCGCCACATTGACGTTGTGGATGTCGTAGGTTCGAGCCCTACACCGCGCACTATGAAGTCTCAATTTACGATTGGAACATTCGGCATCATATTTGATGAACAAAAACGAGTACTGCTTTGTCATAGGTGCGACTATGATTTGTGGAATTTGCCCGGTGGCGCTATGGAAAGCGGAGAGTCGCCATGGGATGGAGTAAAAAGGGAGATAAAAGAAGAAACAGGACTTGATGTTGAAGTTTCAAAATTGACCGGGGTTTACAGCAAGCCGGATAAAAACGAAATCGTATTTTCGTTTATCTGCCACTCTATTGGCGGTGAAATTACCTTGAACGATGAAGCTGATAAAATTGAATTTTTTGAAGTGAACGAACTTCCGCCAAATACAGTTCCGAAACAGGTTGAAAGAATCAAAGACGCGCTTACAAATAGCGATACTGCGATTTTTAAAGTGCAGACTGGAAAATCGTCAATTGACTTAATAAAAGAAGGAAAACTTTAAATGAAAATCCTTTCCATTGAAACCTCCTGCGACGAAACGGGTATCGCCGTCATTCAAGGAGAAAAAACCTCTGACGGATTCACGTTCACGACGCTCGGCTCGGCGCTCCTCTCGCAAGCATCTCTGCATGCCGAGTACGGCGGCGTCTACCCCAACCTCGCCAAACGCGAGCATGAAAAAAACCTGCCGACCATTTTGAGCGAAGCGCTCAAAATCGCGGAACTATGCGGAACGGACGCGGACGGACGCGGAAAAGACCCTTTTCAAAATATTGATGCGATTGCGGTAACTAGCGGACCGGGGCTTGAGCCTGCGCTCTGGACCGGCATCGAATTCGCCAAGCGGCTTGCCGCGGAGCGCGGCAAGCCGCTCTTCGGCGTGAATCATATGGAGGGACACATCATCTCGTCGCTCGCCCAACCCGTAGAAGACGGCAAAACTAATCATTCTAGCTTTTTGCAAAAAGCTAGAATGATGTATGAATTGAAGGATGTGCAGATGCCAATACTCGCGCTGTTGGTTTCCGGCGGGCACACCGAGTTCGTATTGATGCGCGATTGGTTTTCCTACGAACTCATCGGGCGCACGCTCGATGATGCGGTCGGCGAAGCGTTCGACAAGGTCGCCCGCATGCTCGGATTGCCTTACCCCGGCGGCCCCCACATTTCTGCTCTTGCAGAAATGTCACGGAAAAACGCGGAACACACGCGGAACGACGCAGAAAAAATTCCGCATGAGTCCGCGTCAGTTCTGCATAGTTCCGCGTTGAGTTTGCCGCGGCCAATGATTCATGCGGACACGTGCGATATGTCGTTTTCCGGCCTCAAAACCGCCGCGCTCTACGCACTGCGCGACGTGGGCGGTATACAAACGCGCTCTGCCGACCAAATCGCCGAGTTCGCCCGGGAATTCGAGGACTCGATCGGCGACGTGCTGACGGAAAAGTCGCGCCGGGCGCTCGAGCAGACGGGTGCCGCAACCTTCGTCATCGGCGGGGGCGTAGCGGCAAATTTTTACCTGCGCGAGAAACTCCATGCGCTTGTTTCAAACGAATTTCCGGATGTAGAGTTTCGCCTCCCCCACCTCGCCATCACCGGCGACAACGCGGTCATGATAGGCCAGGCGGCCCTTGCACATTTGTTAACTAATAACTGGCAACTGATAACTGATAATAAACTCGAAATCCGCGCGCAGGGCAACCTCTCGCTTGCGTAAAGAAAAAGCCACCCGCGTGGATGGCGTTAATTTGCTCCAGCGAAATCTTGAACGGCCCGACGGGCGCGGTCCCAGAAATCTTTGGTCACATCGAGCGGGTACGAGAGAACGAACTCGTCCGCACCGCATTTCGAAACCGCGAGTATCTGCGCGTCGCCCCGAAGGCTCTCACTGCCGCCTTCTTCAGTGACATATCGCTGACTGACCGCCAGCGAGTGGCCGTCGCACTGAATCTGGCGGAAGCCGCTCCTCTCGGCGGCGGAAATCGACATGTTGGGCATGGCGTGCTTTCCTGTTATGCCGTTTTCGGCTGGAGGGTGTCGGCGATGAGGTCGTCGAGCAACTTGTAGAGCTTCGGCATCAACTTCGCGCCGCTGACGGTGACGGCCTCATGCTCATGTGCGTCGCGGACGGATGTGTGGAACGGCACGGCACCGTCCTTGACGTCCCAGACACCATCGGCTGGATACAGCAGATTGTTGTTGCGGAATGTCGCGGACACATACTTGCCGTTTTTGATTAGTGTGAAGGCGGTGAAGAAATCGTACTCGAATACATCGATGAGCACCTGCGGTGCTTGTCGATTTGCGGGCACCGCAACAGCTACCGCAGGAGCAAGCGGCACCAGGGCCGCACTTGCGAGCAGAATCCTACGTGTAAGCATGACCTTCCCCCTACCGTTGTTGACCAAGACTTCCGCCACGGAAGATACAACGTATATTATGAAAACACAAGGTCCGCGCCCCGCTTCAAGAAAGAAATCCGCGCACAAGGAAATCTTTCTCTTGCAAACAAATAACCCTCGCACCAAATTGTGCGAGGGCTGCCCATGCGGGACTTTTATTTTAGATTCTTTTGGTGACACCTTGGCTAGTCTTCTGCCTTCAGCTTCACACCAAGGTTTTCGACTGCGATATCCAGGGCCGCGCGAAGGGACACGTCGTCCATGTCTGCGACAATCTGGCCTCGCTTCCACTGCTTCAAGTGCCCGAGCGTCCGGATTCGGAGCGCGTACAGATAATTCTCCAACCGCACCGGTAGGTCGAGCTCGTCGAGCCGCTTGAGGTCGTCGCTTGAGCGCCACCAACTATCGCCAAAGGGATTATCGAACTCCACCTCGACTTTCTTTGGCGTCCACTTCACACGATGCGAGCCAGCAAAAATTAAGAGGTGATGTGAGTCATGGATTTTCGGGTCCCGGCCATCCCGATAGACGAGGACTGTAATTTCCGCGACAGCGGAGTACGAGCCAGCCCCTTCATTCTTTACAAAGTGGCCGCGAACGGTCGCTTTGTAATAAGTGACGCGTAGGTCATCCTGACCCGTGAGTGGGCGCAGACTGACAGCGACATCCAACCACCTTGCCCCCCTCTCCTCAAGCAAAACTTCGATTGCTTCGAGAGTGGCGTTTGCGGCCAACATCCTACTTTTATCAAGGGACTTCTCTTCTTTTCCGAATCCAAACATAGCAACCTCCAACTACTGGGGTTTCATTTAGCCAACTACTGGCCAAACGGCAGGCATTGCGCCTAGCGTTGTATATTATACCATACATAGTACTAAAAAGTCAATAGCATCTTCCAACCCTCCCGAAAAGCCTTATTTTTGATAGTATTTGAACGTAATGGCACTACCGGATAAATTCCTTAAGCCCTACGACAACAAAGCCGTCGAGGGCTCCATATATAAGCGCTGGGAGGATAGCGGCTTTTTCAATCCGGATTCCCTCGCTGCGCTCGGCGCGGAAGAGCGCGGAACTGACGCGGAAAGTCGCGGAAAGAAGCCCCGATTCACGGAGCCATACACGATAATAATGCCGCCGCCCAATGCCAATGGGTCGCTCCATGTAGGCCATGCGCTCTTTGTAACGCTCCAAGACCTCCTCGTGCGCTACAAACGCATGCGCGGATATAAGACCCTGTGGCTCCCCGGCGCCGACCACGCGGGTTTTGAGACCCAGCTCGTGTATGAAAAGAAGCTTGAGAAAGAAGGCCGCTCGCGCTTCAAGATGGACCGCGATGAATTCTACAAAGAGACGCTCGCGTTCACCGAGGCGAACCGGAAGTTCATGGAGGGCCAGTTGCGCCAGCTTGGCGCCTCCTGCGATTGGAGCCGCGAGAAATTCACGCTCGACCCTGATATCGTACAGACGGTATACGGCACGTTCAAGAAGCTTCACGAAGACGGTCTCATATACCGCGGCGTGCGCCCCGTCAATTGGAGCACTAAGTATCAGACGTCCCTCTCCGACCTCGAGACCAAGACCGTGGAGCGCAAAGACCCGCTCTACTACCTCAAATACGGGCCGTTCGTGCTTGCTACCGTGCGCCCCGAGACGAAATTCGGCGATACGGCCGTAGCGGTGAATCCCAACGACACGCGCTACGCAGCATGGGTCGGCAAGGAAATAGAATTCGAGAGCCTCATCGGCCCGGTGAAGCTTAAAGTCATCGCCGACGAATATGTGGATATGGAATTCGGCACCGGCGTGGTGAAGATAACGCCCGCGCACGACCCGAACGACTTCGAGGTCGCACAGCGCCACAACCTGCCCGCGGTCGAGGTTATCGACCGCTACGGGCGACTCACCGAGAAATGCGGCAAGTACGCCGGCATGAAAGTGATGGAAGCGCGCGCGGCCGTGGCCAAAGACCTCGCTGAAAAAGGGCTTCTGGAGAAGGTGGACGAGAACTACACGCACAACGTCGTCGTCAACTACAAGAACGAGAATGACATCCTTGAACCGCGCATCATGCCGCAGTGGTACATCACCATGCAGCCGCTCGCTTCACTCGCATCGGACGCGGTGAAGGACGGCCGTGTGAAATTCGTGACCGACTACCATGAAAAGATTTTCTTCCATTGGCTCGAGAATCTGCGCGACTGGAACATCTCCCGCCAAATTGTGTGGGGCATTCCTATCCCTGCGTGGTTCTGTGGGGAGAAAACACAGACAACGAAACGAATGGGGTTCGCAGGTGACATTGTATCCCAAGTATTTGATGCGAAAACTGTGACATACCGTTCTCGAGACCACGGTCTTTCCGTTGGTGAAACCGTAGCGTTTGAGGATAGTGTGAAAAAAACGATTTTCGGCTATGGCACCATTACCGAAGTCAAAAAAATGACCGTCAAAGATATTGACCTGCAGGATTCGCGACACTGGAAGACATACGAAAAACAGGAGGACCTTATAGCCGCACTTAAGCGCCACCACCCGGAAAAAGATATCACTAACACAAGTCCGGTATGGGTATACACCTACACATTCAGCAACAAATTTCCTGTAGACGGATGTGGAACCATAACTATTTCCACGGAACGACCAGGCTCTTGCCCTGCGTGCGGCAACCACACTGCGCTCATCCAAGACCCCGACACCTTCGACACGTGGTTTTCCTCCGGCCAGTGGCCGTTCGCGACGCTCGGCTACCCCGACCATAAGGATTTCAAAACATTCTACCCTACCGCGGTCATGGAGACTGGCTACGACATTCTTTTCTTCTGGGTGATGCGCATGATAATGCTCGGACTCTATCGCACGGGCGAAGTTCCTTTCAAACATGTGTACCTCCACGGCTTGGTACGCGACGCACAGAAGCAGAAGATGAGCAAAAGCAAAGGCAACGTCATCAATCCGCTCGAAGTGACCGAGACCTACGGTACCGACGCCTTGCGCATGGCGCTTTTGGTCGGCAATACGCCGGGACAGGACATGGCGCTCGCGGAATCGAAAATAAAAAGCTACAAGCTCTTCGCCAACAAGCTCTGGAACATCGCGCGCTTCGTCTTGGAGAATTGTTCAGATGCGGAACTGACGCGGAACGATGCGGAACTGACACCGAAAGATATAGAGTTGCGCGCAGAGTTCGATGCGCTCGCGAAAGATGTAACGCTCGACCTGGATGAGTACCGCCTCTACATGGCCGCCGATAAGCTCTACCATTATGTCTGGGACCGCTTCGCGAGCGCACTCATAGAAGAAAGCAAGCCGATACTGAAGGGCGCTGACGCTGCCGCCAAAGCCTCCCGCCAAACGCTTCTCGTCGGCATCCTCCGGGATTCGCTGAAGCTCCTCCACCCGTTCATGCCGTTTGTGACCGAAGAAATCTGGGGTTCAATGCCGGGGGCCGCAGGCCTGCTCATGGTTGAGGAATGGCCCCTGCACTAACTTTGGCATCGTGTCTGCCGTAAAACCGCCGATACTCGCTGAACCCGCATACCGTCAGTTTTTGAATTACTCCTTCGTTATGGTTCAACCACGTCCCAGAATGCAAAAGTTAGTGCTTGGGCAGGCCGAGGCGCGGGGATAGCACGCTTCATACTTCATACGTCATACCCCATACTATCTGGATGGCTTCGCCTGTTCTTTTTATCGCTTTCATCGGAGGACTGCTCCCCTCTCTCTTGTGGCTACTGTTCTGGCTTCTGGAAGACCGCTGCGAGCCGGAGCCGAAGAAGTATCTTTTCATCACCTTTCTCGTCGGCATGCTCGCGGTGGTGCTGGTCCTGCCCTTTGAGAAACTCGCCTGCTTCTATCTTATACAAGGTATGTGTCCCTCCCACCCGCCTCCCTCGGTTCTCCTCGCCTGGGCGATATTGGAGGAATTTTTCAAAATAGGGGCGGCAATCGTCGCTCTGCGCAGTCGCGCGCTCGATGAGCCGCTCGATGCCATCATGTACATGGTAACGGCGGCGCTCGGCTTTGCGGCCATGGAGAACGCGCTCTTTCTCCTCGGACCCCTCCAGACCGGAAGCCTCTCCGTTACTATCGTCACCGGGGACTTGCGCTTTATCGGTGCGACCCTGCTCCACATCCTCGCCTCGGCGACGGTCGGCCTCGCCATGGCGCTCTCATTCTACCGCTCCGCCCTCGCGCGCCGCTGGTATTTCGCAGGTGGCGTTATCCTCGCGGTCGCATTGCACACCACTTTCAACTTCCTTATACTGACAGGAGGAGTGGGAGTGATGTTCTCCGCGTTTGTGTTCATTTGGGCGGGCATCATCGCCATCCTCTTCCTGACTGAAAAAGTAAAACGTCCGGCACGCGATTATTGCTGAGCGAGTGAGAGAAATACAAATGTCATCATTTGCATTTCCGAGCGAGCGAAAGCAATATAAGACGGAGTGCTTTTATTGTTAGCGCCGACCCTGCGTTTCCCACTACCAACTGAAAACTATCAACTAACAACTTCCTCTGATGGCCCGAGAAAAACGATCCCTATTCCAATGGCTTACCGGCTCCTCGGCTGTCGAGGAGGAATTCTCTTTCGACGACCTTGAAAGCGGCGGCGGCAAAGCCGGGTCCCTGCCCGCGCTCGCTCACCACGAGGCGGATGCCGCCGAAGGCGAGCTCGCCGTTGACGTCTACCAGACCCCGACCCATATCATCATCAAAGCGATGATAGCAGGCGTGCGCCCCGAAGACCTCGACGTTTCCATCACGCGCGATATGGTGACCATCCGCGGCAAGCGCGAGCGCGCGACCGAAGGCTCCTCCGGCGACTTTTTCTTCCAGGAACTCTATTGGGGAGCGTTCTCCCGCACCATCGTCCTTCCGCAGGAAGTGGAGATAGAGGAGGCGGAAGCGGTCGAAAAGCACGGCCTTCTCATCATCAAGTTGCCGAAACTCGACAAGGGCCGTCAGGCTAAACTCAAGGTCCGGTCAAACTAACAAAAAATCCGCCACTCGGCGGATTTTTTGTTTACTGTGCCTGGGCCCGGAAGTGCGCCGGGGACCTCGCCCTCTTCAGGGGCGCGCTCTAACTAACTGAGCTACCCAGGCAAAATTAACAAACGACCGACAACTTACAACTTACAACAAAACCGGCCCAGCTCAAAGGCTTAGCCTTTACTACTGGGTTTTCGGGGTGAATTGTTTGAAGAAGTCGGCGAATTGCTGCTGATAGTTCTGCGCCTGCTGCGAGCCCGTCTGCACGGTGCTGTACATCTGCTCGAGCCTTATCAGGTACGGCTGGAGGTAGAGGTAGTAGGCCGCCGCAGAAATCGCGAATATAGCGACCCACCACACGACCTTGGCAAACCGGCTCCAGCGAGCGTTCCGGCGCATACCGTGCACGATATGGTTAGTGTCTTTCGAGAGCGCAATATTCTCCTGCACCAGCTTCTTGAGCTCTTCTATGTCGGGGTCCATGGAGAAATAATAGCACCCATTTTATGATGGTGGGGTTAGGTTTTACACAAAATTAGAAGAGATATTCTCTACTATTTCTTTCAGTGGCCTCCCGGCATCAAGCTCGATAGCACCTTTGTCTTCCATTTCTTTCGCATATGTTTTTTGCCAGTCCAGTAACTTGACCTGCTCGGTCGGATGCTTGCCGAAGTCGTTATCGGTTCTCGCGTTTATTCGAGCGATTATCGTCTCGGGCGTACTTTGCAAGAAATAAATCTTGTCGAAAAGCGAAAGGTACTCCTCTTGGTTGGCTGCCGCTCCGACAACCACGATATCGTTATGCTCAGAGAGAAGTTGTTTGAGCTTTTCTACGTCACACCTCCATCCGTGAACCGCATACCACTCATCGCTCATGCCCGGATCCCATTCTGCTGATTGGCCTGTATCTTTGTGTATCCACCGAGACAACGTATCGTCTATATCAATCGCCACGACCCCTTTTGTACGTAACGCCCTGGCGATGCTTGATTTTCCTGTGCCTGAAACGCCCGTGACGTAAATTTTCATTGTGGTTATTTTTCTACCAACTACCAACTACAAACTAAAAACTAAAAACTGTTTTCGTGTGCCCTCGTCAGGAGTCGAACCTGAATCGTCTCGTTAGGAGTGAGAAATTCTATCCGCTGAACTACGAGAGGGGGGTACCTTAACTCACCACCGCGCCGCGGATTTCTACTTTTCTTTTGTCGCCGACGCCCTCATACACTCCAACACGATAGCTTTTTTCTTTGGGGTTGACACGTCCTTGGTCGAGCGTCTCTAGAGGGTAGTAGGGCAGTTCTCCCAAAGCGTGGAACACATTCTGAAAGACATCAAAACTGAATGTTTGTTCGTTCCAAATATACAGGTCAAGGTCGCGAATGAGCATAAACACAAGCACCAGTGAGCTTGATATCGCGACCGCGACAATGTCAAAGAAAAATTCTCCCGTGCGCAGCCCATAGAGACAAGCTACAAAGAGACCCCCGACAATACCCAGCACCGCCCATTGGAAGGGGGAAAGTGTTCTGGCGCCGAGCACTGTGAGCTGTTGGCGTGTAAGGACAATGCCCGCCATAACATCGCGTATCTTCTGGTAAAGCCAGGACATTTCGAGCTTCAGCGGCAATGCTTGTATGGCGTCCTCTACCAACCGGAACTCATCTTGAGTGACGTTTGTGTATTCTATTATTTCCGCGTCAAAGTTGCCTCGAATATAGGCATCGATGAGGGGGCGTATGCGCTGTGCGGAGGGTATATCGTACACCTTGAGGTGATTATAAATGGTTATCCAGCCCGCGGTCTCGGCCGCCAAGGTGTTTTTAAGGCTGTTGTAGTCGGTGGTGGTTACAACGATGTAGAAGCCTGCGATGATGCCGAAAAGAAATGCTGTAACCGTGAGTATGACGTTGCCGAGTTCCGCCGGCACAAGGCTCGGAGGAACGACGAAGAGCAAGACAATGAAAAAGAGTATCGAAATGCCGAAGACGCGCTGGGTTTTCATACCCTAAGTATATATTGTTTTCTGTCTTGCGCTTTCCTACTTGGTGCCCTCGGCAGGACTAGGCCAAGAGCTCGTTTAGCCGCCGTCGCGGCAAAACTCCTCTCGGGCCTGCTCGCGCGACCCGGCGTGCTCCCCGGGTACCCGCGCTCGCTTTCGATTCCTGCCGAGAGCTACAAAATACATAGTCGCCTGATGCTATGCATCCGGCTCCTTTATTTTGTGCCCTCGGCAGGAATCGAACCCACATCAACCCCTTAGGACGGGGCTGTTCTATCCATTGAACTACGAGGGCAAATTAACTAACAACAAACAACTTACAACGTACAACAGAAAGTGAGAGGAAAGAAGCTCGCTCACGCAGGTCGTGCGTTGTTGGTTCAACTTACACCGGAATGCCGAACTATATCTGTAGCACCGCTGCCGGTTGCAGCGGACTCGTCGTACCGAACGCCCACACGTCGTTGTGCCAATGCCAGTCCGCCCCCATACCCGCAAACACCCACAGTGATCCCTTAAACACGGAAGCATTGTGGTCTTCGCGTCCTATCCACGGCAGGTTGTGAGCCCATTCGTCCCAGAGGATGCCGTCCTTCGTATACCACATATCATTGGTGCCGCCATAGATATCGTCGTCGAGCCGTCCGATGAGCCACAGCGCCCCGTCATACGGCACCAGCACGGAACCCTGCCGGGCCTGCCACGGCGGCGTGGTGCTCGCCCGCTGCCAGTCTGCACCGTCGGTGCTTGTCCATATGTCGCTAAAGACGTGGTCGTTCAAATCCATACCGGCGATGAGGTAGATAGTGTCGTTGAAGACGGCGGTGGTATGGTCCCAGCGGGGCTCCCACGGAGCATGCGCAACCGCCTCGGCCCACTGCAGACCGTCGTCGGTGTACCAGACATCGTTTTTTTCCTGTCGCGCGTCGTAATTGATGCCGCCCATCATGTACAGGCGGTCGCGATAGACCAGTGCGGTCTGGCCTTCCCGCGGCGGCCACGGCGCCGTGCCGGCCCTCTTCCAATGAATGGCGTCGTCGGAGCGCCAGATATCGCTCTGATAGCCGGTGACCGGGCTCCATCCGCCGAACATCCACAGTGTGCCCCGGTACTCTATGATGGACAGGGAGCGGCGCGGCGGCCATGCGGCGGACGTGGAAGCTTTTTCCCACGTGATGCCGTCCGCAGTCGACCAGATGTCATTGAAATGCGGTGCCTCCCAATACTTCACATAGTGAGCTGTCGTATCCACTTCCGTATCCGCATTGATGCCGCCCTCAATCCACATTCTGCCGGCAAATACGAAGCTCTCCGCGGAATCGCGCGCCCGCCACTCTGCTGACGTCGTCGCCTCCGTCCAGAAAAATGACGAGGGTGGCGGCGATTGAAGCTCCTGTTCGGTCCTCGCTAGGTACGCCTGCAACGCCAAAAATGCCCCGGCGAATCCGAGCAGGAGAATGCCGGCGGCGGACAAATATCGCATGCGGTATCGCTATGCCGCTAACCCAAGCTTCTCCGCGACGATGTCGCGGCTGAAGCCCACCATGGCTTCCCCGTCAACAACGATGACCGGAACGCCGAGCTGGCCTGTGAGTTCAATCATTTCACTGCGCTTCGCCGCGTCGGTGGCGACGTCGTAATTGGTGTATTGAACGCCTTTCTCCGCAAAGAACTCCTTGGCCATCTTGCAGAAGTGGCAGGTTGGGGTTGAGTAAATGGTGACGGTTTTCATAGGGATGTTCAATAATTAGCTTGCAAAAGAGTATACCATGGCTCAGAACCCGAGAATCTCTTTGACCAGCAGCACCCGCACCTTGCGACCGGTATAGGTCGGCTCCCCGAAGAAGTGGAACAGCTTATTAAGCGCGGTGCCGCCCATACCGGCCTCCTTCATGCGCCGATCCTCCAGCGGTATGACGTAATTCCGGAGGCGTGCTTCGGCGTCGGCAAGGGTCGGCGTTATTTTCTGCGTCCCGACGACGAATATGAGGTTCGGCGAAGTAAAGGTGATGTGGGGTAGCTGACTGCCGCTATTGGAAGCGATGACCATCTCCCCGCCTTCCGAGAGCGCGTGAACGCTTCCGAGATAATAGTCTGAAAGTACTGCCTGACGGCGTAGCTGTCCTTGCTTCTCCGGGTCTTGCTCGGCCGCTATCCCAGCATGAAGATTATTCCAGCCGTGTTGACCGGTTTTCAGATATTCTATAAAACCTATTCCCTCGAGCGTACGGGAGGAACCGTTCATGACTGATGCGCCCTTGGGTATAAGTTCTTTAATTTTTTCCAGAGCCTCTTCTTTGGAGGCAACGACAATAGGCTCAAAGTTGCGCTCTTTGAGCGCGATGACAGTGCGGTCTAGCACATCTTTCGAAGCAAGAGCGTTGTAATCCATATGAAGACAGTTACGTTATTAATGACAATGCACCCAGTATACCCAGGAACTTTACATTGTAAAGTGGATAACCCCATGATAGCATGGAAGCATGCTTAGGACGGCCGCCCAGCGCAAAAAGCTCTGCACCAACTGCCCGGTCGCGCGCGTCGCCGACCTCCTCGGCGACAGCGTTTCGCTCATCATCATCCGCGATCTTCTGCGGGCGCCCAAGCGTTATGGGGAACTGGCGGAATCGCTTGAGGGCGTGAGTACGCGAACGTTAACGCTGAAGCTTTCACGACTCAAGACGTGCGGCTTTGTACGGCACACGGCGGCCTCCTACACGCTCACGGCAAAGGGCCGCGCGCTCGCTCCCATCGTAGACTCAATGCGCCAATATGGAGAGAAATATCTTTAGAGAGATCAAAAGACGCTCACTTCTGTTTCGTGCTGTTGTATAACACTCCACAGTAGGCGCATAGTCTCTGCAAACGATGCCCCTGACCGGACAGAGTCTTCGTATATTTCTTTAAAATAATCAGTCATGCTGACGTCGCCGATTGTAATAGACCCAAATGAACGGTAACCCCATTTCTGCGGTTGGATGAGTTTGCTGATTTTGGGGTGACACTGCAATATAATCGGGTCTATAATCTCGCTCAAACGCCACACTAAGTGCGGACTATTGTATGTCTTAGAACTCATTTCAGGAAAAACCTCACTCCACTTCTTAAACCACAAAAAATGCAAAATCTCATGCGCGGAATTCTCTACCATATTTTGCAGGTCTCGATAGCCGACACAAAACGAGAAAGAATCGAGAAACCGCGGGTATACCGGCTGCACCGACACATGCCCGAGTACGACCGGGTGATCTGTCGGCCATTCAGTCTCAAAGTGTTCTGCTAGGGTTTTTAAGAAATCCGGCCCAACCATATCCCATGCCGCTTGTAATTCGATCCTTCCGGATTCAATAGCGTCTTTATTATGAGCATGCAATGTGCCCGCAAATTCTCTGCAAAGATTTTCTGCCTCTCTCTTATCCCTTGCTTTCTCAACCATCGGCAGCAGCTCCGGATAAGCCCTATCCAGCACACTACCCCACCTTTCTCTATGTTTGCTTGAAAATGTATAGAAAAGCTCGGCCTCTAAATCAAGCGAGGCAATATCATAAGTGACCTGTGGAATAAAACTCATTGGTGCGGGATGCGAGAATAAAAGCCGAAGACGCTTATATTGCCATCGCTCGCTCGGAATCAAAAGCGAGCTTTTGTTCTCTCGCTCGCTCGGCAATCGAACTCGCGGACGGCGCCTGTCCCAGCAGCAACTTTAACATAACCCTCTTTTGTGGTGCGGAATACGAGAATCGAACTCGTGCCTACTGCTTGGGAAGCAGTCGTTCTACCACTAAACTAATTCCGCGATAACAATGTCAAAGTTGCTGCGGGACTTGGGAAGCACATGTTTTGCCACTAAACTAATCCCGCAGCTACAGAAGCTCTGAGCGGGAAAATTCTACCACGGAAGCAGGGTGTGGAGTATCTTCTCGAGTATGGTTCCTCCCGAGGGAGCGTTGGCAGGAACCGCCGACGACTGGCTCTCAACCACCTGTATAACTCCCTCGCCGGGTTTGGCGAGGCCGTAGCGCTCCCGGAGTTCTCCCTCCACCCCCCGGGGGCTGGAAAGACGCTCTATATCGGCCTGTATGCGGATTTGCCGGACCTGCAGGTCCCGGAGCTCGTGCGCGGCCGCCGAGGAGCTCTCTCCCGCTGCCGAGAGCTTCCCGTACATGCTCCAGGTGCCCCGCACGGCGAAAAAGGCCGCCCCGGCGAGCAGGACCGTCCCTCCCACGGCCATGATGAGCCGCAGAGTCTCTTCCGTATGGGTTCTGTGCTTACGCGCGTAGGACATCGGGGGCTATGGACGGGCGGTTATTTTTAGGATAGGTTCTATACATGTTCGGGAAAAATAATCAAAAAGCGATACGGGTGTTGGGAATCGTGGTTGCAGTCATCGTCATTGCTGGCATGCTTGCGCTGACCTTTCCGCTCTTGCTGTTGCGGTAAAAAAGGTAGAGACAGAACAAGGGCAGTTCGCTTTCGCGAACTGCCCTGTCTGTTGCCTATAGTACCTCATTTGAAAAGCGGCGGCGGGCCATGGATGTGGATAGCGCGGCGGCGCTCTTTGTGCCGCCTAGCCACTTGCTTATTCCTCCCCTTACCTGCGGCAGAGGCAGGTGGCAGAGGGTCCCTCTCACCCTATATCAACCTATAGGTTGATATAGGGTGAGAGGAAGGAAAACAACGAAACCTGTGGCCGTTCGGACAGGGCGGCCGGTACAACTGCAGTAATGTTCCACTGCGTTCTCACTCACTTTTTACCATCTTCATGAACACCTCCTCGGGGATATTCACGCGGCTGCGGCTCTGCATCTTCTTTTTGCCCTTCTTTTGCTTCTCCCGGAGCTTCATCTTGCGGGTGATGTCGCCGCCGTACATATGCTGGGTAACGTCCTTGCGCAGCGCGGAGAGACTCTTGGCGGAGAGAATGCGCCCCAAAGCCTGCGCCTGTATCTTAATCGCAACCATCTGCCGCGGCAGTATCTTGTGGAGCTTCTCCACCGCCGCAACCGCCTCTTCGTAGGCGCGGTGCTTCGCCACGATGCGGGTGAATGCGGGCACCGACTCATCGTTGATAAGGATATCGAGCCGTGCGACCTCGGCCTCCCGCAATTCCCCGATGTCGTAAGAAACTGACGCATAGCCTTGGGAGACCGTTTTGAGGCGGTCAAAGAAATTGCGCATGAGCTCGCGGAGCGGCATTACCGCTTTTATGATGATGCGGTCTTCGGAGAAGTTTTCGGTGGCGTCCGCGACCGCCTCATGCTCGAAGAGAAGCTGCATGACGGGTCCGAGATATGCACCGGGTACCACTATCTGGGCCGAAACATAGGGCTCCCACACCTTGTGGATATCGCCGTACTCCGGAAACATGGCCGGCGAGTACACGGTATGACGCTTTCCGTCCTTGCTCTCCACTTCGTAGGTGACGGTCGGTGTCGTCACCACAAGCGCAAGGTCGAATTCCCGGCGCAAACGCTCGTTCACTATTTCCAGATGGAGCATGCCGAGAAAACCGCAGCGGAAGCCGCGCCCGAGGACGCCGGAGGATTCTTCCTCGAAAGAAAGCGAGGAATCCGAGAGGCGCAGGCGCGAGAGGGCGAGGCGAAGTTTCGCAAACTCGTCCTGGCTCTCCGGATAGACCGACGCCCACACCACCGGCTTCGGCTCCGCGTAGCCGGGCAAGGGCGGCGTGCGCGACAGCGCCCCGCGCACCGTATCGCCCACGCGCGCGAGCCCCGGCTCTTTGATGCCGGTCACGATGTAGCCAATCTGGCCTTCCGTGAGCGCGCCGGTCGAAACCGGCTGCGGCGAGAATGAGCCGACGTCGAGCGCCGTGAAGGAGCGGCCGGTCGCGGCGAATTCGAATTTCTCGCCCTTCTGCACTCTGCCTTCAAAAAGCCGGAGGTAGACGATGACGCCCTGATGGTCGGAGTATTGGAAATCAAACACAAGCGCTCTCGCGCCTGTTGCGGAACTATGCGGAACTGACGCGGACTGACGCGGAACTGCAGGCGGCGGCACCTTTTCTATGACAGCATTGAGAAGCGTTTCCACGCCCTCTCCCGTGCGCCCCGAACATTCGTAGATATCCTCCATTGAGATGCCGAGCAGCCGTGATACTTCCCCTTTCACTTCCGCCACGCGCGCGAGCGGAGAGTCAATTTTGGAAACCGCCGGGACGATGACGAGCCCGAGCTCGCGCGCGGCGCGCAGGGTCGTTAAGGTCTGCGCCTGCACGCCCTGCGTAGCGTCAATGAGCAGTATCGCGCCCTCAACGGCCGTAAGCGCGCGGGAAACTTCGTAGGAAAAATCGATATGCCCCGGCGTGTCGATCAAATGCAGAACATACACGGAACTATGCGGAACTGACGCGGAAGCATCGTCCGGTCTTTTTTCCGCATCATTCGGCGTTCGTTCGGCATCGTTCCGCAAGTGCGGATGATATATCATCCGCACTGGTTGCATTTTTATCGTGATGCCGCGCTCGCGCTCGAGATCCATCGAATCGAGCACTTGCTCGCGCATTTTGCGCTTCTCGATGGTGTGGGTGAATTCCAAAAAACGGTCCGCCAGCGTGGATTTTCCGTGGTCTATATGGGCGATGATGGAGAAGTTGCGGATGTGGTTCACGACCAAGACTATATCATTTTCAGCCTTATTTTGCAGGGTTATTTGACAGCTTGACAAATATGTTGTTTGGGTGTATACTGGTAAGTGAGAGTTCCACCGGCAGGAGGTTAACATGGATATGCACGCTTGCCACTCTTGTGGCGAACAAATCTGCGACGACGAAGTGATATGCCCATTCTGCGATTCGCCCACCGAACTCATGGATTCGGACGAGGAGGACGACTCGGCAGAATAGGTCTGCAACCTCGGAGAAGCCTCGCGCTTCGGCCGGGGTTTCTTCTTGTATCTAAATAACGCTACTGCGCGGAGAGGTCGGTGGGCTCCACCGCGATAGCTCCGGTGTCCTTAAGACGTCTGCGGAGCGCGCCGATGACTTCTTTGAGCTCGGTATTTTTGAGAAGCGCCAGAATGAGCGCGGTCGCAACAAGGCCGGTAATGCCGGCGACAGCGCCTTGCACGAGAATGCCGAGCGCAGTGGTGGTGTCGAGAAGCGGCCCGAAGAGCCGGAGCATGGCGTAGGCAGCCGCCGCACCGATGACGGCCGCCGAGCCGCTCTCAAACAGAAGCCGTCCCAGTCCCCGGAAGGCGAGCTTGAAATCCCGCACGAAGAACGTGAAGCTGATGACGAACTTGGCAATGGAGCCGAGCGTAAGCCCCAGCGCGAGCATAAGGACCGCGGTGCCGGGAACGTCCTCAACGCGCAAGAGCGACTCCACGAGCGCACGGAGAAATTCGCTGTGCTGGAAAAGGACGACCAGCACCGAAGCGCTCGAAACGGAGACCGCGACATCGATGAGCCCCCAGAGGAACGGGCGGAGGGTCCGGCCAGCGGCATAGTAGGCGCGGGCAATTAACAGCGACCCCGACTGCACCACAAGCGAAAGGATGAAGAGCGCGAGGAGGGCGGCAGTGAGGCGCGTGGCGCTCCAATCGAACGCGCCGGCCCCGAGAATGGCGCGCACAATGTGTGCGCGCAGGACAATGACGAGCGCGGTCGCCGGCACCGACCAGAAGATCATGTGGCGCAGGGCGGACTCGATGTGCTCGGCGAACACGGAATGCTCCCCGCCCGCGAAGAGCCGCGAGAGCGTCGGGAACGCGGCCACCGAATAGGACACACCGATGATGGTGAGCGGCACCGCCTGCAGATTCCACGCGAAGGAGAAGACCGAGATGCTTCCGGCGGAGAGGAGCGACGCGATGGCCACGATGCATAGGAGCGATATCTGTCCCGCCGAAAGCGAGAGCGTGCGCGGGACCGAGAGCAGAAGCACCTCCTGAATGAGCGGAAAGAACCGCCGCCAGGGGAGAAACTCTTTCCCGCGCTCGCCGAAGAAAAACGGTAGCTGGACGCCCATGTGGAGCACCGCGCCCATGACGACGCCCCAGCCGAGGCCGACGACGCCGAAGCGCGGATAAAGGAACACGACGCCCATGATGATGCCGAGGTTGTAGAGAAGGGGCGAGATGGAGTAGAGCAAAAAGCGGTGGCGCAGTTGGGTGAGATTGGCGAGGATGTTGGAGGCACCGAGCAAAATCGGCTGCAGCAGCAGAATACGGGTCAGCATCACGAGCGCGGGCATCGAAGCGGCTCCAATACCCGGCACGGCGAGTGCAACCAGTTGTGGCGCGAATACGAACGCAATACCTCCCACCGCCGCCATGACGACGAAGAATGAGAGCAGGGTGCGGCGCAAGAAAGAGCCCGCGAGGTCCGGATGCTCCTGCTCGAGCCGGGACAGAACCGGCAGGAGCGCGTAGAGCGAGAGGAGCGAGGCGACGGTCGCGAAGAGGAAATCGGGGACGCGGAACGCCGCATAGTAGAGGTCGAGGGTGTGCCCCGCGCCGAACGTGCCCGCAAGTAGGCGGTCGCGCACCAGGGCCAAGAGTTGTGAGAGGAGCGCGAAAAGCGCGAGGAGGTAGGCGGCTTCATGCATGCCGCGGGTTTCGCGCAATATTCCGGAAAAGAACCGCCCCACCATGTTCTACTACTGCGCCTTCTTCGGCGCGGAAGCGGTTTGCGGAGTGGTAGTCGCTATCCCGGCGAGAGGATCTTTGCCCGCCTGGAGATTCGAGAGCATTTTCTTAACGTCCGCATTATCGGGATTGCTTGCGGCGAGCGCCGTGAACTGCTGAACAGCCTCCGGGGTCTTTTGCTGGCGGTAGTAGGAGAGGCCGAGGAAGTACTGCGCGTTGGCGTAGTTGGGCGTGATGGAGAGGGCCTTTTCGAGCGCGGCCGTGGCGTTCGGGAGGTCCCCGCCTACGTAATAGAGAAGTCCCAGCTGATACCACAGCGGCGCTTGGTCCGGTGCCGAGGCTACGGCCGCGCTCTGCGCCTGGAGCGCCGTGGCGAGGTTGTTTTGAGCGACGGCGAGCTGCACCGCGAAGAGCAATGCGTTGGTGTAGTTCGATTTCAACTGCAGCGACTGCGTGAGATACGTCTCTACCGCAGTGGCGCTCCCCTGCGGATTGCCGGCTTCAAGCTGCGCGCGGAAGAACGGAATAGCGGGATTCTTCGGGTTGAGGGCCTGGGCGCTCTGGTACGCTGCCATTTCGCTTTCGGCGGCACCTTCTATTTTAAGCGTGCGCAGGAAGTCATAGACTGCGGCAAGCTCCAAGTACGGACGGTAGTCTTTCGGATTGAGGGCGATGGCGGCCTGGCCGGCCGCGACGGCCGCCTGCAGCGCGGCGGTGAACTGCGCCTGCGCGTCAACGGCGGGGGTGGTGGTCGATTGGGCGATCGTCGCCATGCGAGCGAGCGATATTTGAACGCTCAGACGGAGGTTCTCTCCGTTCTCCTCTATCGCACGCGAGCGGGAAAGAAGTGATTCTCCTCCGGCAAGATCTCCGCCCTGCGCCACCGTGATAGCGCGCTGGGAATAGATGTAGGAAAGGAAGCGGCGGTCGGACAGAAGCGCGCCCCAGGCAGCGGCGAGCAGAAGGACAATGAGCGCCGCGGACCATATCATGCGCGAGGAGCGCGAGGGTTCCATGCCTGCGCCGTCATTGCGGTGCGCGGAGAGATATCCCAGAAGCGCGCCAGTAAGAACGAAGGCGAGGAAGATGATGTCGGGGCTCGGCGCATAGCAGATGGCTGCGGTCCAGAGGTAGACGGCTCCGGCTCCCGCCATGAATCCGAGTGTGCGGCCACTGTAGGAAAGAGAACTCATGCGCGCGAGGCGCCAGAGTGCGAGGAGAGTCAGGAGGAGCGGCAGAAGCCACAGAATGACGCCGACGTAACCGACCGACACGAATGCGGTGGAGAGCAGGCTGAAGCCGGTGGCGAAATCAACGCTCCAGAACTGAGTCTGGTTCACTTCCACCGGCTTGTAGGAAAGCCACGCCTCGTCGAAGGTGTTCGGGCCGCTACCGAAGAGAGAGCGGAAGGTGGAGTCGTGCGCCGCTTTGCCGATATCTATCGTTGAGGAAAGCCCGGGCCGCACTTCGATAGAGGATACTTTGAATACGGACG
>ORJL010858117.1_pt1 | contig 19533 bp, 17 predicted proteins | sample 1779941 | NCBI WGS metagenome assembly ORJL01 (sample SAMEA104232317, study PRJEB22302) | groundwater metagenome | biome: forest; feature: aquifer; material: groundwater | place: USA | collected 2011-08-07 | depth 5.8 m | reverse complement strand
TGTTCTTATTTCCACAAAATTTGTTGGCGGACAAACACATATGGATATGTATGAGCCGGGAAAACTCGCACTTGAAGCAGGCGCTATTCCAACAGGGGATATGACAGACGTCATGGCGCAGGTGAAGTTTATGTGGGCACTGGCACAGGGCTATCGGTCGTCCGAAGATTTGAAGCGTGCCATTAATATGAATGTTATCGGTGAAATCACCGCTTAAATTTTATGTTAGTTATTGATTCTGCTGTATTTTCTGATATCGCGGGAATAATTTTAGTGCAAACTGAAAACTTATTAATGAATAAAGATAAGCTCAATACTACCCAAAAAGAATTTTATTCATCAAAAGGTTTTCTTATCCATTCATTTACGGGTGATGATCTTGAAAAAATTATCGAAGATCAAAAAAATCATATTTTATTGGTAGGAAGTGAAAACAATGAAGTCGTAGGGTATTTTTTAGGATATAATCTTGGTGAATGGATGAAATATAAGCCAGATTGGATACATAAGGCATTCATCAATTTGAAATCAAAAAATGTGCTACAAGAAAATAAGATACTATATGGGAGGCATGTAGCACGTAAGCCTTTATACAGGGGAAAACAAATAGGAAGAAAATTAGAACATGCTGCTTTTCAAGAGTCAAAAAAACAAGAATATCAAAACATTATAGTGGAAATACTTGAACGACCAATTCCAAATGAAGTGTCTATAAAAGTACACGCTTCACTGGGGTATGTAAAAATTGGAACCATGCTCGAAGGAGATAATCTTGAATGGGGTATATGGAAGAAGGATCTTTAAGAAACTAAAATTATTACAATGAGCAATACACTAAATTTTAGTGAATATCTTGAAAGAGTACCGGGATCCCAATCAGCTAAATCAGAATATACTACTAAATAATTTTATGAAAATAACAAAATTTGGGCATTGTTGCATGTTACTAGAAGAACAGGGTTTACGGATTTTAACTGATCCGGGAATTTATTCAGAGCAGCAAAATAATTTAAGGGACATCGATGTTGTTTTAATAACCCATGAACACTCGGATCATTTCCATATTGATTCTTTAAAAGTTGTTCTCGAAAAAAATCAAAATGCAAAAGTATACACCAATCCTGATGGTGTTGGCGTGAAGCTAGAAAAAGAGGGAATAGCATTTATCCCTGTGCACGACGGAAATATCTTTACGGAAAAAGAAGTGAAGTTTGAAGTTTTTGGAAGCAAACATGCATGTCTTCATTCATCTATTGCAGTTGTTCCTAATAATGGATATTTTATTGCAAACAGATTTTTTTATCCGGGAGATTCATTTACTAATCCTAAAAAAGATATTGAAATTTGTGCCCTGCCAGTTGCCGGACCCTGGACACGCCTTCAAGAAGCAATTGATTATGCGCTTGAGTTAAAACCAAAAATAGCATTTCCGGTACACGATGGCATTTTAATAAATATTGGAACTACTAATACCATTCCATCCCAAGTACTCGAACCTAAAGGAATAAAATTCCAAGTATTTGAAATTAATAAAGAGTACGAGTTTTAACGCATAGCAATATTTTAAAAAATAGTATGCATCATGTCGCGATTATGAAAAAGTCATGGAATCTTATCGAAAAGATTTTAGCTGGACAAAAAACAATCGAATCGCGATGGTATCAAACAAGACGCAGCCCCTGGGATAAAATACACAAAGGGGATCGCGTCTTTTTTAAAAATGCAGGTGAACCACTTCAAGCGCAGGCTGCCGTTGAGGATGTATTACAGTTTTCCCTCAACACTATTGATGACATAAAAAAAGTCATTCGCACATACGGAGACGGTATTAAGCTTGTACAAAGTGACCCTACGTTATGGGTATCTATACCAAAGTATTGCATCCTCATTTTTTTAAAAAATCCAAAAAAAATTGAACATCCATTTCATATTGATAAAAAAGGATTTGGCAGTGCTGCGGCTTGGCTGACCATGCCGGATATTCAAGAAAGGATACTTAAGGATTGACTTTTGACTAATACGCGGTAAGATACAACTGTTCTTTTTGGTGTATTTTAAGTACTTTGAAAATTCAAAAAAGAGGAGAAAACCAATGAAATCATACTATCCTCATGCGCTTGAAACTCTTGAGAGAGAGATACTAAAAGCATATCCGGATGCAAAGCCTGACGAGAACGCAATTGATACTGACATGCCTTCGTACTTGTTGTGGATGATTGGAAAATTGAGAACATTTGATGTTGCGTCAATGAAAGATGCACTCAAAGCTGCTCGTTGGCTCGGGTGGATCTGGAGAGTTGTTGAGTCCGAATTAAAGCTTTGGGATAATGCACGTTCAAGAGAGCTTACTCGAATTGATGTACAGGCGGGACATGATATGCCAATCAAAAAGGGAGAAACAGAATGAAAGTTGAAGAGAAAACAATTGTCAAACAGTTTGTTGAACTCGTAGCTTCAAGAAGACATGGTGATCCAGATTTTATTGAAAGCGAACTAACTATTTTTCTTGGCATTGTACGTGCGGCTGGATTTGACGCAAAGGCAGTAATACCAGGCTTTGTTACGAGCGGTTATGTTGAACAGGATGATCCTAATAGAACATGGCAGAAATATAATATTAATGATAGTTCAAAAATAAAAGTTATTGGTAGTGATGACAAGGGTGATTCATTTGCGACTGGGTGGCTGAATGATATTTTTCAAATAGCCCAAAGTGCAAATTATAACTTTGGTACGACCGATAAGGTTATTATAAGAATTCAAAAGGAAATCGAAAACAGTATTCCATTTAAGCCGATTCAGTTGACGCAAGAAGGCGATATGCTTATTGAGAAACGAAGTGAACCGGATAGACATAGATTTTCAGAGAATTACCTACAGGTCAAGCATGTTCGTGATGCCGATTGTTTTGATAGGCGTATGTTTCATGCATTTTGTCGCGGTGAGATTGATATTCGAAGAACAACAGCTGATTACAAGACGATTTATTGTGATGATTGCAATTTACGCGTTTCAATTCCACTTGGAATACAAAACTTTGGCGAGTTGCGTGATTTTATGAACTCAAAGTTTGGAATAGTTGGTATGAAAAAAAGAGAGGGTACCGCATGACTACTCTTTATACTGCTCCACAGCTTTTGATGGAGGTTGGTAAGCGACTCCAATTTGTCAGTGGGTATAATAAAGTTAATGAGCTTAAGGAAGTAAATTTTAAATATCGTGGCACAACATATGAGACATGCCATGGATATACCCGTACAAATGGAAGAGTCGATTGCCCTGATTGGGAAGGGGTTGCAATTCTTTTTGTAAGCGGGTCGCAATCTTTGGTACCAGATGTAATGGATAGTAGATTTCATGTTTTGCATCAGACAGCTCGACTCTATATTGTTCATTCCAACACGCTCGCTACCGAAGGTGAGTTATTGGTTAACGTAATAGATAGTATTTTTCTTAATAAAGATATCCATTCAACAGTTAAGTGGATTCGAGATGTATATGCTCATGAAGTTATGGTTGCGCATGATCCGTCATTGATATTTGATAACCGTGGGAAAAATGTATCTACGGCATTCCCATTGCTTTTAAACAGACGCCATGATGTTGTAAATACTGTTAAGTTAGCAGAAAGTTTTGCGAGAATATATAAGAAGCGGACGGCAGCAGAAGAAGAGACGGATGTGTTTTCAATTAAAGCGACCGAATTGGATCAAGGTGCCGATCTTATGAATGCGCCACAGTTTTCAGATGAAGATGTCGCACATTTTCTTCGCATTCTTGATAGTTGGATTGCATCTGATTTACTTCAACTCGAAGTCCCAGAAATTAGTGTTTATTCTTAGTTCATTTTGTAGCCCCGTCCTTGTAAAAGGCCGGGGTTTTTGCTATTCTCAATTCTTGTACTTATCCGTATGATATGGTAGAGTATGAGCATAATTATTCATATATAATGCAGATATGATAAAAAAAATAATCACTCTTTTTTCCTCGGTGCTTATTGGGTCATCATTACTTTTTCCAGCATTTGTTTCTGCGCAAGAAGTATTTATTATTGAAAAAGTTGAGATTGAACAACCGTCCTATCTTGATGAAGACTCAAGAAATTTTTTTCCATGGTTTTCAAATCCAGCAAAAAACGTTAAATTAAAGGTTATTGAGAAAAAAACAAATAAAGTTGTTTTTGAGGAGCAGTACCCCGCAGAAACTATCACATCGGATTCAAGAGTTTTTTCGTTCATGGTATACAAAGTTCTTGTGCCGGGTACAGAGTATTCGTATAGTATGAGCGGTGAAGAACAGGCTTTAACGGGCAAAAAGGCCGAGTATTCAAATTCCTTTACTACAAGCGGTGTTGCCCCAACTCCTTTACCGGTAGTAACTCCAATCGCATCACCAACTCCGTCACCCATTTCAACACCTGTACCTACACCAGTACTTTCCCCAACTCCTACTCCCTTGGCAACATCCCCATTTGTTATTGAAAAAGTCACGGTTGAAAAACGAGGGTATGCAGAAGTAACATTTGAAGATGGAAGACGTATTTTGCCAATTTTCTCAACCCCTGCACTAAATGTGAAATTGAAAGTTACTGAAAAGAAGACAAATAAAGTTGTTTTTGAGGAACAATATCCAGAAAGTAAAATACAGCCAGATGATACAGTTTTTGTGTTTGGATTTGATGACCTTTCTCCACTTACAGAATATTCATATAGTATTACCGGTGAAGAGCGAACAACAGGAAAAAAGACGGAATATTCAGGAATCTTTACCACGAATGATTTTGTCTCAGAAACAGAACGAGATGCTTTAAAAAATGATCTTACTAGCAGTATTGAAACGGGGCGAACACTTAAAGAAAAGGCCGAGAGTCTTAAGCAATCAGATAAAGTATCAGAGATTGACCAGTGGATTGATACGGCAAAAAAATGTTTTGAGCGCGTATCTGAAGAGGGCGGAAAAAATCGAGAGGTTATCAATGAATGCAAAAAAACACTCCGTCTACTTGATGAACATAAAAATGATATTGAATTAGCATATAATTTTGATAAATTTTTAAAGAGTAAAAAAGATTTTGATGCAGTTGGAAAAATACTCAAAGATAAGTCTTACCACAAGATGTTTAAAGACTTTTCTTTGAATATCAACGAAATAGGTTTGCAAATTAATTCGAGACGCTCAGTACTGGGAAAAGTGGAAATGTTAAAGAATGCGGGAAATATGCAAGAAGCACAAGAACTTTTTGGTGAAGCGGGTGTATCTTGGGATATAAAAGATCTTCGATCACTATTTACGGGTTATAAAAAAATACACGATGTATTTAAAAAGGTAAGCGATTCAAAAGTAAAACAAAAACTTCTTGAGGCACTTCAGCCTATTATTTCTGAGACGCAAGAAGGTTCGTATGATGAGGCTGCAGACGCACTTGAGGTATATATGAAGGAAATAAAAAAATACGAGTCTGCGTTGACAAAAAAATCAACAAAAGGTGATGCAAAGAAAAGAATCCTCGATTCGTTTAAAAAACTTGAGGAAAGTTTGAATTTGTAGAAATGAGTTTTTAGCTCTCTATGAGAAATGTTACATGGAAAAAATATAGCGTAGCACTAGTACTTGGGTTATTTTTTGTTGCGAGTATTTCGAGTTTAACTCTTTGTATGAAGGGGGAGCGTATGAATACGGCGCTGTGTGGTGATAGTACGATCGCATCTCCTATGCAAGGCGCTCAAAATTGCCCAATGAATATGGAACAGCACTTGAAATGGTGGAAGAGTTTTTTTGAAATGTCCCTTGTATCACAAAGTGAGGGCACACCCCTAGTATTTATTGTTTTTAGTATTCTTTTCGCATCATTTTTCACACTTAACGAGAAGCAGTACCATCATTATAGATATCGAAAGCGGCGTCTACGGTCGCTTTACTCTTATTTTGATAGACTCTTTTCTACTGGCATTTTGCATGCTAAAATCTATCTGGCTTCTTAATTGCAATAGATAAGTAAGAAGTATAACTAATACCTTCCCTTAAGTATAGGGAAAGGATTTATTGATAGATTTTAATCGTTATGCAAAATGTTTTTTTATTAAAATTTCATTATCGTCCTAAAAAAGACCCTGTTAATCCAAGGGTCATGAGTGATCTTTTATTGAAGATAGATGGTGTTACGCGTGTTGACCTAAATGCCAAAAAACACATTGGCAGATGTATCTCAAAAAAACCACTTGATTTTAGCCATGTTGCCTTCTTATTAGAAAAGGAGGGTTTTGTGATTGTTGATGCAAGCGAGAAATTTCAAGATAAAGAAGTAATTTTTTCCATTGATGGCATGACATGCAATAGCTGCGAAGTACTTATTGAAAGTAGATTGGGGAAAATTGAGGGAGTAAAAAGGGTAGAGGCAAATGCAAGTCGCGGACAGGTTAAGGTGATTTCATGTGTTGAAGCACTTGATATGAATGCGCTTCAAGATTGCATAAAGGAACATGGTTATACAATCCGTACAAATAGAACTACCAACTACCAACTACCAACTACCAACTATACGTTACGTCCCTCGCTTATACGGCTGGCGGGGATATTTTTGATTGTGCTTGCGTTAGGGTTTATTGCTTCAAAATTTAATATCTTAACGCCCACCGTTTCATTAGGCCAGACGGTGAGTGTGGGTGCAGCCTTTCTTATTGGCTTGGTTGCCGCAAGCTCCTCTTGTATCGCGGTGACGGGCGGTGTATTACTTTCTCTTCTTGCACAGCATAAAAAACGCATGATCGAGCAAGGAAAAACATATCGAATCACTCCTACTCTTTTCTCTTTTGTTTTAGGGCGAATAGTCTCGTACGTTCTTTTAGGTGGGCTTATTGGTTTGATTGGAAAAAGTATCGCGGTTTCACCACTGGTAACGGGCAGTATTACCTTAATTGCCGCCGTGTATATGCTTGTGATGGGGCTAGACATGCTTTCTCTCACTCCCGCGTGGTTAAAGCGAATGACACCGCGCATGCCAAAAATAATTTCTTCTCGCATCTTAGCATTTGAAAAACATTCAAATGCATTTATTCCATTTCTCCTTGGGGCAGGCACATTTTTCCTTCCGTGCGGTTTTACGCAAAGCCTCCAACTCTATGCGCTCACGACTGGAAGCGCACTTACGAGTGGATTACTTTTAGGCATCTTTGCACTTGGCACGATCCCTGCGCTTCTTATTATTGGTTATGCGTCACATTCCCTGAAAGGCAAAGCAGGAGCATTTTTTTATCAGTTTGCAGGAGGTTTAGTGCTTTTGCTAGGGCTATGGAATATTTCAAATGGATTCACGACGATCGGATACCCTCTACCAACCGTTTCTGAAATTGTGCAAGCATTTTCTCAGAATAATCAGCAAGGGAAAGCTCGACTCGTACCTTATGATGGAAACGTACAAACTATTTCTATGCAGGTACAAGACGAAGGATATGCCCCGAACACATTTGTGATTCGCCAGGGAGTTCCCACAAAATGGATTGTTGATGCCCAAGATAGTGGCGGATGTCTATCAGTTTTGGTTGCTCGAAAGCTCGGCGTTCAAAAATTGCTTGAGCGGGGGAAAAATGTTATTGAATTTACTCCTCAAGAAACCGGTCCCGTAGCATTCAGTTGTTCAATGGGGATGTTTCGCGGACAAATTAATGTAGTGCCGAATACTTAATTATATGAAAAAAATATCATTTACTATTAGTGGGATGCACTGCGCGTCATGTGCAGTAAAAAACGAAGAGGGCTTAAAAAAACTCGAAGGCGTACTCGATGCAACCGTAAATTATGCAACTGAGACAGCGGTAGTTACGTATGATGAAACAAAAGTGGGTGAACATCAGCTTCATGAAGTTATTGTTAAGAATGGATATAAAGTTATTGGTGATAAAGAGCAGCACGCGCACGATGCTATGGCGCACCAGATGTCAAAATTTGCTAGCACAAAAGCGCTCATTGCCATACTCGGAGCTGTTCCGGTAGTTATTTTGGCAATGGGGGGAATAATGTTACCGGGTGAATTATTTAGCATCAATAGTAGCTTATGGGTTCAACTTGTTCTTTCGGTTATTGTTATTCTTGGAGTTGGTTGGGAATTTCACCAAGGAATGTTTTCACAATTGATACGTAAGTCCGCAAACATGGATACGCTTATTTCACTTGGGACATTGGCGGCTTTAGGATTTAGTGTGTGGGCATTATTCAGTGGAAGCGACCAAATGTATTTTGAAACGGGTGCGGTAATTACCGCTCTTATTTTATTGGGAAGATATTTTGAAATTAAAAGTAAGGGGCAGGCAAGCGAGGCGATTAAAAAACTAATGCAGCTTGGCGCAAAGACAGCACACCGGATAAAAATCTCAAACGAAGAAATTGAAGAGGTGGCGATTGAAGAGGTGCAAGTTGGAGATTTGTTGCTTGTAAAACCCGGAGAAAAAATTCCGGTTGACGGCACTATTATAAAAGGACAAACAAGTATTGATGAATCAATGCTCACGGGTGAAAGTATGCCGATTGATAAACAAGAGGGAGACATGGTGTATGGCGCAACATTAAATAGTAATGGTGCCATAACTATGCAAGCAACTGGTGTAGGTGAAAAAACGGTATTAGCAGCAATTGTAAAAATGGTTGCCGATGCGCAAAGTGCCAAGGCACCGATCCAAAAACTCGCAGATAAAATTTCCGGAATTTTTGTGCCTGTGGTGCTTGGCATTGCCGTTCTTACTATTATTGCATGGTATGTGGTAACACAGAACATTTCACTCGGGATTATTCACGCCATTGCCGTGTTGGTTATTGCATGTCCGTGCGCGTTGGGCCTTGCAACGCCAACCGCTATTATGGTTGGAACGGGACTTGGTGCGCGCAAGGGTATCTTGATAAAAACAGGAGAGGCATTTGAACGTGCAAAAATCATTGACATAGTACTCCTGGATAAAACAGGAACACTTACCGAAGGAAAACCCTATGTTACTGATGTTGGAGTGGTAGTACCAGCTCTTTCCCAAGACCAGCTCCTTTGTATTGCTGGAAGCTTGGAACATTTTTCCCAACACCCGCTCGCAAAAGCTGTGTTGAATGAATGCGCTGGGAAAAATATTTCTCTTAAAGAAGTAAAAGATTTTCAAAGCGTTTCCGGGAAAGGCATCACGGGAATTATTGATTCAAAAAAAATTACCATAGGAACGAGCCGTTTTATGAACGAGCAGGGTATATCGCTCGAACAATGGAATGAGAATATTGAAGCATTTGAACACCAAGGAAAAACGGTCATGGTAATTGCTCAAGAAAAAGAGTTACTTGGCATTTTAGCACTAGCTGATAAGCTTAAAAGCGATGCAAATGATGCAATGCGGCGTTTGCGCGAACTTAAGATTAAAACTGCACTGGTAACCGGGGATAATGAGGCAACGGCACGCACCATTGCTAATCAGCTTGGAATTGAAGAAATATATGCACATGTATTGCCGGATGAAAAACAGCGGATCGTTGCCGATCTCCAGGCAAAAGGGTTAAAAGTTGCTTTTGTAGGGGATGGTATTAATGATGCCCCCGCGCTGGTAAAGGCAGACTTAGGGATAGCGATTGGCACGGGAACTGATATTGCCATTGAAAGCGGTTCCATCGTGCTTATTAACGGGTCTCCATCAAAAATTGTTGACGCAATTGTGCTTTCAAAAAAAACGTTTCGCACTATCAAGCAAAATATGTTTTGGGCGTTTTTTTATAATATCGCAGCAATTCCTTTGGCAGCCTTAGGATTACTAAGCCCCATTATCGCTGCGGGAGCCATGGCGTTTTCGAGCGTGAGCGTGGTGTTAAATAGTTTACGCATTAAGCGAAGTCTTCATGAAAAAAATTCGTAATATAATTTTTTTTATCTGTGCGGGTATCGCGATTGTATTATTGGGCATGATACTGAATGTTCAACTTGCCTATCGGGACGCAATGGTGTTGTCTGACAACGTAACAGAATCACAAGCGGCAGTGGTGCTTGGCGCGAGTTTAATTCAACGCGCACCCAGCCCCGTGCTTGCCGATAGGCTTGATACCGCATTAGAGCTTTATCTTAAAAAAAGTGTAAAAAAACTCGTGCTCACTGGCGATAATAGGAATATTGACTATAATGAGCCCATGGCAATGAAACGATACCTGTTGGTAAAGGGTGTGCCAGAAGAAGATTTGATTCTTGATTACGCAGGTAGGCGCACCTATGATAGTTGTTATCGCGCGCGTGAGATTTTTGGGTTAAAAAGCATAGTACTCGTAACACAAGAATTTCACTTGCCACGTGCACTGTATTTATGTAATAAGCTCGGACTCCAAGCATTTGGCGTACGGGCAGATCAAAGCAGGTATGATTCATTAATGCAGTGGCAGATACGGGATTTGGGCGCATCAGTTCGTGCATGGTTTGATATTAATATTATTAAGGGTAAACCAGTACTTGGAAAAAAAGAACCAATATTTTAACTCTATGGTAAGAAAAGGAATTATTCTCAAAATATTTTCAGCAAGCTATATGCAGCGGTGGAATGATAAGCTCCGCCCCTTGCAGCTTATTGAACTTGATAAGCATGCACATCGCATGCTCATTGCGTATATCATAGGAAAATTCCATGAGAATGACGCATCTTTTTCGTGGACTGAGATTATTGAAGGCACGTTGTTTGAGCTTTTGCAAAAAACGGTGCTTACTGATATTAAATCACCGGTGCTCTACCGCATTAAATCAGACAAGGAAAAATACAAGAAGTTAAATGAGTTTGTCGCAAGAGAATTGCAGCCATTTTTTGCACCACTCCATGGTTCTTTGGGTGAGCGATTTGATGCCTATTTTAACAAAAATGATGATACGCTCTCCAAGAGGATTTTAACAGCCGCAAGTACCTATGCGTCCCAATGGGAGTTTGAAATTATCAAACATTCTGATCCGCATATTTTTGATCGAGAGCAAATAGAAAAAGAACTTTCAGATAGGTTGCTTTCGTACCAGGATCTTGCAGGCGTACAACAACTTCTTTTAGATATAAAACTTAAAAAATTCATTGATTTATATGGATCGCTGCGATTTCAGACTCGATGGGCGGGTGTGCACCGCATTCCTCAAACATCCGTGTTGGGGCACTGCTTATTTGTTGCGCTTCTCTCCTATCTTTTTTCACTTGAAGTTGGCGCGTGCGAAAAACGAAAATTTATGAATTTTTTTAGCGGCTTGTTTCATGATTTTGCAGAAGTATTAACACGAGATATTGTAAACCCGGTAAAATATTCAGTGGAGGGTTTAAATACGTTTCTTTTGGAGTATGAGCGAGAACAGATGAACACCATTGTATATCCGCTTATTCCAGGTGAATGGCACCAAGAATTTCGCCTGTTTACCGAAAGTGAAAAAGAAAGCATTATTTATAAGGAGGGTGCGGTGGCAAAAACAACAACCGAAGAAATTAGCAAGCTCTATAATCAAGACAACTTTTGTCCGCGAGATGGAGAATTTATCCGCCTTGCAGATGAACTCGGCGCATTTGTGGAGGCATATGAGGCAATTAAAAACGGGTGTGATTCTGAGCGGTTTCAACGGGCCTTGTGGGGACTGAAGACAAAATATGAGCAGTTAGGTATGTATGCACAAATTCCCGTTCGCGAGCTTTTTATGGAGTTTTAGAGTTGACATGTAATAGGTAACACGTACCATATAAAAAGTATTTAATTAATGTAACGACCTAATGATATGCCAAATGTGATAATGTACACGACCCCTACGTGTGGCTATTGCAAGCTCGCAAAAGAGTTTTTTAAAGAACATAACGTAGAAGTAACAGAAAAAGATGTAACCGTAGATCTTGAAGCGCGGGAATACATGATACAAAAATCAGGACAGCTTGGCGTTCCTGTCATCGAAGTTGGCGACGTAATGGTGTTAGGGTTTGATAAAAATAAACTAAGTCAACTCCTCAATATACAGCAGTAAGAATTAAGTAGTAAGTAATACATATTAATATGGAAAAAGAAGCTTCCAATAGTTTTGATTTTATTTCTGTTGGCTCGGGTGCTGCCGGGCTTGCCGCTGCGGTATATGCCGGGCGGTATCGTATGAAAACAGCTGTATTTGGAGATTCCTTTGGGGGGTACACGAGTATTGCTGGAGAAATAGAAAATTATCCAGGGTATATTTCTGTTGATGGGTTTGACTTGATGCTTACTATGAAAAAACAGGCAGAAAACCTTGGGGCCGCCATTATTGATCAAAAGATAACTTCAGTAAAGGGAGAACCGGGAAATTTTGTGGTTACTGATCAGGGAGGCAGGGAATATACTGCCAAGACAATTATGATAGCAACGGGCATGGAGCATAAGACCTTAGGTCTTCCCAACGAGAAAGAATTAACATCAAAGGGCGTGCACTATTGTACAACTTGTGATGCACCCCTGTATAAAGACAAGGTCATTGCTATTGTGGGTGGGGGAGATGCTGCCGTGAAGGGAGCTAATTTATCAGCAGAATATGCAAAAAAGATTTTTTTGATTGTGCGAAGCAATAAAATTAAAGCCGAGCCCATTAACTATGAGCAAATGAAAAAGTTAGGCGATAAGGTAGAGATCTTATTTGAAACACAGGTACTCCAGATAGAGGGTGCACAAAAGTTTGAAAAAGTAGTACTCTCAAAGCCCATAGCTGATTCACCCGATCTACCGCTCGATGGCTTGTTTATTGAAATTGGGCACTTTCCAAGGACTGAAATCGCACAAAGTCTTGATATTATTCTTGATGAAAAGGGATTTATTCAAACCGACGCTTTTATGCGCACTAATAAAGAAGGTATTTTTGCAGCCGGTGACGTGATTAATCTCTTTGGATCATTTAAGCAGGATATTACCTCGGCTGCCATGGGAGCTGTCGCCGCCACCTCAGCATATGAGTACTTGAAAATGCAGTAAACAAGTGTTATCCACACCCGTAATTTTAAAAACTATCCACACCTGAGAAACGGTGACCAAAGAAGCGTGATGGTAGGAAACAATTTTCCCATAAATATCACGCTCTTTTTTATTTTATGCGTGTTTTTTACATTTCTTTACACCCCCTCGCATTCTTGATAAGATAGACCCATTCAGGAGAACGCACATAACAAATCGCGTTTCTTTTTTTCCCTTTAAAACTCTTTAGTAATTAACTATTTTTTATGAATATTCCAAAAATTCGAAAACGAAACGGGAATATCGTTGACTTTGATGTAACACGCATTTTATGGGCGATTGAGCGTGCTTTTAAGAGCTCAGGACTTGCTTTAGAACGCACCTTTTTTGAGGATCTGACCAAAGAAGCAGTGACAGACCTTCAAAAGCGGTTCGTTGAACGCACTCCGAGCGTTGAAGACGTGCAAGATATCGTAGAACGTACGATTGCTCAGCATGGGTATTTTGAAGTTGCGCGAAGCTATATCATTTATCGGTACGAGCACCATAAGCAGCGCGAAAAAAAGCAACAGGAATTTTTAGAAAAGATCGAAAAAGATGCGCTGTATATCACAAAGCGCTCGGGAAAAAAGGAAAAGTTCTCAATTGAAAAGATAAAAAAATGCATTTCCCACTTTACGAAGGGGTATGAAAAGGATATTGATGTCGACTTGATTGCCAATCAGTGTAAAAATGAGCTGTATGAGGGTATTTCTTCGGCTGATATTTTTAAAACGCTCATTTCATCAGTGCGATCGTTTATTGAGCTTGATCCGGCCTACAGCAAGGTTGCGATGCGTACCCTTTATCATGATGTCTACCACGAAGTGATCGGGGAAGGGTTTGATGTTAAAAAGCTGGATGCACAGTATCGAGAGGCATTTGTAAGAAATATTAAACGAGGGGTTGAAATCGGTCGTTTTGATCCGCGCTTGCTGATGTTTGATCTTGAAAAAATTGCATCACTCCTGATACTTGAACGCGATGACCTCTTTATGTTCTTAGGAGCACACTGCCTGTATGACCGCTATTTTGCGCACGACCCTTATGAACGCAAAGTTATTGAAACGCCCCAGGCTTTTTGGATGCGTATTGCATTAGGGGTAAGCTTGAATGAAGAAGATAAGATGGCACGTGTGAAAGAGTTTTATGATGTGCTTTCAAAGATGCTCTATGTGCCATCGACCCCAACGCTCTTTCATTCCGGCATGGTCCATGCGCAATTGAGTTCTTGCTACTTAAATACGGTCATGGATTCGCTTGATCATATTTTTGAAGTTATCGGGGATAATGCGCAATTATCAAAATGGTCAGGTGGCATCGGAACTGACTGGACAAACATTCGGGCAACCGGATCACTCATTAAAGGAACGGGCGTAGAAAGCCAAGGTGTGGTCCCATTCTTGAAAATAGCAAATGATACAACTGTTGCCATTAATCGAAGCGGCAGGCGCCGAGGTGCGACCTGTGTATATCTTGAAACATGGCACTATGATATCGAAGAATTTTTAGAGTTGCGTAAAAACACCGGTGATGAACGCCGCCGAACACATGACATGAATACGGCAAATTGGATTCCTGATGTGTTTATGAAGCGCGTGCGTGACGATGGGGAGTGGACGCTTTTTTCGCCTGAAGAAGTTCCTGATCTCCATCATATTTATGGAAAGAAATTTGAACAGCGTTATACGCACTATGAGCAGCTTGCAAAGCAAGGAAAGATGAAATTAACACGCACCATGCGTGCACGTGATTTGTGGAAAAAGATGCTCGCCATGCTTTTCGAAACGGGGCACCCGTGGATTGTGTTTAAAGACCCTTGCAATGTGCGTTCACCCCAAGACCATTGCGGTGTCGTGCATAATTCAAATCTGTGCACTGAAATTACTTTGAATAATTCAGCAGAAGAGACAGCAGTATGTAATCTTGGCTCACTCAATCTCATTCGGCATGTCCAGAATGGCGTCATGAATTTTGAGTTGTTAGCGCATACAACCAAAGTTGCCATGCGTATTTTGGATAATGTTATTGATTTGAATTTTTATCCAACCAAAGCAACAAAAGTATCAAACATGCGCCATCGGCCGGTTGGTTTGGGAATCATGGGATTTCAGGATTTAGTGTATGCAATGGATTACGTGTTTGACTCAGAGGAAACAGTGCGATTAGCAGATGAAAACATGGAGTTTATTTCCTACCATGCAATTTTAGCTTCAACCGAGCTTGCCAGAGAACGAGGAACCTATGCATCCTATTCTGGTTCAAAATGGGATCGGGGGCTTTTGCCAGTTGATACGATTGATCTTTTAGAACAAGAGCGCGGTGAAAAGATTGCAGTTTCCCGGGATGCAAAACTTGATTGGAAGCCAGTGCGAGAAGCACTTAAACAGTATGGCATGAGAAATTCAAATTGTTTTGCCATGGCACCAACTTCAAATCTTGGAAATATTTCAGGTTGTTTTCCAACCATTGAGCCTATCTATAAAAATGTGTATGTGAAATCAAATTTGAGTGGAGATTTTGTAGTCATCAACTCCTACTTGATTGAAGATTTGAAAAAGATAGGATTATGGGATACGGAAATGCTTGGCAAGTTAAAATATGCAGATGGAAGCATTCGGGATATTCCTGAAATTCCAGAAAAATTGAAAGCGAAGTACAAGGAAGTATTTGATATTGAACCTGAGTGGATGATAAAAATTGCCGCATTCCGCGCAAAGTGGATTGATCAAAGCCAGTCACTTAATATTTTCTTTCGGGGAACATCCGGCAAGCGCGTAAATGATATCTATTTCTATGCATGGAGTATGGGCTTGAAATCAACCTATTATTTGCGGACACTCGCCGCTTCACAAGTTGAAAAATCAACGGTTAATACCGAACAGTCTCATGTGCGAAAAGATTCAGTTTCAAGTTCACTCGAACAGCGTGGAGGCGGCCCCGCATCCACGGGCGTTTCCCAAGAATTAGTATCAACCGTATTAGCTGAGCGCGAACCCGTTCTTTCTTCAGTAGGTGCGGCAGTTGCGCCAAAACAGTTTTCACAAAATCTTGCTGATGCACCGCAGGCAAGCGCCGTGAAACCCGAATTAAAACTCTGTAAAATAGATGACCCCGCGTGCGAATCCTGCGAGTAACAAACTTTTAACTACTAAAGGTATGCCTATAAAAAAAACAACCGAACGAATTGATATTAATAGTCGCCGTGTTATCAATGGCGCCGACGCTGATGTTATTCAGCTCTACCCCATGAAACACTCATTTGCATGGACCGCGTATAATGTGGGCAATGCAAATCATTGGCTGCCCACAGAAATCGTCATGCAAAATGATGTAGAGCAGTGGAAATCCCCCTACGCCTTAACTGATGAAGAACGGCATGCACTGAAAACCGTATTAGGGTTTTTTACAACTGCCGATTCCATTGCTGCAAATAACGTGGTGATGGCAATGTATAAACATGTTACGAGCCCCGAGTGTCGCATGTATTTATTGCGCCAAGCTTATGAGGAAGCGATTCACACGCACTCGTATCAGTATATTGTTGAAAGCTTGGGGTTAGATGAAGGAGAAATTTTTAACATGTATCGCGAGGTTGAGGCAATTTATAATAAGGATGCATTTATTTTAAGTTTCAACGAGGGCATTTTTGATCCGCATTTTAAAACAGGAACTCTTGAAGCTGATCAGAAGTTTTTGGAAAATATTATTGTTTTCTCAGTTATCATGGAAGGTATTTTCTTTTACAGTGCGTTTGCCGTGATGTTTGGGTTTCAACGCCAGAATAAGATGGTAGGTTCGGCAGAGCAGATTCAATATATTATGCGCGATGAGTCTCAGCATTTGAATTTCGGCATTAACCTCATCAATACCATTAAAGAAGAACAGCCGGAAGTATGGACCGAACAATTTCAACAACACATTATAGAATTAGTGAAGAAGGGCGCAGAACTTGAGTGGACGTTTGCCGCACAGGTATTTCCTCGAGGCATTTTTGGGATGAATGCCGATGGATTTAAACAATATATTCAGTATATTGCCGATCGACGTTTGAGCCGTATCGGTTTACCGTTGCAGTGGAATGTTACCAACCCATTTCCTTGGATGTCTGAAGCGATTGATTTATCGAAAGAAAAGAACTTTTTTGAAACACGCGTTACCGAATATTCTGTCGGCGGCACCTTAGATTGGGGTTAATCAAATCATAAAACCTAAAACATAAAAAAATGAGCCTGCAGTTGCAGACTCATTTTTTTAACTTACTATCACCGCCGTTGGCGGGATTCCGCTACAAGCGGTGGCTTACTACTGTTTATTTACTACTGGTTTTTTGAGAATATGTACAAGACCGGGGAGTACGGAGATAATAACAATCCCCGCGATAATAGGAAGAAGATATTTGTCGACATCAGGAATTGTTTTTCCCAAGAAATATCCTAGCAAGGTAAGCCCACAAATCCATACAGCTCCGCCAAAAATCGTATAAAAAAGAAACGGTTTTAAGGGCATTGCTCCAATGCCCGCTAAGACGGGCGCAAACGTTCTGATAATAGGAAAAAAACGTGCAAAGAAAATAGTTTTATTTCCATGCTCATCAAAAAAATGCTTTGTTTTTTCAAGATAACTTTTCTTAAAAAAAAGAGAATCTTCTTTGGTAAAAAGTTTCTCTCCTACTTTTTTTCCAAACAAATACCCAACACAATTTCCAACTATTGATGCAATGAATGCAAAAATAATAAAGGTAGTAACATTAAAAAAGTTTTGTGATGCCAAAAACCCCGCGGTAAACAAGAGGCTGTCGCCCGGAAAAAAGAAGCCGAAAATAATTCCCGTTTCAATAAAAATAATACCAACGACGCCCCATACGCCAACCGTGGAAACAAGTTGTATAAGATCAAAATGTAGAAAATCCATATAATAAAATTCAGTAGTAAGCTTGCCCCGCCAAAGGCGGTGGTAGACAGTAGACAGTTAGTCAGTTTGGATGAGAAGTTGTTCTTCAAGTCTTACTTCGCGTTTAGTAGTAAGTCGTTGGATAAGCTTTCGTGCTTCCTCAACCACAATAATAGAGGAAGCAATGCCAATGCACAAGGCAAACTCAGAAAGTGTCAACGGTACGGTGTGTAAAAGTTTTTGAAGAAAAGGAGTATAGAGTGCTGCCAAGTGTAGTACAAAGGTAATGGCAAATGCACCCATAAGATAGGGGTTTCTCCAGGGAGGCGTACGTACAAGCGATGCATGTTCCGAGCGAATATTCAGTGCATTAAACCACTGGAAAAAAACAAGCGTGGTAAGCGCAATAGTGCTTGCCTTAATAAGTCCTGAAGTGAGAAACGCATGAAATATAAATAATGTTCCAATCATGGTGGGAATTGCCATAACAACCATACGTTGAAGCATAAACGAATCAACAAGCGAGTGGTTTTTTAATTTTTGAAGTAACACTCCCTTTTCTTTTGGTTCCATGCCCAGGCCCACATCTAAAAAGGAATCGGTAACTACATTAAGCCATAAGATCTGCGCTGCGGTAAAGGGAAGGGGAAGCCCCAATAAGAGAGCTACAATAATAATAGCAACTTCTGCCATGTTGGTTGAAAACAAAAAAAGAATAACACGTTTTATAGAACGATAAATCATTCGGCCTTCTTGAATTGCTGAAACAATACTTGAAAGATTATCATCAAGAAGTACGATATCCGATGCTTCGCGTGCAACTTCGGTGCCTATTTTTCCCATTGAAATACCAAGATCAGCAGCTACAAGCGCGGGCGCATCATTCACGCCATCGCCGGTCATTGCAATAAGTTCACCCCGTGCTTTAAATCCTTTTATAATAATAAGTTTATGTTCAGGGGTCATGCGTGCAAATACGGTTGTAGATCCCAAAACATCTTTTAACTGATTACTATCCATTGATTCAAGATCATCCCCGGTAACGATACGGTCGCCCTCGTGATAAATTCCAGCTTGCCTAGCAATGGCGCGGGCGGTATGCGTATGGTCCCCGGTCATCATGATAATCTTAATTCCCGAAAGCCTGCTTTGAGAAATTGCCGCAAGCGCCTCGGGGCGTATGGAATCTTCCATGGCATATATCCCTGCAAAGGTAAGATCGACAATTGCCTTGTGTTCAAGTACGGGCTTATCGGCAGCTTTTAGGGCGTAGGCAAAACAAATAATACGAAGGCCCTGTTCAGCAGTTTTAGAAATGAGTGAAAGTGTTTCTTTTCGCTTCTCGTCAGTTAATAGTATTTCTTTTTCATTTGAAAGAATTTTTGTGCATGATTGCAAAACTGCCTCAGGAGCACCGGAAACTGCCAAAAAATGTTTTCCCTGTTCTTCTTCATGAATATGGAGTGTCGCATGATAATGTGTCTTGGTACTGAATGGTATTTCTGCCAAACGTTTGAAGTGCGTATCGAGTACTTCTTTTTCTTGGCCCATTTTTTGTGAGAGCACAATCATGGCCGCTTCAGTCGGATCGCCAGATACGAGCCACTTACTGTCTGTTTGTGAATAGGCGACATGCGCATTCGCGCACAACGTAGCAATTCGATTGATAAGATG
>ORJL010999588.1_pt1 | contig 19544 bp, 29 predicted proteins | sample 1779941 | NCBI WGS metagenome assembly ORJL01 (sample SAMEA104232317, study PRJEB22302) | groundwater metagenome | biome: forest; feature: aquifer; material: groundwater | place: USA | collected 2011-08-07 | depth 5.8 m | reverse complement strand
CTCGCCGTTAAGTCGGTCATAGGATAGGGGGTTTTCGTCTTGTGGACAGCATAAAGTAGTTACCACGCTAACCCCCTTTTCAAGAGGGCAAGCGTTCAGGTCAAGGCTTTCTCGCTTCGTATTCAGTTGTTAAAGTGCTTCGTGTTTTGTGTGTTTCCAGCTTCATTTTCCAACAAAAATACATAAGGTAAAATTTCAAGAACTAGCACGTTTATCGCCTCCTTCCCCAGCTAAATTTATGCATTGTCAAAAACGAAAGTATTATTGACTTTACTTAGCTAACGGAGTTATATTTGTAACAAACATTACGTCTTTTGGGAGAAATATGGATACTAAAGACGGAAAAGAAAATAAAAAGAGAATGATCCACGTTCGCTTACCCGAATCTATGCACAAAAAAGTGCGAATTAGCGCGGCTGAAACTGATCAAACCATCCAAGATTGGGTAGGAGAAGCCATAATAAATGAGCTTGACCGCCAGGAAACACGGAAGAAAAAGAAGCCTGAATAGAGCACTGGTGCCCCCCAGCGGCTTGTCGAAATAAGTTCATCATTAGAACAGTTGGCGAGTGAGATTAAGAGTGTTCAAGAAAGATAAAAATCAGGAGCCATTGTTAATAGGTATTTGTGGAAGAAGTTGCTCTGGCAAGGGAGTAGTTACCGAAGCTCTGGCCAGTACTAATCGCAGTGTTTTGCTTCTACAAGCAGACTACTACTTTCATAAGAATAACACATGCTCGTACAATGGTTATCCTTGCATAGAACACGTAAACAGCATCGACTTTGATAGATTGATTGATGATATAAGAAGCCTCCAAGACGGAAGAGATACAATAATTAGCGTCACGACTCCTTGGATGTCTCAAGTAAAGATAGAAATCACTTCTGCAGACCTGCGTATAAAAAAAATACTAGTCGTTGAAGGGTATTTAATTTTTGCCGTGAGTAAGCTAGTCAGCCTATTTGACCATAAACTATTTATTCAATCATCTGACTATGAGGTATTGTACAGAAGACTTTTGAGAGATGGATTCGGCCAAATTAATTATATCCACAATGTGGTTATTCCTGTTTCAAAAGAATATGTGCAAATACAAACTAACTGTGCCGATAAAATAGTTGACGGTGACCGGTCAAAGAAAGAACTTCTTGAGGAGGTCAGACGGCATTTCCAGAAAAACTTCTCTTCTTTCTCTTTTGATCAGCCGCCCTATAAAGTTCAGCCCGGTGACTTAATATCTGACGATGCTTGGCATCCTATCGAGTTCAGCGATTACAAAGATTGGGTGAAAAAAAGAGGACACGATTTAGATATGGGTGAAGTACTTAAGGGAAACACCTTTGAGTATAGAAAGAATTCAAGTATAGGAACCTACGAAGTAAGATTGGGTCCGTGGTGCAAACCAAGAATATGGCGGTACACATTAGAAGAGACGCATACTCATTAAGGATAGCAATGATTGACAATACTCAAACATTTATAAAACTTATGGAGCAGGGGAAAATACGCGTTCATGATAACCCCTTACTACATACAAATCCTGAACCTCTTTCTTCAGGTTTCAACTTCGATAAGGTTGAGGGAATGTTGTTGGGAGCAGCCATAGGCGATTCGTTAGGTGCAGCTTCAGAAAGTCTAACACCGAGTGAGAGAAGAAAACGATATGGCGAGATAAAAGATTATATTCCCTATAAACGGTCTAATCATAAGCCACTTGGTGCACCGACAGATGATACTCAATTAACTTTCCGGACGCTTAAACAGCTTATCAAAGATGAAGGACTTATCCCGGACAATTTGGCAAAAATGTTTTGTAAGCACCACATTAGTGGGATTGGAAGTACAACCAAGGAATTTATTCGTAACTATAAAGACCGGCATAAGACCTGGTACGATTCTGGTCCAGATTCGCTTGGAAATGGTGTACTGATGAGAATATCCCCGGTAGTAATCCCATATCTCAGAACACCCAGTCACTCAATGTATATCGATGCAGTGCTAGATTCTGTAATAACACATAACTCTTTCGCTAATACTGCGACAAATGCCGCCTTTGTCCATATTTTTTGGGAATTGCTTGATATGAAATACCCGCCAGACGCTAGGTGGTGGATCGATACTTATTGTGAGTCAGCAGAAAAATTGGAGGGTAATGCTACTTATGCCAACCACAGAGAATCACTGTGGCAATTCACATATAGGGTTGTGAATGATGCCATGCGGAGGAACCTATCTACGTTACAAGCCTGTAGCGAATGGGGTTCTGGGGCTAACTTATTTGAAACAGTCCCATCAGTTCTTTATATTCTAGCTAGACATTCCCAGAACACCGAGGAAGCCATTATCCGAGCAGTGAATGATACTAAAGACAACGATACAGTGGCCGCAATTGTTGGGGCTGTAACTGGCGCTTTGAATAGCTTGAATAGTGTCCCTAGCCGTTGGATCAAGAACTTAACCGGGAGAATAAATGGGGATGATGATGGGGAAGTGTTCAAATTAATATTGGAAGCTAAGCGAAAATTTTGGCTTGGGTTGGACTGAAAATGAAGGAGCCGAATATGAAATTCTTCCCCACCATCCGTCGTAAAGATAATAGCGGTATTACTGAGCCGCAAGTATCTATTTCTAAGAATAGTATTGAGATAGGCCATCAGGGCAAGCCCGTAAACGGAACTACTATAGAGGGGCATGCTTATCTCCTCATTGATTGTTCCGGTAGTATGCAGGCAAACAACAAGCTTAAGCAGGCGAAGAAAGGTGCACTCAATTTTGCTAAGGATGCTTTAGCGAAAGACTATTTAACTGGGCTGATTCAATTCGACTCCTCAGCCAAATTAATGTGTGAACCCGGCAGCGACCTTTCAGCTTTAGAAAACGGATTAGGAAAACTAGAGATTGGAGATCTCACCCACATGGCAAAAGCCATAAACTTGGCATACTCTCTACTTAATAATCAAAGCGGTCGGCGTGTCATGGTAATTGTTACTGATGGTATGCCGAATGGCGATGGAGATCCCCAGTCAAGTCTCAAATCTGGCGCAAATGCCAAGAAAGCCGGCATAGATATTATCACTATAGGCACCGATGATGCAGATGAAAAGTTTTTAAAACTCCTGGCATCTCGAACTCAACTAGGTGTCAAAGTGGATAATAAAAATCTTGAGAAGACCATTACCGATTCAGCTATGTTATTGCCCGGGCCAAAAGGAATAACCAGAAAATAGGACGCCATATCATGAGAGAGCAATATGAAAATAATTGGAAGGACTATTACACCATTCTCAATGTGCCCTCTGATACCGATTTTGAAAGAATAGAGAGAGTCTACAAAGCATTAGCCTTTGTCTATCATTCCGACGCTAATCCTAATCCAGCTGCCAATGATAAAATGAAAGATTTAAATGAAGCCTACGAGGTGTTAAAAGACGCTGGTAGGCGGAAGAATTATGATATTGTCTGGTTAGAACGCCAACGGAAACAGCCAAATCAAGCCAATGCGACACTTTCTTCGGGCCCACCAAAACCTATTCTGGATCCTTCTTTTATCAAGATAAAAAATGCTAATCCGGGTCAAGTACAAAAGGCTTACTTCACGGTTATGAATGTGGGAGGTCCCTACTCTAAGATAAATATCGATAACCCGAATTCGTGGGTCAAAGTAGCCAACTGGAGTTCACTGACAGAAACAGATGAACTACCATTGAAAGTTTGCCTTGAGTGTCAGGGAAAAGATTGGTCATCTATGTATTCGGAAAACATTAGAGTCAGATTAGATTCAGCGGAAGCGCGGATAAGAGTTGAGCTCCGGACTTTATCGATAATCAGAGACCATGTTTGGCATGATATAGACTATGAAGACCTGAAGGGCTGGGTTAAAAAAAGAGGCCTAAGCCCGGGGCAAGAATTGGCTGGAAGAACCTTTCGATATAGGTGCACAGGCGCAAATAGGTATCAATTCCGTTTAAGACACAGCTATCGGAACGCGATATACAATCCATTAGATAGTCCAGTTTGATAGAAAGGACTTCTACGTTGAATCGAGGAGGCTAAAAAGATGAATACTGTATCTTCAGCTATCGCACTATTCAGCATTACACTCATTTGCCTTATTGAGATTTATTATACGATAACTTCCAGGGGGCATCATTCCAGGCACCATAACGTGTTTTATATTTTGGCTGTCCCAGGCATATTATGTCTCATCTACGGATTAAAGGTTCTAGGCGTATTGTAACCGGGGGATTTGGGTGCAAATAGTTTCTGTTCGGCAAAGGAAGAATTTTTAATGTCAGAATCTTTTTTCATAGAATTTCGCACGCAAGGCTTTGCCAGACAATATGCCAAGTGGGTGAACGCACGCATTGACCGAGAAGCGAAAAGACTCAGGATAAGAAAGCTGAAAGAGGATAGGTTTATATCCCATATATCCTTGTTCGGAGGTGCACAAACAAATAACTTAAAACGGGTAACTGCTGAGGTGGAGAGGACCTGTCGAAAGTACACCCTGGTTCCTTTCAAAATCGGCGGGTTTGATGCTTTTCGGAATTCGGATGCGAATTGGCTTTTTCTGGATGTTGAGCCTTCATCCCAACTCGAACAACTTCGATACGAATTAGCTCAGGACTTAATTAAGTCTGAGAGGATGATATATGACACTTGCCAGTCCCATGACCTTTGCTCGAAATGTAGTTTTCACTCATCTGTGGGAAAATACGACCCGAGAGAAAGGGATAGATTTGACAGACTTGTCAAATTTGCTGAGACCAAATGCGGTTTGGAGACTTTTCGGCAGCGTAGGGCGTCTATTTTTGATAGGTTATTCGATTTCATTAAGGGGTACATCTTTAGGACAAAAAGGAATAACAATCATAACATGAGACTATATCTCCTCAGAGTCACCATCTTGGGAAGAGGCGGCCGTATTCAAGGGGAATACGACCTGGTCCTAAAGAAAATGCTGTCCCGTGAAGAAGCCCTGAGCCGGTATTGGTATCGTCGGAGCACTGACCGGTTGCTGGAATTAATAAAATAATGCGGATAAGTGCGATAGATAGCCAACCCGAGAGATGGTAGGTTTGAGGAGTTAAACAATGTCTGAAGTTCTATACCGAAGAAGGGGTACGGCGATAGTTGAAACTGACCGCGGTATTCTGTTAACCGCCGGCCGACCCGGGAAACCATTTATACTGCCAGGCGGTGGCGCCGAGAGAGGTGAAAGTAGATTCATGGCGGCGTTACGGGAGCTCACTGAAGAAACCGGTCTGCTACCGTACGCCGCAGAGATTATTTTCAAACATAAAGGGGAAATAAGACCCACGATGTCAGGGAGACACAAATTTCAGGACCACCATACTGTGTGTTTGGTCAAAGCATCCGGTTTTCCAAGACCGGGTGGGGGAGACGCTAAAAGAATCAGCTATTATTACCCCGGCTGTAACGTTTGGATTTCAAACACGACCAAAGAAATAGTAGAGCGTTATTACGAGTGGAAAAAGAATAGGCTGGCCTCTCACGAACAGGCCATCATGGATGAGGAAGAGGACGGCAACATCGAGGATGTGGATAATAGGGGAATAAATGATTATGATCGTGATGAATAGTGGGAGGCAGAGTCAAACACAAAAATCTGAAACGGGGGTCTTAAATTAATGGCAGAAAAACAAGACTTAGATAATAATCCTAAACAAAGAATTAAGAACATTGAGCAGATTCTACCCAAGATAGAGCAAAAATTACTCGGTAGAGAAAATGAGAAAGCAGAATACGAAGATATTAGAACACAGATTTCCACCCTAAAAATAGAGTATGAAAATCTTGACAAGAACACTATCGAAATAAGAAATAAAACCAGTTTATTAAACAAGAGAGCAGTGAAGCTCTATCTAGGGATAGAGCCATCTCCGTTTGTAAGGTTTTTCAAAAGGATTCAACAAATTTGGAGGACTTCCAAAACACTCTTTTTTATTCAGCTTATACTCGTAGCAATGTTGATTGCAGTATCAGCATTGTTTGGGAATAATGACTTACAAACTCTATTACTCGAATCGGGATTCGCTTTAATCCTAATTATCGTTTTCATACGACTTCCTAAATATAGATTTTTCACGGGCTTCGCGATATTCGCTATGGTGCTTTTCATCTATGTGAATTATTCACCTGAGTCATTGAGATGGACTTTAATATCATTAGGAATTACCTTGGTTGCTTTTGGACTATCGCTCCACGCGTTCCAGTCTGGAGAATCTCTCGAACAGAGGATTGGGAAGATAGAGAATATAGAAAAGAAATTAGATGAGGTCTTGAACAGATTACCGGACCCACGCAACGAAAGGGATGATAGACAAGAATCTCAGAAGAAGGGCGATTAACATCTATTTTCGAACAAAAAAGGGGATAGCCCAGGTTATCCCCGGACTATCCCCTAAAAATGGGCATTAAAAAGGCAAAGGAGTCCCTATCTCATTGTTCGTTAGTATGGGTTACGAGAGAAGAAAGGAAGCTTGTGTGCCTTTGCGCTTAAGTCTCAAAACGATGCAACATTGACAACCGTTATTCCATGTCTATATTATTTGGTCAAAGAACCACGAGAGCCAGGCGAGGATGAACGTAAAAAAACTAAGATATTGTTTTCTCCTGTGTACATCAATATTACTGATGACAGTTACAGGATGTAACGGGTCTGCTTTTTCCCCGGCAAATAAGAGTATGTCCCAATTTGACATCAAGCTCACCGATATAGGCTTTAGGAATAATACTGCTCTGTTCAGCCAGGACATCTTATCTATCCCTGGGGAGAGTTTGCGGTTTAAGGTTGATGTAACGCCTAAAAACACTTTTACGGGCGAACCTTTCAGGACATCCCAATTGGGTAATAAGGATATTGGATTTCAAACTCTAGTACAAAGCACACCCGCTATCTGGCTCGCCTTACTCTCCAAAGACGGATATTATTTCCATTCACAGGGGCCCCTGACATGGACACCGGAAGAACTGCAATTACCGGATGCCTCAGAGAGAGATTATTATAAAATCCAAAGCATGAAAGAACGGCGAGTGAAGAACGTTCAAATGTTTGTCCCTTCATCTGATAAAGCCGCCATTGCTCTTCTACAGGATAGTAATAAGCTAGCAGCAGAATTACAACAAGAGCAATGGAAATATCTTATAAGTGGAGACTGGCTTTTAGGGGAAAATCTGCCGGATGAGGCTGATGAGGAATATATTCGAGATCGGTTTGAACAATTGTTTAACCGGTATTTCAAGTTAACAATTGTTGATTCTGCAGGCCTACTAAAATTAAAGTACCCCGATGGGAAAATTGTGAAACTGAGTGAATATTCTGGTCATGGTTCATTCAAAACTCCGAATTTTACACCGCAATATAAGTGGCTGAGGATTACGTTTCTTTCTCCAACAGGGGCTAGTGGTCAAGGTGGATTGTATTATTCGGATGGAAAAGGTTCTCAATGGGGTACATTCAATGTAAAAGCTAACTACGATAAACCCATGAGACTGCCCGTTCAACCTGGGAAAGAATATTATTATACATTTACTATCCCTGATAATGTGTCTTGGAAGCTAACAATTGAAGAGAGTAATATGGATATTTGGATTGAAGAAACCAAATGAGCAATTGTATTTGGGGATATGCATTAAAGGGCAACATTACAATGGCTGAAGGAAAATAAAAAAAGGGATAGTCCCAGGTCATCCCAGGAACTATCCCCTAAATAAGGGCATAAAATCAATTCCACTTGTAACGATCTCTTTTTATAGTCCGACAAATCACTAAACATAGCTTATTTTTTCATATGGCTGGGACCAATTTCCGGGTAAAGCGTAAACAAGGGGTTGGACCAGGGGTCGTCTCCAGCTTCGATGCCTATTTTTGTAAGGCGGTAGTAGATTCTCTCCGGAGCCGAAGGGTAATTGTCCTGGATCGCCGAAGCCTCAGTCTGATTTGTAGTTTCTACCCACCCCAGACGTTTCAGGACTCCGAAGTACATCAGAAAAGAGTGATACCGCATGTGCGTGAACTTTCGGGACACCCTTTTCAGCTCGCGCTGATAGATTTTCTCCGCTTCTTCTTCGGTAACATCGGCGCCCTTAACCACCATATTGCTGATAATTCTCTCGGCGCGCTCCCTGGCAGTGGCCCGCGCCAGAGCTTCCTTGTACTCGAAATTGATGTCAGCCTGGGGAGCGCCCCGCTTTAGGTCAATGCTCTTGGAGCCTTCTGGTCCGTTACCCAGGAGATACTCACGTATAAACCATCCGCAGCCAAACGGCCGGAGGAAGCCACCCCTGCTTGGCGCTAGTCGCATTGTCATGGGTTATGCTACCCCAGCCATCTTGTTTGCCGTTTGCTCAAGGGCATCAATGATTTTCGCGGACACCTTGCGTATGGCAGCAAGGTTCGCTTCCAGAACTTTCTTATCCTTAGCCCACAAAGCGACATATGGGAATGAGCGAGTGCCGGTATCGAAGCCGAAATGAGCACCGATGGTGAAAGCTACGCTTTCAGCAATGGTCTCGGCATCAGCACGAGGTATCCTGAAAACCCCCTCGGAATAATAATGAGCCACCTCATGAAGCAGCGTCTTGAGCTGCTGAGCGCGGGATTCTTCCGGTCTGACCCAAATGAGCTTCCCGGAATAGAAACCCTTGATATCCGGGTCCTGGTCAGGTCGCGACGCAAGGCTAACCTCGACTCCCTGTGCCTCAACCACGTACTTCACTTGGCTAAACAATTCTTCATTTGCATCACCGGTAAGAGACGGCACCTCAAACTCAGGAAGCGGCTTACCTTCCGTTTGGCTGACATCAAAAACATGCACGACTTTGAAAAATACTGGACGGATTTCGGTTTCTTCCTCAGACTTATCCACTCCGCCCTCAATTTCAACATCTGCCGAAGATGCGAGCTTCTTTTGCTTCGGCGGCATGCATGGCGCCAGGATGGCAATTCCCTTTTCGCCCTTCTTGACCCACCGGTACAAATCCTTCCAGGTGCTGAAGCCCGCAACTCGGTTAGCATCCGGCTTCTGCAGCATGATGAGGATCAGGTTACCGATGCTGTAGTTGTGGAACTTGGACATGGTGAGCAGGAACTCGCGGAACCTGTCGCTCTGCTGGATGCCATCGACGCCTTCCTTGAGCCTTTTCAGAACTTCGTCAATCTTGCGTTCTTTCGTCTCCGACTCAACGGCAAAGCTGTAATCCGGTACCGGGGCTCCCACCCAGCTCAACAGGTTATAGTCCCGCGGCGATATTTTCTCACAGACCTCGCACTGTTCCAGGGAGCCCTGGCAAAAAGTACACTTGCCATTCTTCGGCTCGGACAGGAGGTATTTTCGGTCGGGTTCTCCGACCATTGACTTGGTGAAGTCCCCGACGATACTTACCAGGAAAAAGCCCATCAAAGTGAAGCCCATGAAGGAAATCATAGGGCTGACCCAGTCGGAGGCCTCTACGGGGCTTTCAGAGGCTAACAGCTGGAACGAGGCCTGGCTGCCGCTATCAATACCATCAAGCTCACCGGCATTTACTTCAAGAAAGTACCGGGCTAGCGATGTCGAGGTGACCAGGAATCCCGGCTGGACGTTATGATAGACTTCTGTTATTTCCAGCGCATCCGAGAAAAACGCGATATCCAGCGGGAAGAGCATCGGCTCGGTCGTTACATTGATGATTTGACCAAATTCCATGTCGAAAAGCATCCCTGTTCCGGGAGCCATGCCTGTAACTCCACCCAGACCCTGAACCTGCTCCCAGTAGTTGCTGGCCAGGGCAACCAGCCACTCTCTTTCTCCAATCGTTACTTTAACCTGTCCTGACATTATTGCCTCCCCGGTATCCGCTTCACGCCGTTGACCTTCTTCTCCAAGCTCATCTGCCTAGACTCAAAGTCAGTGGTTCCGATATCCGAACCGCCGAACATGGCCAGGTCGAAGTTCTTGTGCCACCGAGCGGAAGCCTTGAAATCCGTTTTTTCCTCGAACTTGTTCCCTCTTGATTGCCTGGGTTTCATCCCAGGTGGGGCAATCGAGGACATGCCCTTAAGGAAAGACTCGCTGGTGGAGTCTTCCCGGTAATTTATAGGAGCATTGATGCCAAACTCTTCATGATTGGCGTACTTGCCCATCTTGCTTGCCTCCTTGCCACAGCCTGTCGTACCACTCCTTCTGCTCTTCCCCGGATACCTTGCGGTACTTCATTGTTGTGACGATGCTCTGATGCCCCAGATGCTCTTGCAGTAGCCTCAAGCCGTCCCCCGAGTCGTCCAGCTTCACGGCATGGACCGCGAAGGCATCCCGAAGCTTGTGAGGGCTGACGCTGTGCACCTTGCCGCTTTCCGAGTTAATCAGCCCGGGAAGAGACGCTTTATCAGCACAATCCCTGACTATCTGCCAGGCCCTGTGTCTGGTCAGGTCGAATAGCAGTTGGCCGCCTTTCTTGGAGTTGGCGCCACCACGCTTGATGTATTCCTTGAGCATACCCAAAGTGACGGCATCGAGCGGCAGAACCCTATACTTACGATGTTCTTTTTCTTCGGCAACTGCCTTTTCAACTTCCTTACCACAAGCAGGACAGAAGTGATGCGACCGGCCGAGTCTTGCGGCACAGTGGGGACACGACAGCTTGATCCGCTGTTTCAGGTGCTGAATGGTGACCAGTCCCTGCTTGAAATCGATATCGCTGACCTTGATTCCCAGCGCCTCTGAGACACGGCAGCCCAGGTGAAACAGCAAACGGATTAGCAGCCGGTCCCGCAGGTACTCCGCGGCTTGCTCAAGCCTCTCAATTTCTTCCGGTTCAAGATAGGCCTTCACTCTTCTTCCGTTCCTTCACCCATTTGCTGTGTCATCGGCATGATCATCCCCATCATCATGACCATCATCAGCATCGGCATCATTGAGGAGAACATATCGCCGCCGCTGGAATTACCGGAAACAATCAGGACATTATCCTGCTCGGCAATGGCATTGGTATCCTCAATCCAGACCCTCAGCCCGTAGGTACCGTTGTCAATGCCGCCCTGGGACTTGGCGACGAGAATAAAGTCTACCGTGCCGGAGCCGTCAGCCGGTGTTGAAGATGCCGGCAGTTCTATATCAGCCTGTCCCACACAGGAGCTAACCAGGTGTTTGCCGAAAAGATTCGTAGAGTACGGACCAGCCAGCAGCTTAACGGAAGTGTTTACACCAACGGCGGCCTTAAAGGAGACGGTCACCCTGACCTTATCTCCCACATTGAACGTCCTTGGTTCAAGAGCCATTGGTGCAAAGACTACGTCGAGTACCATGCTGTGCTCCTATACCTTGGTGAAGTCGGCGATCTTAAATTCCGTGATGCTGGGTTCGACACCGGCGATGGTCAGCGCATTCTCATAGCCAAACAGGTAAGGCGTGCTGGCTTCCCCGGCAAGACTGGGGCTACCGCCGAAGATCTTGACGTAGATGTCATCCCAGTTGGTGCCGATGCCGGTCGGGATGGTGAAGGTGTAGGAATCGGTAACGTTCGGAGATGACGGCGGAGAAGTCACCTGGGGAATATTAAACGTAGTTCTCTGTGTAAGCCTCTCGTCGAAGCCGAACATGCCGTTGATACCGATGCTGTAGTATCCGGTTACACCGGTTATCGCCGGCCCGGTATACTTGAAAGAGAGGGTAATCCTGAGCCGGTCGCCGGGAGCCACTGCTACCTGTTTCGGCGCCGGGTTCATATACCCGAGAGGGATATAGACACCGCCCGCCTGGGTATAGAACTTCTCGGTATTCGAATCATAGAAAACCCGTTGCCCGGTACGCGGGTCAACATACCAGCCTGATACCGGCGGGTCCTGCTGCACCGGCATTCCCGCATCATCCTGGAGCGTTTTCAAGATCCCCAGGTTCAAAGCTAATGTCTTGAGTACCATATTTACCTCCTAGACTTTGAAGAAGTCCGCTATTTTAAACTCACTCACCTGGGGCGTCAGCGCCGCCAGGTTGACGATTTTCGTCATCTCGTCATCGAAATACCAGTAGCCATCAGCTCCGTACCAGTAGCTGTAAGCATGAATAGTCACCCGGCTATCAGGCATCACGAACGACCCGCTGAACGAATAGACCACACCGCCGTCCACATTCGCCCAGTTCTCCGGGAAATCGATGCCCGGCCAGGGAGAAACCCCGTAATCAAGCCCGCCGCCCACCATCACAGCAATCGCCCCGGAGTAGGTGTTCTTTACCCTGACGGTAATGTTGACCCTCTCGCCGGCAACTGCCTGGCTGGGAGCGACTATTTCGATAATATCGGCGTATTGCGCCACGAATATTCCTCCTAAGCCGGGTATGTCAGCTGAACGGTATAGGTTACCTTCAACTGACCTGTATTCGGTACGGCTACCGTTGCCGCGAGCTTGTCACGGGCCTGCATCCATTTTCCGTAAACAGTGCCACCCTGCGGCTGATTCACCACGAGAGCCACTTCGTTGACGGAAACATCCGCGCCGCTGTTGTTATTGAAATAACGGACCATCGTGTTGGAAAGCACTTTCGTACCGGCGTTGTAAGCGATGACATGCGGATCCTGTTCGATGTAGCTCATCTGACCCGCCCCAACTCCGTTGGCGATCTTAGTCTGAAGCATGTAGTCCTCAAAGCTCTCAGGGTTTATACCGGAGCCTACCTGGATGCCCCAGGTATCGTTGCCCGCCGGTCCGCGATAGCCGTAAGTGGTTCCATCAATATCAGTATCGCTCTGGCCTACCGGAGCAGCGGCTTGCCTCAGTATGCCTCCGGTATCCTTGACATTCAGATAGCCCGGTCCGAAAGTCCCATAGTTGGCATTCTTGCCGGAGAGCTGGCTGAACATATGGTTGTAGGCGTTTCTGACCCAGCTATGACTACGTTGTTTCAGGTGTTGAATGACCTTACCATTTCCGTCCTTGACCTCAAGCTCCCAGAACGTCTCGGAAATCGGAATATGCAGTTCCTGTCCCAGCCTTCTCAGCCGCTCGTATCTCGCTTCTTCAGTTTGATTCATGTTCTTGCTCCTCACTGCTTAATCCAGGCAAAGGCCCGGGTTCCCTTCGGCTGTGTGACAATGCTGACATACACTGAAACCCGAGCCCTTATCCAGTACAGGCCGGCAATGCCGCCGATAGAACTCTGTACCCAGTCAAGCGGCCGGGTAAAAGTCACGAGCCTGGTCCCGCTGACTTTGAAGCCGCTGGCGTTGTCGATGACATCAGAAAGCGACACCCAGGCAGATCCATTCCAGTACTCCCAGGCAATATCCCACGTGCCATTACCGGCGGTACCTATCCTCAGCTCAAGCCAGTCCCAAAGCGTCGGACGCCCGAAGTAATAAGCATCATTTACCGCGGGTGCTGGCGGCAGCAGGGTCATATCGTTGGCGGCATCATTGTTGGCTGGTGTCGTCTCGTTTGTTTGAACGCCACCGTCATCGGCGACAGCACCTCCTACCGGCGTGCCGACCGCAGCTTGACCCGATATGGCCGGGACCGGTGCATCCAGAGACGGGGATGAAGCCACCGCGCCGCCAGGACCGATCAGGGTAGTTACCAGGATTTCCGGTTCGGGCGGGGAGAGAACGCCGACAGAAGTTCTGCCGGGCTGGTTTGATGCCTGCTGTGCGGAATACGATACTGCCGGAGAAGGAATCGATAAATCAAAAGCGGCAGCCCGGTTCACGGCGCCGGTCATGTACTGCACCAGGCTCTCAATATCCTGCCAGACCGGAGACAGTCCCGGACCGCGGCTTCTCAAGAAGCTATATCCCTTGCCGGCATCAGCGGCAAGCTTTTCCAACACACTGACACCGCGGAAAGCCATATCACCGTGTGCCATTGCAATGGCCACAGAACGGAGATTGGTAATCTCTTTAGCCTCCCAGTCTTTGCTGGTATCTACTTCAAGCTGAGAGAGCCTGGCGACTCCTTTTAGCAACAAGCTCATTAGTCTTTGTCCTCATCACGCCAGTTACGTTTCATACATTTAGCGAAAATCATGCCGCCGAAAGTAACGACCAGCGCTCCGCCGGTGATAATGCAATAGCCGTAGTCAGCCCGGGTCGCCCACTCGGTAACGACACCGGCCAGGGTTATGCAACTGCCCACCGTTTCCAGGGCGATGGCCAGGTTTTTAGTCAGTTTCATTGTCTCCCCCTTCTTTTGGGCGGTTATTCTTGTCCGCCTCGGATCCTTCTTTCAGTGTTGAACCGGTCGAATAAAGCCCGCTGGCCGCCATGCCAGCGATAATGCCGTTGAAGAGCGCCAAGGTCCAGTCCGATGCGGTGCTCGCGCCGAGAGTCCAGCCCGCGATAAGGTTGATAACCAGTCCGAAAGCCACCGCCAGCAGCGGGTAAAAGCGGGTATCGGAGATGAAAGGCTTGAAAAGCTGTACCATCCCCAGGATCAGCGGAACGCCGCCCAGGGCTACCAGTGATTGAACCAACTCGCTGCTAATCATCTAAAAACCTCCCATCAGGCCGGACATCATTGCCATCATCATGACCATCGGGAACATCTCCAGACCGCCCTGGGAGGACTGGTTGACGCTCCCCATCTGTCCCAGCATCGTTCCCATGGCCGGCAGTCCATAGCCGTAAGCGTTGTCCTTATTCAGCGGGGCATCCTGCGGCTTGGTCGAAAAATACTGTCCCACCTCCCTTGCCTGGGTCCACCGGAACAGCCAGCCTTCGCCGTAAGCTCGCCGCCCACTCTCCCAGAGCAGACCGGTCAGACCGGAAAGCATGGGGGCAGCAAAGCTGGTACCGGACTTGGTGACATACTCGTCATCCGCCTTATCGCTTGCCATTTCCAAATTAGTGCCCCAGATGACGAAATCGGGCTTCGTTTCCCCCTGCACCGTAGGACCCCGCGAAGACTTGTCCCAGGCGACCAGCTCGCCGGAGGTTTCCACCGCTCCCACGGCGATCACCTCAGGATCGCAGGCAGGCAGGGTAATCGTCGTCATTTTGGGACCGAAGTTACCCGCTGCGGCGACTACATCCAAGCCATACACCTGACTGGCCTGGCGGCAGGCGATTCTTACCGGGTTATCCGGATCGCCGTCATCCTCACCACCAAGACTGAGATTGATGACGTTGGGATACATTTCATCGGTGGGTACAAGTCCCTGCCTCCGGGCTTCTTCAGCCAGGTGGCAGACCTTGTCGATGCCCAGGATGATTCCTTCATCGCTGCCGACCCCCGTGTCATCAATAACCTTGATGTTCATGAGGGATGCTCCGGGAGAGATTCCAGCCTTTTCACCCGGGGCATGCATGCCACCGGCGATGATGAAGGCTACCTGCGTACCGTGTCCGAAAACATCCCCGGCGGTCGGTGAGCCGGAGAAATTCTCATCATAAATAACCTTGGCTCCCAGAGACTGGTGCGACTTACGGATACCACTGTCCAGGACGGCCACGGTGAGCCCGACTCCGGTCAGGGGAATAGCGAAATAGGAACGAAGAAGGTAGAACACATCGGAGATATTCTCTACCGCGGGAAGTTCTGTCGCGACCTGGTTGGTCTTGTACTCTTTTATGAGCTTTACTACCAGCCCGGGTATTCTCGAAAGCGTTTGCGCCTGTTCCTCGTCCATCTCGCAGAAGATTTGCCCGAGAAGCAGCGTCTTATTGATGTCCCGTCCGCCAACCTTCTTTACCTCGGTCTCAATGCGATCCAGGGGGAAACCTTTTGAAATTACCGAATATCTCATGTCTTACCTTCCTTCTAGCTGATAATGTGTCCCTGAGACCGGCCCGCCTTCGGGGTGAAGGTCAGCCAGTTATCTTCGCCGAAAATCGTGAATATCTCTGGACCCGTCGTCCTGGCCACTGCCCGGAAATGAATCACGTCGCCGGAGTTCAGTCCGTCAATCGGGGCGCTGAACTCGCTCACCGGAACTCCCTCCTGCCAGGGAGTTACATTTCCGTAAGACTCGTCCGGACCGTATTCGAACCTGACCTCAAAAGGCAGGTCACTTTCATCCGCCCAGCCGGTTACCCGGGCAGAGTGAGGTCCCACCGGGCTCCACCAGCCGGTAGCAATATCCGGTAGCTTCTCATAATCCACGTAGATAATGGGCACCGACTGGTCATTGTGGGCGTTTTCTACCCAGGTATCACCCTGCAAGATGGTCACCGGCTCGACGTCGGCCACATCGTAGTTGGCACAGCGGATGCCGAACTTGGTGAATCCGTCCGGATTTATCTGGGCGATGCCATCGGCATTAAGCTCGAACTCATGGTAGCCACCAGCGACAATCTCTGCATAGAGAAGCTCGGTATCGCAGGCTTTAACATTTGAAATAGTGCCATAGTCGGCATTCGTAGCCCGGTTGTCATTTGCCGAGGTTGCCGTATACAGGTTCAGCGAAGGAGCGATGCCAAGCTCGTCGCTCTTATACCGGAAATAGACCCTGACCCTGCCTGCCCGGATAACGATGTTCTGAGGCAGATACATGGTCTGGTAGAAAATCAGCAGGGAGCGGAAAAGCTGCACCCACTTCTTGACCCCGGCAATATCTCGCCGGAGCATACCCGCGAAGTAACCGGGCCGGTAGTAGTAGGTGGGATACTGGTATTCCTGAACACCATTACCCACGCCGGCTACCATCAGGTTCCAGTCTTCACCCCCGGCTAGCAACCGGTAGGGAGTGCCGCCCTTGGCTCCCGAGTTCCAGCTGCGCATCTTCTAGGTCTTCCTCACACGTAAACTTACGGTCACCCGACTGATCGTGCCGCCGCCCTCACCACCACCGACGCTGTCCACGTTGAAGGCCAGGATATCCCCTTCGCTCAGGGCTTTACCCCAGTCTTCAAGGTCGACGTCTTCATAGCTATCGCCGGAGCTGATGTGGGGTTCATTGCCGCTGGTGATCGAGCCGCCATCGTTGGGCGGGAAGTCATCCAGCGTGCTTTTCCAGATGTCGACCTGTATCGAGCCGTGCGTATCGGCCAGCATTGTGACGCGGTCAATTGCACACCCGAAAGGCACACGGAGATGGCCCTTCTCACCGGTCTCGATAGGCACGCCACCGCCGTCGATAACAAAAGTCAGGTCCGCCTCGCCCGATGCCTTAATCAGCAAGCTCATTGCAGCAACCCCGGCAGTAATATTCCATGCAGAATCACCGGCGCAGGGTCTGACTCCCCTGAAACTTCATAAGCGTAAGGATATACCCCTTCAGGGACTTTAATATTCAAGGGGATGAACTCAGGAAAAGCCGTACCTGCACCATTAAGAGCCACCTTCATAGGAGGTGTTAAACCGAATGCGTTTTCCGGTGCCACTGCCCCATTCTCGACCGGGTTATCCCCATAGCCGATGACAACTTCGGGCGACTCGCTGGTAGTATCAATCAGCATCTCGGTAATACAAAGCACGTACCCATGAGGTACCATGTAGTGCCCGCCATTGCCGCCTTCTCCCTGGGGGCCTCTTTCCATCTCGAAGGTCTCATAGCCCAAGGTCGGTGAAGCTACCAGGGTGATGGTTGCTTGGGCCAGCCGGACCAGCGAATCAAATTCCGAGAGATGGTTTCTCCTCAAGAGGCTCATTTACATCGCCTCCAGCATGTAGTCACAACCCACCGCCTGGCCGTTATCGTCTTCGCTATTGCTCTGTAACGTCACTCTCAACGCTTCGTGGATGCCAACAGTGCCGTTGATAATCCACAGCCCGGGCGGGTCGGAAGAAGGATCAAATGATTGCTCGTAAACCTTGTCCTCTTCCTCGTTCACGACCATATACATCCTGATGGTGATGCTCGTGCCCACCAGGTTGCGGATGGACAGTAGCAGGGATTGAATCTTGCATTTGAAATCATGGGCGCCGATGGTTACGACTTCCTGCTCGTCGTTGCCCCAGTCACCTTCCACCCAGCCACTGACCGGCGTCATTCCCTCGGACTTGGTGACCAGTGTCGTGATGTTGTTGGTTACCTGGCTGACACTGTTCTTGATCTCGGTGATGTCGTTCTTGAGCTTGTTGTCTTCAATGTAAAACTCGCCTGGCATATTAGCTTGACCTCCCAGCCGGCAATTTCTCCGGTTCCTTGTTTGGCTTGAAGGCGGAAACCATTACCATGCCTAGCATGACAAACATCAACGCCGGCATCATGGTAGTGAACATCGAACTCCAATCTGTAGTGGTGGTTCCGGTCCCGCTGCCGGAGCCGGGCCATCCCGGGGGCAGGGAGCTGGTGGTCTGTTCTACCAGACTGGTTACGACCGAGTCGGTCGCTTCACCGGTTTCCCGCTCCATAAGGGAGATTGTCAGGTTCGCATTGGACTCGGTAAAACGAAGTGCGCCTTTAAGGGTCACGAAGTCACCCGGCTCAACCTTGAACCAGGCATGACCAAATACCGGTACCGCCTCATCGCTGATTATCGTGGCGTCCCGGGACAATCGGGCCATGAGAGCGTATTCCTTCTCGGTATCGGTCGGGTTCGCCACATATATATTGCAACCCAGGTCAAAGCCGGGCGCGTAAACAATAAGAGGCGCGAGGTCCCAGAACAGATCCCCGAGACTGCCGCTCATTACGCTGGCTTGCATCGTATTGAATTTCATAGCGGGAACTTCACCTCCTCGCCCTTGAAGGCTTTCTTAACCTGAGAGAATGCCCAGGCCGCCATTGCTACCAGCATGGCCATGCCCATCAGCGTCCCCATGATTCCCTGCCACTGCGCCGCCTGGTACTGGTAGAGATAATAGTTGTAATCCTGAACGGGATACTGGCTCATGCCTTAGCCTCCTCCAGTTTTTCCGGTTCCGCTTGTTTAACCTTCTTCGACTTTTCTTTCGTGGGAGTGAACATCGGCATGAGCTTGCTGATGAGCAGCATCACGACCAGCATGATGCCCATGTTGACGATGCCGGATATCAGGTTCTTCAGATCATCCGGCATAAGCCACCAGACGAGCGAGCCTAAGAGCGGAGGTAAAACCGTCGTGACCAGCAGCCCGATGATTATCGGCATCCATGCCATTCCTTTTTGCCAGGCAAGGAAAACGGACGGCTGCTCCAGGTCCGCATAGACCACATGGTCATAGCCTTGCCACAGTTCAACCCCTGCATCGAGGAATGCCCGTTCCAGTTGCTCCAGTGCTTCTGCCGTAGGAGCGCCGGTAAAATCCAGCCTCATTAAGAAAAGAGCACCTTCATCCGAACTTTCTTCAAGCGGGGCGAAGGTGCCCAGTTCCTCGATGACAGCGGCCTGTCCGATTAAGACCGCCCTATATCCCGGCGGAGTCATGGTATAGGGCATAGGATTACCTCCTTATGCCGCTATACCAGTCTCCTGGCTTTCCGGCCGTAAATATTCAGAGTCACTTTGCGGTCAGCCGTGGTGCCGCCAACTGCGGTAACCGTGCCAACCACGGTAAGCTTATCACCGCCAATCAGCCTCAGGTCTGCGCCAAGTTGCCCGGCAGAAGCCAGGTCGTAACTGGTTGTGGCTCCGGCTGCCTGATCAGTGCCGAGATACTTTTTCTCAACGTCGCTAACCTTGGGGAACTT
>ORJL011283606.1_pt1 | contig 19559 bp, 14 predicted proteins | sample 1779941 | NCBI WGS metagenome assembly ORJL01 (sample SAMEA104232317, study PRJEB22302) | groundwater metagenome | biome: forest; feature: aquifer; material: groundwater | place: USA | collected 2011-08-07 | depth 5.8 m | reverse complement strand
GCGACGAAAATTCAATCGGCGAAATGACAAATGGCGCGAAGCGGTTCGCGCCATTCGGAGAGGCTTTTGCAGGTGAATTTGGGGTTTTTCTACAGCTTCAACGTTCAAGGTAACCGGCGCTGCGCGGCTTTATCGCGCAGCGTCCAGCGACCGAAGGGAGCGAGGTTGACTGATGGGATGGACTCCCCCCTTTTGTTGGCGCACTGTATGCGCGGCTGAAGCTCATTGGTCGTGGGTGTCAGCACTGATCAACTCCAAGGAGGAATCCAAAATGCATGCTACTACTGTTGCCGTGGATCTTGCAAAAAGTGTCTTCCAGCTGGCCGTCGCCGATGGGTCCTGGAAGATCGTCGAAACGCACCGCCTGACCCGTACCCAGTTCGAACGCTGGTTCGCCAATCGGGACGTGGGCCTGGTCGTCATGGAAGCCTGCGGCTCGGCCCATCATTGGGCGCGCTGGCTGGAGCGGCTCGGCATTGCGGTCAAGCTCTTGCCGGCCGCGCACATCCGCGCCTACGTGAAGCGCAACAAGACCGATGCCGCCGATGCCTGTGCGCTTCTGGAAGCGGCACGCGCCTCCGACATCGTTCCGGTGAAGGTGAAGTCGGTCGAGCAACAGGCTTTGCAGAGCCTGCACCGTACCCGTTCGCTGTGGATGAGCACGCGCACCTCCCGCATCAATGCCTTGCGCGGCTTCTGCCGCGAGTTCGGCCTGGCGATACCCCAGGGCGCCCGTACCGGCGTCGAAGCCATCAGCCGGGTGCTGGCCGATCCGAATTCGGCGGTGCCCGGCCTGATTCGCGGCTCGATGAAGCTGCTGGTGGAGGAAATCCGCCTGCTCGAAGCGCGCATTGCCCAGTTGGAGCGGGAACTGCACGAGGTGGTGAAACAAAGTCCGGCCTGCACGACCCTGCTCTCGATCCCCGGCGTTGGTCTCCTGACGGCCACGGCGATGGTGGCGGCCACCGGCGGCCAGGTGTCGCACTTCAAGGATGCCCGGCATTTTGCGAGCTGGTTCGGGCTCACGCCACGGGAGTTCAGTTCGGGCAACAGTCGCGTCCTGGGCCGCATCTCGAAACGCGGCGACCGCTACTTGCGCATGTTGCTCACCCATGGCGCACGTTCGGTGCTGCGGGCCGCGGCCACGGCCCGCACGGTGGGGCGCAGTCTGGATGGCTTGCGCACCTGGGCCACGGCGGTGCAGGCCCGCACCAATCACAACAAGGCGGCGTGTGCGCTGGCCAACAAGATGGCGCGCATCTGTTACGCGACCTTGCGCGATGCGACGCCCTACGGTCAACCGGCGCCCAGGCAGCAACGCAAGATCGAGCGCCTGAGTTTTGCTGTCGCCGCTTAGTCTGCAAGGAGAAAACATCTTGAGTTTCATGTCCCCGCGCTTGCTTTGAGACAGATCGCCCATCATGGCTAAACGGGTCGCACCCTCACGTCACCAGGCCGATAACCCTGCCGGCAGCTTCAGGCTTGCCGCTTGTACCGATTGGCACGACGTGCGCAGATTCCATGTCGGCACGGGCCACTCAGAGCCCACTTACGATGCCGGATATACGACTGCATGCGCTTCCCAACGGCCAGACCTATCGGTCAGTTCTCTTGACTTCGGGGGGAGTCCATATACGCAGGGTTGGGCGTCATCGCGCCTCGCAAGGCTTGAAGTCTGAGGCATGACCAAATTTGTAACGCACTGGCCAAGCTCCAGCCTCATGGGAGTCACCGAACAACGCGCGAATGCCCTTCACTGTTACAGAGACCTTTGCCTGTAGGCAGGGGGCACGTTGTAGATGGAGAGGGACCGAAAGCGTGGCAAGAACGTCTTCTCTCCCGAAACTCAGAGAAGAGAGCTCCGAGTTGATAGATGATCGCATCAGAGGGCGATTGGGAACAAGGCTCACCCCACCCATTTCATCGAAAGTCAGTACTCCTGTAAGTCTTGCCTCGCCAGATACAAAAATTCTCCCACGCGGAAAGTCTCCGTTCGTGAACCGGTCAAGCGCAACCTTTTCGGTTGCAAGATCTATCGGGCGGTTTCGGTGCCAATAGAGACAGGCTGCGACGACGCGAAGTGGACGAACAAGTGGAGCGTGGAGGTTGGCAAGACGCTTGTCGCAAACACAGCCTGCGAATTCTTGCGAGTCGATGCCAGGAAATTCTTGTGCGACGGCCAAGCAGGCGTCCGGGGCAGCAACGGCCGAGCTACAAACAAGGGCGAGCGCAAGGAGGATCGATCTCATGACGCCCAACGTGGAAGTGAGGGGCGCGCCGCGGCTTTATCGCGGCGCGTCCCCTCGACTGTAGGGTTGGGCGTCACCCAAAGTTGAAGCACGAACCACGTTCTTTGCGTTGAACATGAGTGCTAGAACAAATCCGACAACAAACCAGCGTAGAAATGAGCGCCTGCGCAACTTAGCAATGACGCCAAATACCAAACCTACTATGCCGTACGCAATGAGCGTAAAGAGCGCCAATCGCTGTCTATTTGAGGCCTGGTCTTTCTCCAATTCGGCCGCACCTGCCACAACAGAGGCTTGCGGTGCGGTATTAACGCTATTTGGTTTAGGGCTGATGTCAATTGTCGCTTTCGCTGGGGGAGCGAAGTCGATAATGCCTGAGGGATACACGATTGCGTCCTTTGATTCAATTTCCTTACCGGGAGCGCATGGCTCAACTGAATAGACTAGGCCCGTACCGATATCACATCTATACACAGTTCTTCTGGTGCCCAATTCTTCTGCTGCGGTTTCCAAGGAACAAAAAATGAGCAACAGACCGACTACCAATGCGATATGCCCAGTTATTCTCATATGAAATCCCTATAAATAGCGATGATAGATTAGATGCGGTATCGGCGACGCCCAACGTTCTAGGTAACCGGCGCTGCGCGGCTTCATCGCGCAGCGTCCGTGTTGACCGACGAGTTGGGCCTCGCACTGACGGCGACCGACCACGACGGATGAACCAAAGTGAGAGCGCCACGGAAAGCGCCGCACCGCACTGGCGACAACGAAGACCTACCACCACCGCAAGCTACAGCGGTGGGAGAAGAGTCGGCGCTGGCGAGACGGCGACCACGACGGGCCGACGCATGGATGCCGCAAACCGAAGCGCCACCCGTGACCCGACCGAGCGACAGCGGACGACCGAAGGCAAGGCCAGAGAAAGCCAACGCGCGAACAGACGCCGAAGCTGTAGGCTGCAAAGTAGGCGAAGGCGAGTAGTTACGCGACATGAGGCCGACAGCATACCGAACGCTGTGAACGCAAGCGAGAACGGCGCGAGACAGTAGCGGTGAAGGTGGCACGGCCGAGGGAGAAGCCCCAAAAGTCAGCCCTGGCGATACGGCGGCTAAAGCAGCGGAAGAGGCGGAAAGACTGGACACGACCTACGAGGCCCAACGTGAATGTAACCGGCGCTGCGCGGCTTTATCGCGCAGCGTCCGTGTTGACAGCCGGGTTGGGGCCAAAACGGTACGAGGGGAAGACGCCTCCCACCCGACTGGAGCGGCACCAAGCGAAGCTGCGGCGACCAACGAAGCCACCGGCGTACAACGACGCACGGAAGGGCCGCACGAAACCACCGGCCATGAGCCAAGCGCGCCCGCTACTTTGTCTTTGGCCATGGATGGGAGATGGCGGCGGCACTCTATGGGTTTCGCGCCCTCAGGCGCCAGCCAATGACTGACTGGCGTGCAGGACGTTGCCAACGCAGAAGACTTTGATTGGGTCGCGGCCGACAACACCGAGCGCGTTACTCGGGCTTGGTAGGAGAGTGAAAGTCGGCGCTGGTGGCACGGTGACGAGAATGCCGCGAGCGTGTGGCAAGGGACACGATGAGGCACGGGACGCGGAAGACGGAGCACGATCACGATGTTGAGCCCCAACGTTTGAATTCACCGGCGGTGCGCGGCTTCACCGCGCAGCGTCCGGTGGAATGATGGGTTGGGCCTCGGGCTATTCCCTTACACATTTCTTGTAAGGCCCTAGTTGAAGAAGTTTGAACTGGAGGATCATCCCGCCGTCTTCGTCCGTGCCAGGCCCAAGTGTCTCGGCGTAGTGAGTAACTTCAATGGTCATTTTCCTTGAGCCGCAAGGGTAACGCTGCGATACCGGTGGCATTTTGACAAGCCTTCTATCTTCCTTTTCTCCCGAAACCCAGACGCCGCGAAAAGGCTCCCCAACAAAGTACATGTCATTTCCGCCTTTGACATTCTCTTCACTCGATAGAACTCCCGCCACGCGAACTTTGCCTCGATAAAAAAAGGTGCCGTAAGGGCTGTCATACTCATTTTTTCTGTAGTCGCAGACGGCAGCTAGCCGCATGCTTGTTGGTGCCATTACCAATCGATAACCAGTCTTGTCAGTTACCGAGTACTTGGCAGCCAAGTTGCTGCCGCAATCACAGGAAGTGAGCGTTGATTGAGCAACCTCGGGAAAAAGAGAACACCGACCTGCTGAATTATCGGTAGCAGCAATGGCAGGAAATGTCACACAAGCCAACGAAATGATGAGTTGCAGGCGCATCAGCATGTAGAGGCCCAACGTCCAAGGTAAGGGGCGCTGCGCGGCTTTATCGCGCAGCGTCCCTCTTGACCGCAGTGTTGGGCCTCGCACTGACGGCAAACGGGTACGGCGGATGAACCAACGTGAGCGCGCCACAGAAAGCGCCGCACCGCACTGGCGATAGAGAAACGCACTTCACCGCCACAAGCTACAGCCGAAGGAGAAGAGTCGGCGCTGGCGAGACGGCGACCACGGCGCGCCGACGCGGGGAACCCACGAACCGAAGCGCTACTGGCCCCCCGACCGAGCGGCAGCGGACGGCCGGAGTAGAAAACCAGTGGAGCACAACCAGCCAAAGCCGAAGCTGTAGGCGGAAGCGAGGGCAGGAGCGAGTAGTTACGTGACATGAGGCCGCCAGCATAACGAAAACCACAAACGTAAGCGAGAGTGGTGCGAGACAGCAGCGGTGAAGGCGGCACGGCCGAGGGCGAAACTACGAAAGTCAGTGCTGGTGACACGGCGGCTAGAACAATGGAAGAGGCGGAAAAACTGGACACGACCTACGAGGCCCAACGTGGAGGTGACCGGCGCTGCGCGGCTTCATCGCGCAGCGTCCAGTGACCGAAGGGAACGGGGTCGACCGCAGGGTTAGAACTCTTTCCTATGCGCATACCCAAGTGCCATCCGGGTTTTTATGCGCTCCGGTGTGCGCCCCACCGACAACCCATGTGCCGTTGGGGTTCTGGTGAGCGCCAGTATGCTCACCGCCACAGACCCATGTTCCGTTAGGATTTTCGTGAGCACCGGTGTGTGCTCCACCACAAACCCAGGTGCCATCAGGATTCTTGTGAGCACCAGTATGTGCTCCACCGCACACCCATGTGCCATTGGGGTTTTGGTGAGCTCCAGTATGTGCCCCGCCACAGACCCATGTTCCGTTGGGGTTCTGATGTGCGCCCGTGTGACCTTTGTAGTTTGCTTCGTCTGCCATTTGTATGTCTCCGGTATGTAAGGGAGTCGAGAGTTCTAACGTTCAAGGTCAGGGGCGCTGCGCGGCTTTATCGCGCAGCGGCCCTTAGAGCGCAGTGTTAGAACTGATGCGGTTAATTGGCTATGCCTTCCTTGCCCAGCGCCACGCAAGGATTCCAATGGCAGAAACCAACGTAGGCATGACCGCTAACAGGCCAAATTCCTCTGCACTCAAATCGCTGTGGCTCCCAAAGACTAGATACCAAGACAATACTGCAAGAATCCAAACAACTGAACCGGCGAGCCAAAAGCGAAATAGTCGATTCGACAAGAATTTGACGGAGCGAACCCCTGAATAAATTGCCATAGCCGACAAGGGGACCGCCAGAGATAGGATAAGCGTGCCAATCGGGTCCCATCCAGCTTTGTAACCCAGCAGTAGCAGGCCAAATCCAATGCACCATAGGGTAAGAAACCTCATGAAGCGGGATTCACTCTTATTTTCTTCGTCCAATACCTCGACTCGCCCGGGATAGAGCTTCTTCCGATCATCGGCAACGCTCTCTTCAGATTGACGCCAGATCATGTAAATGCCAGCGGGGACCACATAAGCCAACACCAAGCTACCCCACAAAACCTGCTCGCTCATTCGATCTCCTAAGTTCTAACGTTAAGTGTGGTGAACTAATGACGGGATGAATCCCGTCATGACGTAAAACATCCCGTCACTTCGGACGGATAAAGTGCCGTGAAAATCGAGGAATTCGTTTTTCATCAATATCTTGGGCGAATATAGTGGGGCGTAAAGCGGTGGGGTTGGGATCGACGCTAATCCAGACCTTACGACAGTGCCGAAGTGCCCGGCAATCGGGTTCCCGTCTGCGCCGGACCATACCCTGTTTGGATTAGACAAGCTATCCGGCATTTTGGCAAGCGAGCGCCGTCGGCGCCTTGAATGTTCCCGAAGGGACGCAGCGCGCTAGCGCTGGTAAGACGGCGATTGTGGAGCGGCGGCGCCAAAGGCCGCCGCGCGGGCCCGGCTCAGGCCCGGGCGGCTTCCTTTTCCTGCAGCGCGCGCCACATCACCTTGCCGGTGGCGGACTTGGGCAGGCTGTCGGCGAACTCGACGATGCGCGGTGACTTGTAGGCGGCCATGTTGGCGTGGGACCAGGCGATGATTTCCTGCTCCGTCACCTTGCCGCGCTGGGTTTCCTTGAGCACCACGATGGCTTTTACCGTCTCGCCGCGATGCGGATCCTTGGCGCCGATCACGCAGGCTTCCTGGATCGCCGGGTGCTGGTACATCAGGGCCTCGACCTCGGCCGGCCAGACCTTGAAGCCGGAGGCGTTGATCATGCGCTTGAGGCGATCGACCATGAAGAAGTAGCCGTCTTCATTCACGTACGCGAGGTCGCCGGTGCGGAACCAGCTCTTGCCGTCGAGTTCGACGAAGGCGTTGCGCGTCGCCTCGGGGTTGTTCCAGTAGCCCTTGAACACCTGCGGCCCGCGCGTGAGGATTTCGCCGACCTCGTTGGCCGGCAGTTCCGTGAAGGTATTCGGGTCCACCACCATCGATTCGACGTCGAAGATCGGGATGCCGAGGCACTGCTTCCTGGCGCGATCCGGCGGGTTGATGTGTGAGGGGGCGATGGTTTCCGACAGGCCGTAGCCCTCGACGTAGGTGATGCCCATGTCGAGCAGCTTCTGCGCGATGGCTTCCGGCATCGCCGCGCCGCCGCCGCTCATGCGGCTGATCGACGAGAGGTCGTAGTCGCCGAGCCTGGGATTCATCAGGAAGTCGATCACCATGGTCGGGATCGAGGTCCACGAGGTCACGCCGTAGCGCGCGATACACTGCGCCGCCGCGTCGCGGTCCCAGCGCGGCAGCAGCACCACGGTGGAGCCGGCCTGCAGCGGCCCGCTCATGCTGCCCTGCATGCCGGTGACGTGGAAGAAGGGCAGTACGGCGAGGTACACCGCGTCCTGCTGGATGCCGAACCACTGGTAGCCGGCCATCATGGTGTGCATCACTGTGCGGTGGGTGTGCATGCAACCCTTGGGATGGCCGGTGGTGCCCGAGGTGTAGGGCATCACGCAGAGGTCGTCGGGGCCGACCGTGAGCGGGCCGGGTTGCAGCTTCTGCGCCAGCGCAGCGGACCACAGCGTGATGCCGGGTTCTGTGATGTCTTGGCGCGGGGCCTTGACGAAATCGGGCACCTTGAGGTCGGTTTCCGCCTTGAGGTAGTCGCTGTAGGCGGCGACCAGAATTTGCTGCAGGCCCTGGTCCGCGCCCGATCCGAGCAGCGGCTGCATCTGCGGGTAAATGTCCTGGGCGACGATGGCAACTTTGGCGCCGCTGTCGCTGACGTAATGGCGCAACTCGGTCGTCATGTTCATCGGGTTGACCGGCACCACCACGGCATTGGCGCGCAGGATGCCGTAGTAGGCCAGCACGAACTGCGGGCTGTTCTGCATGTAGAGCAGCACCCGGTCGCCCTTTTTCACGCCCTGCTTTTCCAGCCAGCCGGCGATGCGCTCGGCATCAATCTTGAACTCGGCGAAGCTGATCTGGGTGTCGTAGAACACCAGATAGGGCTTGTTCGGGAAGCGCCGCGCCGAGACCTCGACGTTGTAGAACAGGTCGGTCTCGGGCACGCTCATGTGCCGCGGCAGGCCCTTGGGCCAGTGGGCGAAGTGACGGTCGGACATGTGGTTTCCTTGCGCGATTATTTGCTCAGGTAGCGTCCCAGTTCCTGCTTGGCGATGGCATTGCGATGCACTTCGTCGGGGCCGTCGGCGAAGCGCAGGGTACGCGAATTGGCATAGGCGTCGGCCAGCGGGAAGTCCTGGCAGATGCCGGCGCCGCCATGCACCTGCATCGCCCAGTCGATCACCTGGCAGGCCATGTTGGGCGCCACCACCTTGATCATGGCGATCTCCTGCTTGGCGATCTTGTTGCCCACGGTGTCCATCTTCCAGGCGGCGTTTAGCGTCAGCAGGCGCGCCTGGTCGATCAGCATGCGGGCGTTGGCGATGCGCTCGCGGGTGACGCCCTGGTCGGCCACCGGCTTGTGGAAGGCGACGCGCTTCAGCGCGCGCTTGCACATCAGCTCCAGCGCGCGTTCGGCGACGCCGATCAGGCGCATGCAGTGGTGGATGCGCCCTGGGCCGAGGCGGCCCTGGGCGATCTCGAAGCCGCGTCCTTCGCCGAGCAGGATGTTGGAGACGGGGACGCGCACGTCCTTGAAATCGACTTCGCCGTGGCCGTGCGGCGCATGGTCGTAACCGAACACGGTCAGCGCGCGCATCATGGTCACGCCCGGCGTTTCCATCGGCACCAGCACCATCGACTGCTGGTTGTGGCGGCTGGGATTGTCGGGATCGGTCTTGCCCATGAAGATGAGGATCTTGCAGCGCGGGTCGGGCGCGCCCGAGGTCCACCACTTGCGGCCGTTGATCAGGTACTCGTCACCCTGGCGCTCTATGCGCGCCTCGATGTTGGTGGCATCGGACGAGGCCACGGCCGGCTCGGTCATGGCGAAGCCGGAGCGGATCTTTCCTTCCAGCAGCGGCACCAGCCATTCTTCCTGCTGGGCCGGCGAGCCGTAGCGCACCAGCACTTCCATGTTGCCGGTGTTGGGCGCGTCGCAGTTGAAGGCTTCCGGTGCGAAGTGCGAAGAGCGGCCCATGATCTCGCACAGCGGCGCGTATTCGAGGTTGCTCAGGCCGGCGCCGTATTTCGACTCGGGCAGGAACAGGTTCCACAGCCCGGCGGCGCGCGCCTTTTCCTTCATGTCCTCCATGATCTTCGTCGGCAGCCAGGGATTGCCCTTGGCGCGGTTGGCCTCGATCTCGTCGTGGAAAGCCTTCTCGTTCGGATAGATGTGCTGGTCCATGAAGGCATTGAGGCGCTTCTGCAAATCCTTGACCTTGGGGGAGTAATCGAAGTCCATGGTGTGTCCTCGTGAGGTTTAAACGGGGTGACGAAGCCGCATAGATTCGTCATTCCCGCGAAAGCGGGAATCCAGTACGTACCACCTGGATTCCGGGGCAAGCCCGGAATGACGGGATTCAACGCAGTGCTTCATTGATTGCTCAGTGGTTCGCGAGCAGGCGTTCGACCTGGCGCCAGGCTTCCTCGGCCAGCGGGCGGGCGCGCTTGCCGGTTTCGATGGCTTCGGTGCTGGAGGCGTTGCCCTGCAGCGCGCGGGCCATGATGCCCTGCAGGATGCCGGCGAGGCGGAACATGTTGAAGGCCATGTAGAACTCCCAGTCGCGCGGCGGGATCGGCGCGCGGCCGGTGCGCTGGCAGTAGGCGGCGACGTGCTCGGCTTCCGACGGGATGCCCAGCGCCGCGAGGTCGTTGCCGGCCAGTCCGCGGAACTGGCCCGGCGACAGGCGCCAGGTCATGCAGTGGTAGGCGAAGTCGGCCAGCGGATGGCCGAGGGTCGACAGCTCCCAGTCGAGCACGGCGAGGATGCGCGGCTCGGTGGGGTGGAACACCGTGTTGTCGAGGCGGAAGTCGCCATGCACGACACGGGTCTCGTCGCCGGCCGGAATATTCTGCGGCAGCCAGTCGATCAGCTTGTCCATGGCTTCGATCTTCTCGGTTTCCGAAGCGCGGTACTGCTTGCTCCAGCGGGCGACCTGGCGTTCCAGGTACTTGTCCGGCTTGCCGTAGTCGGCGAGGCCCACGGTGCTGTAATCGACCTTGTGCAGGGCGGCGATGACGCGGTTCATCTCGCTGAAGATGGCGCCGCGCTCGGCCGGGCTCATGCCGGGCAGCGAGTGGTCCCACATGATGCGACCGTCGACGCAATCCATGATGTAGAACATGGTGCCGATCACGGAGTCGTCTTCGCACAGCGCAAAGCTGCGCGCCACCGGCACGTCGGTCTGCGCCAGCGCGGTGATCACCTTGTATTCGCGGTCCACGGCATGCGCGCTGGGCAGCAGCTTGCCGGGCGGCTTGCGGCGCAGCACGTACTTGCGTTTGGCATCGCGCAGCAGGAAGGTCGGGTTGGACTGGCCGCCCTTGAACTTCTCGGCCTGCAACTCGCCGTCGAAGCCTTCGACGTGCTCCCGCATCCATGCCGCGAGGCGGGCGGTGTCGAAGGCGTCCTGGTCGGTGATGGGTCGGGTGCCGGTGAACTTGTCGGTCATTTCAAGTTGACGTGAACGGTGAAACGATTTGTCGAGCATCTCGAATCGAGTATCTCGTCATTCCGGCGAACGCCGGAATCCAGGGGGACGCTGATCTGGACACCGGCCTTCGCCGGTGTGACGGGGTTTGAACCTGGGTGGCGAGATGTTCCATGACGGTCAGCTCAGCTTCACCAACTGCTTGCCGAAGTTGCCGCCCTTGAGCAGGCTGATGAAGGCGGCCGGCGCAGCGGCGAGGCCGTTGGCCACGCTCTCGCGATACTTGATGCGTCCCGCCGCGACGTGGCCGGCGATTTCCTTCAGCGCCGGCGGCCAGCGCGTCAGGTCGTCGGAGACGATGAAGCCCTGCATCTTGATCCGGTTGATCAGCACCGAGCCGATGTTCTGCATCGGGTAGGGCGCCGAGTTGTATTGCGCGATGAGGCCGCAGACGGCGATGCGCGAGAAGGGATTCATGCGCGTCAGCAGGGTGTCGAAAATCTCGCCGCCGACGTTCTCGAACACGCAGTCGATGCCCTTCGGGGTCGCGGCCTTGAGGTCTTCGCGCAGCTTGCCGGCCTTGTAGTCGATGCAGGCGTCGAAGCCGAGTTCGTCTACCACGTAGCGGCACTTGTCGGCGCCGCCGGCGATGCCGACCGCGCGGGCGCCGTGGATCTTCGCCAGTTGCCCGACCACGCTGCCCACCGCGCCCGAGGCGGCGGTGACCACCACGGTTTCGCCGGGCTTGGGCGCGCAGATGTCGAGCAGGCCGACCCAGGCCGTGACGCCGGGCATGCCGACCGGGCCGAGCCAGGCCGACAGCGGTATGACCGAGGCTTCGACCTTCTGCAGGGCGCTGCCGTCGGCCACCCCCCAGGTCTGCCAGCCCAAAGCGCCGACCACCTTGTCGCCGGCGGCGAATTTCGGATGGTTCGACTTGACGACTTCGCCGGCCGTGCCGCCGACCATCACTTCGCCGATCTCCACCGACTTGGCATAGGACTTGGCATCCGACATGCGGCCGCGCATGTAGGGGTCGAGCGACAGCCATTCGTTGCGCACCAGCACCTGGTTGGGACCGGGTTCGGGAATCGCGGATTCTTCAAGGCGGAAATTGCTTTCCTCGACCCAGGCGGCGGGGCGGCTGGCGAGGACGATCTTCTGGTTCTTTTCCATGGTGGGGTGTCCGTTGTCGTTGTGGGGGAGTGAAAGTCAGTCCTGGCGCAGCGGCGATTGCCGAAACTATTCTGCCTGGCTGCGGGTTTCGCGGCGCAGCTTGAAGGTGCCCAGCGACTTGGCCACCAGTTCGCCGCTTTCGTCGAAGGCCTCGCCTTCGCAGAAGTGCAAGGAGTTACCGCCGCGCAGCAGCCTGCCTTCGGCGACGATGCGGCCCTTCGCCGAGCGGATGAAGCTGAGCGACATGTCCACCGTCATGATGCCGCCGACGTGGTCGTGCGTAGTGCGCGCGGCGACCGCCATGGCCACGTCGAGCATGGTCATGATGACGCCGCCGTGCGAGACCTCGAAGCTGTTCATCAATTCCGGCCGCAGTTCCAGCGAGATGCGCGAGCGCCCGCCCTCGGCCATCTCGGCCTTGACGCCGAGATGCTTGAGGAATGGCACCTTGAGGCCGAAGAAATCGGCGGAGCCGCTCATCGCCGCGGCGCTCAGAAGCACATGCTGCCGCCATCGACCGCGATGGCCTGGCCGGAAATGTGGCGGCCGGCCTCCGAGGCCAGCAGCACCACCAGGCCCTTGAGGTCCTCGTCGCCGCCGATGCGGCCCAGCGGCGTGCCGGCGATGATCTTGTCGCCGAGCATGTCGAGCAGGCCGCTGGCCATCTTCGAGGGAAAGAAGCCGGGGCAGATGGCGTTGACGTTGATGTTGTACTTGCCCCATTCGGATGCCAGCGCGCGCACGAAATTGACGTCGGCGCCCTTGCTGGCGTTGTAGGCGATGGTGCCCATCTCGGGCGGATTGCCGCGCAGGCCGGCGATCGAGGCGGTGACGATGACCTTGCCCGACTTCTGCGGAATGAAGGCGCGCTTGCCGACTTCCTGGGTCAGCAGGAACATGCCATTGACGTTGAGGTTGATCACCTTCATCCAGGCCTCGAACGGGTAGTCTTCGGCCTTGGCGCCCCAGGTGGCCCCGGCGTTGTTGAGCAGGATGTCGATCCTGCCGTAGTGCTCCAGCACCTTGCCGACGAGGCCCGGAATCTGGTCGAACTTCGACAGGTCGCTGGGCACGGCGATTACCTCGATGCCGAGCTTTTCGAGATGCGCTTTGGCCTCGGCCAGCTCGTCGGCCTTGCGCGCCGTGATGGCCAGCTTCGCGCCCATTTCGCCCAGCGCCTCGGCCATCTGCAGGCCGAGCCCGCGCGAGCCGCCGGTGATGAGGGCGACCTTGCCGGTCAGGTCGAAGAGTTGTTTGACGCTCATGGTCTAGTGTCCTTGTCGGAGTTCGTGTTGATACCCAAAAGATATTCGTCGTTCCCGCGAAAGCGGGAACCCAGCGGGCGGAACTGGATTCCCGCTTTCGCGGGAATGACGGAGAGCGGCTCTGCGCTCATGATTCTGTGCCCTCAGACTACCTCGAACAAGCCGGCGGCGCCCTGGCCACCGCCGATGCACATGGTGACGACGACCAGCTTGGCGCCGCGCCGCTTGCCCTCGATCAGCGCATGGCCGACCAGGCGCGCGCCGGAGACACCGTAGGGATGGCCGACGGCGATCGCGCCGCCGTTGACGTTGAGCCGGTCCATCGGGATGCCCAGCGTGTCGGCGCTGTAGAGCACCTGCACGGCGAAGGCTTCGTTGAGTTCCCAGAGGTCGATGTCCTTGACCGTGAGGCCGGCTTTCTTCAAGAGCTTGGGCACCGCAAACACCGGACCGATGCCCATCTCGTCGGGCTCGCAGCCGGCCACGGCGAAGCCGCGGAAAATGCCCAGCGGCGTCAGGCCGCGCTGTTCGGCGAGCTTGGCGTTCATCACCACGGAGGCCGAGGAGCCGTCGGAGAACTGGCTGGCATTGCCGGCGGTGATGACGCCGCCGGGCATGGCCGAGCGGATCTTGGAGACGCCTTCCAGCGTGGTGTCGGGGCGGATGCCCTCGTCGGCGGCGATGGTCACCTCGCGGGTTCCCAGCGCGCCGGTGGCCTTGTCGGCGACGCCCATGGTCACGGTCATCGGCACGATCTCGTCGCTGAACTTGCCGGCGAGCTGGCCGGCGGCGGCGCGCAGCTGGCTGTTCACGCCGTACTCGTCCTGGCGATCCTTGCCGAGTTTGTAACGCTTGGCCACCTGTTCGGCGGTTTGCAGCATGTTCCAGTAGATCTCCGGCTTGATCTTGAGCAGCGCCGGGTCGGCGATCATGTGGCGGTTGGCCTCCTGCTGTACGCAGGAAATGCTCTCGACGCCGCCGGCGACCAGGATGTCGCATTCGCCGGCGATGATGCGCTGCGCCGCCATGGCGATGGTCTGCAGGCCCGAGGAACAGAAGCGGTTCACCGTGGCGCCGGGCACCGTCACCGGCAGGCCGGCGGCCTGCGCGATCTGGCGCGCGATGCTGGAGCCGGTGGCGCCTGCGGGCGGGGCGCAGCCCCTCAGCACGTCCTCGACCTCGGCCGGGTCGAGCTTGGCGCGGGCCACGGCGTGCTTCACGGAATGCGCGCCGAGCGTAGCGCCATGGGTCATGTTGAAAGCGCCCTTCCAGGACTTGGCCAGTCCGGTGCGGGCGGTGGATACGATAACGGCATCAGTCATGTGATTCTCCAGAATTCATTTAAGGCCAATGGCCGTCATTCCGGCGCACGCCGGAATCCAGTAGTGCGGCTGGTCTGGACACCGGCGTGCGCCGGTGTGACGAGTGACAGGTTGTGGGGTGATGATCACGTCAGGGCTTTGCCTTCGGCGACGCGTTTGGCGATCAGCGGCGCCGGCTCCCAGAAGGCGTCACCGGAACTGGCGGCGAACTCCTGCATGCTCCGCGCGACGTTGTAGAGGCCCACCTCGTCGGCATACAGCATCGGGCCGCCACGGAACAGCGGGAAGCCGTAGCCGGTCAGGTAGATCATGTCGATGTCGGAGGCGCGGGAGGCGATGCCTTCTTCGAGGATGCGCGCGCCTTCATTGACCAGGGCGAAGATGCAGCGCTGGACGATTTCGGCGTCGGAAATCTTGCGAGGCGTGATGCCCAGTTCCTTGCGGTAGGCCTCCAGCATCGTGTCGACTTCGGGATCGGGGATCGCCTTTCGGTTGCCCGGCGCGTAGAGGTACCAGCCCTTGCCGGTCTTCTGGCCGTAGCGGCCCTGCTCGCAAAGCTTGTCGGCAAATTTGGCGTAGCGGATCGAGGGCTTCTCGACGTAGCGACGCTTGCGGATCGCCCAGCCGATGTCGTTGCCGGCGAGGTCGCCCATGCGGAAGGGGCCCATGGCCATGCCCCATTTTTCCAGCGCCTTGTCGACCTGCGCCGGCGTCGCGCCTTCTTCCAGCAGGAAGCCGGCGACGCGGCCGTAGTGTTCGATCATGCGGTTGCCGATGAAGCCGTCGCAGACGCCGGAGACCACGGCGGTCTTCTTGATCTTCTTCGCCACCTGCATCACGGTGGCCATCACGTCCTTGGCCGTCGCTGCGCCGCGCACCACTTCCAGCAGCTTCATGACATTGGCCGGGCTGAAGAAATGCATGCCGACCACGTCCTGCGGGCGCTTGGTGAAATTGGCGATCTTGTTCACGTCGAGTGTCGAGGTGTTGGAGGCGAGGATCGCTCCCGGTTTGGCGACCTCGTCGAGCTTCTTGAACACGGCTTCCTTGACGCCGATTTCCTCGAACACGGCCTCGATGATCATGTCCGCGTCCTTGAAGTCGTCGTAGGACATCGTGCCCTTCAGCAGGCCCATGCGCTGGTCGAGTTTCTCCTGGCTCAGTTTGCCCTTCTTCATGCTGTTTTCGTAGTTCTTGCGGATCGTGGCCATGCCCTTGTCCAGCGCTTCCTGCTTCATTTCGAGCATCGTCACCGGAATTCCCGCATTCAGGAAGTTCATCGTGATGCCGCCGCCCATGGTGCCGGCGCCGATCACGCCGACCTTGGCGATCTTGCGCGCCGGCGTGTCGTCGGGCACGTCGGGGATCTTCGACGCGGCGCGTTCGCCGGTGAAGGCGTGGCGCAGGGCGCGCGACTCGGGCGTGCCCATCATTTCGATGAAGTAGCTGCGCTCGAGCTTCATGCCTTCGTCGAAGGGCTTGGTCAGCGCCGCCTGCACCGCGTCGATGCACTTGAAGGGCGCGGGGAAGGGGCCGGCGACGCCCTTGACCATGTTGCGCGAGAACTGGAAGAAGGCATCCTGGCCCGGGTAGTCGATCTTGATGTCGCGGATGCGTTTGAGCGGGCGCTTTTCGGCGACCACCTTGTCGGCGAAGGCCAGCGCGCCCTTGAGCAGGTCGCCTTCGATGAACTCGTCGAACAGCGGAGTGCCCTTGAACTTCTCGGACGGCACCGGGTTGCCGGACAGGATCAGGTTCAGCGCGGCTTCGACGCCGATGATGCGCGGCATGCGCTGCGTGCCGCCGGCACCGGGCAGCAGGCCCAGCTTGATCTCCGGCAGGGCGATCGAGGCGCCGGCCACCGCGACGCGGAAGTGGCAGCCCAGCGTGAGTTCCAGTCCACCGCCCATGCAGACGCCGCCGATTGCCGCGACCACGGGCTTGGGGCAGGCCTCGACGATGCGGATCACGGTCAGCAGGTTGGGTTCGGCATAGGACTTCGGTGAGCCGAATTCGCGGATGTCGGCGCCGCCCGAGAAGGCCCGGTCGGAGCCGATCAGGACCACGGCCTTGACCGCGGGGTCGGCGCTCGCCTGGTCGATGCCGGCGACGATGCCGCGGCGCAGGTCGTAGCCCAGGCCATTGACCGGCGGGTTGTCGAGGGTGATGACGGCGGTGCTGCCGTGCAGTTGATAGTTGGCGCTGCTCATGCGGACTCCTGAGGGGTGATGATGTTGGGGGGAATATTCAGACTTCCAGCCATTCCTTGCGGATGGCTTCGTTGGCCTTGAGGTCGGCCGGCGTGCCTTCAAAAACGATATGGCCATGGCCCATCAGGTAGAGCCGTTCCGAGATGTCGAGCGCGATCGCCAGCTTCTGCTCGATCAGCAGGATCGAGATGCCGCGATTGCGCACTTCCTGCAGGAATTGCCCGACCAGCTCGACGATCTTGGGCGCCAGGCCCTCGGTCGGCTCGTCGATCATGATCAGGTCCGGGTCGCCCATCAGCGTGCGGCACAGGGTCAGCATCTGCTGCTCGCCGCCGGAGAGTACGCCGCCGGGCGTGTTGTCGCGCTCCTTGAGGCGTGGGAACAGCGCATACATGTCGTCGATGTTCCAGCGGCCGACGGCTTTGGCGTCCTTGACGCCCAGCATCAGGTTCTGTCGCACCGTCAGATCGGGGAAAATGTCGCGGTTCTCCGGCACCAGGCCTAGCCCGCGGCGGGCGATTTCGTAGGCCTTCATGCCGAGGATGTCGCGGCCCTTGAAGCGGATGTTGCCGCGCGCCAGGACCTGGCCCATCACCGCCTTGGCCGTGGTCGAGCGGCCGACGCCGTTCCTGCCCAGCAGGCAGACGATCTCGCCGGTATTGACATGCAGGTTCACGCCATGCAGGACGTGGCTCTTGCCGTAATAGGCGTGGAGGTCGGCGATTTCCAGCATGGGCGTGTTTGCGTCACTCATGGCTGACAGAAGTTCCAAGATAGGCTTCCTGCACGGCCGCATTGCAGCGGATCGCGGCCGGCGCATCGGTGGCGATGATCTGGCCATAGACCAGCACCGAGATGCGGTCGGCCAGCCCGAACCCCACGCCCATGTCGTGCTCGACCATGACCAGGGTCTTGCCTTCGGTGACGCGGCGGATCAGGGCCACGGCGTCGTCGGTTTCGGAGCGGCTCATGCCGGCGGTCGGTTCGTCGAGCAGGATCACGTCGGCGCCGCTGGCAATCGTGATGCCGATTTCCAGCGCGCGCTGTTCGGCGTAGGACAGGATGCCGGCCGGCGTGTCGCGGCGCTTGGCCAGGCCGATGTCTTCCATCACGGCCTCGGCGCGCAGGCGCGCATCGGCCAGTCCGGCCAGGCGCTGCCAGAATGAATAGCGGTAGCCGAGCGACCACAGCACGGCGCAGCGCAGGTTCTCGAACACCGACAGGTTGTGGAAGATGTTGGTGATCTGGAAGCTGCGCGAAAGGCCCTTGCGGTTGATCTCGAAGGGCTTGAGGCCGACCACGTTCTCGCCCTTGAGCTCGATGGCGCCGGAAGTCACCGGCAGGCGCGCGCTGATCAGGTGGAACAGCGTGGACTTGCCGGCGCCGTTGGGACCGATGATGGCGTGGCGCTCGCCGCGCTGGATGTCGAGGTCGACGCCGCGAATGATTTCGCTGGCGCCGAAACTCTTCTTCAGGCCGCTGATGCGGATGGCGGGGGCCGTCATGCCTTGTCCCCGTGCAGCGTAGACAGCGCGGCATTCCAGGCAACGCGGGTGCGGCCGCCGATCCAGCGCGTCAGCGCCAGGCCGAGCGCCGTGGTGCCCAGTGTCGCCAGCCAGGGGCCGGGTGTATTGAGATGGAGCTCCATGCTCATCACCCGCGTCGCCGTGTCGCCGGCACCGACTCCTTCGCCGGCGAGCAGCGCATAGCTCAGCTCGACCAGGCCGACCAGGCCGGCCACCAGCACCAGCACCGGCAAGGCCGTGGCCAGGTAGTGCGGCAGCATGCGGCCGAACAGCCCGGCCTGCCACAGGTTGCGCTGGATGGCAATGACGCTGGCAATGCCGCCCGGCGCCATCAGCACCATGAACAGGAAGAACAGGCCGAAGTAGAGCAGCCAGGCATGTGTCATGCCGCCGATCACGATCTGCATCACCGTGATCAGGATGGCGCCGATGATCGGCCCGAAAAAGAAGCCGATGCCGCCGACGAAGGTCATCAGCAGCACCACGCCCGAGGTGTGCGCGTTGAGGGTTTCCGCGGTGACGATCTCGTAGTTGAGCGCCGTCAGGCCGCCGGCCATGCCGGCGAACAGGCCGGACAGGATCAGCATCAGGTAGCGCACGCGCTGCGTGTCGTAGCCGACGAACTCGGCGCGCTCCGGATTGTCGCGCACGGCATTGGCCATGCGCCCCAGCGGGGTCTGCGTCAGGGCGAACATGGCGACGGCGGCGACGAAAACCCAGGCCACGATCAGCCAGTACATCTCGACTTGCGGCCCCCAGGTGAAGCCGAGGAAACTTTCCTTGCCGACCACGCGATTGCCCGAGATGCCGCCCTCGCCGCCGAAGAAGCCGGGAAACATCAGCGCGCAGGCGGCGACCAGCTCGCCGATGCCGAGCGAGATCATGGCGAAGGTGGTGCCGGCTTTTTTCGTCGTGACGTAGCCGAGCACGATGCCTGCCAGCAAGCCGGCGAGTCCGCCGACCAGGGGCAGCAGCGCCACCAGCAGCGGGCCGCCGTTCTTGCCGAGCAGGTTAAGCGCGTGCATGGTGATGAAGGCGCCGAGGCCGTAATACACCGCGTGGCCGAAGGAGAGCAGCCCGGTCTGGCCCAGCAGCATGTTGTAGGACAGCGCGAACACCACCATGATGCCCATCTGGCATAGCAGGGAGATCACGAAACCGCTCTTGAACAGCAGCGGCAGGACAATCGCGAGGGCCAGGAAGCCGCCCCAGAGCAGCAGCCGGCTGCGCGTGACAAGCCTGGAACTCATGATTCCCTCGCCCCCATCAGGCCGCGTGGGCGGAAGATCAGGATGGCCACCATCAACAGGTAGGGCAGCACCGGGGCCAATTGCGTGATCGTCAGGCGCGCCACCTGCGAGCCTTCGGGCAGGGAAATACCGACCAGGGCGAAGACGTCGGTGATCGAAATCGACAGCGCCACCGAGAAGGTCTG
>ORJL010168456.1_pt1 | contig 19585 bp, 16 predicted proteins | sample 1779941 | NCBI WGS metagenome assembly ORJL01 (sample SAMEA104232317, study PRJEB22302) | groundwater metagenome | biome: forest; feature: aquifer; material: groundwater | place: USA | collected 2011-08-07 | depth 5.8 m | reverse complement strand
GCTGGCCATGGGAGAAATCCGCGAGAGATATGGAGTTCACAGGATGACCGTTGCAAGGTGGAGAAACATCGGCAAGCTCAAGTCTTATCGCTATGACGATATGGGAAGATACCTCTACGAAGATCCTGGCGATTCCATCACGCGGTCAAAGTCAATATCTGATGCGAAAAAGCATGAATGTAGCACCATGAGCATAGGAGGTGCAGTATGAATTGCAAGAGAACGGGACGGCCATGCTTTGCTGGCATTTGGGGCACTCATAGCGGGCGATGCCCTCTCGGGGGTCGCCGCAGGCCAAGAACCGTTCAACAGTATGGGCGATGATAGGGCGAAAGAAGCCGTAGTGTTCGGAATAGACACGGTGATAGCACTCCTGAAAGTCAGCGAAATGCTGATAGACAATCTTAAACAAGGGGCTTTCGTTAAAGAGCCTTGGCCGATAATATCTCGCGTGTCCTTGTTGCACAAGCAACAGGCCGAGCAAGAATCGTGCCTAGATGGGGAAATGGCAAGTGAAAGGCGGCTGGGAAAGCCTGCGAAAGGCCTTGCGGGGTTTTTATCGGTATTGGAGAGTGAGAACGCCCTGCAAAAAACTGACGAAAAATGGACGTCGCCCGGAATTCACGGGATTTTTCGCGAAGTTTACTGAGCGTATTCTCTCTGCATGAACCCCCTAATGGAGGGGATGAGAATGCTCGCATAAGTTAAATATCCCCCTCTCCTTTTCGACAAAAGCTCGTCCCTGTATCTTATTATATCCCTGGCAAGCGATATGTCCCCTTCGGAGAATATCTTTGTCCCGCGATCGTCATTCGCGGCAAGCATAAGTTCGTCGAGAGTGATATATGGATCCCCGTCGGTATTTATATCCGCAAAATCGTCTTCGCCCAGGTCTAGATATCCAGCGTTCTTTTTATCAATTTTTATCGGGTCTTCAATAGAAGGACGGTGTTCCTCCAGATATGAAAGGAGGTCGTCAATAGTATTGCAGGCAAAGACGGAGTTCACCATAGCTGAACGGGTTATCGGCAGGGCGCAAAAAAAGTTGCTAACTTTTTTCGCCTCCGTGACCGATGGTTGAAGGAAACTGGCTAAGGTCGGTGTGGGGAAGAAATAGCGCGCCTGTGAACTGGTGCATATAGGCCGGGTCGGTGCTAAGTTCGAAATAGGTCATGCGGTTCTTTAACTCGAGCTGCTTCTTGCGATGTTCCCCAGACATGGCCAGCATCGCCGAGCCTTTAAGTGATGCGTTCCCCAGATATTTATATCTCTCCGGCGAGATGTCCGGGATGAGCCCGATGGCGATCGCCTTGCCGATATCCAAATAACGCCCAAAACCACCGGCGATATAAATTGCATCAAGGTCTTTGAACGACAGACAGGCGTGACTGAGCATCAACGCCGCAGCCGAATATATTGCCGCCTTCGCGCGAACAACATTTTCAATCTCTTTCTCGCTTATCGTGACCGCATGGCTGCCCTGGCTCTCTTCTTTTGTCGCAACGATGTAGCGCGCCTGTTTTCCGTCTATAACGATATAAGGCGAAGGACGGGAACGGTCGAGTTTTCCCGCACGGTCGAGCCAACCCGTGAGAAAGAGCCCGGTCAAGAGGTCTATCACACCGGAGCCGCAGATGCCCTGCGGCGGCGCTCCGCCTATCGTGGAAAATAGGGCCTTCCCCGTCTCCGCCTCGACCCGCACTTTTTCGATCGCGCCCCTTGACGCCCGCATGCCGCACTCGATTCCGCCCCCTTCGAAGGCCGGACCGGCGGAACAGGCGCAGGCCATGAGGAACTCTGAATTTCCGATGACTAGTTCGCCGTTCGTGCCGATATCTATAAAGAGCGATACCTTTTCCACATCGAAGGCATTGCCGGCGCACAAAAGTCCCGCCGTGATATCCCCCCCGACATAGCTCCCCACACAGGGCGACATAAAGATGGGCGCGTCTGGTTTTATGCTGATGCCGGCCTCTTTGGCAGAGAGGTCCTTCACGGGTTCCAGAACCGTCGGCGTATATGGCTCGAGCCGGATGTATTCCGGTTTGATCCCCAAGAAGAGGTGCGTCATGACCGTATTGCCGGAGATAAAGGCGCCGACGATATCCTGCACATCCATATTGCTCGCATCTGCGGCGCCTTGGACCAGCCGGTTGATCGTGTCAATGACGTGCCGCCTCAACTCTTCCAAGTTCTTCGCCGTCTTGGCATAGTTGATGCGGCTGATGACATCGCTGCCGCAGGATATCTGCGCGTTGTAGTCGGTCTGTGTGGAGAGGACCCGCCCTGAGGGGATATCTATAAGCTGAACGGCGACCGTGGTGGTGCCGATATCGACCGCTATCGCAAAGAGCCTGGCCGTTGTGTCGCCCGGCTCGACGCCAATGACGTGAATCCGGCCGGCGTCGTTCACGCCTGTCACCGTCACCTCGCCCCCATTTGCCCTAAGCGCATCGGCTGTGCTACGAACCGCCGCCATTGCGAAACCAACTTCGGTCGCGCCGGCCTTACCGCAGATAGCGCGGGTCAGCCGGTCTATGTCCGAAAGCCCGTCCTCGAGCCTTGGACCCGGCACATTGACCTTCCACTTTGTAACGATCGGGTCAAAATGAGCCCCTTCCGCTCCCCAAATGTCAGTATCTTCGCTCGCAAACTGCCCCACCTCTGCCCCAAACTGCTCGGGGATGTCTATCGTTGCGGGAGAGGCGCCCACCTTGCTGCTGCAGGCCAGAACGACTCCTTCATCCATCGCCTTGCCGTGCGCGGACTTGCTGCCGTCGAAATCGACCGCGCCCTTTGCCACGCGGACGCGGCATTTTCCGCACACCCCCTTGCCACCGCATGGGACCGCGGAATAGATACCGGCCAGCCGCGCCGCATCCAGCAGGGCGGTGCCTGCCGGCACGTTCACGGTTTTTTTAGATGGCAGAAATTCTATGCTCGGCATTGTATCACGAGGCTGTTGATAAAGTGCTAAGTTGCCTGTCATTGCGAGGGCAAAGCCCGAAGCAATCTCCCGTAACCAATTGATTTCAGGAGATTGCCACGGCCACTTCGTGGCCTCGCAATGACAAAATCAACAGCCTCATCACCTCAACAAAAGTGCAGCTTCACAAAGCTCTCCAAATCGGAGGCCTCCTGCGGCCCGACCATTGCCCTCCAGCCGGGAAGGTTCTCTTCAAGCTCTCCGCTTATCTGGGCCACATATCCGGGGATGACGATATTGCGGCTCTTCACCTGGCCGTCAAGGTTCACCCCCTTGCAGAACTTGGCGATCGTCTCGCCCGAGAACTTGCCGGCCGCCCACGCGGTAAGGACGCTCATCCCCTCGCACTCGGGAACAACGAGCCACGCGCTGATGCCACAGTTCTCTATCTCGCCGGAGACAATGAAATATGTCAGCGAAAAGTTCGTGGTGACAAAGACCGGCGAGTCGGGTGTCGGCTCGCCTATCGGATAGATCTTCGGCTCGACCTGTATCGGTTTTTGCGGGTCGGTATAGATATTGAGCCGGAGCGTCATGAGCGACGACATCTGCGCCGCGTCGAAGCTCGGCAGGACGCAGATACCGCCGTATTTGCTTATCTCCCCCACCGCCTCAACGGTGCCGGCAACGAGGTCGGGGTTGTCAATGAAGTGGAGAGAGGCAAAGCCGAGCGGCTTGTAATTCTTCTTTATCGCCTCGCGCCGCGCGATGGAGTTCGTCTGGAACCGTTCTGCGAGACCAAGCGTATTGAACCTTAGGACAAGGTCGAGCATGCCGGCCTCTCGTATCGTCGAGGCGACCTTTACCACCTCATCTAAGGTCGGGGCGCGGATCGCCAGTGCGTGCCCGAGCTCCTTGGCCACGGGCCAGAGGGCCAGCGCGTCTTCGGCTGACTCCGGCGCAAGAACGCTATGAGAGCCTTGGACCGTCCGGGCCGCATCCTCCAGAGCCTTTCTGCTCTTGCTTCTAAGGACGAGCGGTTTTTTCGTCCGCTCAAATACCTTTTTCACCAGCGACAGGAAGGCATCGTTCTTTTCGCCACATTGGGTCACGGCCACCATGTCTATGGTGAGGTTCTCGCCCACCCGCACGAGGAGATATTCGCAAACGGCTTTAAGCTTCGACTCGATGAGCGGCTCCGGGTCGGTATCGTTGATATTAACGGCCAGCAGTGTCTGATTGACGAACGTCTTTTCGTGCCTGAACAGGACGGTCTCTGCCCCGACCTTTAGTTCGCGGCCGGCCCCAAGGCCGATCCCCTTGACCGGCGGTTCATAGGCCTCGCCCAGTATCTTCTTTGCCTCGTCCGAGGCATAGGGGCACATGGCTATCTCCGCGTTCCGCGCGGCGAGCTTCATCGCGAACGCAAGGCAGGTGTTCGAGCCGCATTCCTTGCAGTTCGTCTTGGGTAATATCTTTTGTATCTGTAGTCCTGTGAGCGCCATATAGTTGTCAGGAGTAGCAGCCTTTAGGCTGCGCCAATTTTGCGCACCCTAAAGGGTGCTACTCCAAATTTAGCAAAGCAAGCTTTGCAACTACATATCCATCAATTCAAATATCGCCTTTTTGAGCGCGACGGCCGCCTCGGGGTGATAGAGTATCAATATATCCGCGCCGGCATAGAGCAGGTTCGTGGCGGTGGAGAGCTCCCACAGCGCCGCGCGCCGCGCCAGCCCGCCCCATTCCGGGAAGGCCTCTTCGGTCGCCTTCAGCTCCTTTATCTTTGCGCATTCCTGGCCGGGCGATACAAGCATCGGCCCGGCAAGCATCTCATCGCCGCCAAGCCCGCCCAGGCGTATCCGCTCCATCACCGAATATGTATATTCTATCCCATAGCCCATGGCGCCGGTCATCGGGTCCACGACGATACGCTCGCGCCCCACGTTCATGCCGGTGAGCAGGATGTTCATCTGCTTTGAGATGTTCACGTCGATGGGGCTCTGGGCAACGATGCTGTGACCGTAGGCAAGGGCCATCCCCGCGATGGTCCGATAGTTCTCCTGCTCGACCCAGTTGATGAGCAGGTTTTCGCCCTGAAATTCGTGCGTCACCGCCCGCATCACCTCGTTCATCTTTTCAAAGTGGCTGTGGCCCGTGATTATCAACGGGACCTCGACCGCCTTAAGGACACTTCTCACCGTCGCCACCGCCTGCGCGGGGCTTAAATCACCCTTTTCAGGATGCGTCCCCTCAAGCCGGACGCTGATAAGGTCCGCGCCATAACGCTCCACGCACGCCTTTGCCATCCGGGCGGGATCGTCCAAAAGGTCACCGTATATTTTCTTAAGAACGGGCGGATATTTCTCGCTCACCCGGTCAAAGACCTCCATGGCCACGACCGGCCTGTGAGGCATCTCCCCCTCCCACAGGTGGAACGGCATGGCGGTCGCGCCGCCTATCTTTAATGTCTTTCCGCGCGTCCCGCCCTGCTCCTTTGTGGCGCCAAGGGTCACCGTCCAAACCTTGCCGTCAGACTTCTCTTTTGAAATATTGAACGACCGGACGGCATTGAGGCGTTCCACGGCGCTTGGCCGCGAACCGCCGGTTTCACGAACTGCGGCTGTTTCGCCCTTTGGTTCACTGAGCCTTCCGCTCATCTCTCCGACTATCTTAAGAAGGATGTCTCTTGCCGCAGCGTCGCCCACCTCTTGCCTGACGCGGGCCTCCAGCTCGGCGCTGAATTTGGATATATCTCCCGTGTTGTCATTCCCGTGAAGATTGTCATTCCCGCGAAGGCGGGAATCCAGTGAGTCTAACGGGATCCCCGCCTTCGCGGGGATGACAACCGCATCTTCCACCTTTTTAACCCCCTCGGCATAGCAGGACATATCGTTCATCTCAACGGCGGGATGTTTGACCTTCTCCAAAAAGACACGAACTTCTTTTGCATCGGTCGCAACGGTCTCGTCGGCTATCTTTTCCATCAGGTCCGGCGCGCCTTGATCGGCAAAACATTTATTGAGATCGTCCGCGAGCAGTTTTTTCAATTCCTTGGGCATCCAGACGAGCCTCTTGTGGCCCCCCTCCGTAAAGAGGAACTTGCGGCTGGTCAGAAAGACCTTGCCGACGCCCATGAAGCCCGGCGTCTGCTGTCCGCCCCCAACGCTGCCGGCAAGTGTGGAGAATGTCATGCCGACCGGCGTGTCGCCGGTGAACTCACGGTTCACCGCCATGATGCCGTTGCATTCCGGAACATATGCGCAGATCACCTCAAAGCATCCGCAGCTCGTCATCGGGCGGTCCATAATGGAATAGGCGCAGAAGGTATCCACGGTCTTGTGACTGTGAGAAAAGACATAGTCGTTCACGTTCTTCCATATCCCCTTGACCGGGTCCAGGCATTCGCCCTTGCCTATCGGCTGGTTCGGACCGGTCTCGTCTATCTCATATGCCGCCTTGCCGTCCAGCCAGTTATATGCGCCGCACAGCCCCAGCCTCTCCGGCGTTATGATGCAGACGTGATTAGGCGCGAACGACTGGCACAAAAGACACGAATAGAACGTGCCAACGGATTCGTCGGTCATGGATTCGAGCCTTCGATTGCGCTCGTCATATATAACGCGCGCCATCGCGACCCTCTTCTCGACCTCCGCCGCCTCGGTAAAGATCGTCACCTTTACTTTATCGACAATGGCGGGATATTCGCCGAGGAACTTCGCGTGAATGATCTCTCCGTAATGCTTGAGCCTCATGCCCTTTCGGAAGGCCTCTTTTGAGACGCGGGTCCAGACGATGTCGCGCTGGCCCATGTGCCAGAGGCCGGAGGCACCGTTCAAGAGGTGATGTATCTGCCTCTCAAGGATAGGCTCAAAGTCGGTCTGCATCTTGCGTCCGGCGACCTCCACCCAGATCGCGAGCGGCAGGACCGTCCCCTCCGCAACTTCGTCTATGTCCGGGCCGACGATGGTTATCTCTCCGTCGTTAATGGCGTCCAGCTCCGCCGACGTAACGAATTCGAACGCGGTCGTTTTATTTCCTCCGAATTCGATATGCATATCGGCCTTGCGGATGCGTTCGCCCTCGAACGCCGGCCCGTATGAAACGGGGATGGGGACACAGGTAACGCGTATCTTGCAGCCGCGCACCTCAAGCGCGCGCTCGACCATCGTCTCGTGCGGCACCTTGGAGACCACGTGTTCGTAGGTGCAGACTCCCGTCGGGAGTATCTCCGGTATATCGGTATCGGCTATGACCGGAAATCCGTAATTGATCGCTCCGGCGGCCACAGCGTATTTTTCCATATCGACTTCATCAAAGGCCAGGACGAAGGCAAAGACGCGGTTCTTGCTGTAATGCAGGTTCGCCTTGAAGTCGCCCGGCTTCACACCGCCGAACGAAAGTGCCACACGACTCGCGAACCCAAGGGCATAGACGGCGGCGGAGACGTCACGGCCGAACGGAACGAGTCGCGTTTCCCAGCCGAGTTGTATCTTCTCTTCCGCAAGCTGGTCCGCGAATTGACGCCCTTTGGTGGTGCCCGCCATGAAGACGTAAAGGTTCTTCTCTTGCAGCTCACGGGCGATCTTGACCGCAATGGCGTTTGAAGGCGCGGCCCCGACGATCGCGGCGAAGCCCGGCGCCGTTCCATCTACGAACTCAATGCCGCGCTCCCGCATAATGACGTCAGATGCCGCCCCAAGCCAGATGCCGTCCACCGGTTTAGGGCCGACAAGATATTTGCACGCCTCCAGGACCTCGCACGCAAAGAGCGTGGCAGTGCCGGCGTCCAGCGCGTTTCCCAAATAGGGCAGCCAGACCGAATCAGAGGGCCGGACGGGAAGAAGCTCCTTTGCGCGCGCAATGATCTTTCGGCAGTCCGCAAGGGTCGCCACCTTTTCGCCGGTGAATGAATATATAATAGGAAGATAATAGGCCGTGTTGGGAAAGCCGACGGCTGATCTCTCGCCGAACGCCTTGATGGCCTCGCCGAGCTTTGCCTCGGCCCTGGCCACCCACAGGGCGGCGCCGTCGATGGCGTTTTTGCAGATCAGCTTTGACATTCTTCAAGCTCCCTTCGGTCCTTCATATCCATAAGCTTTCGTTCGACCTTTTTATTAATGCCCAGCTTTTCACGCCTTCTGTTCAATATCTCCATGACCTTTTCGGCGGCGTCGTGCGGGTTCGCGTGGACGTGAAAAGAGGCGCCGAAAAGCTCTCTTGTCTCTTCGTTCAAAAATTTAGAGACCTTTTCGGAACCGCCGATATGGAACGGATGCCCAAGTATCACGTCAATACCCGAAGCAACGAAATATGTCCCGATCGCCACCGCCTTTTCGCTCATCCATTCGGGCGCCACGCCAACCGCTGGGACTTCAGAGAGGTCCTCGCCCAGCCCCCCTTCGGCGACTATCTCGGTCGCCGCCTCAAGGAGGCGCGAGTTATCCACGCAGCTACCCATGTGCAGCACCGGCGGGATGCCCACCGCCTCGCAGACCTCTCTCAGGCCCGGCCCGGCCAGCTCCAGCGCCGCCTCCGGCATGAGCATCCCCTCCTTTGCCGAGGCAATGGCGGCGCATCCGGTCTTGAGGACCAGGACGTTCCGTTTGATAAGGTCCTTGGTGAGCGTCAAAATATAATCGTCCATCTTTGATTTTGGATTGTTGCAGCCGACAATGCCGCAGACGCCGAATATCCTCCCCTGCATGATGGCGTCGTTGAGCGGTCTGAACGAACTTCGATAGTAACCGCCCAGCATGTGCTTGATGGCGTGGACGCTGAACCCCGCCACGAGCGGTTTGCTGTGCGCTGGTATGGCCACCTTGGAGGCGTCCCGATTTTTATAGTTCGCAATGGCGCGCCGGATCAGGGCCTTGGCGCTTTCAAGCCCCGTGTTCTTTTCAAATGTAACGTGGATCGCCCCCATCGTCTTTGCGATGTGGCTCGTGGAGACTATCTCGGTATGATAGAGCTTTGCGACATCGGGGAGGCTCGGCATGCAGCACTGGACATCTATGATCATCATCTCGATCGCGCCGGTGATGATGGCCAGTTCCTGCTGCAGAAAATTTCCCGCGATGGGGATGCCGTGCCGCATCAGTATTTCGTTCGCCGTGCAGCATATCCCGGCCAGGGTTATGCCCTCCGCCCCCGCCGCAATTGCCTCTTCTTTTATGCCGGGATCCCGTGACGCTACCGCCAGCATCTCGGAGACCGAAGGCTCATGGCCGTGGACGACGATATTGACCGTCTTTTCGCCGAGGACGCCGAGGTTCACGTTGCTGCGAATGGGGACCGGTGTTCCGAATAGTATATCGCTCACCGCCGAGGCTATGCGCGAGCCGCCCCAGCCGTCGGCAAGGGACGTCCGCATGGCGTGCATGAGGATGCTTATATGGTCGTGGTCAACCCCGATATTGGCGCGATGAAGGCACTCGACGATCGAGCGGTCGATCCCGCCGGGTTCGACCCCATGCTTTTTCCAGACGATCTGCCGCCGCTTTGGCGCGAGCGCGATCGTGGCAAGAAAGCCGTCCTGACGCGAAAATTCTTCGATGAGGAGGTCAGCGAGTTCCAAGGCGATGACATCGTTCGTCCGACCTTCGATCGCTACGCCAAAATCGCGCGCGCACCTTTTGAGCGCCGCCTCGTCTTTGATCTTGTAATCTCCCCCCTGCCCCTTTGCGACCCGTTTGAGGAGGAAGACGATGTGCCTGGCGTGGTCGGAATGGGCGGCAACGCCGCTTGCTATCTCGCGAAGGTAGTTGCGGGCGACCACCGTATCGGCGTTTGCGCCGCAGACGCCGTGAGGCGCCCTTTCCGTGATGCGGCACGGCCCCATGTGGCAGATGCGGCAGCAGAGCCCGCTCTTGCCGAACCCGCACTGGTTCGCCTGCTGATCCATTCGGCTGAAGCAGGTGCGAATGTCCTCGCTGATGGCCTTCTTCAGCACCTCAACCGATGCCTGATCGGTCACCCTGTCTTCCGGCCTTCTTGGTCCTTTTTCGGTCATAATTTAAAAAAGTCAAAATTAAAAAGGTAAAAGGTAAAAGTGTGGTAAAATCTTCATTTTAAATAACGACTTTACCTTAGTTTTCCCTTTTAACTTTTCCCTTTTAAATTTTTATCGCCAACGCCCGCATCATCCAACAGCCGCCCGAGCCTCTCCGCCACAGCGTTCCCCTTCGGTATCTTTAAAAGACTCTCGCCCTCCTCGCCGAACTTTGCAAGCGTTTCGTCCGACGGCAGTGCGACGACAAAATCGGCCCTCGCCTCTTTTGAAACCGCCTCGGCCTCGCCCGGAAGATCCCCGTTCCTCAACCGGTTGAATATGATCGCCAGCCGGTCGTATCTTATCCCCATCTCCCCCGTCAGGTCGTAGAGCCGCTTTGCCGTCCGAACGCCCTGCCTCGACGGATCGGCCACCATGACAAGAAGGTTCACCTGCGTGACTATCCGTCGCGAGAGATTTTCAAGTCCCGCCTCGTTGTCTATGACAATATATGGATAGCTCTTTGAAAGCCTGGCAATGGCAAGTTTCAAGACGTCATTTGCGTAGCAATAACACCCCGGGCCCTCGGAGCGCCCCATGGCAATGAGGTCAAACCCATCTGATTCCACAAGGCCCTCGGATATCTTCAGGTTCAGCAACTCCTGCTTCGAAACGCCGGCCAGCTTCCCCTTGCTCACCAATTTGCGCGCGTCCTCCCGGACCGCCCCGATCGTGTTCAAGGCCTTCACGCCCAGGGCCGCGTCCAGACAGGTGTTCGGGTCGGCATCGACCGCAAGGACGGGGCTCTTCCCCTGCGCGATGAGCCTGCCGGCTATCAGCGCCGCAACGGTCGTCTTGCCGACGCCCCCTTTTCCTATGACGGCTATTGTGTATGACATTTCTGATGTTTGGAGTAGCAGCCTTCAGGCTGCGCCAGTATTGTAGTTGCAAAGCTTGCTTTGCCAGAATCTAGGCAGAGCAAGCTCTGCCACTACAATTTGCGCACCCTAAAGGGTGCTACTCCATTCCATATTTCGATCTCAACCCATGCGAAAGCCCCTTAAGAAGCCCAAAGACCTTCTCCGCGTCCCGCACCTCCAGACAGCCGGTGCCGCAGGACGGCGTCACGAGCGAGCGTTCAAGGACGAGCCTTCGATCAACTCCGCTCTTTTCAACCAACAGGTCAACGACCTTATCGAATCGGGCGATAAGGCTCTCAACCGTCTGTTCCCTGATCGCGTCTGATGTCGGAACCACGCCCCATGCAAGGGCCCCGCCCCTTTCCAGATGCTGCCTGACCTGCGCGGGATACATGGAGATGGTCTCTCCAAATTGGAACGCATCGAAGCTCACGATATCGACCCCGGCGTCTGTGAGTATGCTCCACTCTGTGTTGCCGCAGCAGTGGATGCCCGAGATCGCCCCTTCGGCGTGAATGGCCTCCAGCGCCTCTTTAAGGATGGCCACCACATCGGCGCGGTGGACGGAGATATATGTGGAGCTGCCAAACCCGGCAAAGATCGGCTCGTCAAGAAAGCAGATGATATTTTCGGCGTAGGGCTTGAATTTTTGGATCTGCCAGCGGGACTTCATGGCCATGGCCTTTGTAACGACATCGCGAAACTCTTCGTTATAGTAAAGCGCGCGCTTATTTTCGTCCATGACCGAGAGAGTGAACGTACACGGGCCGATGGTGTGGCACTTGACGAACGGCCTCTTTTTGCCCTCTTGCGAAAGCCTTTTTTCAAGGGCATAGATACCGGCGGAAAAATCCGACGATATCGCCATAGAGGAACAGTCACCTGTCCCGCTATCCGGGTCCATGGCGGCGAGCCAGGTTTCATAAAAAGCGGCGAACTCTTCGGAATAATCGCCGGAGGTATTAAAGTACATGCGCGACTTTTCGCGGTCAATGACCCTGCGCGGGAGTCCCTCGGAATATTGGACCTCCATGAGTTCGTTCATGCCGCGGGCCGGCAGCTGCGGCCAGATGGGCGCCTCCGGGGTGCTTGAAAGTATCAGCTCGACCCCCGCTGCGGCGTCCGTGTGCGGAAGGCTGCCGATCGCCGTCGCCATGCATCTTGGTTTGAATTTCATAGTGTATCCACGAGCTTCTCGAACCGCCCGAGCATATCCGGCCCCATGCCGTCAATGACCGAGCGTCCGTCGCCGTTCCTGGATCTTATCTCATCTGAAAGTGGTATGCTTCCAATTATCACCCGGCCCGGCAGTGCCTCTCTGATAAAGCGTTCGTCGTCAGGCGATGCCACCTTGTTCGCGACGACCCTGACATCTTTGATGCCTATCTCGCCGGCCATGGTAAACACCCTCTCCGCGCAGCCGACCGACCACATTGATGGCTCCACAACGACGAGCATCACATCCACGCCCTGCGCGGTCGCCCTGCCCAGATGTTCGATCCCCGCCTCAAAATCCATCACCACGGCCTCGTCCTTGTGAAGGATCAGGTCGGTAACAAGGGCCTTGATAAGCACGCTCTCCGGACAGGCACAGCCCGAGCCCCCCTTTTCGATCGCCCCCAGGACCAGGAGCGCCACGCCGTTATATTTTAATGCATAGCCGTCCGCGATGTCCGAGACCTCCGGGTTCAGCTTGAACATCTGCCCGTACTGCCTGACCTTTGCGCCGGTGCGCTCTTCGATAAGCGCCCGCTGCGCGGAGATGGGAACGATCTTTTTTTGCGTCTCTAGCGGTATGCCCAAGGCCGAGGCAAGGTTCGCGTCAGGGTCGGCATCGAGCGCCAAGACGGACATCCCCCTTCGCGCAAGGATCAGGGTAATGGCGGCGGCAATGGTCGATTTTCCCACCCCCCCTTTGCCTACAACAGCAAGCTTCATCGGCATTTCCCTCCCTTTAAAGTGGTAAAAGCCCTTATTACAACAACAGGCGTGAGTCAATAGCTATCCAATCGGTTTTATTATCGTTCCTCATTTTGCGACTTGCTGTAATTTGGCACAATACTTGCTGTTTAACTTGAACGAATGGGGTTGTTTTTTATAACCAATTGAAAGAACAGGACTTTATGAAATCGGTCACTGTCAAAAACTTGACATTTGTTATCATTTTGACGCTCGTTGCGGCATTTTTTCTCTTCTTGATCTTTGAATCCGGCGCCGCAGAACTCAAGGTCAAAAATCTGCCGGGCATTCGCATGTATGCCACGCTTTATGAATCGAACAGTGGGGAACAAGAGGCTAACAGAGATTTTATATATACGCATTATGACATGTCAACGGTCGCGGCTCCCTTTACAAGCGAGGGGCTTCCGCTCACAAATGTAAAACTCCGTTATCGGATTTTCCCGTACGTTCGACAGACCGCGCCAATTGGCTATTATGACCTTTATAAATTTGCCGTAGGTAAAAATGCCATATTCGACGACCTCTTCTATCACTATGTGAAGGATACAGTTACGGACAAAAAATATGCGGACCTGAAGGCCAAAGGCTCTTCCCAAGTAGAGAGCCGTTTTCATAAAGTTTATACTTACGACGGCGCGAAGTTTGCCGATTTTACCCCGGACGCATATGGTATATACCATGACGGAGACCAGAAGAACCAGTCCGATTTTAACATTAATATCTGCACCAACAATAACTCTGCATTATATATCGGCCATCCATTCAAATATAAAGAGCTGAATATAAACGTTAGCAAACCATCGGATATAGGCGTGTCGTTTCAATATCCCGCGCCGTTTAAAATGATGTGGCAGGCATTGCCGGTTGCGGATGCCACAAAAGGCATCAAGCAGTCCGGCAAGATAACATTTGCTCCGCCTGCGAACTGGATCAAGACCGGCATCAATGGCGACAAGTTGTATTGGATAAGGATAAAATGCAATTCCGGAACGGGCCCTGTTACCTTGCAAACCACAAAGGGCTGGACGGGCGCGCCCGCGATCTCAGGCGAAGAATATCTTAATAAAGACGGTTTTTTTACGCTTTTAGGCTGGGATGATTTGAATGATCCGAATAAAGATGGATTCGTGGATAATAATGAATTTGCGGCAAGGCCAAATAAAAACGCCTCCGCAAGGTTCAAATATCAGGCAAGGGTTGTGTTCCGTGAGCTGGGTGGAAGCTATCCGATGAATCTCGGCAACCAGACCTTAAAAGAATACGCGGCCGACTATGCCTTGAATAAGGTCTTTAAAGAGTTGAATATGGAGGGGCTCTTTTTAGACGAGTATCTTAGCGGCCCCGGCGTTGATTATCTTAAAGGCGCAACGCCATATCTTGAGATACCGGATGCTTTGGATTCATATGATCAGCAGATGAGCGATTTTGCGAAATATTTAAAAACAGCGGTTGGCGATCAGAAATTCATAATCACCAACGGTTGCATAGACAGGCCGGCCATATATTCTGAAACAGACGGTATGATGGTGGAAAATTATATAACAAGACATCCATCTGTTGGCTGGCAGCAGCACAGCTCCTATTATTTTACGCGCATTGACAAGTTTCTGGAAGACGCCTGCCAGAAAGGAAAGTATATTATTCTGGATTCACAATTAACCGCTAAAAAATCGGAGGATGTTGGCCTTTGGGAAAAAGAGGCTATTTACGACCTTGCGACCTATTATCTCTTGGCCAATGAATGCACACTTTATATGAATCAATATGATCACTCTTATCCATGGAACGACTGGTTCGATGCGCTAGCTTATGACATTGGAAAGCCCGTAGGAAATTATTATATATATGATGTGTTGCCCAAAGAGGCTGGGGCAGAAAACCCGATCAAAAATCCTTCATTTGAGACTGTTGCAAATGTAAATGCAAATGGAATTCCAGCGCCTTGGACAGCCTATGGCGATATTATCTCTTACAAAATTGATCCCGAAAATTCGAAAGACGGGCAAAATTCGTTTTATATGGAAAAAAAGTCTGCTGGGGCATTAAATGCCGGGATAGCACAAACACTTTTCAAACTGAAATCGAACACCGATTATACTTTAAGGGCATATATCAAGACAAGCAACCTCAAAGGAACCACATACATCAATCATGAGGCGGCAAGTTTGCTTGTCACCAATACCGATGCTAAAAATGAGCTGGAATTTTTAACAATGATCCCTCCGGGGACTAACGACTGGATACCGATCGATATGATCTTTAAGACAGGCAATATTTCGGCAGTGTCGGGCCTTTATATAAGATTTTCAAATGTTGCAACAGGAGTCATCTGGATTGACGATGTGCGGTTAATGGAAGGAGTTCATCCTATAACAAGAATATTCGCCCGAAAATTCTCCAACGGGCTTACCTTGCTGAAACCGCCAAGTTATTTCACTAGTCCGAACGACGAAAACACGGCATATAAGCTGAAACTCGATGGGAAATACAGGAGGCTTGGCGTTAATGGCGCTCTCTCAGATGTAATAGAGGAAATTTCGCTCAATGATCTTGATGCGGCAATACTTGTTCCCGAGCCAGTTGAAGCACCTCCGCCTCCGCCTGACACAGTTGAGCCACCCGCGCCTCCTCCGCCTGATACACAAATTAAGGTGGAAGTTGTTGCCCCAAACAATGTCCAAGCACCGCATGGAACAGTTGTTGCGCCGCCCGAATCTCCTCCCCCGCCCGAGACCCCAGTAGAACAAAGTGATGGCGGTGGTTGCAGTTTAATAAGGTGAAGACCGGCTGGATCAACAACATTCCGAACTGCCGCAACCGCAGGCGGCCTTGTCCTTCTTGAACCACGTCTGGAGTATATATGATGCACAGCCTACCCCCGGTGTGACGCTCAAGGCCTTGACCGGGCAATTCATGGCACAGGCGCCGCATTCCATGCAGGCATCTTTGTCCACGATCGCGGCTTTTTTGGAAGAGATATTGAAGACGCAGTGCGGGCAAACGTTCATGCACATGCCGCAACCGATACAGGCATCACTGTCCAGTTTTAGTGTCGAAACATTTTTTAAATATCGAAAGTTTTTCATAGATTCCTCCATTTTGGAGTAGCATCGTGCCAGAGGCAGACCAGCCTTTGGTTGGGGCTTTAGCCTGCGCCAAATGAATTCAATTCACGCACCCTAAAGGGTGCTACTCCAAATCCACAATCCACACGCCAAAACGACTGCGGCGATCTGCAACGGTATCGCCCGCCTCATCTCCTTCTCAACCCCTGTGGGAGATGTGAACGGCGTCGCGCCGGTGAATGTCAAGGCGACATACGAACTGACAGTTGCCGCAAATATCAGAATCGCCGCCACGGACATCGTCCCAAGCTGTTCGTAAGTAAAGAGGCAAAATAACGTGCCTAGAACAAGGCCTGCAAATGCCCCCTTCAGCGAAAAGCCCCTTCCGGGGAGCCATGGAAGGAGCAACGGCGTAACGAAAGCACCGGCAAATAGCCCGACAAGATATGCGGCCGTTCCAAAGAGGCCCCGATGCAACATTCCATGAAGCGAGAAAAAATCATCGCCAACACTTGAAATGGCAAAGATCGCGGCGATGATATAGAGAGAGACCTTGATCCTTGAGGTAAATTCAAGTGGCATCAGGACGAACCTCTCCCAGATGCTGAATGTTGCCTCTCTCATCGCCTCATCCGCTTTTTTGCCGTTATCCATAAATCGTTTAATATCCCCTGCCCTGACCGGGCCAAATCTCACCTTGAACCTGCTCTTTTTCAGGACCTCGCGCGCGGCAACGCCGGGGGCCGAAAGCTGTGGCAGGATGAGTTCCCTGTGGCCGACAAATTTTTCTAATTCCACTTCTTTGATCATCCTGACCGTCTCGCCGGTGGAAAACGTCCCCTTGCCGGCGGCGCACCAGACGTTCACGCCCCGCGTGTTCAAGACCAGAAGCCACGCGTCAAGGCCGGCCAGCTCACGGCGCAAAAGATCGAAACTTAACTTGTAATTGGCGGAGACAAAGACGGGGGAATCCTGCCCCGGCGCGCCAACTTTGTAGAGGCCCGGGGCGACCCGGTATCTGTTTCGCCCGATGCCAAGGCGCATCTTGAACATGCCAAGATAATCGCGCCAAGAGAGCCGCGTTTCAACCGACATTACCGTTTCATCTGCCATAAGCTCACCTCAAAATTCTTTCACCATCTTTTTAAATTCTTTCAAAGCCTCTTTGTTGATGCAATAGCACGTGCTTGGCCCGCAGATCGTCCCCTCGATGAGGCCGACCTCTTTTAGGACCTTCAGATGCTGGCTCACCGTTGCCTGGGCGATGGGCAGGATATCAACGATCTCGCCACAGATACACTTGTCGGCATCTTTCAGATGCTTGAATATCTTCATCCTGATGGGGTTGCCCAGCGCCTTGCACATATTGCTCAAATCATCGGTCCGCGTCTTTTTCATATGCTCTCCATTGTTCTTATCGTATTTTTACGATAAAGAGAAGGTTTTGTCAAGTGTTTTTTTAGGCCCCCTTTTTTCAGCCTCAAATCATGTTGACTAATCGCCCCGCATCATATCTATAAGGGGTCCAATATAAAAAGGAGCGGATATGAAAAAAAGATCGTTTCTGGTGGTTCTTTTAATGCTTGCCCTGACCGGTTGCGGCGGGGGGACAGGCAATAACAACACGGGCGATGAAAATGGCACGGCAACTGCCGATGAGGGGACAAACCCCACCACCAGAACAGAGGCCCCGACCTTCAGTCCACCGGCGGGGACATATTACACCGCTCAAACGGTGGCGATATCCACGACAACAGCGGGGGCGACCATTAAGTTCACCAGAGGGCCCGACGACGATACCTCCCCGCCGACCTCGTCGAACTTCAACGGAACGGAATATACCGCCCCGCTTGATATAGACGAGACCTCGACCGTAAAAACGGTTTGCTTCGAGGACGGAATGACAGAGAGCGTCTCTACCGCAAAATATGTCATCACCGTGTGCGATTGCCAGAGCCAGATATTCTGCTACGATTTTGAAAAGGGCGATCTTTATGGCAACTGCTCGAACACGCAATATTGGCAGACGCACGACCCAAATAACACGGATTATATCGAGCGCGGCGTGATCACGGGCGGAGGAAGGAACGGTGCGTTTGGCGTCAAACTGACCGGCGGCGCAAGTTACAGCCGATACGGCCTGTTTCATTCATTGAACGACCTTGCCCCCTCCCAGATCAGCTTCTATGTCGGGACCATGTCCAACACTGGTAACACGGGCTATTTCAATCTCAGCCAGAGCATTGGCGGTTATGGCAAATACGGCATTGTCTTTAATTTCGGAAACGACGGTAAAATGCATGTGAACGACGTTGCCTATAACACTTTTAGTATCAGCTCGTGGTATCTCATTGAGTTCAAGGACATTCAGTGGAAAAGCGGAACGACCGGCGCAGGCGCCGCGCAAAAGTCCACGTTCGACTTTTATGTCAACGGGGCAAAGGTAAAGGACGATGCGAGCTTTAAAGACAGCGGGCTCGCGGGCTTTGACTTTCTCATGCTCTACAACACGGACAGCACCGAGGTCTGGTATGATGATATTATGATGCTGGAGTGAACGCGACTTTTCTCAAATTACAACTGTTGAACTATGTCAAAATAGAAATCAGCTCTTTTTCTCCCAGCTTTTCAAGGCTATTAAGGACATTCTTCTGCCATTTTTTGTGCATGGTATTAAATATCTTCTTTATCTCTTTATGGTTCTCCCCCTTCTGTATCAGGAAGTGTAAGAGGTTGGTGGCCTGTATTCTGTCTTTGTCGGCTTTGTCTTTTGATTTTCTTCTGCTAAATATGATAAGCTTGTGCAAGGCATAGGCGATTGGATTTGGGAGCTTCAGATTCATCCCTTCATGTTCTACCGTGATCAAATGTTCAGACAGAAAGCTTAAAAACCTCAGCGGTTGTGCGTTCAGACCGAGATTTGGCAATGGATATGGTTTATCACGGCCTTTTCCCATTTCAGGAATTAAAAATTCGATGATAAGTTCAGGATGATCGAGTCTTATATATCCCGCTTCTCCTCTAAAGTTTATGATGAAGCCGAGCTCTCGTAGCATCTCAGGAATATCGGTCTTATGTTTAAACTTCGGCGGCAAGGGCACAAGAAAATCAATGTCTCTTGTCCTGATATCAGGAACGTAATCATTCCCTTGGAAATGGAATCTGTAAAAATGGAGCGCCCAACTACCGATTATGATGACACCATCAAGCACACCGGCCCGGTACAACTTCTTTAAGACCCTGAGGCATAGATCAAGTTGACTCTTTTCCACGCAGAGACCTCCGTAAAAATTTGATCTGTTTTTTGACTTGATTTAAAAGCTTGGAATACTTGGCGCGTTGTTTCTTGGCCTCTTCGTATTTTTTAACCTCACCATCGGATATCTTTCCCTTATATTTATAGATCAACTTTCCGCCCTTTTTGCTAACCAGATAATAGTATTTGTGACCGCGAATAACTTTTGAGACAATGGCGCCTCTGGGAAGCTTTTTAATGGCGCTCTCATAGCCCCTCCTCATCCTCCGTGAATTCTTCAGTTCTTCCTTTAACACACCTTTTATTACACCCATATTTTGCACCCTCTATTAATTAGAGCCTGTCGGGAAAATGGTGTTTTAAAAAAACGTTTTTCGGATTCAAAATCTCTTTTTCAGGCGATCCGAACGTTTTTCCTCTGTCACCATCTCCCGCAACCTCCCTGTTTATCTCTTCCTCTGTCACACT
>ORJL010568654.1_pt1 | contig 19598 bp, 14 predicted proteins | sample 1779941 | NCBI WGS metagenome assembly ORJL01 (sample SAMEA104232317, study PRJEB22302) | groundwater metagenome | biome: forest; feature: aquifer; material: groundwater | place: USA | collected 2011-08-07 | depth 5.8 m | reverse complement strand
GGGGTCGACGGTTCAAATCCGTCCGCCCCGACCATACACACAAAAAACGGCCAGGACACCTAATATCTCAAAAAAGCATTCACAGCCACACTACACGCCGTAAGAGTGGGATACCCGTATCTGAACTAGCACAACTTTGAGCATTTGAAAAGAATTAAAATGATTGCAGGCTAGCCAGAGGGAAACTCTAAGACCTTGCTGCTTGCTTTGAAACAACTTACGCAAGCAGGTTTTTTAAGCGTTGATTTGTTATTCTGTCCGCAAATATGACAGTATGCTTCTTTATATTCGGGGTCTTTCTTCTTCTTCCATAAGTTGTAGCAGGATATGCAATATGGAGTCATGGGATTAAGTTTAATTTCAGCATGGCAGCGAATGCAATAACCATTGTTGTTTTGGGTTGACTTTAGGCTGACTTCCGGTGCACTTGGAATTGTAGAAACAGTTACTTTGATTTCTTCACTTGTTCTAATCAACATGTTAACTTCTTTGAATATGTCATCATAAAGTTGGGGGTCTTGGTCTTTTTCTACATAAATCCCCATTTCGTAATTGTGCGTTTCAGAAAAATCATAAAGGTTCATTGAGGTTACAATAGCCGCCTTTTCATTTAAGAAGCACTTGGCATGAAGGTCCTTGCAGAAACTGGTATGAACATACTGTAATGATTTCAGCCAGTTATTTTCCGCTGGTAGAAGTTCACTCTTACCATAAATTATTCTTATATCGATTTTGAATTTGTCTTTATCAATAAGGCTGTTCTTAATACGGTCGTTGATTTTGAGGTAGGGGCTAATGAGCCATAGCCTCTCAGAGGCGTTATTTATGAGCTGCTGAAGGCGATATGAAACAGCTGTGGTATCTAGAAATATAGCCATATTAATCACCCCTGAAAATCATCTACTACTACATCATTAATGCAGAGTGAAGATGTTATTGTCAAGCGTCCGAGACCAGAGAGCGGAATTAGTCTTACCTCTCATTCTTTAATCCCACGAAACAAATCGGGAACGCCCGCCCGGGCGCTGCTTCACCAGTTCGCCCCCGGCATCATTAATCTAATTGGCTCTCTAATACCATCGGCCAACACTAAGACTATCGGCCAACACTAAGACTATCGGCCAATTGACCTGATTCTGTTGCCAGGCTATAATCCTTTGATTTACCTGCAAAAGTAAACTAAATTTGAGGAGGTCTAAGAACAGCAGATGGCAGAGAGCTCTGGTAACGTTCCTAAATTCGGCAACCCGGCAGTAGTGGGACTGGCTGGTTTTGGAGGTACTACTTTGTTGCTCCAGTTCCACAATCTCGGTTGGGCTGGACCCGGCGTTGTTCTCTGGATGGCAATCTTCTTCGGCGGCCTGGCACAGCTCATGGCTGGTATGCAGGAATTCAAGACGGGCAATAACTTTGGCTTTTGTGCCTTCTCAACCTACGGCGCTTTTTGGCTGACCATAGGAGGTATTTTTTTAGGTAAGCACTTTGGCATTCTAAACATAACAAATACTGACATAGGCTGGACGCTGGTAGTCTTTACCCTTATCACCTTTATTCTCTTTACGGGGGCAATACGTCAGAACGGCATGCTTGCCTTCACCTTCCTTACCCTGCTGCTAGGCTTCATCATGCTCGATATTAGCCATCTCGGCGGGCCGGCAATATGGACCAAGATTGCCGCTATTGACCTGATTATCTGCGCCCTCTCCGCCTGGTATCTTATGGCGCACATATTCTTTGCCCAGATGGATGTAAATTTGCCGGTGGGCAAAGCATGGGTGAAATAGACACCTGATTACCACCTGTTAGAAAACCGAATCCCTCCGGTAGCCGCCATAAAGGCAAGGATAGTCCTTGCCTTTATGGCTAGTCATTGTATTATTTAGCGCTCGGTTACTAGCGATGCGTGGCCGTATCGAGATAGGCACTTATAGTGTCGAGGCCTCCCGTCGGGAAATCGAGGTTGACGCGATTTCCCAGTCCCACCATTCCAAAAACGGTACCGATATCCAACCACGTAACGGTATCCATCGTCATGCGTAGGAGCTTTGCTACAATCTCAAACCTCTTGGCGGCATTCGGCTCAGCGTAAGCAGCATCGATGAGGCCATCAACTTCAGCGCCGAATGCCCCCCCGGCAAGTAGGTAGGTGGTACCCTGAGCCCCCCAATAAGTCCCTGAAATTGACCGTATGGGGTGGGGATTCCCGCCGCAGCTCTCCAGTGCCCCCGCCGCCACTAGTTCATCCACGGGGTTACGATTCGGACCACTGCGCTTCATGGGTCTAAAAGCCGCCCCGTCTATAGGGACTATATTAGTCTTGACCCCGATTTTGAGCCAGTAGCCCTGTATCACCGGCGCCAGATGGTCGAGATACGGTGCCCCCTGGTCCGGATACATATACATCTTGATAGTAGCGCCTTGGCCATAACCCGCCTCGTTCAGCAGCTTCTTCGCCGCCTCAACGTCATAATGGTAAAGCTTCGCTGCCTCTGCTTTCCAGTAAGGCACGTCGATTTCCGGCTGGGTTTGATACATCGCTCTGGGCATAGGGTAGCCCAGTTTTCCATCAAACATGGTGCGACTCATTTCATCCCGATTGATGGCTAAAGAGAGTGCCTGGCGCACTCTGATATCGCCTAGCGGCATTCCTTTCGCCCGGGAGTCGAGTGTCCCGTATAACTGGACGCCGACATGGCGGCCAAGAGGCAGAACAGCTGTCCTTAAACCCGCCGCTTGCACTTCCCCAGCTGATTCTATCGAGATGTCAGAAACATCCATTGCCCCTGTCCTCATCATGGCTACCCGTGTTGCCTCCTCCGGTATCACGATTAACAAGAGGTTCTTAAAGGCAGGTGTTTGCCGGTAGTGCTTATCCACGGCCTCATATTCCACCAGGTCTCCGGGGACGTGACGGACAAATTTATAAGGGCCGCTGCCCACCGGGTGCTTGCTGAAATAGTCGGCGCCAACCTTTTCCACATAATCCTTTGGCATGATAAACCCCTGGTCCCCCGGAACGAAGTTAACCCAGCGAAAGTAGTAAGGGTGAACGCCCTTGGTAATGACGCGCACCGTATAATCGTCTATGATTTCCACACTTTGCTGAGAATCCCTGATGTATGGATATTCGGCTATCTTTTCGATATAGCGCTCCAGGCTGAATTTGACATCATCAGCCTTGAGGTCTTCACCATTTTGGAACTTAATCCCTTTGCGCAGGTAAAAGGTCCAGGACTTGCCATCGGGGGCTACTTCCCATTTTTCGGCAACGCCCTGATTTACCTTTTCCGCGGGGTCCATCCGCACCAGGTAATCGAACATCTGCACTATTGAGGTCTTAATGGTAGCCGTGTTCGCCCTTATGGGATCGAACATCTCCTGGCCGAAACTCGGCGCGCCATATATTAACTTACCGTATGGTCCAGTCGGCGTCGGAGTTGGTTTAGGTGTTGGCGTTGGCGTGGGCGTGGGAGTAGGGGTCGGCGCCGGTGTCGGTGTTGGCGTCGGGGTCGGCACAGGTGTAGGTGCTGGCGTGGCACACCCCAATAAGGATAATACCGTAACTAATCCCACTACAACCAGTAACTTACGTTTTAAGCTTTTCAAATTTTGTTTCCTCCTCCTCATCTGATTCACATCTAGCTTTTTTCTTTCACATCATATTTCAGTTCCGAGTATCCAGCCGTTCTAGTGGCTCCAGAAAGCAAGAAGGGCACGTGGAAACTACCGTTTGGTAGCAATTCCGGTGCCCTTCTCTCATCTTCTCTCTCCCCTCAGCCGATTATTACTCGGTTACTTCCTGTGCTTGGCTAGCTCAGCGTACATGGCGATGGCCTCCGCTCCGATGGGAAACGCGATATCAACACGCGGCCCCAATCCTACCAGTTGCGGCGCAGTGCCCACTACCGCTACCGTGTAGGTATCCATGCCAATTCGTATCGCCTGGTTTAATAAATCTTTCCTTTTCGCAGCATTAAGCTCGGTTAAAGCTGCTGTTGACAGAGTCTGAATTTGACCGGTTGGGCCATCTTTACTGCCTCCGAAGGCCAGTTTGTGCGGGCCGTCAGCGTTGTAGGTTTTCGTCACTTCTATAGCCGCGCTGCTGCCGCCCGATGGAGCATTGGTACAAGCCTGGCCTACTATTACATCGTTAGGGCCGTTGCCAGGCCCTGAGCGGCGATAACCCTGGAAAACCCCCTTGTCAATCGGGGAGACCTCAGCTTTCACGCCTATCCTCAACCAGTAGCTGGCGATAACCTCGGCCAGTTTGGGCAGGTAGGCAGCACCGCTGTCCGGGAATGTATAAAATTTGAAAGAGAATCCGTTGGCATAGCCAGCTTCAGCAAGAAGCTGCTTGGCCGCTGCCGGGTCGTAACGGAATGCTTTGCCAGCCTCCGCTCGCCAGTAAGTCGTATCAATATCCGGCTGTTTCTGCCTCATGCTGGGAGGCATGGGTGACTGCAGCTTGCCGTGAAACAGTGTGTTTCCGATCTCTTCCCGGTTAATGGCAAGTGACAGCGCCTGGCGCACCCTGACATCCGCTGTCGGCATTCCCTTCGCGCGCGGGTCAAGAGTCCCGTAGAAGTTGACGCCCGGATTGGCGCCGCTCATACCGACCGCTCTTAACCCCGCGGCTTCCACTTCAGTGGCGGAATCAATGACGATATCAACCATATCAAGCTGGTTGGTCTTGAGCATCGCCACCCGCGTCGTCTCTTCCGGTATCATGATTATCGAAAAGGTCTTGAAGCCAGGGACTTGCCGAAAATGCTTATCCAAAGCTTCATATTCCACCATGTCCCCGGGGACCCAGCGCACGAACTTAAACGGGCCGGTACCAACCGGACGTTGCTTGAAGCTGGCAGCACCGACTTTTTCGATATAGCTCTTGGGCATTATCATACCCTGCTGGGCGTCTTCAAAGCTCATGAAGACCCAGAAATCAGGCTGTGCGCCCTTGCAGTAGACTTTTACGGTGTAGTCATCCACGAGCTCTACCCGGTCCAGTACGCTGTTCATGGTAGCGTAGAAGGTATCCTCTTTGGCATAGCGCTCCAGAGTGAATTTTACGTCCTTGGCCGTGAGGTCATCACCGTTGTGAAACTTAACCCCCTTCCGCACGTGTATCGTCCAGGACAAGCCATCCGGGGCCATTTCCCAGCTTTCGGCGATACCACGCCCTTGCTTCCCCGATGGGTCTTCCCGGAACAAATAATCGTACATCGGTGATAGCATTACCATCTTTGTGGTGCCGGTCGCACCTAGCGGGTCAAAACTTTCCGTGCCGAAACTGGCTACACCAGCCGATAGTTTTCCATAGGGTCCAGTTGGGGTCGGTGCAGGCGTTGGCGCGGGTTTAGGCGTAGGTGTGGGGCTGGGTGTGGGCGTGGGCGTGGGCGTGGGCGTGGGTATCGGTGTGGGGATAGGCCCCGGCTTGGCACAGCCAGCCAGAGCTAACGTAACGACCATTCCCAACATTACCAGTAGCTTAATTTTGTTTCCAATTGTCATACTTATGCGTTCCTCCTCATCTAATTCCCCCTCTAATCTTTGTTATTCTGTGTCCCTCCTTCTCCAACCTATTTAATTTGGCTCCCGAAAGTAAGAAGGACACCGAGACCGTTGTGAACCAGCCTGCAGGTGCCCTTCTTTCCTCACTTTTCCACTCCCAAACGATTGCTCACTTACTTTGCGTGCTTGGCAATTTCCAAATAATGAGCTATCTCAGGGGCGGGATTCGGGAAATCAATGCTTACCTTTGGTCCCAGAGCAACCAGGATAGGAACGCGGAAGAGGTTCAAATTCGTCCACTGGTCTACACCTATCTGCACGAGCTTGTGTACCGCCTCCTTCCTCTTAGCCGCATCTGTCTCAGACCATGCTATGCTTACCATCTGATCTGCTTCAGGGAAGGCATAACCTAGCAGCATATGGTCTTCTTCCCACCCGAATGAGCTGCCCAGTGGTTTCGCGGGAATGGGTGATACCGATGAGCTCAGCCAATAGACTTGCCCGACGACCAGGTCCATAGGAGTATGGTTCGGGCCTTTGAAGAGGTTGGGTTTGAACTGGCTCCAGTCCATGGGGACTATTTCCGCTTTGATTCCCGCTTTCAGCCAGTAGGCTTGGATTATCTCTGCCAGCTTGGGGATATAAGGCGCGTCCCCCATGGGGTAAGTGAACATCTTAATGTTGAAGCCGTTGGCATAACCGGCCTCCTGCAGGAGCTGTTTCGCTTTGGCCAGGTCATAGACGTAATTCTTCGCCGCCCAGTCCTTCCAGTAAGCCACGTTAAAGTCCGCTTCACTCTCTGTCAGGCCTCGCGGTTGTGCCTTAAAGGCTTTGCCGTAGAAGAAGGTCTGTATCATCTCATCACGGTTAATAGCAAGCGACATTGCCTGGCGTACCTTGACGTTTGTCGTAGGCATGCCTTTTGCCCTTGGGTCGAAAACTCCAGGCAAATTGACCATGACGGAGGGGGCACTCTCTATAGGAACTACTTTGATACCGGCGCCCTCCAACTCCTTGATATTTTCGAATGCTACAGGCGCTAAATCTATGGTTCCCGTTCTTAAAGCCGCCATTCTGGTAGCTTCCTCAGGCAGTTTGATTAGTGAAAGCGATTTGAACTCAGGGGTTTGCCGCCAGTGGTTGGGCACGGCCTCATATTCGATTCTATCGCCCGCGACATGACGCACAAACTTGAACGAGCCGGAGCCTACCGGATTAGCACCGAAATATTGTGGACCATTTTTCTCAACATAGTCCTTGGGCATAATCAACCCAGCCGCACCGGGCCACATGCTGAGCATGCGCGGAACATGAGGCTGGGGACCTTTGGTGATGACGCGGACGGTATAATCGTCTACCACCTCAGCACGTTCGATAAGACTTCTCACCTCGGTGTTGCGGGAACCCTCGGCCACGTACCGGTTCACACTAAATGCCACATCGTCAGCCTTCAGGTCCTCACCATTGTGGAATTTAATCCCCTTGCGGATGTAAAAAACCCAGGAAAGGCGGTCGGGACCCAGCTCCCATCTCTCTGCTACCGCCGGGGCCAGGTCACCACCTTTTAACCTCAGCAAATAATCGTACATCTGTTGCTGGATTTGAATAAGAGTCTCCGTTCCAGACATGGCGGGGTCAAATTGTTCGTCCCCCAGGAAAGAGACTCCAAACCTTAATTCTCCGTATGGTCCGGTTGGCGTGGGCGCTGGTGTTGGCGCTGGTGTTGGGGCTTGCTGGCCACACCCGACCAGAACTAAGATAACGGTCAATCCCAGTACCGTTAGTAATTTGACTAAACTCTTCACTTATTAACTCCTCCTCTTTTAATCCCCCTATTAGCTATTACTTTTCAACTTCCCATATTTGTCCTCCTTTTTGTTGGTGGTTTTCAATTGAGAGTCCCCAGAAATAAAAGGACACTAAAAACTGCCGTGTGTTCGTCAGTTCCGGTACCCTTCTTTCATCATTTCTCGTCCCCTCCTATCAACCGCTTATTTTATTAGTTACTACTTCTCATGTTTGGCAAGGTCCAGATACACGAGTACCGCTAGGGTACCCGGTGCGAATTGGATATTCACTTTGGATCCTTTTACGTTCTCCTTTTACCGTCCATTTGTGTCACAAACAAAAAATAAAAGGACACTGGAAACTGCCGTGTGTTCATCAGTTCCGTGTCCTTTCCTCATTTCGCCCCCTCCTGTCAACCGCTTATTTTGTTAGTTACCCTTTTTGTTGGTTACCCCTTCTTGTTAGCTACTACTTCTTGTGCTTGGCAATGTCCAGATAAACAAGTACCGCCAGGGTGGCCGGTGGGAATTGAATATCCACCCTTGGCTCCTGTTACGTCCTCCTTGTACTATCCGTTTGTATGTCGTCTTCAAAAACAAAAAAGGACACCAGAACCGCCGTTTGGTCAGCAGCTCCAGTGTCCTTTCCTCATTTCGCCCCTCCTCAACCGCTTATTTTGTTAGTTACCCTTTTTGTTGGTTACCCCTTCTTGTTAGCTACTACTTCTTGTGCTTGGCAAGGTCAAGATAAACAGGTATCGCCAGAGTACCCGGCGGGAATTGAATATCTACCTTGGGTCCAATTGCCGCCATCGCCGGAGTGTTGGTAATCCCGATGCCAACATAAGCATCAACAACGATTTTGGCAGCTTTGGCGATGGCGTCCTTCCTTTTCGCAGTATCGAGTTCGCTCACAGACTGGGCAATGAGCGCATCTAGCTCCGGCTTCGCCGTGCTAAACAGATTCCAGTGTTGCTTGCTTTGGGCGGCAGCCTGATATTTCAATCCGGCAATTGCTGCCTGCGACCAGCTTGAGATAGCGCCGTTCCCCACCAGGTCAGGTACCGGCTCTTTGTTTGGGCCGCCGGAAATCATCTTGCCATAAAGCGTGCCCCAGTCGATGGGGACTATTTCCGTTTTTACCCCTATCTTTGACCAGTAGCCCTGTACTATCTCGCCTAGCTTGGGTAAATAGGGCGCGCCGCCCTGGGTGAATGAGTACAGCTTGATGGTAAAGCCATTGGCAAAGCCCGCCTCCGCAAGCAGCTTCTTCGCTTCCGCTGGGTCATAGCGATAAGCCTGGGCGGTATAGGTCCGCCAATAATCGGCGTCAATATCAGCCGTGGTATAGTTGAACCAGGGTGGCGAAGGCGGCCCCGCCTTGCCGTACATCACGGTTTGCCTGATTTCATCTCTATTGATAGCCAAGGAAAGCGCCTGGCGTACCTTGAGATTCCCGGTCGGTATTTTGTCCTTTTCTGAACCATGAGTACCAAACAGCTGAAGGACATCGCTATTGGTGCTCAGCGCAGCCGATTTCAACCCTGCTTTATCCGCTTCAAGAGCACCCTCAATACCAACGTCAATGATATCAAGGCCGCCTGTCTTCAGCATGGCGAGCCGGGTTGTTTCCTCCGGCACCAACATTATCGTAAGCGTCTTGAATTCGGGAACAATCCGCCAGTGATTAGCCACCGCCTCATACTTAATCGAGTCGCCCTTAACATGGCTCACGAACTTATAAGGGCCATTACCTACCGGATTCTGGTTATAGTAGTCTTTACCATTCTTCTCAAAGTAATCCTTCGGCACAAAATAGCCCTGACCAGCCATCGCTACGGATACAATCCAAGGAACGTACGGCTGCGGCCCTTTCGTAAAAGCGCGGACAGTGTAATCGTCAACAAGGTCCACCTTGCCGGTAAGAGCGTTTTTCAGATACGGCATGAAGGACACGTTCGAGGAATATCGTTCCAAGCTGAACTTCACATCCTTGGCGGTGACAGGTGCACCATCGTGCCAGGTAATCCCCTTATGAACGTAAAAGACCCACGACCCTCCATCGGTAGCTAGTTCCCACTTATCGAGTACCCGTGGTGTCAGGTCGTTACCTTTTACTGCGGTTAGCGTGTCGTTCATAGGTGCGACAATGGAACTAACGGCAGTTTGTCCTGTGGTTATAGGATCGAACGTCTCCTCCCCGAAGGAGGTGATAGCTACCTTTAGCTCACCGGAAGGGCCGGTAGGTACAGGCGTTGGTGTCGGTGTAGGCGTTGGCGCAGCACAGCCAGCCAGGACCAGCACGATTACCAATCCTGCCGCTGCCAGCAGTTTAATTCGGTTTAAGCTTTTCATCTTAATCTTCTCCTCTTTAGACTTAAACACGCCCATTCTTCGTTCCCGCGTTCTTGACTTCAACTCATTTATGTCTCCTCCTGCGGGCCGACTAGTGCATCCCCAAAAAAACACAAAGGGCACCCCCCACCACTTTGGCCAGCAGTTACGGTGTCCTTCTTTCATCCCCATTTCCCCTTAGCCAGAAAAGACAATTTCTCGCGGTGTCCCTGAATATTCCCTATAATGTAAAACTTTGGCTGGGCTTTGTCAAGAATAGTTCGCGCGTTAGCTTTAAGATATAAACCAAACCAGCCTTCTACGAAAGTCACCACTAAGACTTGGCGGCAAGGCTAGCTCGTTATTTCTTTCTCTCAATCTCGTTAAGGTGCTCATGCGTTCTCTCAACAACCTCGACCCCTAACATTTCTATGTTTTTCTTCATCCTGTCCTTAAAGGGGCAGACGTGCGGTAACTGCCCGCTTTTGAGGGATTTGGCAAGTTCCACCACATAATCATCTTGATTCAATTGCGTCCAGGGCGACTGGGCGAGTTTGGCTTCAATCTCCTCCATTGACCCGCTTGGATTCGGCATAGTACGATATACGCAGCAGGAAAGATGTATTTTTTCCGCGCCGCTGTATTTAATCATGCTTTCCGCTTTCTTGGGGGCGAGGTTACCGGGGCAACCTCCGCACGTGGTAAAACCAACCAACTCTATTTCATCCGTATACCGGGCAAAAGTACCGGAGTGTCTGGAAACAGAACCGAGACAGTTCTGACCGGCGCAAAGCAACGACCTGTTTTCACACGTAATTATGCCAATTTTAACCATATCATCCTTCCCTGCTGCAAGATTTCTAGCTATTGAACTTTAGTCCGAGAGCACCGGGAGACTCCTCGGCAACCACTCTGAGAATACTACTTCCCCACCCATGATGTCAAGAACTTCTTCCGGCGGGTTATAATGGTGTTGTACCACTCATTATTAAGAGGTGGTAAACCCCTTTGGATATATGCATTCTTTCCTCCGTTAAGATATAATAGTAGGGGATTTTAGAAGCCACACTATTACGACCAAGGAGATATAAAATGACAGTGCTGGAAGGTATAAGAGTCTTAGATCTGACCCGCGCTTCCCCTGGTCCATATTGTTCTATGGTGCTCGCTGATTTTGGAGCGGACGTAATTAAAGTGCAAGAACCTGTTTCGCCTGAAGGCAGACGGGCCGAGCAGGCAGGAGGAACTGGTACATCTTTCCTGGACAGAGTCAACCACCTGGACCGGAACAAGAGAAGCATTGTCCTGAATCTAAAAACTGAAGAGGGAAAAGCAATACTTTTCCAAATGGTTAAAAATGCGGATGTAGTCATTGAGCAATGGCGCCCCGGGACAGCCAAACGCCTGGGTGTTGATTTTGATACCTTGAAGGCTGTTAACAACCGCCTTATCTACTGTGCCATCACCGGTTACGGCCAGACCGGCCCCTACAAAGACCTGGTTGGACATGATGCTAACTATATCGCTTTCTCGGGACTCCTGGGCGTTATCGGCAACACTAAAGGTAGCTCTCCGGTCATTCCGCTAAACATCGGGGCCGATTACGCCGGAGGGGGGATATTTGCCCTGGTGGGAATTTTACTGGCTTTACTGGCTCGCCAGCGGACAGGGCGGGGACAATATGTTGACATGTCAATGACCGATGGGGTTGTCTACATGCTTGCCCGGTATTTTGCGGAGTACTTTGCCGGGACTTTCCCTGCCCAGCGAGGCTATTACGCTTTCCCCCATTACGGCGTTTATAAGACAAAAGACAACAAATATATCACCATATGTGCCGCAGAGCCATGGTTCTGGGGCAACTTATGCCGGGCTTTGGGATGTGAGGATTTTATCCCCTACCAGCTAGCTACGGGCAGCAAGCGGCGCGAAATATTCATCTTCTTCCGCCAGGCATTCCGCAGTAAGACACGGGATGAGTGGTTCGACATTCTGAGCAAGAAGGATGTGCCGGTTGGGATGGTACAGAGCTTTGACGAGGTTATAGAGCACCCGCATTTTCAACAAAGGAAGATGTTCGTCGAATTGAAACACCCGCAGGGAGGCAAGGTCAAACAGGTTGGCATCGGTATTAAACTCTCCGATACTCCGGGGAGTGTCAGAGGCTTCGTACCAAAGAGAGGTCAGCACACCAATGAACTACTCAAGGAGATGGGTTATCGAGAAGGTGAAATTGCTACACTGCACCGTAAAGGTTGTGTTGGCTAGGTAGTTTTTCCCCGGGATAGAGGGCAACAATACCTTTGTTTCACAAGACGTTTTTCCGCAGGAGCCGCCCGCTGGAGAGGCTCACCGCTTCCTTGACAAAGCAGGGAATATAGGTATAAGCTTAAGGCTTTAGAAAGCCGAATATTTACCAGTTTAAGTCATGGCATGATTAAGAAGGAGGAGCAATGAGAGTACCTGGAATCAGATTAGCCTTGGCACTAGGACTGGTTATCGTCTTACTATTGGCAGGTTGTGCCGCACCAGCACCTACGCCCACACCTACCCCCACACCAACACCCACCCCTACGCCAACACCTACCCCCACCCCGACTCCAACGCCTACCCCCACACCGACACCAACTCCAACCGGACCCAGTGGAAAGTTAGCGGTGGGCGTGTCCACTCTTGGCTCGGAAAGTTTCGACCCGATATCAGTTATCGGGTCTACCAATGAGTTCTTACTGGCTCCGCTTTACGAATTTCTAACCAGGACTGACACCGCAGGCAAAACAATGGGCATCGCCGAGAGCTGGGAAGTAGCTCCGGATGGCCTGTCCTGGATTTTCCACATCCGCAAGGGGATTAAGTTTCACAATGGCGATACTCTTACCGCCAAGGACGTGAAGTTCACTCTGGACCGCTTCGGCTCAAAAGACGCCCTGAATGTATTTATCAGGGACACGCAGGAGCGAGTAGAAGTCGTGGATGACTATACCGTGCGTGTCTACACCAAAGGCATACAACCCCAATACGTGGTGTACGTTGATTTCGAGAACGCTCAGCAAGGTTTTATCATGCCCAAAGATTACTTCGAGAAAGTTGGGATAGATAAATTCAAGCTTAGCCCGGTAGGCACCGGCCCCTTCAAGTTTGTCCGCCACGTCCCCGCGGATATGGTGGAGTATCAAGCGGTGGCTAACCACTGGCGGCAGACTCCTGCCTTTAAGACGCTCACGCTAATACTGGTGCCGGAGGAAACAACCAGGTTAGCGATGCTGAGGACAGGGCAATTGGATGCTACCGAAATTTCAATAGAATCGGTGCCGGAGATGGAAGCCGCGGGCTTCAAAACACGCAGTCTCAGCGGCGTTATGCCTTCCATCTACATTCATGGCGCTTACGACTCCCGGGCAAAGGGCATGCCGGCGGCCGATGTCCGCGTGCGACAGGCACTTTCCTTAGCCATTAATCGGGATGAGATTGGTAAAACCTTCTTCCAGGGCAAGATACAACCTCCGATGCCTCCTTACATGCGGCTAAACCAGGCAGAAATTGACCTGACCGTCTGGAAGGCGGAGGCAGCCAAAGCGTATCGCTATGACTTGGAGGAGGCCAAACGGCTGTTGAAGGAGGCTGGCTATGCCAACGGCTTCAGCATTAAGCTTCATGCTTACCCTGATGGTGGTGCACCATGGATGCCCAAGCTGGCAGAGGTAATCCAGGGCTACTGGCTCAAGATAGGCGTAAAAACGGAGATAGTCCCCATGCAAAAGGCAACTTTGCAGGGTTGGTATTGGGGCGGGCCGAATCGCAGCCCGGTGGATGCGCTGGTCGGGCAAGTTTCGCTGAACTCTCCCGGCGGCAGCCCCTCTCCGGCAAGAGGCTTAATGAATATCTTTACTGTTCAAGGCAATTATGTTTTGCTATCCGGGTCTGCCCAGGACAGCGATGCAGGCCAGCTTTTGAAACTCGCCACGAACCTCATGACAGAGCCTGACATTAACAAGAGGAAAGAGATGTTAACCCGTGCCCTGCGCACCGGTATTGATACCTGGGTGTTTGCCAACATTGGCACGGTGCCAGGCATGTCCGCCTTTGGACCTCGCGTTGACCTCGAGCTTCCTGTAGGGGCACACTCTATTAGCATGCATGTTGAGTATACCAAACACCTGAAACCATAATGGGTAGGTAAAATATAAGCTAGAAAATTCACCCGAATTGATGATTCAATTCGGGTGAATTGTTGGTACAAGATAGAGAACCAAATAAACTGACGGTAAGAGAATATGCTTAAGCAAGCGCTAAACGGAATTAAGGTCTTGGATTTAACCCACTATATCGCCGGGCCTTTCTGTACCAAGCTGCTGGCAGATTATGGCGCTGACATCATAAAGGTGGAAAAACCCGGAAGCGGGGATATTGCCCGGAATGCCGGCCCTTTCCCCAGGGATATCCCCGACCAGGAGAAAAGCGGTCTGTTCCTTTACCTTAATACCAACAAAAAAGGGGTTACGCTCAACCTGAAGACAAGAACCGGTATGAAGATTTTTCACCAATTGTTAGAGCAGTCCGATATTTTGGTGGAGAGCTTCCGCCCGGGCGTAATGTCCAGCTTCGGCTTGGACTACAAGAAGCTGAAGAAAATAAAACCGCAACTGGTGATGTGTTCCATCTCCAACTACGGCCAGACCGGTCCCTACCGGGACTGGAAGGGAAATGACCTTATTCTGTATGCTCTGAGCGGGCAAATGAGTAGAAACGGGGACCCGGAAAGGGAACCGCTGAAGCACACTCTCAACATTTTCCAGTATTTTGCCGGTAAAACAGCAGCCCTGGTTATTCTCGCCTCGGCATTAAGAAATCTGATGACGGCACCGGAAGGCGAATATATTGATGTCTCAATATTGGAGACGATTCAAGGTGACGTCATTACCATGCTCGGTTCTTACAATTACTCCAAGATGCTTCAGGAGAGGAAAATAGCGAAGAATTTTCCTATTTTCCCGCATGGGGGTTTCCCGGCCAAGGACGGGTATGTTGCCCTCCACTCTCGTGGTGGTGGAGAACGCTGGACGCCGCGCCTGTTTGAGATGATAGATAGGCCGGACCTAAAGACCAACCCGCAATTTGCCGACCCCAAGAATCGTCTCAAAAACACGGAGGAATTTAAAGCTTTAATCTACTCCTGGCTGAGTACACACAACAAGCGTGAAATTTTTGACAAAGCCGCCGCGGTAAGATACCCGGTAGGACCGGTATACACTACGGCTGAATTGTTGAGTGACCCCCACTATAAAAAACGTGGTTTCTTTATTGACGTTGACCATCCCGCTGCCGGCAAGCTCACTTACCCGGGAGCACCCTTTATAATGTCAGAGGGAGGGTTTGCTGTCAGGATGCCAGCCCCGCTTTTAGGGCAACACAACCAGGAAATATACAGCGGGCTTCTTGGATACTCAGACCAGGAATTAGCCGTCTTGCGGAATCAAGACATAATCTAGGCAACAATCTAGGAGTGCTTATATGCGGAAAGGGAATATTCTATCCAATATCCGGGTGCTGGAAGTTGCCGAGGGAGTCGTCGGCCCCTGGGCCGGTTTGATGCTAGCCGATTTAGGCGCTGAAGTCATCAAGGTGGAGTCTATCTACCGCACCGATATGCAGCGAGGTATGACCAGGATAGGCCAGGCATCCGCATCCTTAAATCCTGATTATCCCGATGGTAAACTCGGGGAAAAGCCCTGGAATCGTAATAGCCAGTATGCTACCGTGAACTTCGGTAAGATAGGCATCACGCTAGACCTGAACCGACCCAAGGGACTGGCGATATTCATGCGTCTGGTAAAGATAAGCGATGTCTTCCTGTCTAATAACGCCCTCGGGGTAGCGGAAAAGCTGGGTATCACCTACGGTGACCTCGCCAAGGTAAATCCGCAAATCGTTTATCTGTCCTCCACCGGCTATGGCAGGACCGGACCTTATGCACCGAGAGTGGCCATGGCCAATGCCATAGATGGAGCATCCGGAGTCTTCGGACTGCGCGACTACGGCGATGGGGATGCCACTCACACCAGCCCGAATGCTCATTGTGATACCCTCTCAGGCTTAAGCAATGCCTTTGCCATTATCGCCGGTCTTTATCAGCGCAAAAAAACGGGCAAAGGGGTATTCATCGATTGCTCTATGGTCGAATCGAGCATGGGCCATATCGGCGAAGCCATCATGGATTACACCATGAATGGCCGGGTATGGCACTCCCTGGGTAACCGGGATAGCGTCTGCAGCCCGCAGGGTTGTTACCGCTGCCAGGGACAGGACAACTGGATAACACTGTCCGTAACCTCCGATGAAGAATGGCAGAAATTAGTCAAGCTGATGCGTACCAAGCAAGCCGCCGATGAGCGATTCGCCACTACACTGGGCAGGCTAGAAAACCAGGATGAGCTGGATAAGCTAATAGAAGCGTGGACTGCCCGGCACTCCAAGTTTGATATTATGCAGCGCCTACAAAAGGCAGGCATTGCCGCGGGCGCTCTGCTAACCGCCGCAGAAGTCTATGATGACCCTTCCGTAAAGGAACGGGGATTCATGCAGGATATTAACGAGCCAGACGCCGGTTTGCACTCCTTTGCGGGCAGGTCGTGGCGATTAGGGGAAACCAGGGTGCCTAACCGTAACCATGCGCCTTGTCTTGGCGAGTATAACGATTACGTGTTAAAAGGTCTCCTCGGCCTGACAGCGGATGAAATGGCTGAGCTAGAACGAGAAGGCATCACCGGCACTACCCCCGTCGCCGAAAAATAATACGTCTCTCGGTACGATAATCTGCATGCCCTCACTTGAGGCGTACCAGATTTCCCAATTGATTCAGGTCGGGAATAGCCACCAGATTGTTCACTGCCTCGACAAGGCCTCGGCTCTTTTCGTTACCAATCACTTTAGCAGCATAATATATAACCTTTTTCTCTATATCTTCCCTGCTTATCGGATTACCCGGGTCACCGGGGGGATAGTCAACCGTTTCTGAGAAGTAGCGACCATCCCTTGTCTCAAGCTCCACCTCAGCCGAACGCGCTCTGGTTCTCTTTTTAAGCTCGTCCAGTTTTGGGTCATGTATACTGCGCACGCGACTTTTCAGGGCTAACACCTTGGGGTCTCTCATCCGTTCCGGAGTATATTGGTCCCAGGTAAGCTGGCGGTCGAAAGCAGCCACCGCCAATGAGTATTGGATATTGACTTCAGGCATATCCCGGTTGTCCACGGCTTTCTGTTCAAATTCAGGCTGGTGCACGGTTATTGATTTAATCTGCACGGCAGCAATACCTTCCCTGGCAAGAATTTTCAGCAAACCATATGCCGGAGCATGAATGGGATGCCCCGCCGCGTAGAGCTTGAAACAGGCTCCCATGATGACAAATTGCTGTCCCAGGTTCCTGGTTAGTTGCGCCGGGTCGTAATTTTTGCCAACACAGGCACTGAGCACATTGTTATCGCCATCGAACACGAACTGGGGGCCGTCATAGCCCATCTTCGCCAGCAAGGCACTGGTGACACCATTTCTGGCACCAGCCCCATGTCTGAAGGACTTCGTCATATGTCTGGCTTCGGAGCCGATGTCCCAGAGACCTCCGGCCTGGCAAGATGCCAGACCAAAGGCGGTTCTGGTTTTACCGGCGCCCAGCTTTAGCATGTTACTTGCCGTGGCCGCTCCCTCAAAAGTGTAAGGCACCACCCGGCTCATCCCCTTGAGAACACTATTGGCGAGGCCGGCATTAGCCAGACGTCCCGCCATCTCATAGCCAGCCACCACAGCGGCAATCATATCCTTACCGCTAGCACGTTCCCTTTCCCCGCAGGCAAGAGCCGCCGGCACGACGACCGCCGCAGCATGCCCGACCTCTTCCATAGTCTCATCAATCTCATCGCCATGACCCAGGGTGCCGTTCACCAGCGCCGCATTTATTACCGTAGTCTTGTAGTTGCTGCCCGGGACAGAGGCTTCTCTTTTACCGCCCAATGTCCGGCCAAACCGGATAATCAGCCGGCCGTTTTCCAGCAAACTGCAGGCAATCTGACAACCGAGGCCATCCAGAATTACCTTCTTGGCCTGCTGTACAACGGCTACGGGTAAATCCTCATATTTCAGGTTGGCAATATATGCCGCCAGCCGCTCGGTGAAGTTACCGTCCACTGTCATTCCTGCTCCTTCCGAGAAAAACGCTCCCGCCTTCCAGTCTAACCCAGTCCGGCAATTGTATCAAGTCCAACCACATAGAAAGCCGGCGGTTTCGTCTCAAACTGGATTTATGTAGTAAAAGGAAGGCAGGGGCTTTCGCCCCTGCCTTCCTTTTGTTAACGTTTGTCTTGTAGCCGACGGTTATAAATAACCTACTTGAGTTTGGCCGACTCCACCGCTGCTACCATCCCGTAGCTTTGTGGTGGGTAAGTGATGTCGACACGGGGTCCCAGTGCCGCCAAGGTCGGCACCCCGCCAATCGAAAGAGTTAAATAGCTATCCGTAGCCATTTTAATCGCTTTGGCGGTTAGCTCGAACCTCTTTTTGGGGTCGAGTTCATTAAAAGCACCGTCAATATAGCTATCCATCTCGTTTCTTGCCGCGTCGTTCCCGTAATACAGGTCGAATGTCGCCTTGCTCCAGAAACGGCTGGAGATTGAGCGTATCGGGATGGGGCCGCCATCGGTCTGGTGCATACCCGCTGTGCCTATTATATCAACCTGCATGCCCTTGCCCGCTCCATACGGCTGCCGCATGCGCTGGAAAGAGGCATACTCGATGGGGAATATCTCGGCTTTAGCGCCAATTTTTGACCAGTAGCCCTGGATAACCTGCGCCAGCCTGGGGTTAAAGGGAACCCCTTCCCCTGCCGTCGAAATTAATTTGAAGGTGGGGATCCCGCTGGCATACCCCGCTTCCGTAAGGAGCCGTTTGGCCTCCACCGGGTCATAGCGATACGCTTTGGCAGAATACTCCCTCCAGAAAGGTACGTCTATTTCCGGTTGGTCTGTCCATATCATTGGCGGCATCGGGGGTTGCAGTTTTCCGTAAAAGAACGTATTCTTCAGCTCTTCCCGGTTAATCGCTAAAGAGAGTGCCTGGCGTACCCGGACATCGGTAAGCGGTGAGCCTTTCGCTCGAGGGTCATAAACCATGTAGAATGAAACCAGAGGGTAAATACTGGACATAACAGTCGTTCTCAAGCCTGCTGATTCCACATCAGGCACTGAATCCGGCGAAATGTTGATAATATCCACCTGCCCGGTCTTTAACATCGCGATGCGGGTGGTTTCCTCCGGTAAAAGCAACAAAGTAATCTTCTTAATGGTGGGGACTATCCGATAGTGTTTCGGCAATGCCTCATACTCGATAAAATCGGCAAGGCCATGACGCACAAACTTATACGGGCCGCTGCCGATGGGGTGCCGCTCGAAGTTGGCAGCGCCACCTTTCTCAAAGTAGTCTTTAGGCATGATTTTGCCTACCTGGCCGGGCTGCGGGCTCGCGAAACGCCAGAAGTAAGCTTGCGGGCCATTGCTTTTCCCGTCAGCTCCCAAAGTATACACACGCAGCGTGTAATCGTCTACCACCTCTGCACTTAGCATCGTGTTCTTGATGTCCGTCATGCGAACGCCAGATTCTTTATAACGTTCAAAACTGAACTTGACATCCTTAGCCGTAACGGCGCTGCCGTCATGCCAAGTAACCCCTTTACGCAGGTAAAATATCCAGGATAGGCCGTCTTGAGCCATTTCCCATTTCTCGGCTATGCCGCTACTCTTTGTTTCTGTTGGGTCCGTAATGAGCAAAAACTCCAAAATCGGCGCCACCCCGCTGTAGTTCCAGGACTGGCCTGTGTTCTTCACATCAAAAGATTCCATGTCAAAAGTATGTGTCCCTATCCTTACCTCCCCGGACTGCCCGGTGGGCGTTGGTGTTGGTGTAGGCTTTGGCGTGGGTGT
>ORJL010243256.1_pt1 | contig 19605 bp, 23 predicted proteins | sample 1779941 | NCBI WGS metagenome assembly ORJL01 (sample SAMEA104232317, study PRJEB22302) | groundwater metagenome | biome: forest; feature: aquifer; material: groundwater | place: USA | collected 2011-08-07 | depth 5.8 m | reverse complement strand
TTGGGCCAACGTATAATCAAGCGTTACAACTTTCCTACGTGTCTAACTATGCCAAAACGAACCTATCAGCCAAAGCGGCGGCACCGCCAGCGCGTCCACGGATTCTTTGCCCGAATGAGCACCCGAGATGGCCGTGAGGTCCTCCGCCGGCGGCGCTTCAAGGGCCGCGTCCGGCTTACCGTCTGATCTTGTCTCTCCGCAGCAGCGTAGCCCGCGCGCTCCTGGCAAGTTCACCCTGCCCCCGGAACGCCGCCTTCGGAAGGCCTCGGATTTCCAGGCAGTCCGTAGCGGCGGCAAAAGCTGGGCCAATCCGCTCTTGGCGCTGCGCTATCGTCCTAACGGTTTGGACGAGACCCGCTTTGGCTTTTCAGTAGGCAAGCGGGTCGGCAACGCTGTGGTGCGCAACAGAGTCAAACGCAGGCTTCGGGAGTGCGTCCGTCAGACGCTCCTCAAGAACGGTTGGGATCTGGTCTTCATGGCCAGGCAGCCTGCGGCTCAGGCCTCCTATCAGGAGTTGGCGCACAGCGCTCAGGAGTTGCTGGCCAAGGCTGGGGTGCTGTCCCAGGACGCGAGAGAACGCCATTGATCAACTGGATTGTGCTGGGCCTCATTCGTATGTACCAGAAGACGCTGTCACCTTTCTGGCCTGGTACCTGTCGGTATCAACCCACCTGTTCCCACTACGCCTACGAAGCGGTGGGGCGCTTTGGCCCCATGAAGGGTAGTTGGCTTATCCTCAAACGCCTGGCCCGTTGCCAGCCTTGGGGCGCTATGGGCTATGATCCCGTGCCCCTCCCTCAACCCACCCATGCTCATCACTCTCCATGAAGCGAATCACCCTACCTGTCGTTACACTCCTGTTCCTCATCCTCTTCACCGGCTGCACCGGCGGGCAGTTCGTTGCCAGTTCAGGATGGTCCGGCATTGCCATCGGCAGCGACCTAGTGTACGCCGGCGCCCGCAGCGGCCGCATGTTGGCCCTGGACGTCCGCAACGGCGACCAGCGGGCTGCCTTCCCGCCTGAAGGCCAAGACCCCCTGAAGGGACTGTACGGAACGCCGGCCCTGGCCGACGGCGTTCTGTATGTGCCAGGGTACGATGGCCGCGTCTATGCCCTCAGCGCCGCCGACCTTAGCCAAAGGTGGCGTTATCCTAGTGATGAATCCAAGGTCAAACCCATCGTCGGCGGCGTTGTTGTAGCCGGCGGTTTCCTCGTGTATGGTTCCGAAGACGGCTACGTTCGGGCCCTGCAAGCGAGCACTGGCGCCAAGGTCTGGGAGTTTGAGACCAGGAACAAGGTTTGGTCCACTCCTACCGTCGCGGCTGGTGTGGTATACGCCGGCTCCTTGGACCACAACTTGTACGCGTTGTCCCTCCAGGATGGCGACCTTGCGTGGGCACAGCCTTTCCAGGCAGATGGTGGGATTGTGGCCGCACCCTTGGTCTACCAGGGCAGGGTGTACGTGGGTTCCTTTGACCGCCGGGTCTATGCTCTGGACGCTGCCTCCGGACGGGAAATCTGGCGGTTTGAAGGCAAGTCTTGGTTCTGGGGTAGCCCCGTGACCGATGGGCGGCACGTCTTTGCCGTTGATGCCCGTGGCATAGTACACGCTCTGGTCATTGGCACAGGCAAAGAGCAGTGGCAGTTTGACATGAAGAAGTCTGCAATTTCCACACCGGTTGTGGTGGGTAAGAACCTGGTTGTCGCCTCCGATGGCGGCATCGTTTATGTGCTGGCTCTCGGGTCTGGCGGGCTAGTGACCACGTACAACGTAGGCGGTCAGGTGCAAGCGCCCCTGGTTACCGACGGCCAGATTGTGTACGTAAATGCTATGGACAAGCGGGTGTGGGCCATCCGCATGGGCGACCGCCAGGAAAAGGTGTGGCAGATCAGCACGGAGACGAAGAAATAGGCTTACCTAACCCCCTATCCCCCTTCCCTAAAGGGAAGGGGGAATATGCCTTTCGCAGCGTGTAGCACATGGAAATCATCTCTCTTCTGTGGAACAACATCGTCCTCAACCCCATGGAGAATGGGTTGGTGTTGCTGTACGCCCTCCTGGGCCGCAACTTCGGTATCACCATCCTCGTCTTCACCGTCCTGGTGCGGGCCATCACCCTGCCCCTGACCCTTAAGCAGATCCGTTCCACCCAAAAAATGTCGGCGCTCCAGCCGAAGCTCAAGGCTATTCAGACGAAATACGCCAAGGATCGGGCCAGACAGTCCCAGGAGACCATGCGTCTGTACAAAGAGGCAGGGGTCAACCCTATTGGCTGTCTGGGGCCTATGGTCATCCAGTTTCCTATCTGGATCGGCCTGTACATTTCCATCGTTGCTTTGCTGCCGACTCGCCCTGAAGACCTGCCTAAGCTGGCTAACCACCTCTACTCCTGGCTGCCCATCGCCAGCGAAGTCGTGCCCCTAAACAGTCGCTTCCTGTGGCTTGACCTAGCCGTGCCGGACTCTGCGCCCATCCCCATCATGGCGGTGCTTGTTGGCGTCTCCATGTGGGCCCTGCAGAAGATGAGCACCCCCGTCGCAGCGAACCCTCAGCAAGCCTCCACCAACCGGATGATGCTGTGGATGCTGCCCTTTATGTTTGCCTTCTTTACTATTAGTCTCCCCAGCGGCTTGCCTGTGTACTGGTTGGTGTCCAATATTATCGGTATCGTTATCCAGGGGTTTGTCACCGGCTGGGACGAACTCCTCATTTTCAAGAAGAAGCAGCCCGCCCCCGTCGCCGTGGCCGCCCTGACCGACGCCGAAGCTCATGCTCCATCTGAGGAGGAGAGTGCTCATGAGGAACAAGCTGGAACGAGTGGAGATCAGCGCCAAGACGGTAGAAGAAGCCATAGAAGTCGCGCTCAAAGAGCTAGACGCCGAGCGCGAGGAAGTCACAATAGAGGTTCTTAAGCAGGGCCGCACCGGGCTCTTCGGGATCGGCGCGGAGCAGGCACGGGTGCGTGTTATCCGCCTGGCCCCTACCAATACTTTGGCGTCGGATGCCATTGAGGTTGTGAATAAACTCCTTGCCAGTATGAAAGTCAAAGCCACCGCCAGCCTGCGGACCACCGGCGATGACGAAAATGGGCCAGCCATAGATATTAGTGGCGACGATTCAGGCCTGCTTATCGGCAAACGCGGAGAAACCCTTCAGGCCATGCAGTTCATGGTGAACCTTATCCTTGGCAGGCAGGGCAACCACCCCCTGGTGGTGCTGGATGTGGAGGAATACAAAGAGCGCCGCAGCCGCTCGCTGCAGGCCATGGCGAGCCGCGTGGCCGAGCGCGTCGCCGCCAGCGGACGCCCCATCACTCTGGAGCCGATGCCCCCTTCGGAGCGTCGTATCATCCACATGGCCCTGTCCAATCACCCCGGTGTCACCACGGAGAGCGTGGGCGCAGGCGCCATGCGCAAGGTGACGGTCTACCCTAAGAAAGACCGGGAGCGGGAGAGAGGGCGAAGGTAGTAGGCATTCACCCGCGAAGGGTAGTCGTCCCTCTCTTGATGGGCTTTATCTCAAAAGTCAGGAAAGTGCAGTAAACCTCGGTTTCTTGCCGAGGTTTTAGGGGACACCCCTAAGCTAAGAACGTTTGGGTGGGCGTGAACAAAGAGATTCACTTTTTCTTGGGCTTTTGAGTAAAGGCCCCTTTATTGGGAGTGGACCAAAGCCTGCCATGAGCCCTACGAACCGATGACGCTGAAGGGCTTGTCCACAAATGAGGCTGTTTCTTCCTGCGAGGGTTGATCCCCATGCCCTTCTGGCAAGACAAACGTGTGACTGTCACCGGCGGTGCAGGCTTCCTGGGTTCCGTCGTCTCCGCAAAACTCCGCGAAGCTGGGGCCAACGTCTTCGCGCCCCGCAGCGCCCACTACGACCTACGTGAGAAAGAAGCCATCGTCCGCATGTTCCATGAAGGCCGGCCGGAGGTGGTCATTCACCTGGCAGCCGTCGTTGGCGGTATCGGCGCTAACCAGGCCAATCCCGGTCGCTTCTTCTATGACAACGCCATTATGGGTATTCAACTCATAGAGCAGGCCCGCCTCCACGGGCTGGAGAAACTGGTGGTCATCGGCACCATCTGCGCCTATCCCAAGTTCACTCCCGTGCCCTTTAAAGAGGAGAACCTGTGGGAGGGCTACCCGGAGGAGACCAATGCCCCCTACGGCCTGGCCAAGAAAATGCTGTTGGTGCAGGCTCAGGCCTACCGCCAGCAGTACGGAATGAATGCCATCTACCTCTTGCCTGTGAACCTGTACGGCCCCAGGGACAACTTTGACCTGGAAACCAGCCACGTCATTCCTGCCCTCATCCGCAAGTTCCTGGAGGCCAAAGAGGCCGGCGCCGACCACGTGGTGGCCTGGGGCACCGGCAACGTCACACGAGAGTTCCTGTATGTGGACGACGCCGCGGCGGGCATCCTCCTGGCCTCAGAACGGTACAACAAGGCTGCTCCCGTGAACCTGGGATCCAGCCAGGAGATCACCATACGGGAGATCGCCGTCACCATCAAAGACCTGGTGGGCTTCCGTGGCGGCATCCAATGGGACACGACGAAGCCCGATGGCCAGCCTCGCCGCAAGCTAGACACCACCAGGGCGCGCCAGGAGTTCGGCTTCACGGCCAACACGGCCCTCATGGACGGGTTGGCCGCCACTATTCAGTGGTACCACCAAGAGGGGCAAAAGGTTGCCGCCGGTCATCATTAATCCCTTCTCCCTACAGGGGAGAAGGTTAGCGTTTGTCCGAAGTCCCGATGAATCGGGATCACAATAGGCAGAGGTGAAAAATGTACGACCTCCTCCTCAAAGACGGCACCCTTCTAGACCCGGCCAGCGGGATCAACCAACGCTTAGACATCGCTGTTGCCGGGGGCAAGGTGCAGGCTATTGCCGCAGACATTGAGGCAACAGAGGCGGCGCGCGTCATCAGCGTCAAAGGCTGTTACGTGACGCCTGGTCTTATAGACCTGCACGCCCACGTCTACGACGGCATCACTCAGAACGGCGTAGACCCGGACATCGCCGGTGTCTACAGCGGCGTCTGCACCGTGGTAGACGCAGGCAGCGGCGGCTCCCACACCATCGGCGGCATGGCCCGCTACGTCATTCCCAAAGCCAAGACCCGCGTCTTGGCCCTGGTGCACATCTGCCGCACAGGCCTGGCCTTCACGCCGGAGTTGCTCTCTCGCCGGGACATTGACGTGCCTGCCACCATCGCAGCCATCCAGACAAACAGCGGCCATGTCCTGGGCGTGAAGATACGCCTCGTCGGCCCAGGCGTCCGAGATATGGGGGCCGAAGCAGTCAGCTTGGCAAAGCAAGCCACTCGCGAGACGGGCACCCGCCTTATGGTGCACATCGGCGATCCCGACTCCTTCGTGTCGCCCGACACGACCCGCCAGATGCTAAGGCTCGTGGAGAGGGGGGACATCGTCACCCACTTCTTCACCGGCAACACCGCCAATATCCTGGACGCTAACGGCAGGGTCTTTCCGGAGGTGCGGGAGGCCCTGGATAAGGGCGTGACGATGGACGCCGCTCAGGGACGCTTCAACTTCAGCTTTGACGCCGCCAGGCGTATCCTTGACCAGGGCTACCGCCCCCACTGCATTAGCACCGACCTTACCATTCCTGGCCGCCACACCCTTGTGGGCAGCCTCACCGAGAACATGTCCCGCTTCCTGGCTCTGGGCTTCACTCTTGAGGAGGTAGTGCGCATGACGACGGTCAACTCCGCAAGAGCTATTGGCATGGAGAACACGTTAGGTGCGCTGGCCCTGGGCAGGGAGGCGGACATTTCGGTCTTGAAGGTGGTAGACGGTGACTTCCTGTACCACGACAATAAAGGGGCGACGCTGCGAGGAAGCAAGGGCGTCGTGCCCGTGCTGACGGTGCGCGCCGGTGTACCCATGCCCCTGGACTACGGCCCCAGGCCCAACGGCTGGCTGCCTTAGGCAGCGATGTGGTCTCAGGGTCTTTCGGTGTTTCGGCTGGACAGTGTCCTCCAGTGCCCAGCACGAAGGTGGCAGCCGGACGTGGGCAGGGAAACCCTGCCCCTACATCGCGTTTCGCCCGCAGGCGCTGGGAGAACCGAAAGACCCTGGATGTGGTCTCTATCCTCTAACTATGAACTCATCTAAAATGAAGTTGGTAGGAGAGGTTCCTCTTCCCTTTGTTGGTAGCCTTCAGGGCGCGGTGGGGTTAATTCCAGACGTATGAAACTTTCCATTGTCATGCCGGTGTACAACGACATCCGCGTGGCCCGGGCCTTGGGCTCTGTGCTCTCCCAGCGGCATGATGGCCAACTGGAACTGGTGCTGATTGACGGCGGGTCTACCGACGACACACTGGATGTGTTGGCCGGCTACCGTGACCGCATCAGCATACTGGTGAGCGAGCGCGACCAGGGCATCTACGACGCCATGAGCAAGGGCATCGCCCGGGCCACGGGCGATGTGGTGGGCATTCTCAACGCCGACGACCGCTACCAAGACGAAACGGTATTGCAGAAGGTGCTCAACGCCTTTCACGACCCCCAGACGGAGGCCACCTACGGCGACTGCGTTTACGTGGACGGCAACGACCGGGTTGCCCGCTACTGGCGCTCGGGGAGGTACCGCCCCTACAAGTTCTACCTGGGCTGGATGCCGCCTCACCCCACCTTTTTCGTGCGCAGAAGTCTCTACCAGCAGTACGGCGTTTTCAACCAGCAGTACCACATTGCCGCAGACTACGAATTGATGTTGCGTCTGGCCTTGAAGCACAAGGTGCGCCTACGGTACATTGACAATGTGCTGGTGCGCATGAGCCTGGGCGGGGCCAGCAACCGTTCCTTGAAGAATATCGCCCGCGCCAACCGCGAGGTCCTGCAGGCCTGGCGGAGCAATGGCCTCGCCTGCGGTTACTTGGTGCCCCTCTTCAAACTGGCCCAGAAACCCATCCAGTACCTGCGACGCCCGCCATCTCTGCCGTGAGGCGCCGGAGAGTAATGTCATCTCAGCCGAGACAGGAGTCCACCGTGGCGATCAGGGACAAGCTGTACAAGCGGCCCCTTGACCTCGTCATTCTCTTGACGGCCCACATTATCCTGTTACCCCTCTGGCTCCTGCTGTGGACAGCCATTCCCCTCGCAATCTGGCTGCAAGACAGGGGCCCGGTTTTCTTCAAGCAGTACCGCATGGGCAAGGGCGGCAAAGAGTTCAAGGTCCTGAAGTTCCGGACCATGGTGGTCAACGCGGACAAGATCGGCCCCAGTTGGAATACCCCCAATGACCGCCGTGTGACCACATTGGGAAGAGTCCTGCGCAAGACGGCCCTGGACGAACTCCCCCAGATACTCAACATTGCCAAAGGCGAGATGAGTTTCGTTGGCCCCCGTTCCCTGGACGTGGACGAGCATAGGATACTGGAGACGGAGATCCAGGGCTTCAAACAGCGGCTGGCTGTGCGCCCTGGACTTACGGGCCTGGCCCAACTCTATGACACCACGGACGTTGCTGCTACCAAGCTGCACTATGATTTGGAGTATATCCGGCGCATGAGCCTTTGGCTGGACGTTCGTATAATTCTCCTGTCCGCCTGGACCACCCTGGTGGCCCAGTGGGACCGGCGCTCCGGAAAACCGCCGTCGCAAACAACCGCCACCCAATAAGCCCTAAGCTCCCATTTGCCTTCCGAGGACAACATGGTCACCCCCATCAGCAGGGCCCTGGTCACCGGCGGGGCTGGCTTCATCGGTTCCCACATTGTGGCCGCCCTGATAGAGCAGGGCATGGCCGTTGCCGTGGTGGACAACCTTTCCACAGGCCTTAGGCAGAACCTGCATCCCAAGGCTGCCTTCTACCAGGTCGCCCTGGGCGCGCCGGAGCTTGCGGAGGTCTTTCGCGCGCAGCGCCCCCAGGCCGTATTCCACCTGGCAGCCCAGGCCAGCGTCTCCTACTCCGTCCGCAACCCTGTGGAGGACGCCACCACGAACGTTCTTGGCTCTCTGAACCTCCTGCGCCAGTGCGAGGAGTTTGGGGTCGGTGCCTTTGTCTACAGCAGCACCGGCGGCGCGCTTTATGGGGAGCCGGAGCAACTCCCATGCCCGGAAACTCATCCCGTTCGTCCCCTATCCCCCTATGGGGCCAGCAAGCATGCGGTGGAGAGCTACGTCCACTGCTTCGCCGCCCTGGCCGGTTTTAGGGCCACCATCCTGCGCTATGCCAACGTCTACGGCCCACGGCAGAACCCCGAAGGCGAGGCGGGCGTCGTCGCCATCTTCGCAAAGCGTATGTTGGAAGGACGCGAGGTGACCATTTTCGGCGGCGGCGACCAGGAACGGGACTTTGTCTACGTGGGCGACGTGGCGGAGGCAAATCTTCGCGCCTTGCAACAGGCAAGAGGCGGCGTGTTTAACATCGGCACAGGTGTGGGAGTCAGCGTCAACGAAGTCTTCCAACACTTGGCTGCCCTCACCGGCTACAAGCTGAAGCCCCAATTCCAACCCACGCGCCCCGGTGACGTGTACCGCATCTACCTGGACAACGCCAGCGCCAGAGCTGGCCTGGGCTGGTCGCCCAGTGTGAGCCTGGAGGTTGGGCTGAGTCGGACGGTATATTACCTGAGGGGCTAGTAGTCCAGACCACCGTTGATAACTCTGTACACCCGTAGGGGCGGGTTTCAAACCCGCCCGCTACCTACCGCCCACAGGGGTGATTGTGGGCCTTTTCCCCCGCAAAGGCGTTGCCCATTTGCCTGCTAGCGGCTAAGCTGTATCCCAACATCAGGGGAGGCAATCCCACTCCAATATGTCGTTACGCCTAGACAACGTCCTCGCCATCGCCATCCGCGCTGTCATCATTGTCACCCTCTTGGCCCCCCTGGTCGTGACGGAGAAGACACTCTTCCCCTATGTGGTGGGCAAAGCCCTGTGGATACGCTCCCTCATAGAGATCGCTTTTGCGTTGTGGGTCGTCCTGGCTCTGCGTAATGAACGCTATGGCCTCCCACGGAGTTGGCTCATCAGCCTGTTTATTCTGTATATACTGGTCTGCCTCATTTCCGCCATCCTCGGAGCCAGCTTTCAGCGCAGCTTCTGGGGCGATGTGCGTCGCATGGGCGGCGTCTTTGACCTGGCCCACTGGTTCCTCTTCCTCGTAGTTGTCGCCAGCATGTGGCGCACCTCCCGGGACTGGCGCTGGCTGCTCAACGTCAACTTGGGCCTTAGCTTGCTTCTCGGCGTGCTGGGCATCTTCCAGAACTTTGGCGTCTCCCTGTTGTGGTATCTGAAGCAAACGGGCCGGGTGGATGCTACCCTGGGCAACGCCGACTATGTTGGAGCCTACACCCTGGTCAACGCGCTGGTTGCCCTGGCCTTTTTGATCCACTCCTTTGCTCCAAAGCCCCTCAGCCTTCCCGATGTGGAACCTGGGCGCAGGCAAACGAGGCGGGCTCCCCGACGGACACAGGACGAGTGGGTGTGGGTATGGCGTGGGTTCTGGGCAGCCACCATCAGCGTGAACCTTTTTGTGCTGACCCTCAGCGGCACCCGCGGAGCGGCTGCCGGCCTGGTGGCAGCTCTGTTTGTAGGAGGTGTTGCCTACGGAGTGTTTGGAACCAGGAAACGGCTCCGCATCGCCACCGCCGCTGCCTCTGTCTTGGCCCTGGCCGCGGTCCTCCTTCTGCCGGTTGCGCACGACGCCGGTCTCATGAAACCCTTGGCCAGCGCCAACCCCCTCTTCCGGCGTCTGGACGAGACCTTCGCCGGCGGCATTGCCCAAGCCTACGAGACCCGGCGCGTCATTGTGGAAGCGGGGTTGGCTGCGTTTCCAGACTCTCTCAACAGTCGCATCTTTGGCTGGGGGCCGGAGAACTTTGCCGTCGCTTACGACCGCTACGGCACTGGCTACTTCGGCGAACAAATTGCCGACCAGGCCCACAGCAAACCCGTGGAGGAGCTTACCACCAAGGGCATTGTTGGCCTGGCCCTCTATCTGGCCATGATCGGGTACTCCCTCTGGGTTATCTATCGTAAGCTCAAACGCGAGCCGCAAGAAGAGTTCTTGACCCTTGGTCTGGGCGTCGCGTTTGTGGGGTATGTGGCGCAGAACCTGTTCCTCTTTGACACGCCCGGCACATTCCTGCAGTTCGCGTTGCTCTTGGCGTGGGTGGCCACTAACGAATACCCGGCCCAGGCGCAGGCAGCGCAACTTGAGGCACAAACCGCCGCCACACGCCGGGAGCGCCGCGCCGCCTTGGCAGCCGCCCAGGACCGACAAGAGGCCCAGGCCCGGCAAGCGACGTTGGGGAAGGCCCTCCGGACGCCTTCAGTGGCAGCTACGATCTCTGTGGTAGTGGTCGCCCTCGCAGCGTTATCGCTGTATTTCACCGTATTCCGCGCCTACAGCATGGCGGCCAGCTTCCCCGTGCAAGGCCAGACCTTGGATGGCTACTACAAGGACGCGAAAGCCAGCTTCGCCCAATTCCCACCTCTGGCGACGCTGCCACGCGTGTTCCTTCTGGACACCCTGGCGGCCAACTGGCAGGCGGGCAAAGGCTCTCTGGATCTGCTTAACCAAGTGGTGGCCGAGGGTGAAATAGCCATAGACAGCGAGCCGAAGAACGCCCGCATCTACATCAGCCTGGCTAACCTTGTGCAGGCGGCGGCTCCCCAAAACACTGAGTTGCTCAAAGAATCACGCAAGCTCGTGGACAAGGCCAGGGAATTAGGCCCTAACCTGCCTTCCCTGACCGAAGCGGAGCGACGCCAGGCGGAGATGGAGCGGCAGTTTGGCGCTTCTTAGGCAGCCTCTCATACGAATAGCAAGCTCCCAGGCGACGAGCGGAACATTCCATGCCTCCTGCAGCACCCCAAGGGCGGGTTTCAAACCCGCCCTTGGGCTTGCCCCAAATGCCACTGCAAACAACGCTCCCGGAGACTCCCTTGGACTGGCTTGAGCTGAAAGTCCAGGCCACGCCGGAATATGTGGAGCCACTATCCGAGCTCTTCCGCCGCTACAGTGACGGCGCTGTGGCCGTCCAGTTGGAGGGCGACTGGGACCCCGATAACGACCCCAACGAACCAGGCCCGCCAATCCGTGTGACCGTCACCACATACCTCAAGATGGACGCCACGCTGCCGAACCGCCGGGCCATGATTGACGTCGGATTACGTCTTATCGCGTTACTGCAACCACTGGGGCCGGTGGAGGAGCGCGTAGTCAAAGAGCAGGAGTGGGAAGCTGCCTGGAAGGCCCACTTCACCATCCTGCGTATTGGGCAGCGCATTCTCCTGAAGCCTACCTGGCAGGAGTACACGCCTCACTCCAACGACATTGTGGTGGAGTTGGATCCCGGCATGGCCTTCGGCACAGGCCATCACCCGACTACACGCATGTGCCTGGAGGAATTGGAACGCCATGTGCGGCCGGGGATGCGGGTATTGGACGTGGGCATCGGTTCAGGCATCCTGTCCATCGCCGCCGCCAAGCTGGGCGCTGCCCAGGTGGTGGGCGTGGACATAGACGAAGCGGCGATCAAAGCGGCCCAGGAAAACGCGGTCCGCAACGGCGTTGCGGACCGCGCCGCCGCCTATCACGGCTCCCTGTCTCACGCGAGGGTCTCGCTGGCCGGCTTTGACCTCGTGCTAGCCAACATCACGGCCAAGACCATCGCCATGCTGGCGGGAGAGATTGCCAGCGCCATGGCCCCAGGCGGCCTGCTCATCGCCACCGGCATCATCACTGAACGCGAGGCGGAAGCGAAGGAGGCCCTGGCGCGGGCGCTGACGTTGGAAGAACGCCGGCAGGACGGCGATTGGGTTTTGTACCTGGCCCGCAAAGGCTAGCCTTTTGGCCCCTTGCATCATCGCGGGTGATGCACAGAAGCATAATCCTTCAGGTTAAGCGCCCTTCCCCCAAAGAGTTACAACAAGGACTGGCCGCCCCAATGCAATCGGGGGCGGCCAGTCCTTGTTCCTTTGGTTGCAGGTGCATCTGTGGCAAAACCAGGTCTGTCTGAAGGGGCTTACGCCAGCCTCTGCAAGCCGGTGACCCCAAAGTACAATCCCATGAGGACAATAAACGCCCCGCACGCCACCATGACCCCTTTGTACAGCCGGGCCGTGATGAACCGCCGTCCCGAGGCGACCCCGAAGGATACCAGGCTGTACCACCCAATGTCCGCCAGGATGTGCCCCACGTAGAAGGCGGCAATGCCCAGGAAATGCGCTTCCATGGATTTCGTCATAAAGGCCGCCCCTACTGTTACCCACCAGATCGTCCAGTAAGGATTGCTGAGGCTGATGGCCATGCTGCCAAACAGGGGAATAACGAGGCTCCGCTGGCTGGAGACCTGGCTACGGGCCTCGGCAGAGGGCGCGCCCTGCCCCGGGCGGCGCAGAAGCCCCCACCCCATCCACACCAGGAACGCACCGCCGATAATGCCGATGAGGCTAATGGCTAGGCTGGACTCGTTCAGGCGAGCCAGGCCAAAGGCCAGAAGGGCTACCGCCGCCAGGTCCAGCAGGGAGTGGCCCAACCCCACCACCGGCCCGGCCACAAAACCTCGCTGGGCTGCCTCACGGATGTCATAGGCCAGCAGCGGCCCTGGGGATGCGGCGCCTGACAATCCGACCAGGAACGAGGTGCCGAAGATGGCGAGAACAGGGAAGTCAGGCATACCTATGCTTACCCCGGCAGCACGCCCAGCCACTCTGGCTGTGGCGCGCGCTCCATAAGGGCGGCCACCGCTTTCTGGGGCGGCAAGCCTTCAAAGAGCACACTGTACGTGGCCTGAGTGATTGGCATCTCCCCCCCGAGGTCCCGGGCCAGGCGCATAGCCGCCGCCGTTGTGTCCACACCCTCTGCCACGTTGCGCATGCCTGAAAGGATCTCCCCCAGGCTGCGCCCCTTGGCTAGCTCCTCCCCAACGTACCGGTTGCGGCTCAGGGGGCTGGCCGCCGTCGCCACCAGGTCACCCAGGCCCGCCAGCCCGGCGAAGGTCAGTGGGTTGGCCCCGGCGGCCACGCCCAGGCGGGCGATCTCCGCCAACCCTCGTGTGATGAAAGCAGCCTTGCTGTTGTTACCGTAGCCCAGGCCGTCGCCGATGCCCGCTCCCAGAGCGATGATGTTCTTCAGCGCCCCCGCCAGTTCCACGCCGATAACGTCTACGTTGGTGTAGGCCCGCAGCCACGGCGACATAAAGGCAAGCTGCACCTGCTTTGCCAGCGCCTCGTCATGGCAGGCGATGACCGTGGAGGTAGGCAGTCCCTTCGCCACCTCGGCGGAGAGGTTGGGGCCTGACAAGGCGCAGATACGCGAGTGCAGGCGGGGCAACTCCTCCTGGAGGACCTGCGTCATGCGCATCCCCGTGCTCATCTCCAGCCCCTTGGTGGCGCTGACGATAACTGTGTCTTCCCGCAGCGCTTCACGTACGCGCTGGGCATTCTGGCGGATGGTCTTGGAGGGCACGACGAACAGCGCCAGTGTCGCCTCGCTAAAGGCCTCGTCCAGGGAAGCGGTGGCCCGCAGCGCCGGCGGGAAAGGAAAACCGGGGAGAAAGCGCCTGTTCTCGCCGTCAAGCTGGAGCTGGTGAGCCTCCTCTAGCGTGCGCGCCCACAGTGCGACGTTGTGGCCCAGCTTTGCCAGATGGATAGCCAGCGTTGTGCCCCAACTTGTGGCGCCAACGACTGCCACGCGCAAAGGCTGGCGGTTCACCGCCAGCCCTCGCTGCATTCCCCTTTGGTATTCTGAGCAAGGGGAGCGCCGCAAATGGCGAGGTAAAGGGACATCATCGGTGGGTCTCCGTGTCGTTGGAGGAGGCTGGCTGCACAGCCTCGCGCTGGCCCAGCCTGCGCTCCTTACCCTTAAGCAACCGGTGGATGTTGCCCCGGTGCTGCCAGATAATCAGCGGCCCGCCTGTGGCGACGTACCATGTGTAATGCCAGGGAGTCCAGCCTGCCGCTGCGAAGAGCGGCAAGGTGATCATGGCAGAAATTACCGCCAGAACGGAACCCAGAGAGACGTAGCGTGTGAGCGCCACGGGCAGCGCAAAGACGGTAAGGGCGATGATGCCGCTTAGGGGGTTGAGGGTGATGAGGCCGCCGACGCCCGTAGCAATACCCCGTCCACCCCGGAAGCCGCTGAACACCGGCCAGTTGTGACCGATCACGGCAAGGGTCGCCGCCAGCGCCTCCGCCAGGGGCGAGCCGCCGGTCAGCAGGCGCGCCAGCAGCACCGCCAGAGCACCTTTGCCCACGTCGCCCACCAGCACCAGCACGGCAAACAACGGCCCCAGCGTGCGCAGGACGTTGGTCATGCCCGTGGAGCCACTGCCTACCTGACGCACGTCAACGCCCCGCAGCCTGCCCGCCAGGTAGCCCCAGGAGATGCTGCCCAAGAGATACGCGCCCGGCAAGGCCAAGGCGTATTCAAACGTGTTCATTTCTGCCCTTGAACACCAGTTTTAGGTGGCTCCAGCGGAAGCCCAGGCCATCTCGCAGGCTGTTCTGTAAGTACCGCTGGTAGGAGAAGTGTAGCAGGTCCGGATCGTTGACGTAGAAGGCGATGGTGACGGGTGCAATGCCTTCTTGCACGACTTTGTCCACCCGCAGCGACCGCCGGCCCTTGGAGGGCGGCTGATGCGCCGCCATGGCGTCCCACACCACCGAGTGCAGACGGTCCGGGTCTACCCACCGGCGGCGCTCCTCGTACACAAGCAGGGCGGCGTCCAGAACCTCTCGCACATTCATCCCGGTCAGGGCCGACACGAAGCGGATGGGTGCGTAAGGCAGGAACTTCAGGCGCTCTCGCACGTAGGCCAGAGTATCCGCCTGGTCCATGTCCAAACGAGGGGCCAGGTCCCACTTGTTCACCACCACCACGACACCCTTATAGAGGTCGGCGCCCTCTCCGGCGATGTGCTGGTCTTGCGCAGCTCCTAGCTCCGTGGCATCCAGCACCAGCACCACCACGTCGGCGCGGGTCAGCGCCATCTCCGACCGCAGCACACTGTACTTCTCTATCCCCGGCTCCTGGTGGCCGCGCCGCCGGATGCCGGCGGTGTCTATGAGGGTGATCTCCTGCCCCTTATACGCAGTGTGCGTGTCAATGGCGTCCCGGGTGGTGCCCGGCACCTCGCTGACAATAACCCGTTGCTCCCCAAGGATAGCGTTGAGAAGCGACGACTTGCCCACGTTGGTGCGGCCTACGATGGCCAGGGCCATCCCCTTTTCTTCCTGTTGCTGCGTCTCTTCTGCACCTGGCAGGAGGCGGAAGACCTCCGTCATCAGGTCAATGACGCCCACGTTGTGATGGGCGCTGATGGCCATGGGGTCGCCCAGGCCGAGGCTGTAGAAGTCTACCGCTCCCAGGGCTATGGTCTCGTTGTCCGCCTTGTTCACCGCCAGGGTCACCGGTTTCTCCGTGCGGCGCAGGCGTTCGGCCATTTCCTGGTCCACTGGCGTCACGCCATCCCTCACGTCCGTCAGAAAAATGATGGCGTCTGCGGCTTCAATAGCCAATTGCACCTGCGCCTGCACCTGCTGGGCCATGGGCGTATCCGGCTCCGGCTCCACGCCCCCGGTGTCCACCAGCGTGTAAGGGCGGCCGTCCCACTCAGTTTCCTGCACCAAGCGGTCGCGCGTCGTGCCCGCTACTTCCGATACAACAGCCACTCTCCGGCCAATGAGCCGGTTGAACAGGGTGGACTTGCCCACGTTGGGCCGTCCGACAATGGCGATCATAGGGTTTGACATACGACGACTATCCCCGAAGTAACAAGGTCGCGATGATGGTGATCCACATGGGGATGAGCAGCCCCAAGATCCAGAAAAGCTGACTGCGCATCTCGCCCCGTAGGCCCCCTATCTCTCCCCGCATCTCAATGAAGCCGGCGTCTACCCGGTTCTCAAGCCGCTCCAAACGGAAGTTGATCTGCTCATCGGCCCCCTCTAGACGGGCCATGCGCTCTTCCAAACCAGACATAGCCACACGAGGCCTCCTTCCCTTACCACATCCCTAACCTCTTGCCCCTTCCCTGACAGGGAAGGGGCAAGAGGTTAGGTTAGAAGCATCTCCAGTGCCGCCTTCTGGGCGTGCAGCCGGTTCTCCGCCTGGTCAAACACCGCCGATTGGGGGTGCTCCAGCATTCCGGCGCTGATCTCCTGTCCGTGATGCGCCGGCATGTCGTGCAGGAAAATGGCCCCCGGGTTCGCCAGGCGCATCAGGTCCGGGTTCACCTGATAGCCCTGGAACGCCCGCAGCCGCGCCGCTGCCTCCCCTTCATCTCCCATGCTCACCCAAACGTCGGTGTAGAGCACGTCTGCGCCGGCGGCGGCCTCCTGGGGCTGTCGCACCAGCCGAATGGTGCATTCCGTGCTGGCTGCAATGCGCTTGGCCCGCGCTGTCGTCTCCGCCGTTAGTTCGTACCCCTCCGGCGAGGCGATCACGAAGTTTGCGCCCACGGACGCAGCTCCCAGGGCCAGGCTGGCCGAAACGTTGTTGCCGTCGCCAATGAAGGCGATGGTCAATCCTTGCAGCCTGCCCTTGCGCTCCCGGATGGTCAGTAAGTCTGCCAGCGTCTGGCAGGGGTGCTCTTCGTCCGAGAGGGCGTTGATGACCGGCACGGAGCTGTACTGCGCCAGCTCCTGCAGCGCCTTGTGGGAGAATACCCGGGCTACCACCGCGTCCACATACCTAGAGAGCACCCGGGCCACGTCCGCCACTGGCTCGCGCCCGCCCAGGCCCACCTCATCCCGCCCCATGTAGACGGCGTGGCCCCCAAGCTGCTGAATGCCTACGTCAAAGCTGACCTTCGTCCGCAGCGATGGCTTCTCAAAGAGCATGGCGATGTTCTTGCCCGCCAGAGGCGTACCCTGGGGGCCTTGCTTCATCTCCATGGCCCGCTGAATGACCCTGCCAATCTCTTCCGGCGAAAAGTCAGTGATAGAGAGCAAATGCCGGGTGCTCAAGGGCGTTCCTCCTCGTCGTCAGTATAGCATAGGCGTGCTGGGAGCTTGGTCAATGCCCCGCCGGAAGATTGGGGCTGATGCTGTAGATGGGACGCTGCTGGTGCTGCCCGTTTCCCAACGCGCCGTTATGTCTCTGAGAATGGAGGCCCCTTGCCCCTTGACCAAACACCACGCCCGTGATGTAATCCCACTGCATCAAAAATCATAGGAGGACGACCATGGCGCTACGACGTTGCCTGCTGGAGATGGGATGGGGTGCGGACCTTCACGGCGGAGACTACACCAAAGCTGCTACCCGGGCGGTGCAAAATGCCCTTCAACACGTCAGCCTCGGCTTCCCCGGCGTCATGGGCAAAAGCGCCGAAAACATGACCCTGGACATCACCATCGGCGTTCAGGAGCCGGACAAGGTGGACAAGCAGGCCATCGCTAACCTGTTCCCCTTTGGGCGGCAGAAGAACGTCAAAGTCGTCAAGGGCGGCCTGGACATCCCCGGCGACCGCCCCGGCGACCACTGCTCCTGCGCCAACGCCGCCGTCATCCTCAGTCTGGACGTGTAGGGAAGCGGGCGCACGGGCAAGAGGGCAGAGGGCGGAGGCGTTTGATTGTGCGTGAATGATATTTTCGCCCGCAGCCTCTGCAGATAAGAGAAAGGGAGCGCCGGCAGCTTGGGCCTTGATTGGAGGGTCTGGGAAAGGCTGTTCAATCAAGTTGGCCTGAAAGGGTGCAGCCCCCTGGTGTGCGTAGCGGCGATGGCTGGTGAGCGGCATGGCTCTACTGTAGGACGGAGAACGCCGTTTGGGGGAGGAGAGGATGGCGGGGGAGAACCTAACCCCTGGCTCTTTCTCCTAAAGTGGGAGGGTGAGGGTAGTGGGGAAGGGCCAGGGCCGTAGCAAGCGCCTGGCTGAACACGTGGAGGTCATGGGGGTACGCAGCGGCTTTCTTCCTTGCGATGTTGGCAAGCTCGTAGGCGAGGAGAGATGGGGCATACAGGTCTGAACCGAGGAGCAGGCCCAGGGCTTCGGAGGCCCGGGGTTCTCGGAAGCACCAGGCCCCGAGCACCGAGGCGTCCACCACCTTAGCGGGCATCGCGCATCTCCCGCACCCAGGCCGTAGAATCGTCGCCAGTCTCAAAGGCCAGGGCCCGCAGCCGCTTCTCGACCTCCTCCTCCTCTAGGGAGAGCTTCCCAGGGCCAACGGCCTCCTCCATGATAGCTAACATCTCTCCCTGGAGGGAGCGATGGTGGCGCTTTGCCCTCTCCCGCACCTTCTCTGCTAGCTCGTCAGGGACGTTCTTGACCGACAGGTTGACCGGCATGGTTGACTCCCAAACGCATCTGTTTCAGATGCATAATAGATGCGGGAACCGCCCGGCGTCAATCATTTGCGTGTTCTCCGGCCCTGCCACGTGGACGCCTTGCGGCTGCTCCCAGAAGCGGGGGCGTAAAGCGAGGGCGTCAGAGCGTGGTTTACCCGGCGCTGCCTGCTGGGTTTCTAGGACGTGAAGATGTACGACGACTGACAGACTGGGGGAGCATCGTGGGGTTCCCTGTGGAGCGGTGAGGGAAAGAAATCCGTTTGCCGCCGTAGAGGTTTCCAGGCAGCATCCGATTCACTGTATCACAGCCATGACACTCTGAGCCTCGGTCAGGATCGGCAGAAAACTGCTTACTAGCTGCTCGTATTCTGATTCTGTGGCTGAGAGTTGGTCATAACGCACGAGACGAGATCTGCTGTACAACTGTTCGTATGCCAAGGCGTTGTCGGAGCCGAAGTGTCTTTCTACAGCTCTTTGCCGTGAGGGATGGCTGGTTCCGTGGTCGTCGCCTCTGGCGTGTACGACTGCGCTTGTAACATGGAGTGCGCGATAGAACAGAGCCACAATAGCCCAGTCGGGAAAACGACTGGCGTCAAGCGTTGACAAGAATTCCCGGTTGTGAACGGCCTTGTCAATGTGCTCTTGCATTGTGTTCATTAGCAGCTTACTCGCTCAAACAATGTCTTAGTCGCTTGTCCCCAGCGGAACCCTTTGGTATACCTTGAGGCAGGCAAGACCATCACATCAAAGGGAATATCGGGGAAGTTGTCTCGCAAGCGCCGCATTAGGGGGAGGACTTTCCGCTCGCCTTGGAAAAGATCCCCCTCCACTACAAAAAGAATGTCCAATGCGTCTTGCCGGTCATCAGCTCTTATCGCGAGCACGCATTCCATTTTTGCTGCTTCCTGAACAATCAAGTGCTGCACAGCGTTGTACTGATTTAGCTTGGCGGTGGTGACGTTCAACTACCTTGCCCCCTTTTAGAGTTCAGGAGTCAGCCAATTCAATGATAGTCGTAACTGCACGAACTGGCAATTCCGGCCTCGCGCTATTTCTCCACTTCCGAACGGTTTTGGCTGGACCTTCAGGCGCAGCACGACCTGGAAGTCCAGAAGGACCGGCTTGGGGACCGGTTGGACAGAGAAGTCCAGGTGCTCGTGATGTCCTGAGGCATGTGACCCGGACGACCGAGGACTGGTGGTTGTGCTGAAGGTTGCGCGGCAGGAGCGAGGGAAGCTATGGGCTATAGCTGACTGGGAGGTTACTTAATAGTTACCCCGCCCTCCAGGGCTTCCACCACCGGTGCAACGGGCGAACGCGCCGCCCAAGGAA
>ORJL010660017.1_pt1 | contig 19610 bp, 17 predicted proteins | sample 1779941 | NCBI WGS metagenome assembly ORJL01 (sample SAMEA104232317, study PRJEB22302) | groundwater metagenome | biome: forest; feature: aquifer; material: groundwater | place: USA | collected 2011-08-07 | depth 5.8 m | reverse complement strand
GAGAGCTTCCTGTTATACCCGTCCGCGTAACCCGCAGGGACCGTGGCTATAACGCTTTTTCTCCTTGTGATATAAGTTCTTCCGTAGCTTACCGGTGTATTGGCAGGAACCTTTTTAATCTGTATAATCCTGCTCTTAAGGCTCAACACGGGCCTGAGTCTGTTTTCTTCCATACCGTAACCGTAAAGCATTATGCCGGGCCTGACCATGTTGAAGTGCGCCTCAGGGAAACTCATGACAGCGGCGCTGTTTGACATATGGCGGAATTTAAAACTGACGCTCTTCTTTTTCAGTGATTTCACAAGATGTATAAAGTTTTTTATCTGCCATGAGGCAAATTCTTTATCACAGAGGTCTGCCTCTGAAAAATGGCTCATGATGCCTTCAAGCTCAATATTTTTCATCCGGGAGATTTTGATGATTGATTGAAATGCATCCTGCGGAGTGAAACCGATACGCCCCATGCCGGTATCCACCTTGATATGTACGGGCATTCTGCAACCGCGCCTGGATGCCTCTTCAGAGATTTTCCGGGCTGTTTCAAGGTCAAAGATTACAGGCGTAAGTTTATATTCAAAATATGCGTCTATATTATCCCTGTCAAAAAAAACAAGCACCGGAGCCTTAATGCCTGCATCCCTGAGCCTGACGGCCTCGTCTGCAAAGGCTACGCCTAACATTGCTGCGCCTTTGTCCAGAAGGCGCCGTGAAACCTGCACCGCGCCGTGACCGTAAGCCCCTGCCTTAACTACAGCAAGAATTGCAGATTTGTTTTTTGTCTTCTTCCTGACTGCATCAAGGTTGTGCGACAAGGCATTTAGGTCAATCTCGGCAAAAACCGCAGGTGAGTCCGTTTCATGAGCCATTGATTAAGATTTTTTTTCCTTGCCTTCTTCGGCCTTGGCATTGTTCTTCGGCGTCACATCTATTTCTTTAGGCTCTGAAGATGACTTTTTGAAATTCCTTATCGCCTCTCCAATGCCTTTGCCCAATTCCGGAAGCCTTGAGGCGCCGAATACAACTATTACAATCACTAAAATTATAATCAATTCCGGCATTCCAAGTCCAAACATGTCTCCTCCTTAAATGACAAATTTTAAAAGTTAATTCCGACCCTGTCTCCCGGAGCATAAACAATGCCGCATATCTTCAGGGCAGTTAAGATTTATAAAAGACCTTGCATCCCTGTCTATGCTTTTTATCTCTCCGGTTTTCACGTATTTTACCCTTTTATGGACTAAAAAATCTTTTAGCGCCGTCTTCCCTGAAAGAACAGCCTTCTCCATCAGCGGCAACAGCCTGCCTGAGTAGAAGGCAAAAAGCGGCTCTGCCCTGTTATTTAACAGGGGCACGACCGCATCGCAGTCATGTCTTTTTGAAGCCATATATCTTATTAATTCTTCGTTTATAAACGGCATATCGCATGCCGAAACAAACACCCACGCGGACGGCGCATTCAAAAGAGCCGTAAAAACACCTGTCATCGGCCCTCTTATATTATAAGCATCTCCCAGCATGCGTGTCTCAAGATACAGGTAATGCTCGGGCTGGTTGGTAACAATAACGGTTTCCCTGAAAAGCCGCTTCATGATTCTAAGGCTTCTCTCAATAATCCTTTCGCCGTTAATCTCAATAAACGGCTTCAAAACAGGCATCCGCTTATTCTCCCCGCCGGCAAGAATTATGCCTGTACCTTCTATGAGAACATCAGATTCAGTATAATGATCTAAAGATTTACAGTTGCCTTTTCTGTCAGTCATTCTGCTCTTTCTGCCCATACGTATCCATGACTTTAAAAAAAATCTGGACTAACTTAGGGTCAAATTGCTTGCCTGCCTTGTCAGCTATTTCAGTAATAACTTCTTCTCTGTTTTTTTTCTTTCTGTACGGCCTGTCGGATGTCAATGCATCATAGGCATCGGCAACGGCAATTATCCTCGCCATCAGCGGTATTTTATCACCTTTTAGTTCTCCGTAAAAACCATTGCCGTCCCATCTTTCGTGATGGTGCTTAATCCCCTCTACTATATCCTTAAACGGTTTAAAGTCTTCAAAAATCCTGGCGCCTATAAACGGGTGCCGGTTCATCTGATTCATTTCCAATTCCGTCAAGCCGGACGGTTTATCCAGAATATCTATCGGTATTGTGATTTTCCCTATATCATGCAGAAGGCTGCAAATCTTTAATTTCTCAATAAAGCCTTCATCCATTTCCATCTCTCTGGCAATGTCCACCGCATATTTTGTCACCCTGTCGGAATGACCATACGTCCAGTGCGACCTTGAGTCAATAGCCTTGCCGAAAGCTACAACCGTGCTGAGCAGAAGATTTTCAAGCTCCTGATACAAGGAAGCATTTTCTATTGCAAGCGCCGCCTGTGAAGCAATGGCAATCAGAAACTTAATATCAGCCGAATAAAACTCCTTCCCTGACGCCCTTTCGCCGATGATAATGGCGCCGAGCGCTTTTTTCTTGCCGATGACAGGACATATCAGGACAGGACTTATCTTTATCCTTGCCGAGAGCCCTATAATATCGCCTACCACCTTTGGCGAGCGTTGTTCAATCGTGGTCCAGAAGACATTGTTTCCTTTTTTAAATACCTTTTCGCCGGGCCACTTGCCTCTGAAGAAAACAGTGTATAATTCATTCCCTTCTTCGTTTATCAGCATGATTGCCGCTGTTTTTACGTCCAGCATCGCCTGAATCTCATCAAGAAGCTTGTCATAAATCTGCTCAAGCGTCAGCCCTGCAAGCGTCTGTGAAAGACGGTGGAAAATTGATAATTCTTCATAGGCTCCGCTGAGTTCGCGTGTAGTTAGAAGGAGATCATCCCGCAGTTGGTCAATCTGACTTTTCGGTTTATCGGCTGTCCGGGTTTTTGCCGCCATTATTTTACCTCTCCGATTGTCTCAATAACAAGATTAAGAAGCGTCTTGGGGCTGAATGGTTTTGTTATATATTTCACCACTCCGCTTTCCATCGCGCATTTCTCATCTGCTTCCTGTCCTTTTGCAGTAAGCATAAATACGGGAATCGCACTTATTTCAAGCGTGCTTTTTATCATCCGGCATATATCTATGCCGGTTGTATCGGGCAGCATCCAGTCTACGATTAAAAGGTCGGGTTTTTCTGATTTTACAAACTCCATTATCCCCTGCCCGTTCCTGCGCGTCAATACCTTAAAACCGGCAGACTTAAGTTTATCCTCAAGAATCATAAGAATAAACGGTTCGTCATCAACAATAATAACCTTTTTTGCCTTCATGACCCTTCTAAAGCAGGGAAGGTCAGCACAAATTCACTGCCCCTGCCAAGTTCGCTTTCCACAGTTATAGTTCCTCCATGCAGCTTTACTATTTCCTCGCAAAGAGGCAGGCCGAGCCCCGTGCCCTTCAGTATCCTGCTGTGCCTGCCCCTGTAAAACCTCTTAAATATGTGCTGCATATCCTCCGGCGGCACCCCCCATCCCGAATCCTTTATGCTGATTATTGTATTTTTATTTTGAGTATTAAGTTCAACTGCCACCCTGACGCCGTCATCAGAATAAGTGACTGCATTGTCCAGCAAATTTATTATAACCTGTTTCAGCCTGTTTTTATCACCGAAAAACGGGTGCAGGGCGGCATCCTTGCGGTGGTCTGCAAAGGTGATAATTGCTCCCTTATCTTTTACCGTTTTTTTAGTCTCATAGGTGCTTATACATAAAGAGATAAGCGCATTTAAATCAATAAGCACTCTCTCAAAATGTATATGCCCGTGCTCTGTCGTTGAGATATCCAGAAGCTGAGAGACCATATCAGAAAGTCTTAAGGCCTCGCTGTAAATTGTATTAAGGTATTCATCCTTCTTGTGGCCCTTGACCGCATCATCCATCAGCATTTCCGTCATGCCTACAATTGCCGACAGGGGCGTCCTGAATTCATGGGAGACAGACTCAACAAAATCCGTTTTCATCTGCTCAATTTCTTTTTCCTCGGAAATATCCCTGAAGACCTGAACTGCTCCGGTTATTTTGCCGTCTGGCGCAAAAAGAGGCGAACACGTAATAAGAAGAGACGTCAGCCTGCCTCCTATTTGAAGGGTTGTTTCTATGCGTATTGCCTCTCCCTTCATTGCGATTGACATAGGGCACTGATCACATAGGGATTTGCCTTCCTGATCCGTATGGATAATCACTTTTGAACAGGGCCTGCCTATGGCAACGTTTTTCGGGACTCCAAGGATTTTTTCTGCGGCGCTGTTCATCGCAGTAATAACCTTTTCCATATTAACCGTGTAAACCCCGTCAGGTATGCAGTCCAGTATGATATTTGACATGTTTTCCCTGAGCGCCCTCTGCGCCCTGAAATCCTTGAACACCCCGACCTTTCCGATCATCTTCTTATCTTTTAAAACCGGTGCGATGCTTATTAAAACGGGGATATTGGTGTTATAGATATTTTTAATTTCCACCTCAAAGGTATGGGACAGCATCTTTTCCCAATTTTTTGCCTGAGTTTGTAGTATCTTGCGGTTTTTCTCATCAAAAAATTCATAAAGGCACATTCCAACGGCGTCTGCTTTTTCATAACCTAAAAGAACAGTAAATGCCGGATTTATGTCAATCACAAGATCCTCTATGTCAAAAACCCACAGGGGATCCAGCATTGTATTTATATAAAGGTCTTTTTTCTTCAGCTCTTCCGTATATTCATGGATGGTAGAGGACATTTCATTGAACGCCTCTGTGACCTCTCCGAGTTCATCTGTAGAATATACATGGAGGGAGACATCAGTCTCGCCCTTTCTCATCTTTGTAACTCCATCATGAAGATTTCTGGCGGACCTCAGTATCCCCCTGATAAAAAACAATGCAAAGACCAGCGCAGAAAAAAAAGCCAAAACAGAAAACCCGATAATAGTCTTATGCATTTTTGTAATATACTGATCAATAGTAAGTCCACTCACATAATCAGACTGGGAAAAAACTATGAATATCAAAGGCAGGGCAAGGGTCAGGTAAAATGCAAGGAAGGCAAGAATAACTTTGTGGCTTAACCTGCTTTTATACATAATATTTGAATTTAATAAAAGTCAGTGCGCCCTATCCTTAATCTCTCACGCCCCTCTTTTCCAAAGAGGGGTCAAGATTTTGTGTTAATTATTTTTAATATTTCCCCGGCGTCAAGTGCGGCGCTTACTTCTGTTTTATCCTGCATGTTTTTTATGACAACCGTCCGGCTTTTTATCTCATCCTCTCCCACAACAATCACATTCTTAGCGCGTAATCTGTCAGCCCTCCGCATCTGGCTCCGGAGTGATGTTTTATCATAACTTATCTCAGTCCATAAACCCTCAAGCCTCAACTGCCCCGCAAGCTGAGCAGTCTTTTCTCCGGCCTCACTGCTTAGAGAGCACAGGAAGACATCCGGGCCATGCGGGTCAGATAACCCGCCGAGAAGCGATATAATCCTCTCCACGCCTATTGCAAAACCGATTCCGGGAGTTTTAGGACCGCCGAATTCCTCAACAAGCCCGTTGTACCTGCCGCCTGCAGCCACTGCATTCTGCGCCCCGAGGGAATAATTTTTCACCTCAAACGCAGTCCTCGTATAATAATCAAGCCCCCTTACCAAGCCCGGATTGACAGTGTGAGGAACATTTAAAAGCTTAAGATAATGTTGAACACCATTGAAATGCTCTGTGCAGTCACCGCATAAAAAATCTATAACCGAAGGCGCACCCTGACGCCCGTTTATGCAGGCCTCAACCTTGCAGTCAAGGATTCTGAGCGGATTAAGTTCATACCTCCTTTTGCAGTCGTCGCAAAAAAGACCGAGCCTGTCTTTAAAAAAATCCTTAAGCGCCGATTTGAAATCAGGACGGCATTGAACACAGCCGATAGAGGTAACCTCGCACCGTGTGTCTTTAATCCCGATTTTTTCCAAAAGCAGTACAAGCAGGGAAATAACCTCAGCGTCAATCTTGGGATCTTCAACACCCAAGGCCTCAACGCCTATCTGGTGAAACTGCCTTTGCCGGCCGGCCTGGGGCCTTTCATACCTGAACATCGGACCCATATAATAAAATTTCTGCGGCGGCGGCTCGTTAAAAAGGTGATGCTCTACAAAGGCCCTCACAAAAGGCGCAGTGCCTTCAGGCCTAAGAGTTACGCTCCTGTCAGCCTTATCCGTAAACGTGTACATCTCCTTCTCAACTATGTCGGTAGTTTCTCCGATGCTTCTTAGAAAAATCTCTGTTGATTCAATTATAGGAAGCCTGATTTCCCTGAATCCGCAGGTCTTAAAAATTTCCCTGGCAGCGGCTTCTATGCGCTGCCAGCCGGATGTTTCAGGGGGCAGAATATCCTGTATGCCTTTCAACGCCTTAAACTTCATCTCTACGCGCCCTCGGCAGGGGTTTCTGTCTCCCTCTCTTTATCAAACTCAAGCATCTTCAGATGGCTTTGTATCAGCCGGCTTAACTCTTCCTTAAAGTGCCTTCTTACTCCCTTAAGGTCTGTTATGTCCTCATGAATCTTAACTATCTTTTCATGCGCCTCTTTCAGCATCTCATCCGCCTGAAGCTCGGCCTCTTTCTTTATAAGCTCAGCCGCTTTCTTTGCATTTTCTTTATATTCATCAGTCATCTGCTGGGTTGCTACAAGCGTGTCCCTCAGGGTTGTTTCAATATTCTTGTAATCCTTCAACTGCCTCTCTATCAGCCTCACTTCCTCCCTGAGGTTGGCATTCTCCCTAAGGAGTTCTTCCATCTCCTCCCTTATAAGCTCAAGAAAAGAATCCACCTCTTCAATATCAAATCCCCTGAATTTGGTTGCAAACTGTTTTTGCTGAATATCAAGCGGGGTAATCCTCATAAATGCCTCCTTATTCTTAACTTTTAATTTTTAAAGCTATCTCAATCAATGATGATACCAGAAAACGCCTGATAAAAATAATTGTCAGTATCACTATCATAGGAGATATATCAATGCCAAGCCCGAACCCAATCCTCCTTCTTATCGGCCTGAGGACCGGGTCTGTCACTGAGTGTAAAAACCTCACGATAGGATTATACGGGTCCGGATTCACCCAGCTTATAAGCGCCGCAATTATCACAATCCACATGTAAGCCGACAGCGCTATGTCCAGTATCTGCGCTATGGCTGAAATTAAATTTGCAAGTATGAACATCCTAACCTCCCCAATCCTGCCCCCCCAATTCCTTTGCCCTCTTCACCGCCGCCTCAATCGCATAGGCGACAATATCCTTAAAGTTTTTTCCCTCAAATGCCTTCAGCCCTGCGGCAGTCGTGCCTCCGGGTGATGTTACCATCTCCCTTAATTTCTCCGGTGTCATGCCTGTCTTAAGAAGCTCTGCCGTGCCGATTATAGTCTGCACTGCAAGTTCTGACGCATGGTCCCTGCCTAATCCCGTTTTCACTCCGGCATCTATCATGGCCTCAATAAAAAATGCAATAAACGCAGGCCCGCTTCCTGAAAGGGCTGTCACAGCATCCATATACTTTTCAGGCAATGTGATAACTTTTCCTACGGACATCAAAATATCTCTTACTATTGCAATATCCTTATCATGAATGCACTCGCACATGGACATCACAGACATCCCTTCCTGAACAAGCGCCGGAGTGTTCGGCATGACCCTGATTAGTTTTTTCGTCTTTAATTTTGAAGATAAAAACGCAAGCGTAATGCCCGCGGCAATTGAAACCACTGTTTTATCGTCCGTGACTTCAGCGCTGATTTCATCAAGCACAGCCCCCATATTCTGGGGCTTAACGGCAAGGATTATAATGCCGCTTAAAGCAGCCGCATCTTTATTTGAAGAGGTTGTTTTCACCCCGTAGTTCTTCTCAAGATACTGCCTCCTGTCTTCCCTCGGCTCAGAGACAATTACATCCTGCATCCTGTATCTTGTATCGTGCATCATTCCCTTTATAATCGCTTCCGCCATATTCCCGCCGCCAATGAAACCGATCATGCCTGCAACACCTCTTAGTTATTTTTTTCCATAATTTCAGACAGGTATTTGCTTATCCTGTCTTTATTTGTTGCTAATGTTGAAAACTGTTTATCACATACATCACTGAACCTTGCTAATACCTTGCGGTGTATTGATTCCTGATCTTCAAAAATCGCCATTGACCTAAATGGCACTCCATACTTTTCAAATTGCAGACAAGTTATGGTAACATCCCTGCATTTATCATCGTTCTGGATACCAAAAACCAACAAAGGTCGTGTCATGCCGTTTATCCTGAAATCAATCATATATTTACTATCAGGGTCATGTTGCTTGTCAAAATAATTAAATATACGTCTATCTGACGGAACTTTTTCTTCAATCAGAGCTTTGAAGTCATCCATAAAAGTTGACCTGACACGTTCCCTTGACAGGTAGTTAATATCAGTTATTTTTATTAATCCCTGCAAATAACTATACAAGGCGTCACCGAACTGATTATCCTGTATATCGGATATTAATTCCCCCTCCTGATTTTTTATCCCATAACTCAAAAGCACATTATCAACAACCTTTTTCCTTGTTCCTTTGTCAATGTCAATATCCTCATAACTAACATGCATGAAAGTATGTCCTTCATCAGAGAAACGCCACTTCCCTTCTGTACCTTTCAATAAAACAACGAGATGGTCTCCGTCATCAAACATAAAAGGATTGAAAACAATAAATCTGTTTAAGCCTTCTTGTATCAGATTAATTTCATCACAAATTTTGCTCTTAAATTCTTTTTCTAATGATTCAATATTCATTAATGGGCACCTCCTTCAAAAAGGGATGTCTGAGCACTGTCACCTTCACGTTTTATATTACATTCTAACAAGAATTGTTCAAGAGCGGTATTAAAATCTGAATACTTTGTAGTTACTTCTGCATATCCATCAATCTTGTACCCGTTCTCCTGATATCTCTGAGTCGCCCTGTGAATATGGAATGACGGACTAAATGTATGACCCTGCTTCTTGTTTTCCTTCTCCAATTTATTGGTATGCTGTGATGGATGCTTGCCGTTAAACCTGAGAAGGTTATACTCTAAGTTGGAATCTTTCTCTTGTAAAGTTAAAATAATTGAAAAGTCTAAAATGTTTTGTTTGCTTTGTCTTATGATTACCCTGAAGAGATTACCATTGCTTCCTTCAATATCAATTTCCTTTTCTTTGTGTTGAAAATTGGCTTTATCTTTTGCCTCAAGCCTTGAAAACAAATTATTAGGAACATTTTTTGGTTCTGAAAGTAAAGCTGATATTTCTTCATCTGTAAGAATACGCATATTATCCTATCCTTTTTTTAATCAATTTATCATACATCCGGCAAGCCCAATTCTTCAAACACCTGATTAGTCAGCATGTCAGCCTGTTTGTGGTCAAGGGTTCTGCTGAAAATTGCTTCAAAGAGCTTTGCCTTTAACTCGTGAAGATATTTTTCATAACCTATGACTGCATTGGCTAACACTCCGGTCTTTACCGGAATCCTGATTACAAAGCTGTCCAGTTTTTGGGCGTAGACGATAAATTTTGCTTCATCAAGATTTGTGGCTTCATATTTAAATCCACCATCGGATATGACCTCCTGCTGTCCCATGAAATAAGAACCGAGCTTCAACAGTTCGCCAGTGACGGAAATTTCCTTTGCGTCTTTTAAATGTCTTGAGTCAACGAACTCCTCTGGGAATTTTTTCACGCCGTCGGGGATTAATTCTTCAATCACCTGCTCTTTGAGCTTTTCAACATCCTTCTGCGTCTTTGCCTGCTTAATCTTTTTCCTCGATTTTGCAAGGTCAATCCGTTCCCTCACCATATCAGTTAATCCGTCATAAAGAGGCTTGAGATATTTCTCCGGATTAAGTCCCATGGCCTCAAGCACCGCGCTGTCCAGCGCCTGCCTGTCCTTCATCTTTAGCTCGTCAAAAATGGGCTTGACCGGACGGGTAAGGAGTTTGTCAAAAGCTTTGAGGATTTTAGTTGAATGTGTCTTGGCGATGCTATCTGAAAAAGGAATTAATAGTTCTTCAATATCAGGACCATAAATGGTCAATAGCCCTTCTCCGAGATTTAAACGTCCTGAAAGTTCTATGCCCAAAAAAGTAACAGCAGAATTTAACAACACCGAATATAAGGGAATCTTTTCTTGTGATTTAATCTGTCCTTCAAAAACGGTGTGGTCTGCAAGACAGCCTTTGTTAATCGGGAAGAAAAATCTCTCACTAATAAATTGATTGATTAAGAAGTCGCCAGGATTCCTGTCGCCAATATCATACCAAATCGGACGTCCTTGAACAGAGGGGACTTCGGAAAAGGACACTCCGCCTTTTTTGTATTTACCTCTTTCTGTTGTTACTTGTTTTTCGCCCCACTTGATATAGTTAAGTGCACCTGTCTTTTTTTCTTTCAAGAGTGTGTTTTTATCTTTCGAGCATTTGAATGCTTTTGTTTTTAAGGTCGCTGCATCTACTTGTATGAAATCAATATCTTTTGTAGATTTGATTAAAGGAACCAAAAATTCATCCTCTATTTGCCAATGTGCAATCTGTTCATTTGTTAGATAAAAAAATTCATTTATTCCCGATTTAATTCCATAGCGAATATCTGCAATGTCCTTCAAAGGTACAAACTTGTCTTTGCACTTCTGTAATATCTCAAAATAAATCTCCGGTGCACGGAGGTATTGTCCCCATTTGACGGTCTTTCCTGCATCCTCCACTTTTTCAAGAAGTTCTCCTTGTCTTAGGAGCCTGATCCTGAAGTTGTCGTCTTCATGGGTTGTATTCCGCTGTTGCGACTTCTTCATATATTTATTTCTGAAACTCTCCTCACCCGATGTCTCTATTGAGTGTATCAACCTGTCAAGTCCAGACCATCTTTGCATAGAGAGTTTCATATCCCATGGGATAAGGTCTTTCAGCCGTTTCTTGATCTTCACGAATTTTACATAGTGTGCATCCCGCTTTTCCTTATCTGTGCACCGCTCAAGTATCGTTACGACTGTATTAACCGCAGCATCTTCAAACCACGGCTCGCATCGCGATTCAAAGATAGCAATGATTTTGAAATTCTTCAGGAAAAATTTCTGCATCTCGTATCCATACGCAACATCAAGCCACGAATTGGATGTGACAATACCCATTCTGCCGCCTTCTTTCAGATGCCTTGCCGTGTGGAAAAACAAATATGCGTAAATGTCTGCCTGTCCTGACAGGCTCAATTCTCCGTCTTTAAAAATATCGGGATATTCGGCCTTCCAGTCTTTGGTTAGAATTCCTGAAAGTTTATCTTTATAACCCTTGATACGCTTTTCAATTAGCTCCTGCCTGATATACGGGAAATTTCCAACAACAGCATCAAAAGAAGGCATCTTTTCTTCAATCGTATAATTTTCCCCGGAGGAAGGTTTCGGAGGAGGAAATTTGAAAGACTCATTAGGATTGACTTCAAAGAAATCCCTTGATATTACACGAGGGAAGTTTGCATAGTTTTCAATATTCTGTCTGTAAAGATTTATCGTAGCAAGTTCCGCAGGGAAATGAGCGATATCAATTCCCCATATTTGCGAAAGCAGTTTATTATGGGCTTTCTCTCCTGCATTTCTGAGCCTGTCATACGCTCTGATGAGAAACGTCCCTGTTCCGCATGTGGGGTCAAGGACTTTGTCATATCTGGTTTTGACACAAAATGCGGTTATCATGTCAACGAGATTCTCATTGGTGAAATATTGTCCGAGCGCATGGCGTTCTTCCGGCGGGATGAGCTTCTCAAAAACATTGCCAACAACGTCCTGTGGCATATGAGAGAAGTTGTATCTGTTGAGGTCGTCAAGGAGATTACTCAACGGCTGAAGCGCATTCGTTGGAAACGGGACAGTGTCCGTGAAGTCTTCTTCAAACACGGCCTGATAGTCAATCTGCCGCGCAATTGCAAAGTATTCTTTGAGCTTTTCCGATGCCTTTGCCGGTTGTATCCCGTGCAGGTCGAGTTTTGGAATATCTGTTCTAAATCTTCGCAGGGTGAGGTAGAAAAGTATCTTCCCAAGCAGACGATAGACAATCTGACGTGAGACAGATTCAAAGAATACCTCGCCTGCTTCGTATGTGGCTATGCCCTGCTTCACTGCCCAATTGAAAAGTCCGTTTTTGAATTCGGCGCTCTTGCCGACCTCCGATATCAGTGATTTGTGCAAATGCGGATAGAGCGTCTTCACCGCCTCTGAAAGTTTATGAACAAAGAATACGGAATCAACTTCTATAAGATGGAGATGCCCTTCCTGCTTCAATGTGGCAAGGTCGTTCAGCAGTTCTTTTGCCTTTGCCTTCAAAAGCTCCTGCTTGAAACCGACCCATAAATCATCGGGGCTTGAGATTCGGGAAATAGACGGATATGTCTTTAATCTGTGGAGCTTTGTTATCTCTTCAGTCCAGTGAGGCGTTCTCCAGATAATCGCATCTCTCATATTCCATGTAACAAAGTAATCGGCGTGCATCGCCCGCGCCTTTTCAGCAGCGTTAGTTAGCAACTCCTGATCGTCAACTGGAGTAGATGGCGTTTTTAATTCCCAACCGCAAAAACCTTGTTGAGCTTTTCTGCTCAACCATATTTGCACGTCGGGGAATTTGGTCTTTTTTTCAACCTTAACGGAATGCTCTGATGAGGCGACTTCAAAAGGATATGAGCCTTTTTCTAAGAATTCATTCAGCCATGATATAACCTGACCCGCGAATTCTCTTTCATTGGATTTAATGTCAGGCATAGATTATTATTGCAAATAAATATTTAGTTTCCTTTAAACTTTGTTTTTTCATTATTCCCTCTCCCCTCTATGAGTCATTACCAAATATCGCCGTCCCTATCCTGACCATCGTAGCGCCTTCCTCAATTGCAGCTTCAAAATCATTTGACATCCCCATTGAAAGTTCCGGCAGGCTGAATCCGGATTTAACTGCCTCATCCCTTAATTTTCTTGACCTGTTGAAATATGGCCTTGCTCTTTCAGGGTCGTCAAAAAAAGGCGGCATTGTCATTAAACCCTCAAGTTTTAAATTTCTCAGGCTATTTATTTTTTCAAGCAGGGGCCTCAAATTGTTTTCAGAAACACCGTGCTTTGTTTCTTCTTCTGATAATTTCACCTCAACAAGCACTCTCTGAACTTTATTTATCTTTTCCGCCTGCCTGTTTGCTTCCTCTGCAAGTCCGGCAGAATCTATTGAATGTATAAGGTCAAACAACTGAACGGCATTTTTAGCTTTATTGCTCTGCAAAGGCCCTATCAAATGCCACTGGATTTCCGTATCTTGTATCTTGTATCCTGCATCTTGTATCTTCTTTTGAGCTTCCTGCACCCTGTTTTCTCCTAAAATTACCACCCCTGCCCTTACCGCCTCTGCTATCTTTTCTAAACCAACAGTCTTTGTAACTGCAATGAGTTTTATTTCTTCAGGATTTCTCCCTGCCCTGAGCGCAGCTTTTTTTATCCTTGCACTGATTACTATGAGCCTCTCCGTAATTGTCGTCATATAACAACATCCCACTATTCACTATTCACTGTCTTTTTTCATCCAACCTTAATCTTCCATCTTGTAGTATCTTTTTTATCTTCAAGGACAATGCCTTTTTCTTCAAGCTCCTTTCTTACGGCATCAGCCAGCGCCCAGTCCTTCTTCTGCCTTGCGTCCTGTCTTTCCGCTATCTTTCTTCTAATATCATCCTCTGAGAATCCTACATTCTTCACCTTCATTAGAGCGCTGTACCATTGTTCAGGACTCTTATTGAATATATTCAGCACATTTCCCACTTCAACAAGCACATCCTTGGCCCTTGATACAATCTCCTTTGCCTTTGGCCCCGAGGGTTTTGCATCAAGAAATTTATTTACCTCTCTGATAAATTCAAAGATATTTCCAAGCGCCAGCGCGGAGTTAAAATCATCATCCATTGCATCCCTGAACTTTTCTCTTAAGGCCCCTGACTGTTTTTCAAAGTCCTGCACCGAGGCAGGTATCTTATCCGCATCCCCGCCCGGTTCAAGAAAATCATTAATCCTGAGTACCGTTGAATAATATCTGTCAATGGATACCTCCATCTCGTTAAGCTGTACGTCAGAAAACTCAATGGGGCTTCTGTAATGAGTTGCCAGCAGGAAGTACCTGACAACCTCAGGCTCATACTTATCCAGAATTTCTTTAATCGTGAAAAAATTTCCAAGTGACTTGGACATCTTTTCCTTGTCAATGGTGATAAATCCGTTATGCACCCAGTATTTTACAAACGGCTTGCCGGTTGCCGCCTCGCTCTGTGCAATCTCATTTTCATGGTGCGGGAATATCAGGTCCGCTCCGCCGCCGTGCAGATCAAAAGTCTCCCCCAGATACTTTGACGACATTGCAGTGCATTCAATATGCCAGCCGGGCCTGCCTTTGCCCCATGGGCTGTCCCATGAAGGCTCGCCGGGTTTTGATGCCTTCCACAGGGCAAAATCCATCGGATTTCTCTTTTTATCATCTACATCAACCCTTGCGCCTGCCATCAGCTCATCCAGATTCCTCTTTGCGAGCTTGCCGTAATCAGAGAATTTACTGACCTCAAAATATACATCGCCGTCAACGCTGTAAGCATAACCCTTTTCAACAAGCGTTTTAATAGTGTCTATCATCTCGTTTATATGCTCGGTAGCCTTGGGCTCAACATCGGCCCTGCTTACGCCGAGCCGGTCCATATCAATGTAATATTCATCCGTATATTTTTTTGCGATTTCCCCGGTAGAGACGTTTTCCTTTGCAGCCCTGTTTATTATCTTGTCGTCAATGTCCGTGATATTCCTGACATGCCTTACCTGAAAACCGCTGTACTTTAGGTATCTCTTGATAGCGTCAAATACAATGGCGCTCCTTGCATGTCCCAGATGGCATACATCATATGCCGTTATCCCGCATACATACATTCCGGCATTTCCCTTTACAACCGGCGCAAATTCCTCTTTTTTCCCGGTAAGGGTGTTATAAATGCGGATATTGCTTGATTTCTCCTTGTGTTTTTCCATGTCTCCTATCCTCTTTTCAATTTCATTAATCCTGGCAGCAAGGTCTTCCATCCTCTCTGACATCGGGTCCGGGAAGGTGTCCACAACTTCCTTTAATCCTTCTTCTGTGGTCATCCTGATTATCTTCTTCTTTGTTACCCTGCCCGGTACGCCTACAACTATTGAATTGCCCGGAATTGATTTAAGCACAACCGAGTTAGCTCCTATTGTCACATTATCGCCGATAGTTACTGCGCCGAGTATCTTTGCGCCGGTGCCGACAACTACATTATTGCCGAGGGTAGGATGCCGTTTCCCTTTTTCCTTGCCGGTGCCCCCGAGAGTAACTCCCTGATAGATGAGAACATTCTCTCCTATCTCTGATGTTTCGCCGATGACAACGCCCATGCCGTGGTCAATAAAAAATCCGGCGCCGATTTTTGCTGCAGGGTGTATCTCAATACCGGTCAGGAATCTGCCCACATGCGATAAGAACCTCGGTATGACAGGTATCCCGATCTCCCAGAGAAAGTGATTAATCCTGTGAAGAAGAATTGCATGAAAACCGGGATAGGCAAAGATAACCTCAAGCCCGTTTCTTGCAGCCGGGTCCTTTTCAAAAACAGCCCTGTAATCACGCCTTATGTTATATAGGGAACCCATTGCCGATATTATACTATATTTGCCTTTAGATGCGAATATAAGAATGTGAAAATTACCTTTACTCTGCAAGATGATTGACTGATAATTTAAACGGAAGATAAATATAAACTGTTAAACCTTTTTAAAAAGGAGGACGAACATGCCTACTTTTAGAAACAGGGCAGAATACGAAAAATGGAAAGCTGAAAATATAAATCCAAAACCATCTGCTGAATCAGCCGCCGTACCGGAAGTTACTTATTACGCAGTCCGAAGAATATTTTCCGATGAAATTATGGCTTCCGCGCTCAGACACGGCGTAACACCCGATGCCCTTCTGGACCTCTGGATCAGCGAAAAACTTAGAGAGCAAAAAACATCTACAGGTAATTAAAAAATCACGGAGACATTGCAAAAACGGCTCCTGCAGATTTCACCTGTAATTTATAAATTCCATGTGTATGCCCAAATCCTTTTCCCTGAGGAATTTCATAACCTCCTGGAGGTCGTCAATCTTCTTGGCCCTGACCCTGACCTGGTCTTTCTGAATTTCGCACTGGACTTTCATTTTAGTGTCCTTGACAAGTTTAACTATTTCTTTTGCCTTGTCAGAAGGTATGCCCTGCTGAAGGGTTATGACCTGCTTCACGGTTCCGGAAAGAGACGGCTCCATCTTTCCGAAAATCAGCGACTTCAGAGATATTTTTCTTTTGACAAATTTGTCTTTCAGTATTTCTATGACGCTTTTAAGCTTGGGCTCATCATCAGATAATATAAGCACCTCATTTTTGACCTTATCAAGCTCAATATTGCTCTTGCTTCCCTTGAAATCAAACCTCTGACTGATTTCCTTCATTGCCTGCTGAACGGCATTTGTAACCTCCTGAAGGTCTACCTTGCTTGCAATATCAAAAGAATGTTCATCCGCCATAAAATCCTCCTCGTAAAAAATTGTCTTATTATACAAAAGATTAGTAAAAAGCAGTGAAATATAACTTTTTAAAGCTGAAGTATATATTTTATTCATATGAATATATGATTTTTTCATGAATGAATTCAAGATAAATATGATAAAATTTAACTTAATTGGAAATAAAATTTTATCACTGTTTTGCTTAGGAAATTCATTGAAGAAGTATCTCCTTGAGTCTTTGCTGATAATATCTGTATTTTTTGTTTTAAATACAGCCGGCACCTGTTTTGCCATAGACAGGTTCGGATGTCTTACCTGCCATAAATATCCCGGACTGGCAAAAATAGAAAAACAAAATGGAATCAGGGTGCTTCACATTGACGAGAGAAAACACCTTGATTCACCTCACGGCAAAGTTGACTGCAGGAAATGCCATCCGAAAATAGAGCAGATTCCGCACACAGGCGCCTCAGTGCTGGACTGCACTACGGAATGTCATCTCAAGGATAAGGAAAAAATAAAGGCGATAAAATCCTCTTCAGGCGCATTTCATAAGGATGAAAAATTTGTTATCACAACCTTGCATGACAACTCATCCTGCAGGGCCTGTCATCCCTTGTATCCGCACAGTAAAAATATTAAGGTGCGGGCCTTTATAAATATGCACACGGGGTTTATGTTTTGTGAGATGTGCCATCTGAAGAAGGATTCTTTAAAGGGTTTCACTTATGAATGGAACCGCCCCGAACATGTTGAATTTACCGGCGGACCATATGGCACGCACCAGGAGAAATCGCAGGAGACCGGGGGTGTTATAACCCAGATATTAAGAATCTTCTCTTCACAGGAAAATCAGGCAAAAACTGAATATGTTATATCCAGAATAGCTGTTTTCTCAAATGAAAACAGCAAGAAAAGTGTAATGGTGAACACATGGGATACAAAAAAAGCAATTGAATTTAAAAACAGAGAAAAAAATCTGAGACCTGAGGAAAAGGAGAAGGAATTAAAATATTTTCACAAGGACGTGGCAAAGATGGAAATCAGCGTGGCATGCAATGAATGCCATTCTCCAAAAGGCATATTAGATTTCAAGCAGCTCGGTTTTGAAGAAAGAAAAATTAATGACCTGCAATATCTGAATATTAAAAGTCTGGTGACAAAATATGACGTATTTTACATGCCCAATCTTTTCGGACACTAAACAATCGCCCGGCTTAGATCTTCACCCTCTTAAGCAAAGCTGAATTTGTTACGACTGAAAGCGAGCTGAGCGACATTGCCGCGGCGGCAATTATCGGATTCAGCAGCCCGATTGCCGCAAGAGGAATCCCTACGCTGTTGTAAATAAACGCCCAGAAAAGATTCTGCTTAATTTTTCTCATCGTGGCCCGGCTCAGGCGTATTCCTCTTATGACATCTCTTAAATCATCCCTGACAAGTATGATGCCGCCTGTTTCCTTTGCCACGTCAGAGCCGCTGCCTATGGCTATGCCGATGTCTGCCTGCGCAAGGGCAGGAGAATCATTAATCCCGTCCCCCACCATTGCCACAACTTTTCCTTCAGCCTGAAGGTCTTTAATAACTTTAGCCTTTTCACCGGGCAGGACATTTGCAATAATTCTATCAATTCCTGTTTTAGAGCCAATGGCCTTTGCAGTTTTTTCATTGTCCCCCGTCAGCATTACAACCTGAATGCCTTCACCTTTAAGCCCCTTCACTACATCTTCTGCGTTTTCCTTTAAAGTATCTGCAACTGCAATCAATCCGATAAATTTTTTATCTCTCGCAACAATCATTACGGTATTGCCCTTCTCTTCAAGCGCTGAGATTACAGACTCTTTATCCTGTATGCCAATATCAAAATCTTTCATAAGTCTTCTGTTGCCTATCAGTATTTCTTTTCCCTGAGACTTTACTTTAACGCCATGCCCTGGAACAGCCTCAAATGCCTCTGCATCCGGTATGGCAAGCCCGGTCATATTCGCCCTTTTTAAAATTGCCTCAGCCAGAGGATGCTCTGAGCCTTTTTCAGCGATTGCCGCAAGTTGTAATATTTCATCTTCACTAACACTTTCACTTGCCACTATTTCTGTCACCTCGGGCTCACCTTTCGTGAGAGTGCCGGTCTTATCAAACACCACTGCATTCAGTTTTTCGGCCTTTTCAAGATATTCAGCTCCTCTTATGAGTATCCCAAGTTCGGCTCCTTTGCCTACTCCGACCATAAGCGCCGCAGGCGTGGCTATGCCGAGTGCGCAGGGGCAGGCAATGATTAAAACCGCTACAAAAGACAAAAGCGCCATTGTCGGATTCCCGACAGATATCCATACGATTGCAGATAAAAACGCCGCACCTATAACCGCAGGGACAAAGTATGACGCTGCCTTGTCGGCGAGCCGCTGAATATGAGACGATGAGGCCTGCGCCTCTTCTACCATTTTTATTATCTGGCTGAGTGTAGTTTCAGCGCCTACCCGCGACGCCCTGAATTTAAATAAACCGACCTTGTTCAGCGTGCCGCCTATGACTTCATCACCTGTCTTCTTCTCAACAGGGATGCTTTCGCCGGTCAGCATCTTTTCATCTACAGATGAGTGCCCTTCCATGACAATTCCGTCGGTCGGTATTTTCTCCCCGGGCCTGACAATCACAATATCATCAATCATCACAGCCTCCGCCGGAATTTCCATTTCTTCAACAGCACTTGAATCCTTGACCCCTTGACCCCTTGACCCCTGTTTTATTATCCTCGCCGTCTGCGGCTTAAGGTCAAAAAGTTTGCGGATAGCGGCAGAACTCCTTTTTTTAATTATCTCCTCCATGTATTTTCCAAGAAGAACAAAGGCGATTATTATGGCCGACACTTCAAAATAAACGTTTTTCTCATCAACAGGCAAGACACCTGGAAAGAAAACGACAAAAGCACTGTAAATATACGCCGTGGATGTGCCGAGGGCAATCAGCAAATCCATATTTGCCGCACGGTCTTTAATTGCATGCCATGCGCCGATAAAAAAACCCTTC
>ORJL011315296.1_pt1 | contig 19615 bp, 19 predicted proteins | sample 1779941 | NCBI WGS metagenome assembly ORJL01 (sample SAMEA104232317, study PRJEB22302) | groundwater metagenome | biome: forest; feature: aquifer; material: groundwater | place: USA | collected 2011-08-07 | depth 5.8 m | reverse complement strand
GGCGGGCGCGCGCCGGGGCGGGGGGGGGGGGCGGCGCGCGGGCCCCGGGGGCCGCCGGCGCGGGGCCGCAGGCCACGACCATGATCGCGAGGGCGGCCAGGAGGCGCTGTGTCGATTCGGGCATGGCGCCATGATGACGCCTCAGCCGTTGATCATGAGCACCGCGAACCGTGACCGCGAGCGCGAGGAGCAGCCCGCGCGGGGTCACCGACCGCTAGGCGCTACGGCTTTCGTCGCGTGCTCGGCGTCGAGCTTGGCGAGCGCGTCCGGCGTGGAGAGATGCTCGTGCGCCCCGCGCGCCGCGGAGATCCGGCGAACCGTGCGGCGCGCATCTCCAGCGCGGAACCCGAGCGCATCGAGCGTCGTCTCGCACTGGATGGAGTGCTCGATGACGTGCGCGCCGAAGCGATAGAGCCGGTAGCGGACGTCGATCTCGCGGCTCCCGTACACGGCCGGACGGCGCAGTGCCTCGGCGTCGAGGCCGGCGAGGTCGCGGTCGCTCCGTGCGCGTACCTCAGAGAGGTACGCGAGCAGGTCGCGGAGCGAAGCCTTCGCGATCCGCTCCGCATCGGGACTCGGCCGGCGGTCCTGCGGGAACGCGACGGCTGCATCGTCGCGGCGAGCGATCGCGTAGAGCGCTGCGGCGTGGTACCCGAGCTCGCCGGAGATGACGTGCCGCAGGATCTCGCGCAGCGGCCACTCTCCTTCCCGCGGTGTGCGGTCGAGAAGGTCGTCTGGGAGACCGATGACCAAGCCTCGCAGATCGCCGTACGCGCGTTGCGCGAGCGCGAGGATCGCCTTGGCGTCGGACAACGGCGTCGCGCGGACGCGCAGGGCCTGCGCCTCCTCGGCGTCGAGCATCTCGAACAGCGCGCGCCGGTCGGTGTCGAGCAGCGGATCCGGCTGCACCGCGAGGCGCGCAAGGGTGTCCTCAAACCTCATGGCCATGGAAGTGCAGCTAGCTCGTGGCCGCGCGCGTCTTCTCGAGCACCTTGAGGCTCTCGCGGATGAACGCGGGCAGATCCTGCGGCTGGCGAGCGGTCACCAGATTGCGGTCAACCACGACCTCTTGATCGACGACATCAGCCCCCACGAGCGCGAGGTCGCCCTGGATCGTCTTCCAGGCCGTCAGCCGGTGACCCTTGTAGGTGCCAGCGGTGATGAAGAGCTGGGGCCCGTGGCAGATCGCAAGGATGGGCTTGCCTTTCTCGAAGAAGGCCTTGACGAAGGCCACGGGTGCCGGCTGGGAACGCAGCCGATCCGGCGAGAAGCCGCCCGGAATGAAGAGCGCGTCGAACTGGTCTGGGCTCACGTCGGAGAACGCCTTCTCCGGGGTCGCCGTTTCCTTGCCTTTGTCCCCGTTCAGCAGCTGCCCGGCCTGCATGCCGACGATGGTGACCTCGTGGCCGGCCTGCCTCAGGGCGTCGTACGGCTGCTTGAACTCGGAGTCCTCGAACCCGTTGGCAAGCACACAGGCAACTCTCATGGATGAACCCTCCACCGACGCGGCGTTCGCAGTCCGACGCCCTGCAGCCCCACGTCGAACGTGAGTCTAGTCCGAGACGTGCTGCGCGAGCTGGCGAGTTGGCGACCGTCGCGCCGGTGCTCAGTATGGTGCGCGATGCGAGTGCCGCGCGCCGCCGGCTGGGCAGTGTTCGTCATCGCGCTCGCGGGGGGCTGCGGGCCGGAGACGGCACGCGCCGAGCCGTCGCCCGTTCCCCCGATCGCGGCCGCCGTCGCGAGCCGGTCTCCCGCGCCGCCGCCGAGCACGACACCGGTGCTCCGCGCGACGCTCCCGCCCGCGACGCTCCCGCCCGCCCCGCGCCCGCCGACGCCCGGTCCGGACGCACAGCTGCGGTGCACCGAGCGCATCGCCCTGCCGGACGTCGAGGACGTGGTCGTCGCGAAGTGGTCGCCGGACAGCGCGATGCTGGCGGTCGGCGCGATCCAGACCGTGCCTTCGACGCGCACCCCCACCGGATGGGAGGAGGAGCTGTTCCTCGACACCATCGACGTGCTCAACGGCGACCGTCACGGCTTTGGCATCGGCTCGTATCCCGAGTGGTCTGGAAGCGGGCGGTACCTCTCGTACTGGACCCGTGACGGCGAAGAGCTGCGCGTGGTCAAGGGACAGGACGAGGTCGCCGTCGCGGCAGCGTCGATACCCGAGGTCCGTTGGGTCGGGGACACGATGCTGTTCTTCGCGGGGGACGAGATTCGAAGCTGGTCCGGTGGCACGACCGGCGTGATCTCGCGGGGCGCCGGGGACGTCGAGCCGCCCTCCCCCGCCGATGACGTGCACTTCAGCGCGGATGGCGAGCGCTTCAGCCTCACGCGGTACGTCCGGGACGGCACGATCGAGCGCTACGTCGGCGCGACGCGCACCGGCGTGCTGGCCCCGCTCGACGCCAGGGGCGCGACGCAGACCGAGTGGGCACCGACGGGTCACGCGTTCCTGGTGCGCTACGGGGACCGGCTGGAGGTCCGCGATGACGACGGCCTCCGGCGGGCCACGCTTCCCCGGACGGGTGCGACGCACGTCTGGACCGCGGACGGTCGCGCGCTGCTCGTCGGAAGCGTCACGCCGGCAGAGCCGGGTGGTGAGGCGTTCGACGCGTACGCGGGGTCGGGCGCCGGCTTGGCCGCGACCGCCGCGCTGCCGAACCTGCTCGGCGCGCGCACGTTCAGCCCGAACGGCGACTACTTCGCCGGCCTGAGCCGGCTGGCGCTCGACCGCACGCGCCTGGAGGTGTACCGGTGCGGCGGGCGGGCCGGCGCCCCGCTCGCGCCCCAGGCCGCGCGGTGGAGAGCCGCGATCGCGGCGGACCCCCGGCGCTTCGTCAGGCCCGTCGCGGGGGAGATTACGCAGCTCGAGTACGGCAGCCATACCGGGGTCGACATCGCGGCGCCGCTCGGCTCGATCGTCGTCGCCACGGACGCCGGGACCGTCGGTGCGGTCGGCTTCGTGGCGTCGGGGGGAGAGCGCGTCTGCGTGCTCCAGGCCGCCCTCCTGGAGAGCTGCTACTACCACCTCGCGGCGGCGCTCGTCGCTCCCGGCGAGCGCGTGGTCCGCGGTCAGCCGATCGCGCTGGTCGGCCTCACCGGCGACACGACGGGGCCGCACGTCCACTGGGAGACGAAGCTCGCCGGCCGGATCGTCGATCCGCTCGCGCAGCGGTGAGCGGGCGCCAGCAGCCACCGGTCCAGGCTGGCACGATGGACCGCATCGACACGACTCGGGTGGACGTCTGGCTGTGGGCCGTCCGGCTCTACAAGACCCGTTCGGCGGCAACGGCCGCCTGCCGGGGCGGCCACGTCCGCGTGAACCGCGCCGCCGCCAAGGCGGCGACACCGGTGAAGGTCGGCGATCGGGTCGAAGCGTTCGTGGAGCGCGAGCGCACCCTCGAGGTGGTGGCCGTCATCAGCAAGCGAGTCGGAGCGGCACTGGCGGCGACCTGCCTGATCGACCACAGCCCACCGGTGCCGGTCGTCGAGCGGGCGGCGCCGATCTTCGTCCGCGAGCGCGGCGCGGGCCGCCCGACCAAACGCGAGCGCCGCGGACTCGACCGCCTCCGGCGGCCGTGACCCCTGGACGGAGCGGAAGAGGCGACCCACGGGGACGCTGCGGCTCAGGGCACTCCCGGGAGCTTCATCGGCGCTGCGGGGAGCCTGAGATCCGCGTCAGAGACGGTCGTGCCGAACTCGGTGGCCTCGAGCGTGGTCGTGATGTTGAGGGCAGTCGACTCGATGAGGAGCGGAATGCCGGTGCTCGTGTAGCACAGGCGAGAGGTCCCGGCCGAGGGCACAGCGACGCTGTAGCACTGCGCGGTCTGGCCCGCGATCTGCCGCGTCCCTTGATAGGTCGAGCTGAACTGGTCAGGCCGCTCGCGGAGCTGGAGATCGAACGCAGCGTTCGGGTTCCCCTGGAGCGCGGCAGCGGCCGGCATCGAGAGGCACATCGTTTGGCCGGCGGCCGAGGTGCAGAGATACGTTCCCTCGGAGATCGCATAGACCGAGGCCGAGCCTTGGGCGATGGTGAAGTCAAACCGGCTCACGCCGTTCTTCACGTACCAGGTCTGGGTGCCCGTGACACCGGTCGGGCCGCCGGTCACGGTAATGCGGTACGTGACGCGGTACGTGAGGTTCTTCCCGCCGGCGAGGAGGACGGAGAGCGGCGGCGGCGAAACCAGCGGCGGCGAGGCCGGCTGCGGCGGCGATGATGCAGGGCTCGCGCCGACAATGGCGCCGCTCGCGACGTAGAAGCGGCCGTCCATGGCGCCGCCGACCGCGTAGTCGCGCAGCGTCGGCATGGGCGGCAGCGGAGCCCAGACGTCGCCCGCGGGGTCGTACACCTCGGCCGGCGAGGACCCAGCGGCGTACATCTTCCCGTCGATCGTCCCCGCGACGCCGCCGTTGCCCACGTAGTGCCCGTTCTTCGTCGTCCACGCGTCGGTCGCGGGGTCGTAGACCTCGACCCGGCTCCCCATGAGCGAGGAGTCGGACTGCGTCGCGCCGCAGCAGCCGCCGACGACGACGACGCGACCGTTCACCACGGCGACGTCCGCCGAGCCGCGCGGGAACGCCTGGGGGTGGGCCTTCGCCCACTTGTCGGTCGCGGGGTCGTAGACCTCGACGACGTCGGTCGTAGGCGCGCACCAGCCGACGCAGCCCCCGATGACGTACAGCTTCGACCCGATCGCGACGGCCTGTGGGAAGTAGCGCGCGACGGTCATCGGCGTCTTGATCGACCAGGAGTTCGCCGCCGGGTCGTACACCTCGAGGCCGGCGAGGTGCCGGTTCTCGGCTTGGTTGATCCCGCCGACGACGTAGAGGAGTCCGCCGATGACGGCCGCGGCGGCCGCGCCGCGGGCGGTCGGCATCGGAGCCCTCGTCGTCCAGGCGTTGGTCTGCGGGTCGTACGCCTCGACGGACTTGATCGACTGCGACCCGTCGGAGCCCCCGACGACGTAGAGCTTCCCCCCGATGACGCCGCCGGTCGCGGTGGACCGTGCCGTCGCCATCGGCGCCTTCACCTCCCACCGGGCAGCCTGGGACCCGGACGCGGGCGTGAGGACCTCGAGGATGCGCGAGGGACCGCTCGACGGCTGCTCGGGTCGACCGCAGGAGGCGGTGACGACGAGCACCGCGAAGAGGAAGGCGAGGCGACGGTGGTGGACCATCCTGGCCGCTGCGCCGATCGTCGTTCCGGCGACCTCCGCGCGCTAGGGTCGGACGACCCCAAGCCACGGGACCCGCCCCAGCAGCCGCCGCGATGTGACCGCCCTCGTTGAGAGACCCGCGGGGTAGGGCTCCGGCGTCCTAACGGATCATTCGGGAAGCGTGTCGGCGTCGCGGAGCGAGCGCGAGACCGACGCGACCCGCACGACACATCCTGGACACATTCCAGCCTCATCGTGCGCGCGAAAGGCTGAGGCTGCTTCGCGCCGTTACCTTCGGGGGAACCATGGATGACAAGGAGCCGCGACCTCGCGGCGCAGCGCCTGAGCCGGACGCGATGGAGCCGCGGCATCCTGTCGGCATCCTCGCCGCGGTCATCGCGCTCGCGCTGACGATCGCGGGGGCGTTCGCCATCCAGTCCTACGCCCTGACGACCGCGCAGCGGTACCTGCAGGCGATCGCCGGCCAGGCAGCCGCCGTCAAATGGGAAGGCCTCACGTTCCAGCGCGCCGCCTACGCGAGCGGCACGACGCTCCCGATCTACGGCAGCTCCGAGCTGTACTGCTGCGGCACCCCCGCCCTGCCGGCCCAACTGTTCGCTTCCGCCCCCAGCGGCTTCCGCGTGTTCCCGCTCGGTCGCGCGGGCACGGGGGACCTCTTCTTCATGCAGACGTTCGCGGCGCTCGGAGGCGACCTGCGCGGCAAGAAGCTCGTGATCTCCGATTCGCCGGGCTGGTTCTTCGGCCTCCAAGGCATGGGCGACGAGCCGTATGCGGGGAACTTCTCCCCGGAGATCGCGGAGGCGTTCGCCTTCGACTCGCCGATCTCGATGCCGCTCAAGCAGGCCGGCGCACGGCGGATGCTCGCGCACAAGGGGACGTTGTCCGATCAGGCTCTGCTGCGCCTGGCGATCGAGGGCCTCGCCGATCCGACGCCCGCTCATCTGGCGCAGTACTACGCGCTCTACCCGGCGGGCCGGGTCTTCTCGTTCGTCCATCAGGTCCAGGACGCCGCTGACACGCTCGCCTACATCCGCGACCATCCCGCGCTCAAGCCGGACGGACCTGGTGTTCCCTCGCAGATCGACTGGCGTCCACTTCTGTCCACCATGAGCGCGACGGCCCGAGAGCGTGTCACCGGCAACCCGTTCGGGTTCCCGGACCCGACCTACCGGCAGATCCAGAAGGACGTGAAGTCCGCGCTCGACATGTTCTGCGGCGGGAAGGACAACCACGACGGCGCCGCGCTCCCGTATCCGTCGAGCTGGGACAAGAACATGACCGGCTCGGCCGAATGGACGGATCTGAGCCTGGAGCTCGACGTGCTGCGCGAGCTGGGTGCCCGGCCATTCGTCTATACCATGCCGATGCCGGGGATGTACGACGACTTCACCTCGCTCTCGCATCCCGCGCGGCTCGCGTACTACCGGAAGTACGCGAGCGTCGTGTCGGCGGCGGGGGTCCCGTGGCTGACGTTCGAGGAGCACGACGGCGACCGGTACTTCCTCACCGACACCGGCGCGCACTTCAGCCCTCGGGGCTGGGTGTTCGCCGGCCGCGCGCTGGACCTGTTCTGGAGCGGCGCGTCGATCGAGGAGATCCGCGCGTCGCTGGCGGAGCTGCGGGGCGCCGTCCCCGCGGCCGGGCCCCCCGTGCGGCGCGACTTCTGCACGCCGACACTCCGATGACGCACGTCCACCAGACCGTGCTGCGGATCCTCGGCCAGGTGACGAGCACGCCGGAGCTCGCCAACGAGATGGACACCGACCTCTACGACGCCGGGCTTCTCGACTCGCTCGGTCTCGTCAACCTCATGCTCGCATTCTCCGACGAGCTCGGGGTCACGATCTATCCGTCCGACCTCGACAAGAAGGAGTGGGCCACGCCACGAAGGATGATCGCGGACGTCGAGCGCCGACTCGCGGCGGCGGCCGCGTGAAGCGTCTCGGGGCCGTGGCAGGCGGAGCGTGGCGGAACGACCTCGTGCGCCTCGTCGTCCTCGTGCTGTACTACCAAGCGATCATCGCGGCGCTGATCGTCCTCTACAGCGGCTCGCGCTATGAGGCACCGGCCTTCATCTACCAGGCCTTCTGAGCCGACGGCGATCGATGGCTGAGGCGCGGCCGGGCGCGCCCGCGGGACCGCTCAGCGACAGGATCGCGGCCGCGTGCCGGACCGACGCGCCGGCCATGATCGGTCCACACGGCCGCCTCACGTACGGCGAGCTCCTCGACCGCTCGCGCGCGCTCGCCGCGCTCCTCACTCCACGGCGCTCGCCGGTCTTGGTCTACGGCCACAAGGAGCCGGCCATGCTCGTCGCGTTCGTCGCCGCGGCTCGCGCCGGCCGCGCGTACGTGCCCGTGGATCCATCGTCGCCGCCCGCGCGCGTCGCGCGGATCATCGAGGTCGCGCGGCCGGACGACGCGATCTTCGCGCGAGCCGCGCCGCCGGCCCTGACCGCGTCGCTTCACGCGTGCGGGATCGAACCGATCGCGCTCGATCCCCTCGGGGCCAACGCCGTGGACGACGATGCCGCCGACATCCGGGTCACGCCGGACGCCGAGGCGCCCGCGTACATCGTATTCACCTCGGGCACGACCGGTGGCCCCAAGGGCGTCCCCATTCCCCACCGGGCACTCGACCACTTCACGGCCTGGCTGACCACGGCCACCGGGCTGGGCCGGGACGAGGTCGTCCTCGATCAGGCGCCGTTCACGTTCGACCTGTCCGTCATGAGCCTGTACGCGGCGCTGCTCACCGGAGGTGCGCTGTTCTCCGCGACCGCCGACGACGTCGCGGACCCGCGCGCGCTCTTCGAGCGACTCGACGGTGCGGCCCTCACGACCTGGGTGTCGACGCCCTCCTTCGCACGGCTCTGCGCCGCGGAGCCTCGCTTCCGGCGATCGATGCTGCCGCGCCTGCGCCGTTTCCTCTTCTGCGGCGAGACGCTGCCGCCCGGTCTGGCGCGGGAGCTCATGGAGCGCTTCCCCGGCGCCGCGGTGTGGAACACCTACGGCCCGACGGAGACCACGGTCGCGGTCACCGGGATCCGTATCGACGAGGGCATGGCCTCGACGGACCGTCCCTTGCCGATCGGACGAGCGTTCCCAGGCATGGACGTGTGGATCGCCGACCCGGCCGATCCCGCCCGCACGGTCGCGGACGGCACCGAGGGCGAGATCGTCATCGCGGGCCCGCAGCTCGCGCTCGGCTACCTCGGCCCGGAGAGGTCGTCGCAGGGCTTCGTCACCTCCCACGACGGCCGGTCGCTGTACCGCACCGGTGACATCGGCCACCTGGATCCGGCCGACGGACTCCTCTACTGCGGCGGACGGCTCGATCGGCAGATCAAGCTGCACGGCTACCGCGTCGAGCTCGAAGAGATCGAGTCGCAGCTCCGCCGCGTCACCGGGATCGCCGACGCCACGGTGCTGACCGTCGACCGCGATCGGCGCCCGGATCACCTCGTTGCCTTCGTCGTGGCCGACCCCGCCGCCGGGCCGCTCCCCATCGGCGACCTCCGATTCACCCGCCTCGTGCGTGAGGTGCTTGCGGAGCGGCTGCCGGCGTACGCGTTGCCGCGGTCCGTCCGCCGCGTGGCGGCGCTGCCCCTCACCTCGAACGGCAAGGTCGATCGCGTGGCGCTGCGCGGCCTCCTGCCGTGACGCCGTACGTCGATCTCACGTACTTCCTCTTCCTGCTCTACCCGCTTGCGCTCCTGCTCATCCTCGGACTCGCCGGGTGGCTCGGCCGGCGCGCCATCCTCCTGGTCAGCCTCGCGGTCATCGCGTTCCAGTACCTGGACCCGCTCGGTACGACGGCGCAGCAGGTCCAGGGAGTCCAGCAGCTCGAGCTCCTCGCGGCGTACGGCCTCGCGTGCGTGGTCGTCGTGACGGGCTTCGCCCTGATCCGGCGTCGAGGACGCAACCAGGTCGCGTTCTACGCGGCGGTCGCGCTCGCCCTGCTCCCACTCGTCGTCGTGAAGGTCCTGCCGCTGGTCGGCTCGCCGGATCGCCTGTTCCGGCCCGTGTCCTCGATACCCGGCGCATCGGCCGCCCTGCTCGCCGCGAAGGACGCGCCGCCCTTCGTTCCGGCGACGGGGACGCTCGAGGTCGTCGGCTTCCTCGGGATCTCGTACGTCACGTTCCGCGTCATCGACACGATCATCAGCCTGCACGACGGGAGCGTCGCGGGCATTCCTTCGCCGATCGCACTGCTGGGCTACGTGCTCTTCGCACCGACGATCAGCTCGGGGCCGATCGACCGCTACAAGCGCTTCATGAGCGACCTCGCGGCGCCGCGCCGCACGCGGCGCGCGTATCTTCTGGACGTCGAGGCAGGCATCCACCGCGTCGCGCAGGGCTTCCTCTACAAGTTCATCCTCGGCTACCTCGTCTTCCGGTACGCGCTCCGACCGGCCGCTGACGCGCACGGCCTCGTGGCGACGGTCGGCTACATGTACGCCTACAGCTTCTACCTGTTCTTCGACTTCGCCGGCTACAGCGCGTTCGCGATCGGGATCGGACGGTTCTTCGGCATCCGCGTGCCGGAGAACTTCAACCGACCGTTCCTGAGCCGCAGCTTCCGCGAGGTGTGGGACCGCTGGCACATCACGCTCTCCTGGTGGATGCGCGACCACGTGTACATGCGCTTCATGCTCAACGCGACTCGGGGAAAGTGGTTCGGCGGCGACCAGGTCCGCGCCAGCCACGTCGGGTTGCTGCTCACGATGCTCCTCATGGGCCTCTGGCACGGCCTGTACCCGCACTACGTCGTGTACGGGATCTACCAGGGATCGATGCTCGTCCTCTACGACGTGGTGGGCCGCTGGAACGCGAAGCGCAAGCTCATCCCCGACGGCCGCCTCACTCGCATCGGCGCGGTCGTCCTCACCTTCAACCTCTTCTGCTTCGGCCTGCTCATCTTCTCCGGCCGCCTCTTCCCGTAGCTCAGCCGCGTGACAGGCGCCCGGTCAACAGGCGCGGCGGAAGTGGACCGGCACGAACACGAACACGAGCGCAAGCACGAGCTCAGGCACGAACGCTTCGCTGACCCCGCGCGACCAGGAGCGCCAGTCTGTGATGACCGGCGGCTGCGGCTGCCCGACGACGCCGGCGGCCGCGTCGATCCACGGGTCGACGACAGCGCGCGCCGGTCCGTGTCAGAAAGCGTCTCTTCGAACCGCATGGGCTCGCCGGTAGCCGCACTGCCGGCGGCGGTAACTGCGGTGGCGTCCCTCAGCGCCAGTGAGGCAGGACCTGTGAGTAGTTGTGGTTGTTCGAGAACTTCGGCTCGACCGGCACGGGTGGGCGGAGGACCGTGAAGCCCGTGCCGTCCACGTTGATCTTGCAGAGGAGCACGCCGAACGTTCCGTCCTTCTCGACCGCGCCGTCGAACACGATCGTCTTCTTGTCGGGTGAGATCGTGCCGTCGAGAGGGAAGGTCCCGGCATTGCCTTGACCAGGGAAACGGGTGTCCAGCTTGTATCCCGCGGCGGCGAGGCCCGCCAGGGCTTGGGCACGGATGTCCCCAAGAAGCTGCAGCGTCTTGGCGTCGTAGATCTGCATCTGCCCCGGGATGAGCAAGAGCGATGAGTCGAGGCTGACCTCCGCGTGGAAGCGCGCTCCGCCCCCCAGCTTCGGGACGAAACAGCCGCTCGGTCCGCGGTCGTTCAACGTGAGCAGGATCGCGGCGCTGGAGGCGTCGACGATCCGGATGACATCGCAGCCGGGCGAGCCCGCGCCGTTCGGGAACACGTTGGTCTGATAGAGGATGCGGTCCCCGCTGGGGAACCACCGCGGGAGCTCGCGGCCCTCTGCGAACTCCTGCTTGGGGAGGTCGGTCAGGCGCCGGTACGCCCCGGTCGCCAGCTCGATCGCGTAGTCCGCCAGGAACTTCGGCATCGGAGCGGTGGGGCTGATGGGCGTTTCCGTCGCCTGCACGACCGCGAACTTCGCGTCGGGCGAGAGCGACGGACGGCCGAGCCCGTAGATGCCGCGGACGGGCACCTGGCGCTGCGTCCTGTCGGCGCCGTAGAGGATGAGACCGGTGTTGTCCATGTTGTCCGCGACCACGAAGTCATCCGAGACGTCGTAGCCGTTGCCGAAGAACTCGACCTGCACAGGGAGCAGCCCGTCCCCGTCGATGACCTCGAGCGTGCCGCCGGGATGCTGGAGTGACGGCCGGACGATGTAGAGGCCATGCGGGACCTTGGGCTTCGCCGCCGGCGTCGGCGCGGCGGTTGCCGGCTGGGAAGCCGGGGCGGCGGGCGTCGGTACGATGACCGCTCGCGTGGGCGCGACGGTCGCGACGGGTGCCGGCGCCGCGCAACTGGCGAGGATGAGCCCCGTCGCCGCGAGCAGCCGACGCACCGCCGGCAATCTTACATGCCACGCAACGGCAGGCCGAGAGGCCGCGGGGCTCCACGGCCCCAGGTGGGGGCAATCGGGCTCACCGCGGGTGGATGCGGTTGGCGGACTGAACGCACCACGGGATTCTCACAGCCCCCGAGCTCCCTACGGGGTCGGCGCCTGGGTGGTCGGCGTCAGCACGACGACCGCGCCCTCATCGAATGTGAGCTCCGCCGTGCGGACCGATGGCATCGCGCTGTCGACGCTCGCGGTCGCCGTCATCGAGCCCGGTGGAGCGACCACCGCGGGCGAAGTCGCGGCGCTGGCGGGGCTTGGAGCGGCGTTCACGCCCGCGTCGGCGGTCCGAGCGTCGAGGCCGGCCGAGATGAAGACCCAGGCGATCCCCGCGAGCGGGACCGCGAACAGCCCGCCCACGACGCCGCCGACCTGGAGGCCGACGAGCAGCGCGAGCATCGCGGCGAGCGGGTGGACGCCGATGGCCTCCCCGGAGATCCGCGGGAAGAGCAGATTCGACTCGATCTGCTGGATCACCACGAAGGCGAGCACGACCCACAGCACGAGCGGGAATGGCTGGAAAGCCGCCACGAGCACCGCAGGCACCGCGCCGATGATCGGGCCCAGGAACGGCACGAGCTCGGCGACACCGGCGAAGACGCCGAGGAACAGCGCGTACGGTACCCCGAGCAGCGAGAGGGCGACGGCCACGGTCACGCCGACGACGAGCCCGAGAAGGAGCTGGCCACGAACGTACGCGCCGAACACGCGGACCATCTCGCCCTCCACCCGTTCGGCATGCGGGAGCGCGCGAGCCGGAAGCAGGCGAAGGCCGAAGGTCCGGATCCGTTGCTGGTCGAGGAGCAGGTACAGCGCGATCACAAGCACCAGGAAGATATCGACCACGCTCGAGACGACGGCCAGGACGATGATCACGGCCTCGCTCGCGAACGTCCCGCCGAGATCGCCCACCGCGGTCGCCGCGCGCGTCCGGAGCTCGATGGGCACCTGGAAGCCGAGGATGGTACCCATCTCGCCGCTCTGGAGGCGGGCTGCGTACGCAGGCATCTGCTCCGCTAGGAACTTGGACTCCGTGATGAGCGGCGCGGAAACGAGCGCGACGGCACCGCCAAGGATCGCCAGGGCGAGAAGGAATGTCACCAGCACGGCCGGCGCGGGGCGCCCGAGGACGCGCTCCAGTCGCTGCGCGATCGGCGCCAGGATGAACGCAAGGCCGAGCGCGAAAAGGACGACGAGCGAAATGTGTGCCAGCGGTTGCAGGATCCGCGCGACCGCGTCGAGCGCGGCGAGGAGGGCGATGATCGTCACCGCACTCACGAGCACGTAGGTCACCCACCAACGCTGGATCGGCGCCGCGGGGGTCATGCCGCCCGCGACGTCCGCGCGGAGGTCGCGCGCTGGGCGCGCCGCCTTCACCTCAGAACGAGCCAGTGGCCTCGTCGCCAAGGTCCGCAGCCGCGTGATCAGGCTCACCGTGGCCGCCCTGCGCCTGTTCGTCGGAGGACTTCTGGCAGCACTGCCCAGGACTCTAGCCAAGATCCGTACGCTTCAGATGACCAAAACGTCATGAGTCGTGCGAAGGGTCGGCCCGCGTCCCGCGTCGGACCACAGGCTCGCCGACGCGCACGTCAAGCCAGCTCCTCCCCGGCGGCAAGCTCCTCGGGGGCGAGCATCGTGCCGTCGAGCGAGACGACCGCGTCCACCGGTAGCATCTGCCCGATGGCAGGGCGCGGCTTCGAGCTCGTGGGCTTGTACCCGGCGGCGATGAGTCCCTGCTCGGTCTGCCGCCTCGACGAACTGGCGACCCGGCTCGCCGCCGAGGAGGCCCGCGAGGCGTCCGCGGCGGCGCGGTCGGACGCCGACGGGGCCGCCCGACTCCTTGCGGCCGTCGTCGATCGGGTAGGCGGCACCGTCAACGTGCGACTCACTCCGCTCGATTCCCCCCGCGGCCTCTGGCTTTCGCTCCGCCACCGCCTGCCGAACGGCCTCGCCGTCCTGGTAGACGGCAGGCACGTCGCGGCCGAACCCGAGGCCGTCGCCGCCGCCCTGCGGGCGTAGGGTCTGCGCACGCTACGGGTCCCGGAGCCCCTACCGGCAAGGCTAGATAGCGTCCCTCGGCCACCGGCGACCACCGGGGCCGCGCAGCCCGCGGCGACCAGGCCCGCGACGCCAAGCAGCAGTGCCCGGCGCATCCATGTGCGGACCACGCTCGTACCCCTCCCATCGATCAACGCATTGATGGGATCGCTCTTCGACACGGAGTTGGGTCGCGTGGGCGCCAGCACCTAGCGGACACCGGCGCCCGACGCGTCTCAGCCTTGCTTGGCCATCGCGAGGATCTGCTCCCGAGGTGGCGTCGGCATCTGCGGGTGGGTTGCCTTCAGGTGTGCCTGCACGTTCGCGACGAACTCGTTGTCATCTTTGCCGCTGATGCGGATGCTCGTGTGCCCTTGGGCACAATCGGTGTACTTCGCCATGTCCTGACCTCCCCCGTCTTGTAGCGCGCCGCTACTGGGATGCACTCTAGTCCTCGCCCGCCGCAATTTGGCTCTCTGATGAATTGGCTCAGACCGACGACCGCGCCGGCTGTCACGAGAGGCCATGCTCGTCAAGTTTCGCGCAGCCAGCCGGTCGGCCAACAATCGACGAGCCGCAGACCTCGCCCGTCAACGGTCGACGGCTTCGGTTCGACGCCGTCTACCATTTGAGCCGCAGGTCCTGTAGCAGTTGGTGCTCTGTTGCCAGGGACGCGGTCGCTTGGCACACGGGACTCTACGGCGCGCATGTGGTAACAGCCGGGCTCGCGCGAGACGCGCGCGGGTGGCTACGGCTGGCGGCCTGACCTTCGCCGCGGCATTGCTTCCGGCGGCTGCGCAGTCAGTCCGGCGTATCCTCCGCGCCCAACTTGACCAGCACCTCGATGAACGCTTCGTATGGGTGCGCCCCGACGAGCAGGTAGCGTTGGCCGACGATGTGCGCGGGGATGGCGTTGATCCCCATTGACGTTGCCTCCTCGCGGTACCGGTCCAGCCGCGCCTCGTACCGGCCTTCGTCGAGTGCACTCTTGAGGTCTTCCGGGTCGAGACCGGCTTCCGCAGCGATGCGTTGAAGATCCTCGACGCGGTCGAGATCCGCGGTCGCCTCCCAGTGCGCCTTCATGAGCGCGGTACGCACCTCGTCGTACTTGCCGCGCTCGCGCGCGAACTCCGCGGTCGATAGCGCCAGGCGCGTGTTGATCAACCGATCGCGACGCGTCATGACCAGTCCGACCTCGGCGGCCACCTCGTCGAGGTGGCCGCGCCCGGCCATCAGCCGCGCGGGGCGCGGCATACCCTCACGTGGGATCTCCGGGTGCAGCTCGAACGGAAGCCACTGGGCCTCCACGAGGCCCTCTGCGACCAATCGGTCGACTCGCACGGAGTCGATGTAGCACCAAGGTCAGACGAAGTCGGAATAGATGATCAGCTCGGCCGGCTTCGGAGGATCGCTCATGGCCTACCGAGCCTTCGTCGCAGACGCAGCGTCTGCTCGCGGGGCGCCGAACCGGCTGCTCGCAAGGGCGATGATCACACCGACGAGCGCGCCGGCTGCCGCGAGCACGCGAAGCCCACCCCCGGCGTCGATCCGAAAGGCGGCGTCTAACGACAACACGCCTGGACCACCGAGCGTGATGAGGAAGGAGCCGGCGAGCAACTGGAGCGGAAACTCGATGCCACCCTTGCTGCTCCAGAATCCCTTCGGGAGATGGACGCGGAGCACGATGACGAGAGACTGCGCGGAAAGCAGCGCGGCGACGAACGGGCTCAGCATGCCCACGGCGAAAAGGAGCCCCCCGGCGAGCTCGACGTAGGCCGAAACGATCGCCCAGAACGTGGCGGGCGAATAGCGCATCCGGCCGACCGCGCTCGCCCAGCCAGCGAAACCCGGCCCGCCCCACCAGCCGAGCGCCTTCTGGGCCCCGTGGGCCGCGAACGTCAGACCGACCGCGAGGCGAACGACAAGAAGGCCGATATCGGCAAGCAACTGCGGGCTGAGCTGCACAGCGGCATGCTAGACGCTCCTGGCACCGACGCGGATGACGTTGATCGAGCGCGAGTAAGCGAACCGGCGCGAATCAAGCGGCGTCGTGCTCTGGTCCAATGACGAGTCGATCAGGCACGCGACCAACTTTGGGGAGAGGACGTGGCGATCGCCGAAGCATCTTCCGCCACCGCGACGGTCACCGGCCTGTGGCGTTATCAAGGCGATCTGCCCCGTGACAATGGCATCCTTCGTACCGCGGCGACCTTCCACGAGGCGAACGTCGGCGTCTACTGCGCGGTGCGGCGGGGCGGAACGATCAGCCGGGGCGACGCGGCACGCATCGAATGAGGATCCACGGCGTCTGACCTGATGCCAGGTCCTGGGCTCGACTGCGTGCCCGCGCTCTGTGGCGCCTCAGCGTGCGCCAGTCTGCTTCGCAAGGGACCAGCCCTTGTCCACGAAGATCACCGCGTAGCCCAACTCGGGATCGAACGGGAAGACCGCTGCGGCCACGCCCGCCTTGGGGTTGCCCGCTGTCCATCCCATCTGGCGCACACCTGCGTCGCCGCCAGGGGCCATCGCGATCTGGTCGGCCCGCGTCGTTGGCACGGTCACCAGAAGAAAGCCCAGCGCGGAGCCGTTCGGGAAGATGATCGAGATGGTGTGGGGATCGGACAGCTGTGCGGCGATGGTGGGCAAGTTCCGCGGCAGCGTCGCCGCGCCTTGCACATCGACAAGGGTGGGCGCTCCAAAGTACGGATGCGGGGAGCTCGCCTGGGTCACGCGCAGAACCACCGCGTCGGCGGTCAACGACGTGCACTGCATCTTGAACGTGAAGGAAACGGACCCACTGAACTGGGGCACCGCTCGGTCGGCCTGGTGCGACTCCTTCTCGTACTTGTACGTGGCCTGGCCGGACCAGGTCCCGTCGTACATCACGTTGCACGCGCCGCCGCTCGAGCGCGCCGCGACGGCGAGCGCGTCCCAGAAGGCCACCTCGCTGCGCGCGATGCTCAGTAGCCGCTGCAGCGCAGCTGGATAGAAGTCGTTGACGCCGGCGCGGCTCGGCTCGGCGAGCAGCACGAAGACGTAGCCGTCGATGCCCGCGATGTAGATGTACCGCCGCGGCCGCGTCGCGTCGAAGAAGGCCTGATAGGCCACCGCCGCGTCGCCGACGACCTCCGCGGGGAGCCTGCTGATCTCGGGAACGCTGACGCCCCAGCTCCATGTCTCCGGCTTCTGCCGGGCGACGAACGCGGCGGCGCTGTCGCCCGCGCCGAGGATGAAGGTCTGCACGGTGATCGAGGCGAAGTTGGCCTTCACCGGGTCGGTCGGCCGGAACATCCGGCTCCAGCCGTTCGCGCCGGCCGCCTCCTCGGAGGTGACCCGGTATCCGCAGAGCGGGAAGCGATCGAGCGGGAGCGCGGTATCGCGCGGCGTCAACGCGCCGGCAGGCGCTGCCACGGCTCCTGCCGGCGACGGGCATTCGTCCGCAACGGGCGCGTTGGGGTCGAACGGCAGCGCACCGCCACATGAGCCGAGGACGAGGGCGCTCGCTACGAGAACGGCACACAGAAGGCGGCTACGGGGTCCCATGCTCTCAGCCTCACGCGCGTCGGGGCGGCGTCGTAGTGCCGAATGGCCCTTCGTTCCCAACCCGCCGACGTTGCCGTAGGGAATCGTTGATTCTTGCCGCGCGAAGACCGGAAGCCTTTCATGCGGGCGGTTGTGCCGGAGGAGGGGTCGCCAACGCCCGGAGGGTACCTACCCGCGGAGCGGAAGACGGGACTCTACGGCGCGCATGTGGTGGCAATCCGGCTCACGCGGGACTAGCGCGGATGGCTGCGGTTGGCACGCTGAAGGTTGCGATCAGGCACTCAGGGCTACCGCTCGGAGCGGGTCCGCCGCGCGTCGGCTACCGGGCGTCAGGATGTATATATAGCGTGCATATGCGATGTCGGAAGAGGCGTATATACTGTGGCTCGGATGGACAGCCGCCCAGTTGTCTGGGACGCCAGCAACGTCCGACACCTCGAACGGGATCACCCCGAACGTGGCATCGGTCGAGAGGAGGTGGAGCAAGTGCTGGACGACCCAGAGAGGCTGGAGTCCGCCGAGGTGCGCAGATCGTTCACCTATCACACGGTGATTGGAAATACGAAAGAAGCCCGGCTTCTCGTTGTCGTTTGGATCGACCACCCGGAGGGACGCTTTCCCGTGCATGCCCGACAAGCCGGCAGGGCCGCGGCCAGGAGGTACTACAGGTGAAGGCAGCGCAGAAGTGGGTCGATCCCTTCGACGGGATGCCGGACGACGAATTCGACGCGCACGTCGATCAGCTCTTCGCCACCCGGCCGAAGACCGTCGCAGTGTCCCTCCGCGTGGCGCCCGAGCTGCTGCAGCGGGTCAAGCGCCAAGCCGAGCGGGTCGGCGTGCCCTATCAGACATTCATGAAGTCGATCGTTGAAGCGGGGGTATCGCGCCTGGAACGCCGGCGGCGGTGACAGTACCCGCCTAGCAGCGTCGAGAGGTTCTCTCTGAGCGGAAGACGGGACTCGAACCCGCGACCCCAACCTTGGCAAGGTTGTGCTCTACCAACTGAGCCACTTCCGCGTACATGGAAGCATAGCAACGGGCGCCCTCAAGTGGCAACCGATCTCTGGGCATGACCGTTCATGGGATCGGAGCGGGAGTGACGAGCACCACGGCGCGGGGCGACATGGCGGAGCTCGAGCTGTCGACCGCGCTCGCACGCGCCGGAAACGTCGTTCTCCGGCCTCTCTCGAACGGGCTCCGCTACGACGTCGCGATCGCCAACGATGACGGCAGGTACGTGAGGGTGCAGTGCAAGACGGGAATCCTCCGAAACGGGCGCATCGAGTTCCGCGTGTGCAGCGCGGATCGCCGGCGTCCACGCGGCCTTCCGTATCACGGTCAGGTCGATGCGTTCGGGGTCTTCTGCCCACAGAACGGGCGCGCGTATCTCGTGCCGATGGCGGCGGTGGCCGATTGCGGGACCGTCGCGTCCCTCCGCGTGGAACCCGCGAAGAACGCGCAGGTCAAGGGCGTCCGTAAGGCCGCTGACTATGAGATCGCTCGATCGCGCCTACGCCGCCTCGCGGAAGAGGAGCACCGAGGCCGTGAAGCCGTGGAGGTAGTTGCGCCCGCCGATCGGGCCGAGCTCCCCGGCGGCGAAGAAGCCGGCGATCGGCACCTCGCCGAAGGCGCGCCGGACGGCGCCGACGTCCACGTCGGGCTGGCCGAAGAGCGCCTGTCCGCGGCCGTTGCACGAGAAGAGGAGGGCCCCGGCGACCGGACGGCGCTCGGCGCGGCGCTCGGCCTCGAGGAGCTCGCGCAGATCCTCGCGCGCGGACTCGGCGTCGCGGACCTGGAACTGGACCGTCTGCCCCACCTCGACGGTGTCGCTGATCGCGAGCGCGCCCGATCCGTGATCGACGCTCACGATGTTCCGGATCAGGAAGTCGCCGCGGCGCAGCTCGGGCTTCAGCTCGCTGATCGCCTGGCCGACGTGGAGGCCGCGCCGCATGAGGAGCTTGTCGCGGTCGCTGGCGGCGCCGTAGAGGTCCTCGACGCGCCGGAGCGCGGAGATGCCACCGAGCTCGTGGATGACGTTTGCCTCGGCGCGCGTGATCGCGTACGTTTCGCCCACCGGCCGGCAGCCTTGCGAGACGACCGGGCGCGCGCCGGCACCCGAGAGCACGGCGCCGACGGCCCCGTCCTTGAGCACGCGACCCCCGTAGTACAGGCGCGAGCGCCCGGCGCCGAGCGCGCCCGAGGCCATCCCGCCGACCACCGGCACCCCGGGATCCTCGGCGTTGAGGTGCTCGAGGAAGCGGTCGGCCGGGAACGTGTACGGGTCGGCGAGCAGGAGGACGACCGGCCGCGCGGCGCCGGCGGGCAGCTCGGCCATCCCGTCGATGAGACCGTGCTCGCCGTCGCGCTCGAAGGTGAGCCGGAACGGCTCGATCGCGGCGCCGGGGAGCGAGGCGGCCCAGACCGCGACCGCCG
>ORJL010300001.1_pt1 | contig 19618 bp, 16 predicted proteins | sample 1779941 | NCBI WGS metagenome assembly ORJL01 (sample SAMEA104232317, study PRJEB22302) | groundwater metagenome | biome: forest; feature: aquifer; material: groundwater | place: USA | collected 2011-08-07 | depth 5.8 m | reverse complement strand
TCGGGTCTGGTCGCCGGCTACCTGCGCGCGCTGCATAACCGCACCGATTGCACCTTTGTCCCGACCTATGAGATGCGTGACCATCTCCATGCTCGCGGTTTCAAGGGGCTCGCCGTCGTCGGGCGCGGGATCGATACGCAGCTTTTCAGTCCGGCCAGGCGTAGCGCCGAGTTGCGCCGCTCGTGGCAATGCGAAAGCGACACCCCTGTCGTGCTATACGTCGGCCGCCTCGCCGCCGAGAAGAATTTGCGCCTTTTCGCGGAGACCATCCGCGTCGCCCGGCAGCATCGGCCGGATCTGCGCGTGGTAATCGTGGGGGACGGCCCCATGGGCAAGTGCCTGCGCTCGGAGAATCCGGACTTTCTGTTTGCTGGGATGCGCATCGGTGAGGACCTCGCCGCGCACTACGCCTCCGCCGACATGTTCGTGTTTCCGAGTTTGAGCGAAACCTTCGGCAACGTCACGCTGGAGGCGCTGGCAAGCGGCCTGGCGGTCGTCGCGTTCGATTACGCCGCGGCGCGCGAGCACATTGTCCATGGGCACAACGGCCTGGTGGCGCGGTGCGACGACGAGATCGCCTTCCGCAAATACGCGCTGCGTCTTGCCAACTCGCCGCACGAAGTGCGGAAGCTGCGCCAGCGGGCGAGACAAACCGCCGAGTGCCTGAGCTGGAGCAAGGCATTTGACGACCTAGAGAGGTCCCTAGTCAAATTCGCCGGGACGCGGGCGCGCGCCAAGCCGGATGGCGCGCCGACGGCAGCCGCAACGGACTAGCCTGGACCACCACCATGCATCTGCGCGCCGTCGCCCTCGAATCGCTGCTCGAATGGGACCGGCGCTGGACGCGCCGCCTGAACGCCGGCGTCGGCATCGCTCCGGTGCGGGTTCTGTTCCGGCTGGCCAGCCGTCTAGGCAACGGAGTGTTCTGGTATTCAGTGATGCTCGCTTTGAGCGTCACGCAGGGCCGACCAGGTCTGGAAGCAGCGCTCCGAATGCTCGCCGCAGGCATGATCGGCCACGTAGTCTACAAACTGCTCAAGTCGGGAACCACCAGGCCGCGCCCGTATCAGGTTCTGGCCGGCATCCGGGCGGAGATCGATCCGCTCGATGCCTTCAGCTTTCCCTCCGGACACACGCTGCACGCGGTGGCATTCACGCTCGTCGCCGTTTCCTATTTCTCCGCTCTTGCCTGGGTGCTCGTGCCGTTCACGGCGCTTGTCGCGGTTTCCCGCATCGTTCTTGGTTTGCATTATCCAAGCGATGTTCTCGCCGGCGCGGCCATTGGGGCGGGCGTAGCCAAAGCCGTTCTTGTGCTCTAGGCCCGGGTGGTTTGCGCACGACGGCGTGCGCCTCGACCCGGCCGCATCTAGGCTGCGTAGCGTGAGCGGTCCGTCAAGCGCACCTTCGAGGCGTCGGGATTGACCAGCGTCGCGCCCTGGTCCGCCACATAGCGCGCACGCTTACCGCTTTTCAGTAAATGCAGGTCTACCAGAACCAGGCCATCGACGCAGTTTGAAAACTGCGCATCGACGCCGAAGTCGAGGAACCTGGTGCCGCCCGGCTCGCACACTTGCGTGTACTGCTTGTACAGGGTGGGCACGGCAAGGCCCAGACGGCCCAGTTGTTCCTTCAGTACGCGAAAATCCCGCTCGTAGTCGGCGCCGCAGAAAAGCCCGAGCAGCAGCGCGCGTTCCGCCTCGGCGATCACGTAGCGATCGCGCGCAAGGGCGAACCTGCCTTCGTCCCCGAAGTAGTGCCGGTAAAAATGCACCAGCATATTTTTAGCGGCGCGCGGATAGCCGTCGCTGATGCTTACCGGTCCGAACAGATAGCGGATATCCGGGTACCTGTGCAGATAGTCGCCGATCCCGTACCAAAGGTAATCCAGGCTGCGCATGCCCCAGTAGCGCGGCTGGACGAAACTGCGCCCCAGTTCAAGCGCTCGCGGAAAATATCTGTGCATCGCATCGGAATATGCAAATAGCGTATGGGTGTAAAGTCCTTCGGAACCGCGGGTGCCCACAATCCTGGCGGCTTCGCCGATGCGATAGGCGCCGACGATCTGCAGCTCGCTGTCGTCCCACAGGACCAAGTGCCGGTAATAGGCGTCGAACTGATCCAGATCGCGCCTTTTTCCGCTGCCTTCGCGGACGCGGCGAAAAGCGATCTCGCGCAAGCGGCCGATCTCGCGCATTACCGACGAATCGTGCCCGCAGTCGAACAGAAAAATCTGCTTGCCGTCCCTGGTCTGCCCCAGGCAATCGGCCTTGTGCAGCTCCCTGCGCAGTCCCGGCCGGGCCTCCGCTTGCGCGGTCGGTTTCTCGGTACGGAACAGAGGCACGCACTTGTTGCAGACCGAATACACCTGCCGATGGATGCGCCTGACTTTCTCTTCTCGCGACAGGTCGAGCGCGGCGATCTCCTGCCATGGGATCAGTTCTCCGATGCGCATGTGCAAGGTCTTCTGCTGACGCCGAAACATCTCGTGCACCAGCAGAATCGTCGACAAGGGTTTGTAGAGCATGGACAGGCCATAGAACAGGGCGGAATTTTTGCCGCCGATGTGGATCGGCAGCACCGGCGCCTCGGCGCGTTCGGCAAAACGCAGGAATCCGCCGCACCAGGGGCGGTCCCTGATCCCAGAGGGCCCGGGCCGGGACACTTCACCGCTTGGGAATACGATCACAGCCTCATCCCGGGCTAGCGCTTCGTTGATGGCCGCAATGTTTGCCTTGGAGCATCCGTTCCCCATGTTGTCGATCGGAAGCAACATGTGTTGCAGGGGCCCGAACTGCATCAGGACGTCGTTGGCCACGATGCGCACATCGGGCCGTACCCCGCGCACCAGGCTGAGTAGCGCGATCCCATCGAGACCGCCCAAAGGATGGTTCGCGACTATGACGACGCGTCCCTCGGCGGGGATGTTGTCTTTTTCCCCCTCCACGACGCTGTAGTTTAGGTTGCAGTACTCGAGCAATATCGCAAGGAACTCCAATCCCTCCAGGTCGTGGTGTTGCAGCAGGAATGCGTTCAGTTCCCGCTCCCGCAGGAGTTGCCTCAGCAAGGCCAGGGTCGGCCGGGTGATGAACTCGTGATTGGCGGCAAGCGCCGGATACTTGGTCTGCAGGATTTGCTCGACTTGGACCATGGAGTCATTCTCCTCATCTGATTGACCCGGCGATGCTAGCCAAACCATGTGTCAATCTTGTTGCGCCGATGCAGAAGAAATGTTTACTCTTGAACGCCGGATTTCGCGCCCGCGTTTCATCAAGGCGTCATACGCCGGGACCAAACTTTTCTTCCCCTGCCGACAAATGTGTTTTAGGGGCAGACAAGATTCGCGCTCCCTTCATAAAACCGTAACGATCCAGGCGCAGGATATTGCCATCGCTGGTTCTGTAGGGATAACCATATGCAAAATGATCCTCGGCTATTTTCCAGGTTTCCATATCGCGCAAATGCGGTTTTGATTCACTTGCCGCGCTTATATGAAGTGACGCTGATTGACATCTCCGTGCATGGGGTATTGGTCGGACTGAAGGGAAATGCCGAGATCGGGGTTGGTGATCAAACCCGGCTGCGTGTACTGACGGAGAAGGGCAACCAGGCATTCGAAGTGGAAGCCCTTGTCGCGCATCGATCAGAGCAGGGCATTGGACTTGAGATCAACTCCATCGATCAACACGCCAAGATCACCTTGCACCGACTGATCGAGATGAATCTGGGCACCCCGGATTTGGCTTCGCGTATCTTGCCGGTTCTGCTCAAGGCGAATTTCTTCGCGAGTCCGACCCCCTCGGCGGGTCGGGTGCATCCCGGGTACGGAAGCGGGCGCGCTTTAGCCATTTCACGCGTAATTGCCCTCGACTGATTGGAGATAACAAATGTACGTTAGCGCGGAACAAATCGCCGCCACGGGCAAAGCCGGCATGGATGCCCTGATTACCCTCGGCCAAGCCCAGTTCGCTGCATTCGAGCAAGTCTCGGTGCTGAACTTCAACACCGGCAAAGTGGTGTTCGAAGACGGCATCAAGCACGCCAAGGCGCTTATGTCGGTGAAGGGTGCGCGGGATCTGGTCGAACTGAACGCAGCCGCGGCCCAACCGGCCTTCGAAAAAGCGATCGCATATTCACGCGACCTGAACTCGGTGGCGGCTCGGGCGCGTGCCGAGGTGTCCAAGCTGTCCGAATCGCGGGCGGTCGAGCTGAACAGGACGGCGATCAGTCTCTTGGATAACATGACAAAGACCGCGCCGGTCGGATTGGGCGTCGCTGTAAGCGCTATCAAGTCGGTCCTGGCTGCCGCCAACGCCGCTTACGAGAGCTACACCAGGGTCGCGAAGCAAGCGGCCGATATGGCCGAAGCGAATATCGTTCCCCCGACTGTCGTCAGGGCAAAACAAGCCGGAAAAAAGAAGGCAGTGTAGCCATTATGTGCCCGCCCGGCTGCACTAGCGGCGGACATTCGAACGCATGTCATCAATATGTCATATTAATGTCATCCATATGACACATCCCCTTCATAGAATACGGCCTGTAATTTGCCATCTTCCCTTATTTCTTGCGCGACAGGAGTAATAAATGAACTTGAACAAAATTTTCTCCGCACTGGGTTTCGCATCCGCCGTGCTGCTGTCCCAGGGTGCATGGGCGCAAGCCGTCCAAGTCGATCCCGCCCTGCCGGCTTATCAGAAAGCTGCCGGCGTGTCCGGCAATTTTACCAGCGTCGGCTCCGACACCTTGAACAACCTGATGACGCTATGGGCTGAAGAATACAAGCGCCTCTACCCTAACGTGAACATCCAGATCCAGGGCGCCGGTTCGTCCACCGCGCCACCGGCGCTGACTGAAGGCGCTTCGAACTTCGGCCCGATGAGCCGGGTGATGACCGCCAAGGAAGTCGAAAGCTTCGAGAAGAAGCATGGTTACAAGCCGCACGCTGTCCCAGTGGCTATCGATGCACTCGCCGTGTATGTGAACAAGGACAACCCGATCAAAGGTCTGAGTATTCAGGAAGTGGATGCGATGATGTCGGTCGGGCGTAAATGCGGTGGCGCTGCGGATATCACCAAATGGGGCCAGGCCGGCATGACCGGCGATTGGGCTAACCGTGACATCGCACTGTACGGCCGCAATTCGGTGTCGGGCACTTACGGCTACTTCAAGGAAAACGCGCTGTGCAAGGGTGACTTCAGGCGTAATGTAGCCGAGCAGCCAGGTTCGGCATCGGTGGTACAGAGCGTCGCGACCCAGCTCAACGCCATCGGTTATTCCGGCATCGGTTACAAGACCTCGGGCGTGCGTGCACTGCCGCTGACGAAGAAGCCGGGTCAAGCGTTCGTCGAACCCGACGCAAAGCATGCCATCGATGGCACCTACCCGCTGGCCCGTGTTCTCTACGTCTACGTGAACAAAAAACCCAATCAACCGCTGCAGCCGCTGGAAAGGGAATTCTTCAAGATGGTGCTGTCCAAGCAAGGCCAGACCGTGGTGGTGAAGGACGGCTTCGTGCCGCTGCCGGCCCGTATGGCCGCCGAGGCTGCCGCCGCCCTGTCCAGGTAATACCGCGGGCAAGTGCCGGCGCAGGCCCCACGGTCTGTGCCGGCGCTGCCCGATCACATGACATGGAGATATGCATGCAACAAAAAATGCGAACTGGTACATTGGCGGCCGGGGTGGCGGCGGCACTGGCGCTAAGCGGCTGCGCCAGCGACATGAAGAAAGCGGAATCCACCGCGCCGATGGCGGCGCCGGCTGCTCCCGCGGCCGCCGCGGCGGAAACGGCCAAAGAATTCTACGTCGTGTTGCCGGAGAATGGCCGCTACTACGCCTTTGGCGATACCAAAAACTATTTCGATTTCCTGTCCCATTCTGAAGTTGCGCTGACGCGTACCAGCATCGGTGCCGGGCCAGGTGGCAAGACCCTCGTTTACGGTATCACCAAAGACGATGTCAAGAAAAACAAGCCAAGCCTGGCAGAGCAGATTTTTGAAGGCAAACTTCCGCCGGCAGCCGGCTTTTACGGCGAGGTGGCCAAGAACGGGCGCTTCTACGTGTTTGGCGATCTCAAGGACATGAAGGAATTCGCGGCGGTCGGCGAGGTGCCTTATTCGTACACCGACATCGGTACTGGCCCTGATGGCGAGACTCTGGTTTGGGTGATGAACAAGGAAAGCTACAAGAAAGGCCGGCCAGTGGCAACCATTGAGCGCTTCAAGGCAATGCGCGCTTCGATGAAGTAAGTCAAGTCTTTGCGTATTGACCGCATCGAGGGTGGCGAGTTTCTCGCCACCCTTGTTTCATGTCCGCCCGGATCATGTTCGCTCGGATCAAGCCTTCCATGAACACAACCAGCCGGAGCCAACCAGCCATCAGTGTCAATCGGTCCATGGGTCGCCGTTTGCTGAGCGACCGGCTGTTCAAGCATTTAATGTCTGGCGGCGGTATCGGCGTGATCGTTGCCATCTCGGCGATCTTTTTCTATCTGGCCAGCGTGGTAGTGCCGCTGTTCATGCCACCAGCCATCGAAGCGGAAGCGCAGTTTGCCGTGCCAGGGGACGCGAGTCAGGCCACGGCGATGCTTTCCGGCGAAGAGCAGCGCGAGATCGGCGCCCGTGTCGGCGCCAAGGGTGGCATCACCTTCTTCCGTTTTGACAGCGGCAAGGTGATCGCCGACGCCAGCATCGCTGTTCCAGTTGGTGCCCGGATCACCAGTTTCGCGATTGGCGAGCGCAGAACCTTCACTCTCGGATTCGGACTTTCCGACGGCCGGGTGATTCTTGCCAAGCAGGGTTACCGGGTCACCTATCCGGAAAACAAGCGACTGATCACGCCTTCGATCGACTATCCGTTGGGCAAAGCGCCGCTGGTCATCGACCCCAGGGGCGCGGCGATCGTGCAATTGAGTGTGCAGCAGTCCGACGACGGTTCAACCATCGTGGCACTGACCGACGACGGGCGCCTGCTGGTGTCGGCGGTCAACCTGACCACCAATATGATGACCGGCGCGAGCCGCAGCGAAATTCAGCAGTCGGAGATATCGCCGGCGCCAGCGGATATCCGGCAAATGCTGATCGAATCCAAACAACGCGAGTTTTTTGTGCTCCACGGCGACAACTCGCTGGCCCGATACAGCATCGCCGACAAGACAAACCCGCTTCTGCTTGAGACCGTGCAGATCGCGCCGGCGGGTGAAAAGGTCTCCGTGATGACCATGCTCAGCGGTGGTTTTTCGATCATTGTCGGCACTGACAAGGGCAATCTTGCGCAATGGTTTCCGGTGCGCAAGGAATCCAATGTTTTCGCTCTGACCCGCATTCGCGAGTTTATTCCGATGCCAGGCGCCATCACCGCGATTGCCCCTGAATTCTTCCGCAAGGGCTTCGTGGTTGGCGACAGCCAGGGGAATTTCGGCAGTTACTTTGCCACCTCCGAGCGTCTGCTGTTCTCCAAGAAGCTCAGCGGCCAGCCGCTCACGGTGCTGGGTGTTCCGCCGCGTGGCAATGGCTACCTCGCACAGGACGCAGGCGGGCGCGTGTTCTCGGCGGCGATTCACAACGAATATCCGGAGGTGTCGTTCCACAGTCTGTGGGAAAAGGTCTGGTACGAGAGCTACGAAGAGCCGGACTATGTCTGGCAGTCATCGGCGGCCAACTCCGACTTCGAGCCTAAATTCAGCCTGTCGCCGCTGACCTTCGGTACCGTCAAGGCCGCAAGCTACGCGATGCTGGTGGCGGTGCCGTTGGCGTTGCTGGGAGCGATTTTTACAGCCTACTTCATGTCGCCGCGCATGCGTACTGTCGTCAAACCGACGATCGAGGTGATGGAAGCGCTGCCGACGGTCATCCTGGGCTTTCTTGCCGGCCTGTGGCTCGCGCCGCTGGTTGAAAACAATCTGGCCGGCGTGTTGATGAGTATCTTGTTCCTGCCGCCGGGGATGGTGTTCTCCGCCTACTTGTGGCACTTGCTGCCCGATGGCCTGCGCAGCCGGGTACCGCCGGGCTGGGAGGCAGCGTTGCTGATGCCGGTGCTGGCGTTGATGTTCTGTTTCTTTTTCCAGATCGGTCATCCGCTCGAAGCCGCGTTCTTCGGCGGTGACATGCCGAATTGGCTGAGCAACGAGATGGGTATCTCCTACGAGCAGCGCAACTCGCTGGTCGTGGGTATCGCCATGGGTTTTGCGGTGACGCCGAACATTTTTTCTATTGCCGAGGACGCCATTTTCAGCGTACCCAAGCATCTGACCTCGGGTTCGCTCGCGCTCGGTGCGACACCGTGGCAGACCATGATCGGCGTGGTGCTGCTGACAGCCAGCCCGGGCATCTTTTCCGCCGTGATGATCGGCCTGGGCCGCGCGGTCGGTGAGACCATGATCGTGTTGATGGCCACCGGCAATACGGCGGTGATGGATTTCAGCCTGTTCTCGGGTTTCCGCACATTGTCGGCCAACATCGGCGTCGAGATGCCGGAGGCCGGCGTCGGTGAAACGCATTACCGTCTGCTGTTCCTGTCGGCGCTGGTGCTGTTCGGCTTCACCTTCGTGGTTAACACCCTCGCCGAACTGGTGCGCCAGCGCATGCGCGAGAAGTACAGAGAAATCTAACGGGGGTACATAACATGCGCGAATGGTTCAAATCAGGCACGCCCTGGGTGTGGCTGACCGCCGGCGCCGCGGCCCTGTCGGTGCTGATGGTGGCCGGCGTGCTGGCGCTGACGGCGGTGCGCGGCCTGGGCCATTTCTGGCCGAAACCCGTCGTCGAGACGAGCTTCAAAGAGAAGGATGGTTCAACCATACGCCTGATCGGCGAGGTACGCGAGCGCGAAGAGGTGTCGGTGCGCCGCCTGACCGGGGCGGGCTTCAAAATCGACAGCACCGACGCCTTTGCCGGGCGTTTGCTGTTCAAGCTGGGCAACCGGGATGTGAGCGGGGTCGATTTCCGCTGGTTTCCCGAACCCCTGCTTGCCGAACTGATTTACCCGAAAGACTTGCTGACCGTCGAGCGCTGGGAGTGGGGCAACTTCTATGGCCATTTGAAGGCTGTCAAGGAAAATGGCAACGTCGTCGCCACCGGCGAGGCGGCGTGGCCGGCGCTGCTGGAGCGATTCAAGCGCGCCAACACGCTATTCAAGCGCATCTACAAAATAGAAAAAAATGACATCGGACACGTCAACTACAACATCGAACAGTTGCGGCTGGAACAACGGCGGGCGGAACTTTCCGTCAAATTGACGGAGTCCCTGAAGACCGGCCTGGCGGCGCGTCGCGAAAAATTGGATGATCAGTTCGCGCTATTGCAGGCTGAATTGCAGACGCTACGCGCCGACATCGCCCGCGACTCGATCGTCGGCGAGGTGATGGATGGAAAGGAAATCGAGGTCAAGCTGGCGCAGGTGGCCGATGTTTACCGGGCCAATGCAATGAGCATGGCCGACAAGATCGGCCACTACGCGCGCAAGCTGGTCGAGTTCGCGGTCGATGACCCGCGTGAAGCCAACACCGAAGGCGGTATCTTCCCGTCTATCTTCGGCACCGTGTTGATGGTGCTGCTGATGACAGTGATCGTGACACCGTTCGGCGTGATTGCCGCAGTGTACATGCACGAGTACGCGAAGAAGGGGCCGCTGATCCGCGTCATCCGCATTTCGGTGAACAATCTGGCCGGCGTCCCCTCGATCGTCTACGGCGTGTTCGGTCTTGGCTTCTTCGTCTACTTTCTCGGCGGCAACATCGACCAGTTGTTCTTCCCCGAGGCATTGCCTGCGCCGACCTTCGGCAGCGCGGGCATCCTGTGGGCGTCGCTAACGCTGGCCCTCCTGACATTACCGGTGGTCATCGTCTCCACCGAAGAGGGGCTGTCGCGGGTGCCGCTTTCGTTGCGCCAGGGCAGCCTCGCGCTCGGCGCCACCAAGGCCGAAACGCTGTGGCGTACGGTGCTGCCGATGGCCAGCCCGGCAATGATGACTGGCCTGATTCTCGCAGTGGCGCGGGCTGCCGGCGAAGTGGCGCCACTGATGCTGGTCGGCGTGGTCAAGCTGGCGCCGACGCTGCCGCTTGACGGCTACTTTCCTTTCATCCACCTTGAACGCAAATTCATGCACCTTGGTTTCCACATTTATGACGTGGGATTTCAGAGTCCCAATGTGGAGGCCGCGCGGCCATTGGTGTACGCAACCGCACTGCTTCTGGTGATCGTGATTCTGGTGCTGAACCTGGCCGCGATTCGGCTGCGCAATCGCCTGCGCGAAAAGTCCCGCGGCCTGGAATCGATCTGATCCCGGCCGGCCCATCGCTCTTACCCGTCATCTGAAGGCAAGCCCATGTCCCCCAACTTCGAATCCGCCGCGCCGCGTGTGAAAATCGAAACGTTTGTGGCCCAATCCGCCGGGCCGACGCCGCCGCTCAAGGATCTGGAGTTGGCGCTCCAGGTGAAAAACCTCAACCTTTTTTACGGGAAGATGCAGGCGCTGCAGGATATCAACCTTGACATTCCGCACGGGCAGGTGACGGCGTTCATCGGGCCGAGCGGCTGCGGCAAGTCCACTCTGCTGCGCTGCTTCAACCGCATGAACGACCTCGTGGATGGCTGCCGTGTCGAAGGCGAAGTCGTGCTCGATGGACGCGACGTCTACGACCGCAGCGTCAACGTCGCGGAACTGCGCCGCCGTGTCGGTATGGTGTTTCAGAAGCCGAATCCTTTCCCCAAGTCGATTTACGAGAATGTAGCCTACGGGTTGCGCTTGCTGGGCGTCAGCAAGCGCGCGCAGCTCGACGCAACCATCGAGCGCGCGCTGCGCCAGGCGGCGCTGTGGGACGAAGTCAAGGATCGACTCAACGCCAGCGGGCTGAGTCTGTCGGGCGGACAACAGCAAAGGCTGGTGATTGCCCGTGCAATCGCGCTTGAGCCCGAGGTGCTGTTGCTCGACGAGCCCTGTTCCGCGCTTGATCCGATCGCCACCGCCAAGATCGAGGATCTGCTGGACCAATTGAAGAGCCGCTATACGATCATCATCGTCACCCATAACTTGCAGCAGGCGGCCCGCGTGTCGGACTTCACCGGCTTCATGTTCATGGGAGGACTCATCGAATTCGGCGGGACCAAGGAAATGTTTACCCAGCCTGCCAATGAAAAGACGCTGGCCTACATCACCGGTCGCTTCGGCTAAACTCACACACCGCTCGCATACCGGACTAAGGAGACAGGTAGATGACGCACCCACACATCGTTAAAGCCTTTGATCAGGAACTGCAGGCGCTCACAATCAGCGTCGGCGCCATGGGCGACCTTGCGGGGGCACAATTTTCCGACGCGATCCAGGCCTTGCTGAACCGGGATATGGCGCTGGCGCAGCGGGTCATCGACCAGGATCGTCAACTTGACGCCTTGCGCAGGGAGCTATTGGCAGCCGCGGCCACGGTGATCGCGCGCAGGCAACCGATGGCGGTGGATCTCGATGAGGTGCTGGCGGATTTCCGCATCGTCGAGGATCTGGAGCGCATCGGTGACCTGGCAAAAAACATCGCCAAACGCGCCACGGCGGTGACGAGCGAGCAATTCCCGGACGAGATTGTGCGCAGTCTCGAGCAGTTATCGGCTCTTGCCTCCGGGCAGCTCAAGCACGCGCTTGAAACCTACATGGCGCGGGATGCGGAACAGGCGATGGTGGTGCGGCAGCAAGACGAAAAGATCGACGAGCTGCATACCCAGATCTTCGGGGACATCGTTTCCCGGATGAGCGCCGAGCAGACGCATGTGATCGGCCTCGTTCATTTGTTGTTCTGCGCGAAAAACATCGAGCGCATCGGCGACCACGCGACGCACATCGCCGAGGCGGCGTATCTGACGGCGACAGGCCGGCGGCCGGAGTCCGATCGGCGAAGGCTCGACCACAGCAGCACGATGACGATTGACGATCCCTCCGCCAAGGCATAGCCGGAGAGCGATGCTTTGCCGGCAACTGGCCGGCTGGCGAAATTCGCCCTGGATAAAACCTGCGCAAATTGCCTGCCTGGAGCGGATACCGCCAGCGCAACAGCGGCAGCCGCGGCCGAGGCGCCCAAACAGACGGCGCATGAAGTCGCCGCGGAAGTGAACATGTCGGTCGAGCGCGTCAGGCGGCAAACCGGAAAGCGTGTCAGCCCCCAAACCGCTGCTGCAACCCATAAATCCGTGCGATCGAAAAACCGCGCTTGATATTTTCCAGGGCAGGCCAGAGGCCATGCAAAAAAGAGTCGTGACTCTGGGCTTGCAGGGCGGCGGTTCTCATGGTGCTTTCACCTGGGGCGTGCTTGATCGCCTGCTGGAAGACGGACGTATCGGAATTGAAGGAATCAGCGGCGCCAGTGCCGGGGCGATGAACGCGGTGGTATGCGCTCACGGATTCACTATCGGCGGCCGGGAGGGCGCGCGCCAGGCACTGCAGGATTCTTCGGAGGCGATCGCATGCAAGGCGCCGTTCCACAGCATGTCGGAGGGCACATCGCCCCTGGTCGGGGAAGGATTGCAGGCGAGCACCGCGCCGGCGCTTAAGGCCTTCCTTTTCTTGACGCGGTTTTTCTCGCCTTATCAACTCAATCCCTTCGATGTGAATCCCCTGCGGGATATCCTGGCGGGCCAGCTCGATTTTGAACGGCTGCGGAGCGACTGCAGGATGGAACTATTCATCGCCGCCACCCGGGTAAGTACGGGCACGCTCAGGCTTTTCCGCACCAGGGAGCTGACACTGGACGCATTGCTTGCATCCGCCTGCTTACCGACTCTCCACCATAGTATCGAGATCGACGGGGAAGCCTATTGGGACGGAGGTCTCACCGCGAACCCCCCGGTCTTGCCTCTGCTGCATCAATGCTCTTCCAGTGATGTCGTTCTGGTGCTTTTGCATTCTTCTCCAACGCTGAACACTCCCAGAACAGCGGACGATATCTCGGAACGGCTGTCGGAGATCGGTTTTAGCTCCACCTTGTCCACTGAACTTCAGGCGATCACCCTGGCGAAACAGGAATCCGAGCGTGGCTGGTTTTCGCTTGGCCGCTACGAGCGAAAGCTGCGCCGTCTCCACCTGCATTTGATTGACTCGCCGGAGTTCATGGGCCAATTGAGTTCACTCAGCAAAGCCCGTAGGGAATTCTCGTTGATCCGGGCGCTACGCGAGGAGGGAAGAAACAAGGCGGGGGTGTGGCTCGAGAAGAATTTCCACCTCATTGGCGTGCGCTCGTCTGGCCTGCGCTCTTGAGCACCTCGATGCTTTCGTAGCGGTCGATGGGGGGATGGAAATAGCTTGCGTTGTCGCCGTAGGGCGCGTACGCGAGCGGGATGCCGTCATCGAGCAGCGTCATCTTCGTCGAGCGGGTGGGATTCAGGCCGCGGATGCCGATATTGGGGCGCAGGCCGAATCCCTCCTCCTCGCGCGCGTTGACGCCGGGGACCTTGCGCAGCGACTCGTTGGCGGTGAGGACACGGCTCCTCTCAAGCGCGCGCATCCACCACTTCGGCGCTCCCCGGTATGGCGGAGAGAAAGGCATCGCGCGCTGCGAATCGTTCCGCGACTATGTGTCGCGCGGGCTCCTCGCGGACATCCTCGAAGACGAGGGAGGAACACATCCACCGCCTCGAAACTCAACTCGAGCCGGTCGAAAAGAGATGGGACTGCAGAACTGGCCGCAGTCCCAGGCCAAGCTAGAAGTAGAATGCCGCCCGCATGGTGATCGCCTTCTCATCACTGGCCGTACCGTTCACGATCGCCACTGGTGTATCGAACTTCGTCTGGATGTAGTTCAGGTAAACGCGGGTATTGATATTTGGGATCCATTTCAGACCGAGCGTCCACGCATCGGCTTGGTTGGTGAGACCGCCGCCGAGGACGCCGGTGCCGGCCGGGTTGGTGGCGGTGAAATCGCTTGCGTCCCACTTGCTGTAGCGCGCGCCCAGCTCCCAAGCACCCCAGCCGCCGCCGCGCCCGAATTCCTGCTTCGGCTTGATCGCCCCGAATGCGCCTCCGCGATAGGCGTCGGCGTACTTCTCGCCGGTGATCAGCCAGTTGAAGCTGAGATAGGAAGAAACGATGTCGCGGTCGTAACCGACGCCCCCATTGCTAGTGCCCGTAAAGTTCACCTTAACCGATTCGCCCTGCACCTTGAACTGGTTCCAGGCGAGCGCCATTTCGGCGCCACTGCGCTCGCGATCCATCTCTTGGACACCGGCGGCGCCCGTGCCGGTGAATGCTGCCGGAGTGAAAAAGGTGAGGCCGCGGCCCTCGGTGCGGCCGCTCGGCGCCGCGGCCATCGGCAGCTTACCCCGGGTGAGCCCGCCGCCGAGATGAAGGACTGCGTCCTTGTTGCCGATCATCTGCGCGACATTCACCGCCAGTCGGCCGATGACATCCTTGTCGTCCACCGCGGCGTTCGGTTCGTTCGCGTTCTTGCCCTGTCCGTTGGACAGCGCGAGGCCGTAATAAAGACCCGTGAGCGGCGCGCCGTGCACCATGATGCCGCGCTCCTTGCCGGGCACCAGCGCGTTGGCGAAGGTGCGCTCCTGGAAGTCGATGAAGCGCGAGCTGGTCAACTCCTCGAGGCTGAACGGCATCTTGAACTGCCCGACCATGATCTGCGCCGGCCGGAAGCCGCCGTAGTTGAGCCATGCGACGTCCAGAGCGCTGCCGCCTTGCGCGAAGTCCGCGTTTACGGCGAAGCTCCAGTCGCGGTAGAACCTGCCCGACAGGCCGAGGTAGGCGCGGCGCACGTCGAAGGTGTCGGCGGAACCGGCGTTAGCCGCGGCGGCGGTACCGGAGTCGTTCGAAAAGGAGCGGTAATCGGCGTGGATGCGCCCGCTGACCGAGATCGCGTGCCGCCCGTCGGCCGACTCGAGCGAGAGCCCGTCGCGAAACTTCACCGTGCCCGTATCGGCCGCGGTTTTCTTTTGCTTGTCTTGCTCGGCTCGCATTTCGCCCCTCAACTGGTCGTATTCCGGCTGCGAGATCACGCCCTTGGCACGCAGCCGTTCGAGCAGGCTGTCGAGGACCTCGGCGGCTGCTGGAGCGCTTGCCCCGCCAAACAGCGCCGCGATCATGCTCGCGAGCGCTAGCCGCGCCGCGCTCGTCTTCCGCGCACCGGCGCGGCCTACCTTCGTTTGAAGCGTCATTGATTCCCCCAGAGTTATTTAGTGGCGCGTTCGCGGATCCGCCGGTTTTCCGGCGGGCGTGCGACGCGCAACCATTATTGCAGCGCGTTGTGACAACCTTATTACAGCTTGCCGCGCCGAAGAGCTGACCTACTTAAGACCGGATGCAGGAAATCCTGATGAATAGAGTAAATGGCAACCGTCCAGAACGACGATGGGGCGTGCCTGACGGGCAAGTCGGACTATGGGTTCAACGCCCCCGCCCACCCCGGCAATACAGGACATTTCGGCCAAACCTTCGCGGTTCAGGCGCAGAGCCAGGTAATTCGTCATCTGGGCAGCGTTGGAATAGCCCGAACAGGAATACACGAGCGGCAAAACGGAAGATACAGTCATCGAAGGGGCACGAAGACAAGTGTCTGTCAGTGCTCATGGGCAAATGGCTTGGTTTTCCACCATCTCCATGAAGCAGGGCGCCCGGATGGGCGCCCTGCAACTTCTTTTCCATTAAAAGGTTAAAACCACCGGCTTTAGCCGATCAGCTTTAGCTGCGACAATGTGCTGCACGAAGGGGCCATGCGGCAAACCGAAGGCGCCGACTATCGCTTCGCCGATTACATTCTCGTCGTTCATGCGTCGCCACGGTCCTCGCCGGCGATCTCGACATCCGCTCGCGCGGGGCGGCCGCGCCGTTCTATGAACAGGCTGTTTCCGGGCATGCGCTTCGCCTGCTTCTTGGCATCGGCTGCGGCGGTGGAAATCTCGTGGTGTGAAATGAACCATCCCGGCTCCACCGGAACCGCGCCGATGGAAAGCGTAATCAGCGGATGAAACACCGTCCGCTCCTTACGATCCACCGACAAATATCCGCCCTGAGCGCGGTGCTCCGGCTTGAAAATAGGCCCTATTTCACCTGCGAACCGATCCAGCGCGTCACGGCAACGGGATTCCCAGTCGGGGTTTTGAAACAGCATGATGAAATCGTCTCCGCCGATATGTCCGATAAAATCCCGTTCCGGGTCGCACGCCTGCGACAGGATGCTGCCGGTGGCCTGAATGATTTCATCGCCCTTGCGGTAACCGTAGCTATCGTTGAACGGCTTGAAATTATCCAGGTCGCAATAGCAGGCGCAAAATCCGGTTTTGCTTTCCAGCAGTCGCTCGATGTGCTCGTTGATCGGTACGTTGCCCGGCAGCAGGGTGAGGGGGTTGGCGTAGCGCGCGGCACTGATCTGCATCTGGGTGATTTCGCGCATCAGATCGTGGCCGGTGCCGATGCCGATGTACTCACCCTGGTCGGTGATGATAAAACCGTCCGACAAATGACGCTGTCCGGCGGCGACCACTGCATGGCTCAACTCCTGCAGGCTGATGTTCTTGTCCACCACCAAAGGCGCCGGGTCCATGAACTCGGTGCAGGATGCCTTGCCGTACAGTTCGCGCCGGTAGGGCCGGGCAAAGCGGTCGATCAGCGTGTTGCGGTTAATCAGCCCGACCGGAACGCCCTGCCGCACTACCGGGAGGGATTGCAGATCCGGGTCGTGGTCGAAGAGGCGATAGACCGCGTCGTTATTCGCATCCGGCGCAACCGTGAGCGCCGGTATCAGCAGTTTCATGGCGGTTGCGGTTTTTCGGGCGGCCAAATCGTTCCGGGGGTAAACCGCGATCCCGTTCCGGCTCAGGCTGTCGGCGGTGTCCGGGGATAGCATGACGGCGGGAATGGCATTGGGGCGGGCGATGTAATAGCCCTGTCCCAAGGCGATGCCGATATCCTTGATGATCATGAACTCGGCGTGGGTTTCGATGCCTTCGGCAATGATCCGGGTATCCGAATTTTCCGCGATCTGCTGGATGGATCGCACGAACTGCAGCTTGACCGGATCCTGGTTGATGTTCTGGATGAAGTGCCGGTCGATTTTGACGTATTCCGGCCCGAGTTCGGACCACAGGCGCAGGCTGGAGAATCCTTCGCCGAGATCGTCGATGGCGATTTCCAGTCCCATGGAGCGGTAATGCCGGACGGCTTCGAGCAGCACGGGGTAGTCGTAAGTGGGCTGGTTTTCGGTCAGTTCGATCACGACATGATGCGTGCTCAATCCGAGCGAGCGCATGTAGCCCAGGGTTTCCCCGCCCTTGAAATCAGGCTGCAGCAGGCATTCGGGGCTGACGTTGAGGAACAGCTTGTCGGCGAGTTTCAGCCGGACGAAAGTTTCCAGCGTGACCTCGCGGCACAGACGTTCCAGTTCGAGAGCCAGCCCGCATTGGCCGGCCGCTTTGAACAGGCTGAGCGGCGAGTGCAGCGGGCTGTCAGACGGCCCGCGGATCAGCCCTTCGTAGCCGATGATCTTGCCCGTGGGCATCGAGATTATCGGCTGGAAATTGGCGATCAACTGCCGTTTTTCGATGATTTCGGCCAGCAGCGGGAACGCCCCGGCTTTGGAAGGGCCGGACAGCAGCGCGCCACCCGCCGCTTTATCGGGTAAAACTTGTATCGCTTCGGACATCATCGCGGACCTCTACCCTTTCACCCTGAATTCCACAATTAATTGGTAGTTCCGACGCCCGCCGCGGCACCCGAGGTGGCACTAGTAGGTTCCAACGCAAGACGAGCCGCCGTCGCTCGTCATGGGGCGAGTCGTGCCTGGGACCACAAGCCCGGCCAACTGCGGCCAGTCTCGTGGTCCCAAGCAGTGATCTCGTCGTGATTCTGTCCACTTTTGAGGGACTTTCCGCACGATATCTCCGGTTGACTGCGGCTGCCAGGGCCAGAGATACTTCTCCGAAGTGCCATTGAATTTCCCATTCTTCGACATTATGTCGATCGAAGCGGCCAGGCTCAGCGCATCGCCGGCACGCCCGCGAGATAACCCACTTCCGCCTTGTCGGTATTGATGCCTCCGATAATGCCGTCGAAGGTCGCCTGCGCGGTGCTGTTCTTGTCGCCCGCGTGCTGGTAATTGCTCATGATGTAGGCGAAGCCGTTCATGTTCTCCACCACCTGCAGACCTGTGGATTCCGCGCCCATGGGGAGCGATAGGATGCGCACCAGCTTCTTGCTGTCGATGTGATAAGCCCAGAGATAATTGTTGACGTGATTGCCGCTGTCCTCACCTATGAACAGCACGCGCATCCGCTCGGAGTACCACAGGTTGTCCGGACTGGCGATCTTGTTCAGGTTGGATCTATTGCCTTCGGCATCGGCGGTTATGTCTTCGCCCACCACCAGCGCCTCCATGACGACAGGCACGAAATCGCTGTCGATGGCGTTACCGCTGCCGTCGAATTGACTTTTCCCTAGCGTCAATTCGTAGACCGCGCCGGACGAGTTCTTTTTCAAACGGATGTCGTTGGCGGCATCGGTGGATTTATCCTCCATGCCGTTACTCATCCGCGTCATGGCCGCGTAGGCCTTGCCGTCCCTGGCGTTGTAAGCGACGCCCTCGAATTTCTCGAATTCCGTGGTGGCGCCCAGGTAGGCGGCGTAACGGCGGGTTTCGAGGAAGGCCGCCAGCGTCGCGATGTCCACTCCGGTCGTGCCGTAGGTGCCCGTCTTCAGCTTCAGATCCTCCACCATCGCCACCTCGTGGCCGGCCTTGATGCGCTTGTAACCCGCCGGCGTGGTGCCGGAGGTGTCCACATCGAACAGGTCGGTAAACTTGACGCCGGCATCCACAGCTTTCTTGATGTCGTCATGCTTGGCTTTACCCAGATTGATCCAGGTCAGCGTGGCCTTGCCGCCGTCGGTGCCGGCGGCGGATACCTGGTTCCACTTGGCGGCGTAGAGGGTGCCGGCGGACAGGTCGGCAGACTTGTCGGCAACGAACATGGTCAGCGAGGTGTAGGTGCCGTCATCACCCTGGATCGCGGTGCGGGAATCACCGAAGAACTGCAGCTTTTCACGGGATATCCGGCCCGCTGTGTGCCACTTCTTGACCGTGCTGCTGCCGTCGGCCGCAACGGTGACCTCAGGCACCAGGCCATACTGGTACGGCGAGGCGGTGGGGATGCCATACAGGGTACGGAAGGCGGCCATGCGTTTGGTGTATTCCATGCCGGTGCAGCTTGCCAGCGTGCCGTCGATTTCACAGCGGGCATCCGGTTCGTACTCCTCGGAGCCGAGGTGCGTGTTCCAGGGCGAGCGGGCGCCGGCACAGGGGATCCAGAGGCCGTTTACAGTGGAGAAGTCAACCGGTTTGACCGAGGCAACGGTGAACTTGCCGTCCGTGGCACTTTGGTTGAGCTTGGACACCGTCATGGTCATGGGCAGCTTTCCATACCAGTTGTTGCCCGCGCTGTCATTGTTTTGGTATTCGAAGTGGGTCACCAGATAGGGTGTGCCGCCGATATTCATCAGCGAGTTGGCGTCGGGGGTCTGCGGCACATAGGGCTTGTTGTTGACATCTTTCAGGATGTTGCCGTTCTTGTCGCGGATCGACGCGGCCGCCGAGCCGTCCGCGGTCTTGTTCGTGTCGGTGTTGTTGAACAGATTCACGTAGGAGAGGGGA
>ORJL010721002.1_pt1 | contig 19621 bp, 22 predicted proteins | sample 1779941 | NCBI WGS metagenome assembly ORJL01 (sample SAMEA104232317, study PRJEB22302) | groundwater metagenome | biome: forest; feature: aquifer; material: groundwater | place: USA | collected 2011-08-07 | depth 5.8 m | reverse complement strand
TAAGGTTCAACATCGGCGCGATGATGTGGCACGTCGAGGTTATGCCGCAATTGGAATAATCGCCGTGAAAACAGTTGGCGATCTCGATGGGCCCGATGATCATATCGGAGAGCTCCCGCATCGACACCTTCGAAAGGTCTTTGATCACCTGATACCCGCCCTTGACGCCCTGCTCGGCATGCACGATCCCGTGCTGCGCCATGATCTGCAACACACGCGAGGTCGGGTCAAAAGGCGTGTTGTACATATCGCAGATCTCCTTCGCCGATGTGATCTGCCCCGGCGCCTTGTGGCTCATGTACTTTAAGGCGATGAGCGCGTATTCTATTTTACGGTTGATCTTGAACATTCTTTTCGTATCTCGTCGCTCGTATCTCGCATCTCGGCACGAACGACGAGATACAAGATACGAGATACGATCCTCTTATTTTTTTAGATCCATCTCCAGCGCGTTGATCTTCGCCGCGACAATAAAATCATTTTCCGACAATCCGCCGATTTTATGGGTACTTAAAACGACTTTTAATTTGCGATAGCCGGTTAAGTGCAGATCAGGATGATGGTCTTCCGCTTGCGCTATCTCGGTGATTTTTTCAATGGCTTTCACCCCCGCCAGAAAATCCTTCATAATGTATTCGCGGGAGATGCTCTTCGATTCACTGTCCGCTTTCCAGCCCGGTGTTTCTTGCACAAGTTTTTTAACTTCAACGGTACCCAACGGCTTTTCCATTCCTTCACACGGCTGACATTTCTTCTGCTTCAATGTGCTGGTTGTCATAGCCTACCTCCCGACCTAATCCTTAGATCGCGTCAGACAGTTCCACCGCGATATCCGGATTGAACTGGTCTTTTAAAATATTCTCAATGGCCTTCAATGTGCCCATCGTTGAGCTGGGGCACGAACCGCACGCACCCTGATAAAAAACACGCAGCGTGTTATCTTTGTAATCGACCAATTGAATGTCGCCGCCGTCCATCTGCAGGGCCGGACGAACTGTCTGGTCAAGAATTTCATTGATCTGCGCCATTTCCGGCGAATCGCTGGTCACCGTCACGGTTTTCTTTTCCAAATCCGGTGTCTTGAAATCCGAATCATGGCTGCCAATCTTCTCCAGGACCGTCGCGCGGATCTTGTCTTCCAGCTCCTCCCAATCGGCGTTCCCGTTCTGCGTGACGGTGATATAATTATCGAAAAAATAAACTTCCTTGACGCGCGGGTCCAGTTCAAAGATAGCCAGGGCCAACGGATTGCCGGCGCACTCCGTGGTATTTTTATACGTCCAGTTCCCCGCAGTTTTTACAGGCGTATTTAAGACAAATTTCAACGCATTTGGATTGGGCGTGCTTTGGATCATCAATTGGGTTTTAGTCATATTTTTTCACTCCTGCCTTAAGTGTACCATAAAATACTTTAAAAAGTGACGTATTTATCATACCGCAGACACTAAAAAACGCAAGGAAAAATTTACCCTGACCTATGCGGTAACATCATATTTTTCAACAAGATACAAGGCAAATGGAAAAGAGCAAGTAAACGCGGGCGAAACAGCGTTCAAAACGTGTATGCTGTGGCGGTCGCCTTCCACGACAAAGTCCTGCACCAGCTGACGGGTTTGCGTGTTCAGTAACTGCGCGCGGATGCCGGGCAACGTGTGTTCCGTGAACCCTTCCGGATCAATGTGGCGCACCATATGAGCGGCCAGACCGACCATATAATTTTTGTTATACTTCTTCATTTCTTCGAGGGCCAAGTCGCGGAATCCGAAATTGTTCGCGGCAAACAGCCGCGCTTCCTGCAAACAGATCTCGGCGAATTCAGCCGGCGAAAAATTGGCGAGGCGCTCGTAATTCTCCCGCCAGAACGCGGGGATCGCCGTCGGGCCGATCTTGATCTCACCCGTGGCCGTCTTGGTAAAATGCACGCCCAGAAACGGGTTTTTCAGATCGGGCACCGGATAAATGTTCACGCGCACGTCCGTTTTGTTCTTGGTATATTTCCAGTAGATCCCCTTAAAAGGGATGATCGTGTATTTCTTGCCAAAACCGAAATCTTTCGCGATCTTATCGGCGTAAAGCCCGGCGCAGTTGATGATCTTCCCGGCGTCAAATTCACCCGCCGTTGTGTGTACTACATTCTGCGAATGTCCGAGATATTTTGTCCCAAAGGAAAATACCACGCCCTGCGCTGACAAATCTTTGCGCAACGCCGCGCACACCAGCTTCGGGTCAACGCTCGCGGTATCCGGCGAATGCAGGGCTTTTTTGAACGTACGGACGTTCGGCTCGATCTCCAGGGCCTGATGTTCATCGATGATCGCGACATTGGAGCCGTTACGTTTTCCCCGGCATTCCAATTCATAGAGCTGTTCCAATTCCCTTTCATTTTGCGCGACGACGAGCTTGCCACAAAAGTTCAGCGGAATGCTGTGCTGGCAGCAATACTGCTTCATCGCTTTATTGCCGGCTACGGTAAACTGCGCCTTGAGGCTGTCCGCGGTGTAATAGAACCCGGCGTGCAGAACGCCGCTGTTGCGCCCCGAGGCGTGCGCGGCTTCATGGTCTTCTTTATCGATGATGCAGATACGGGCGGCGGGCTTGGAGCGTTTGATCTCGAAAGCAATAGTGAGGCCCATGATGCCGGAGCCGATAATCAAGTAATCGTAGTGTTGAGACATGACTTAACGAAGTTTCCGGATATCCGGGTACCCGGTTATCCGGATAACCGGATCATTGTTTTTCTTTATCTGCCCACTTCTTATGCGTTCCGTCGCAGAAAGGCTTTGTTTCGCTGCTTTTGCAACCGCACCAGGCCACGGTCTTCGTTTCAGTGATCACTTCAATAATGGGGCGCATGCCGACTTTTTCGTGGGAACCGTCGCAGAAAGGTTGTTTTTGGGATTCACCGCAGGAACACCAGGCGTAGCGGCCAGGTTTCATTTCCAGGACAAAAGGCGAGTTTTGCGCGTAAGGGAATTTTTTTCTCGGTGCAGGATTTTCCAAAATCTTTCCCTCTTCTTACTTCTCACTTCTTACTTCTTACTTTTCTAATAAATACAACCCCGTATGCGCGAACAAGTTCGGCCGGAACAAAACGCGCTTGTTGTCGGTGATGCCGACCTCATCGAGGATATTGATGCCGTTGTTCTTGCAAAAATAACGGAAATCCTTCAAGCTCAAGAACCGCAAGTTCGGCGTGTCATACCATTCGTAAGGCAATTCCTTGGTGACCGGTACGCGGCCTTGACAAAAGATCTGAAAACGGGCGCGGATGTGGCAAAAATTCGGGATCCCGACGACGACCTTCTTTCCCACCCGCAAGGCCTCAAGGATCACCTGGCGGGGCTGCAAGACCTCCTGCAAACTTTCATTGAGGATCACGTAATCGAAACGCTTGTTGGAATAATCCGCCAGCCCCGCGTCGATGTCGATGTGCGAGACGGTGAGTCCCTTGGCCATGCAGCTGTAAATGGCCTTTTCGTCGATCTCGACCCCGGTGCCGTGGCAGCCGCGGCTCTTGATCAGCAGTTCCAGCAAAACACCGTCGCCGCAGCCCAAGTCCAGCACGCGGGTGCCTTTTTCCACCCACTTAATGATGACCTGGTGGTCGAAGCGAATATTGTGTATATTTTCAGTCATATATTTTCTGGAGATCCGATAATCCGGAAATCCGGGTATCCGGATTACCCAGTCCCGGGTAGCCGGATCTCCGGATAACCTAAGAATTACTACTCCCCTTCTGCATCCTCGCCAGAAAATGCGAGATCAACTTCGTCTGGCCTTCGACCTCGACGAGAAACGCATCGTGGCCGTAGGATGAATTGATCTCGATATCCGATACGTCAAGATCATTGGCCTTCAGCGCCCTTACCATTTCCTTGGACTGGTACGACGGGTACAGCCAGTCCGAAGTAAAGGAAATGACCAAAAAATGCGCCTTGGCCTTGGCGAGAACGTCCGACAATTTCCCTTCGGAAGAAAGATCAAAATAATCGAGCGATTTCGAGATGTACAAATAGGTGTTGGCGTCGAAACGCTGGACGAAGTTCCCGCTGCGGTATTTGAGATAATTCTCCACCTCAAAGTCATGCGAAAAATCATACCCCAGGCGTTCTTTGGCGATCAATTTACGGCCGAATTTTTCGTCCATCGACTTGTCGCTCATATAGGTGATGTGCCCGATCATCCGTGCCAGGGCCAGCCCACGCGCGGGGATCGATTTGCCGTAATAGTCGCCGCCCTGCCAGTCGGGATCGCCCATGATGGCCTGGCGCGCCACTTCGTGCAAAGCAATTTGCTGTGCGGTGTGACGGGTGTTTGTCGCGATCGCGATGACCGATTGAACGTACTCGGGATATTGGGTCGCCCAAATGAGCGCCTGCAACCCGCCCATCGAACCGCCGGCCACGCACAAAAGTTTCTTGATGCCCAGGTGATCGACCAGATGTCGCTGCGCCGCGACCATGTCATCGATGGTCACGAACGGAAAGCTCAACCCGTACGGTTTGCCTGTTTTGGGATTGACCGACGCCGGGCCGGTCGATCCCTTGCACCCGCCGAGCACGTTCGAAGAGATGACGAAATATTTGTCCGTGTCAAAGCCCTTGCCGGGCCCGATCATGGAATCCCACCAGCCGGGTTTTTCGTCGCCCTTGTGAAAAAAGGCCGCATGCGCGTCACCAGTCAAGGAATGGAACACCATGATGGCATTCGACTTATCCTTGTTGAGCGTGCCGTAGGTCTCGTAGGCGAGGGTAATGGGGCCCAGGCTCACGCCGCTTTTGAGTTTCAGCTCATTGGGCGCCTGCGCGAACGTAAAGAATTGGGTTTCAACGATATGCATGGTCAGAATATTAACACAAGCGTAAAAGCGTGTCAATTTATTGGAAGAGGTAGAGAGGTAAGAGGTAAAGAGGTAAAAAAGTTGCCGCCCTGGCTCTTCTTCTTACCTCTTACCACTTACCTCTTACCTCTGAATTTCTATTGTCTTGTGTAATGGAACATCGCCTCGATGCACTTGGCCGCTTTCTGGCGCACAGTTTCATCAAGGACGACGCGGTCGCGCGGGGCGGGGTTTTTCAAGACCCGCAGGATATCTTCGAGGGTATTGGACTTCATATAGCGGCACAGCGTACAGGTGCCCACCAGTTTCTTTTGCGGAAACTCTTTTTGCAGACGCGAAGAAAGCCCGCATTCGGTGAGCATCAAAAATTCTTTGGATTCGGTCTCGCGCATATACCCGAGCATCTCGGCGGTGGAGCCGACAAAATCCGAATTGGCGACGACCGCCGGGTTACATTCCGGGTGGCTGACGACCTTCACATTGGGATATTCGCAGCGGACACGGAAGATCTGGTCCTCACCGTATTCTTCGTGGACGTAGCAAGTGCCGCTGTAATAACTGATCGTCTTGTGCACCCCGCGCGCGTGCATTTCGTTGACAAGGTTCTGGCCCATCAGTTTGTCGGGTAGAAAATAAATTTTGTCGTTGGGGATGCGTTCGACGATCTTGTAGACGTTCGAGGACGTCACACAGACATCACACTCGGCCTTGACTTCGGCGGTCGTGTTGATGTAGCACACAAACGTGTAATCGGGAAATTGCTGGCGCAGCCGGCGGACATCTTCAGCGGTAATGGAATCGGCCAGCGTACAGCCATCCAAAGCGGTGGGGATCAGGACTTCTTTTTCCGGGTTCATCACCTTGGCCGTTTCGCCCATAAACCGCACCGCCGCGAAGACGATCACATCGGCGGAGGTTTCCATCGCGTTCTTGCTAAGCGCGTAAGAATCGCCCACGTAATCGGCGACACCGTAGACAATTTCCGGGCTGACGTATGAGTGGGCCAGAATGACCGCGTTCTTCTCTTGCTTTAATTCGTTGATCTCGTTGATGATAGGGACGAGTTCCGCGCATTTCTTAAGAGAATAATGGCAGACCGTGCCCCCGACCTTGATATTCTTTAAGGACTCGTGGAGCTCTTCCGGCGTTATGTGGTGCTGTTTGGTTAGCATTGTATTAAAACCCAGATAAACAAAATCCGCGGTATCTGTGTGCAATCCGCGGAATCTGCGCTCAACTATGTGTTAATATATACAACATTTTTCGCTAAATTGCAACCCCTTTCAAGATATTGGGGGAGGCGTCAATAATGCGGGCCTGGACGAATTCGCCCAGCTGATAGCCGCCTTCATCGAGGGTGACCAGCTGGTTGCCGTTGGCGCGCCCATAAAGGACGTCCGGCGAGTGCTTGCTGCCCTTGTTCTCCAGGAGGATCTCAAGGGTTTTGCCGATATGCGCGCGGTTCTTGCGCAGGGCGATCTTCTTTTGAACTTCGTTCAAAAGAACAATGCGCTCAGTTTTGATGGCTTCCGGCACGTCGTCCTTGAACTTGCGGCTGGCGATGGTGCCTTTTCGTTCGGAATATTTAAAGGTGAAGGCCGAATCAAAGCCCACCTGCTCCATCACATCGAGGGTGTCCTGGAACTCGGCGTCGGTTTCCGAGCAAAAGCCCACGATCACGTCCGTGGACAAGGCCACCCCGGGGATCAGGCAACGGACCTTGGCGGCCAGGGCCATAAACTCTTCTCTTGTATAAGTGCGGTCCATCAATTCCAGGATGCGGTTACTGCCGGATTGCAAAGGAAGGTGAATATGCTTGCAGACCTTGGAGTTGCGGGCAACGACCTCCAGCAGCTTGTCCAGAAAATCTTTCGGATGCGGCGACGTAAAACGGATGCGCTCGATGCCCTCCACTCCGCTGACCGCTTCCAGCAGATCGGCGAAGTCCCTGCCCTCGGCGTAGTAAGAATTCACATTCTGACCCAAAAGCGTCACCTGCTTGAACCCTTCTCCCGCTAGCCGCCGGGTTTCTTCCACGACATTTTCCACCGACCGGCTGCGCTCGCGGCCCCGGGTGTAAGGAACAACGCAAAACGTGCAGAAATTATTGCACCCGCGCGTGACCGCGATCCAGGCATTGACGCCTTTTTCATGATGCGGGTAAACGTCAGAATAGGTCTCAAATTCACTTAACGTGATATCAAAAATTCTTCTTACTTCTTTCTTCTTACTTCTTACTTCTACTTTTGCGGCTTCCTCTATCAACTGCGGCAGCCGCTTATACGAATCCGGCCCGGCGATGAAGTCAATGTCGAGCTTACGATTTTCCAGCAGGTCCGTGCGCAAATTCGTGGCCATACATCCAAGAATGCCGATGAGCGGTTTGTGACCTTGTGACGTTGTGTCCTTGTGACCACTGCGCCTTTTTTGATGTATCTCATGCACCCGATTGTAAATCTTCTGATGCGCGTGCTCCCGAATCGCGCAGGTGTTCAAGAGTACAATATCCGCCTCTTCCTCTTTCGGCACAAGGGCATAGTTCGCTTTGGCAAGAATTGAGCAGACTAACTCTGAATCATAGGCATTCATTTGACAGCCATATGTCTCGAGGAAAACAGTTTTTGTGTTAGTTTGTTTGATCATGCGGCTTTTATGGCGTTTAAGTTAACTTCAGCCTTTTTGCTTCAATGTGCGCAACTTTACCGTTTTTCCATACAGCAAGAGGCGCACCTATCCTTTTATGTTCCTCAACAACTTTTGAAACGGCCTTGCGCATGGCTTCTTGGGCTTTCTTATCCAACTCTCGGAATTTGGATTTCATGATTTACCATCCTTTTCTTTAAACAGATCAAGATACTTCGCATCTATTTCTTTAAAGCCGCTGAACTGACCTCTTGCAAATGAAAATGGGGGTATGAGCGAATTATCTATCATGTGCCAATGATCAACAAGGGGCTGATAATAATTCATAAAATTATAGAAACTTTTTCTGAATCTTCTTCGCACATCTTTGTTGGGAATATGGTGTCCGCCTTTAGCTACCCGATCTTTAATACGCGCTATTGCTAAGTCTACACTAGGAATCCATAAAAAGAAAATGTGAATTACATAACCTTTGGCCTTTAATTTTCTCAAGAAGGACAAATATGTTTTTCCGGCAAGGGTTGTCTCGAACGCGAAATCAGCGTTTTGCTCAGCTAAAATATGCAATTGTTTGAGGAAAATCCTCCCGGCCTTAATGGCCGCAGTTTCCGGGTCGAAAGGCGCGACACCTTGGGCGATAAGGTCGGCGTTGACAAAGTTCTTGCATTTGGCGTATTGTGGCAAGAATTCTTTGGCAAATGTCGTTTTTCCGGCTCCGTTGGGCCCGGCAATAATGTAAAGATTGGGGTTATGGCTAGAGTTTTTCATTGGCTTAAGCTATTCCAGGGCATTGGGGGCCCGTTACACGTCCCCCGATTTTAAATATAAATAGGTGACTGTCACCTATTTATTGGATGACCTAAATTCAATGCGACAGTAGACGCAGCTCCTGTCTCGGTCTCTGACCTCTCTTTCTAGCCAATCAGGGATATTCCATTTATTCATTTCACGTCGTCTCTCATCTGCTTGCTCAAAACAGAACTCTAGATTGCTTAGTAGACGCTTAAGTTATTCCGGGAGTGATTCCGGGCAAGTCCACACGTACCTAACTGCCCCGCACCATTCCCACCGGCCCGCGCCATGCTTGCCCGAGGATAATTCCGGGGACACGTACCGATCTAATCAGGTACGTGTCCCCGGAACTCTCCGGAACTCCTCCGGAACTCCTCTTCTATTTGTCCCATTTGCCTGTAATGGAAGAATAACAGGTATAAAAACATTCCTCTCCGAAACAGTCTGGCTCTGAAATGCAGATTTTAAAATCCGCTCCATTGGCGTGACTGGCTTGATATGTAAGGTTAACAATTCTTTGATATTTTAAGCTGCGATATCTACTGTTCAACCATTTAGGCCAGATGGTTGGATAAGCTCCATGGGCTATTTTGTAATCTTCCAATTGGGAAAATATTTTAGATTCATCCAGAATTGGAAGGTTTTTTTCATAGTCTTGTTTTGCCCAAGATCCATAAACAGCTAGTAAGATACAAATAGATAGTGGTCCGGCCAGTAAACCTGTTGAAAAAGCAAATGCCTTTTTTCTTCCCCAAAAAAGAGCAACCAACAAACCCGGAATAATAAGGTAAAGAATCCTTCCTTGATAAGGTTTCACCGTTATAGAGGAATCTAATAGAAATATAAAGGGGAAATACAAAGCTCCTAGAATAAAGTATCCGGTTTTCTTAAAAACCGCAGCGGCTTGTATATTCAACCAGTTTCATCCTTTCGGATTTACGGAGGCGTTACTGCCAGTGCCACGCTAAACCCAATCCAGCCCGGTACCACCAGTAACGCCTCCTTCATTCTGTCCCTCAAAAAGTGACTGTTGTTACTTATTTTTTAGCAGCCAAACATTTTCTTTTGCCGGACATTTCCCTTTCAATCCGCCGGGTATATTTGTGCTTGCAATGAGCGTTAAAGCGTAACTATCCCTATAGCGCTTATTGACTTCCTCGTTGCTGACTGAAAAAGGCGGGCCTTCCATCAAGTTTTGGTCGTACTCAAAGCTCAGCAGCAACTGCTGCGCTTGATCCGTGATTTCTGTTAAGTGCGCGGTATATCGATCGCGCATTTTCTCGGGCAGGGCCACCAAAGCCGCTCTGTCATAAATGGCATCGACGGACCCAAGCACCTTGCCGGACAAATAAAAAATATCGCCGACAAATATGTCGATATTCTTCGCGCTGTAATGGCTTACCGCACCTAATCCTGAAATCTTTGGCTTAACCCCCAGTCCCATGAATAATTGCTCAATGGCCATTTCGCTCAATTCAGCTCCGGCGACACGATAGCCGTTAGAAAGCAGCCACGCGATATCAAGGGTTTTACCGCACAATGGTAAAAATACCCGGCTCTCTTTCCCTAAAGAAAGCTCTTTGAAATGTTTGACCAGCGTCGGGTTAGCTTCACTTGTATGGAAACCAATATCATTTTCTTCCCACTTTTGAAGCCAAAAACTTGCATCCATATTAAATTCCTTCAACAATGAATTGCAGGAGACGGTGGACTTGCCCCGCACCATTCACTCCGGACTGCGCTATGCTTGCCCGGAGGTGAAAAGACAATTTCGCGAAACGGCGAAAATTTACACTACAATTGCCGCGGCGCCGTGATGACCATTCGTCACTGCACCTTCTCAATCTCCTCCAAACTCGGCAGCGGCGATGGATCCCGGGCGTTCGGGAGACCGTCGCAGTCGAGATCCCGGGCCCGGAGGATGTCCGTCCCGGGGCAGCGCACCACTTTCTTGCGGCCTTGCTCGCCTTCCCCGCTGCCGGAATCCGGACCGAATTCTTTCGTCCCCTCGCCGCAGCACTTCCTGACGTAGGTCTGGCCGCCGCCGGCGCGAATGCCGAAGCCCTCTTCCGAAAACCGGTTGGTGACCTCCCCGCAGCATTCGACCGTCGCCTCGCAGCGGTGCTGCTGGTCACCAAGATCGAACTCCGTCGTTATGCAGTATCCGGAGGTTTTCTCACACTCGCAAAAGAGTTTCTTGCGCATCCCCTCAAGCTCCGAACCGAGATCCTTGGCGATACGTTCGTCCCAGCCGGGCTTGACCTCCTGGGAGGCCGATGAATCAAGATCATGGAATCCTTCCTCTCCCACCAGCCGGGCGCTCACCGTGGGCGGCGCCCGCAAGGGGTTTTTGCCACCCAGCATGATCCTGGCCGGGCAGGAAGCGAACGAGAACATGCTTTGTAGGCCCGCGGCCTCCGCCTGCTTGACGAGCCGCCGGAGTTCCTCTTCCTTGTAAGCATAATTGAGCTGGTCCTCCGGGCTCATCTGGTGCGCGCAGTTATAGCGCTGCGTCTCCGGGAGGCTCACCCCGCCGCCGCATTCGATCAGGCGGGACATCTCATTTGTGAGTTTTTCGACCCGCTCCATTATATCGGAGAGGGCCATTGCGTTATCGGCATCAACGGAGATCACATCGAGGCAGGGATTGGCCTGCTGCAGGGCTTGCGTGAGCATGGCTTCGGCGGTCAGGGCGTTGCCCAGGCGCCGTCCCCACGTGATCCCGAATCCCTTCCACTCCGACAGTTTCATTTCGCCACCGGAAAAAGCCTCGGTCATGAACGATCCGAGCCACATGCCGCTCATGACGCACACCGGCATTTTTCCGCAGGGGCATTCTTCGGCGCCCGGCTCGGGGAGCTGGCATTGTGCCCAGGCGGACGACACCAGGGACGGCCAGCGCCACGAGGACGGTTCCGGTTCCACCTCCGGCGTGAACGCCTCAGAGGCAGACAGCGAAAGCTCCAAATCCTTAAGGCCGTCACAGCCCACGTCGATGACCTGTCCCGGCGCGGACGCCATTCGTCCCTCGCCATCAAGGATACGGCCGAAGAGGATATACCTTCCCGGGGAAACCGAAAGCTCAAAAGCTCCGCCGTCCGGGACCACGGTCCTCACGCGCGTGAAGGAGCCCGTTCGCTGCAGAGTGACGACGGGGTATTCCTCGCCGGTGACGATCAACGGCTGGCCCTGCCGTTTAAGGTGCCCGGAGACCGTGACCGTTCGCGGACAGGACGCCGGCGGGGCTTCGGGCGTGGCCGGCGGGATGGCAACGATTTCGGCAGAAGCATTTTTTTCCGCGACCCGGAAAGAATCCATGGTGATCGCGAGGCGTTCGGAGGGTTCATTTTCCGCCGACAGCCATTCGAGGAAGACGAAATATTCCCCGGGCGGCGCGTCCGCGGGCAAAGGGAATTCAACCTTGCCGGCGATCGCGGCGGCGGTTTTCGGGGCGCGTTCAAAGGTCCACGTTGGCGCGTATCGCCATTGCCGGTCGACCGACAACACTAAAAGGCGCCCGAAGGCGGCGGCCGGCAAACTCACCTCGAGGGGCACCGTCTCGCCGGGGGACGCCTGCTTTCGGACGGCCCTCACCCGAAACGGTTCAGAGGCGGCGGGGACCAACGCATCAACATCCACCGTTACCACGGTGTCTTTGGCGACTTCGATCCCTTGCGCCGGGGTCAAGTCGATAAACTTCCCCAAGCCTATGCGGGCCGCGACCTGATAACGTCCCGGCGGCAACGGCACGCCGGGGGTTGACCCCTTGATCTCAAACGGTTTGACCTTTGCGCCTTCGCCAGCGTCGACGGGAGTCACGCGCCAGCGCTTGACGCGCGCGGTCAGATCCGCGATCTCAATGCCGCTGTCAATGGGCAAAAGGGTCTCCTCGCCTCCCACGCTCACCTCACCCCAGGGTATGTTACCTTTGACACCGGGAATCCCCTCGAGCGTCAAGGTGTACTTCCCGGGCAGGAGTGCGACCGCCACGTTCACGACCTGGATCCTTTCCGTGCTCCGGTCTTCTTGCGGCTTGAGCTGGGCGATGAGCGTTGATCCCAGCCGTGGATCGAGGCGGACGTTGAGCGAGGGCTTGGTAGCCCGCGCTACCTGGCGCGTTACCCCCTCGAGGTCCCGGCCGTTGTCTTTAAAGAGGTTGTTGCTGCCGTCGAGCAGTCCACCCTCCACCCGCAGTCCGGTCCCGTTGCCCGTGATCTCGCTGTCCTCGATCCACACTTCCGAGCCTTCGCGGGAGACGACCGCTTCTTTCCCCTGGCCGGAAAACATGGCTTTACGAACGAAGGCGCGGCCGTTGCCGGTCACCTCGAGGCCGCGCGCCTGGTTATTGCTGACGGTGCATTGGGTCATGGCCAGGAAAGCTCCGCCCTGGACCCGCACCCCGGTGCCGGCGAATTCCCGCACGGTCATATTGGTGAGGGTCACGCGCGCGCCGCCCTCGACCAGGATCCCGGTTTCAGCCGTGGGCGAGGACACCACGACCTCTCCTGCGCCGGAGGCCGGGCGCAGCGCCAGGTGTTTACTGATCGAGAGCGATTCCGGATAGGTGCCGGCGGCGATGTCAATGGTATCGCCGGGTTGGGCGGCGTCGATTGCCGCCTGAATCGTGGGATGATCCTGGGGAACGTTAAGGGCGGCGCCCGCGCCCGCCGCCTGGCCCAGCAGGATGATCTGCGTGAGGAAAACAGCGGCGCATAACGCCCGGAATCGGTTGGGTTGTTTCATCATGAGCGGTCCTTTCGCCGGCGAAAAATTTGCTCCAGTGCTGCAACAGCAGGTCGCTCGTGGCTTCCCGCAGTTATTCCAGAGTTATTTCAGGGACACGTACCCAATTGTCCCGCACCATTCCCACCAGCCCGCGCCATGCTTGCCAGGGGGTGAAAAGATAATTGTGGCGTTTCCACCACAATTTACACTACAATTGTCGCGTCGCCGCGACAATTGTGCACGGCCGTGCACAATTTACTTGCCACTTGACTCAATGATATTTTTCGAACGGCTATTTATCGTTTCAGAATTGAGGGGTGCGTATTGAAAATCGGGCCCTAATGTTAAGTCTTTATTTTCGATGACGTTTTCTTCGAAAGCTTGCTCACCATCATCTACAAGCGGTCCGTCCCTATAGAATCCCCTAGCCGCCATAAATGCATGCTGGGTTTTGACAATTTCGCCCCGATGAACATTGGCGGTTATTTTAACAGTGCCATCATCGTTATAATTTACGGTTTTTCCATCGGGCAGACCATCCTTATAGTTTGTTTCTATCAGCAACTTGCCGTCTTGTGAATAATTTCTAGTCATCCCGTCAGCGACATCCTCTTTAAACATAGTTTCTGTTTTGACTTGTTTTGTCCCCGGATAAAATTCCCGACATATCCCTTCGCGCTTATTATTTTTATAGTTAAATTCGAACAAAACGTTCCCCTGCTCATCATATTGATAGGCCAAACCCTGGATTTTTTCATCAACGATGGTAGTTTGCTCTTTTATCTTTCCATTGGGATAAAATTCCCTGCCTAAGACCGTCCGGCCACTATCCAAAAATTCCGCCTCACGCCACAAATATCCTTCTTGTGGGTGATATGCTCTAATCAGACCCGCGCATTTCCCATCTTTAAGCTCGGCTGAAAAAGTGAGCTTGCCGTTTTTGTTGTATTTTCTTACCGGGTGTTTGGCGATATCACGAAAAAAACGTATGTCGGCTCTCTTGGCTTCGTTCTCACAAAGCTCTGCGAATTCACCTTCTAGTTCCTCGTTTTTAACTTTCGCCACATATCTCAACAAGCCACTTTCATAATAGATCCTCACCGCTCCGTTGGAAAGGCTGGCAAAAGATTTGGCGGTTGGATCGTTCTGTTCTGCCACCGGCATCAGTTTAAATAAAATCAAAACAATCGACCCTGCAATAGCAATCGATGCCCCGAGAGAAAATCCCTTCTCATACTTAAGTCCTTCATCGCTTAAAATTTCCTTAGGCGGCATCGGGCCATTAGCAATGATAGCGGTGTCTTCGAGTTTAACAATTTTATCCTTAGAAATAAAATGCCGGGCTTTACATTGACAATATAGGCCGTAAGCGAAGCCCCCCAGAGAAACTACAAGCACAATTCCTTCAAGCAAACTCATTTCCTCGCTCCTTCATAACAATTGTCGCCGGCCGGCGACAATTACGTCCGCGTGTTATTCTGTTATTCTGTGTTATTCCTGTTATTCCGAGTTATTCCAGTTATTCCAGTTATTCCGAGTTATTCCAAGTTATTCCGGGAGTTATTCCGAGGACACGTACCCAATTGTCCCGCACCATTCCCACCGGCCCGCGCCATGCTTGCCCGGAGGTGAAAAGGCAATTGTACACAGCGGTGCGTAATCCGATTTCCGGCGGCCGCTACGCGCCCGCCGGTTTCTTGTTTAACATTTGGATGGTCTTGACCGTAAGCAGTAACACCAATGCTAACGAGATAATGCCGCCTATGGTATTCCAGATCCCAAAAACAAAATCGGGGTACATTTGGGAAAGCCGGTAGGATTCCCAGGTTGATTCCTTCAATTGCCATACGCAAAATATTAAAAATAACCATTTTGCCCACGTCTTATCTTTGGTTGCAAAATGAACAAGAACAAACCCCGCGACAACGCTTACCAAGGCAACGACCAGACTGATAACAACAAAGGCTAACATCATTGCGTCGTGAGGCATGCCCTGGGGCAATGGCCCAGACTTGGCGACAGCCAGGGACATTAATTCCGCATATTCTCCGCTAAAAAATGACACGGCAGTAACGATCAAAAGAACCGCCACCCACATTAAATAAAGATCTTTCAATGAGAGTGTTTTAAAATTGACCACCAGGGGCCCTCTTTTGGTTATTCGGGTTATTCCGAACTACGCGGGATCAGCCGCGTATTCGCAAAGATAGGCCGTGTCTTGCGCGGCCTTGACCTTGAATTTGGACTGCGCGGGGACCTCGAAGGACGCGCCCGCCCCAAAATCTTCCCATTCATCATATTCCGGGAGAAATACCGAGAGCTCGCCGGAAACGACCGTCATGGTCTCTTTTACCTGCGTGTTAAATTCATACTCGCCCGGCTGTATGACACCCACGGTCTTTTTGCCCTGGCTTGAATTCACCACGAAAGATTTCACCTTCCCGTCAAAATATTCATTAACTTCAACCACTGTTTACTCCTCTCTTCATTTACGTTGAGTTAGCAATTATTTCCGTGCTCCGGGGCCGGTCACGCGCCCCCCGATTTTAAGTCCCGGGCCTTAAGTAACTCGCCGACCAGATCGACCAGCGTCTCCGCGTCAAAGGGCTTCGATAAAGCCGGATACAACTTGCCATTGATATTCAGGCCCCGCTTGGCGTCATCTTTTCCCAGAATGCCGGACATGACAATGACGGGAATATTTTTCGTGCGCTCATCCGATTGCAGCGCGCGCACAGCGTCACTGCCCGCCAGCCGCGGCATCACGACGTCCGTGATGACCAGATCCGGCAACAGCTCTGTGGCCTGCTCCACTCCCAACTTGCCGTTGGGCGCTGAAACCGCCTCGTAGCCCGCCACCGTCAGCCGATCCGTAAGCGCTTTGACCAAATTCAGGTCATCTTCAATGATCAGGATCTTTTTAGGCATTATGGCCGTATCTCCATTTTTATCTTATAGTTTTTCCGGTCCCGCGCACCTTATCCCGATTTTACTTTCCCTGCCGCAAAAAAGCAATGACTATAGACGCGATTATCGAGCTACCCTCCGGCAAGAGCTCCGACGATCAAAAACGGTTCCGCTCCGGAGGCGACCGGCGCGGGCAGCGCGGTGTCCGGCGACTCGTTGGAAAGATCCTTTTCGCAGGCAAAAAACCGTACCATGGCCCGGCGCTTTTGGGTGACATGGTCGCGGATCGTTCCGGTGAGCATCGGATAACGCGCCTCCAGCGCGTTAAGGACCGCGCGCTGGGTGACCGGCCCTTTGACCTCAAGGGAGACCTCGCCTTCGACTTGCGCTAATGTGCGTAGATGTGCGGGGAGCACGACGCGGATCATTTGAGTGTCTGGACCTCAACGGATAAAACCGCGGGAAGATCATGGACGATCGCTTCCCAATTGTCTCCGCCGTCGGTCGAGGCGTACACCTGGCCGCCGGTTGTGCCGAAATATACGCCGCAGGAATCAAGCGTGTCAACGGCCATGGCGTCGCGCAAAATGTTGACGTAACAATCCTTTTGCGGCAAGCCTTTGGTGAGCGCCTCCCATTCGTTCCCGCCGGTGCGGCTGCGATACACCCGCAGTTTCCCTTCCGCCGTGTAATGTTCGGAGTCGTTTTTGATGGGAACGACGTAGATCGTTTCGGGTTCGTGCGCGTGAACTTCGATGGGAAAACCAAAATCGGTGGGCAAATTCCCGCTGACCTCGTGCCATGAATCACCGGCGTTGTCGCTGCGCATCACGTCCCAGTGCTTTTGCATGAACAGGACATTCGGCCGTGAAGGGTGCATCGCGATACGGTGAACGCAGTGGCCGACCTCAGCATCGGGGTCGGGGATGTACTGGGACCTTAACCCGCGGTTGATCGGTTTCCAGGTTTTGCCCGTATCATCGCTGCGAAAAGCGCCCGCTGATGAGATCGCGACAAAGATCCGCCCGCTACCATCCAGCAATACCGTATGCAAGCACATCCCGCCGGCGCCGGGCGCCCATTGGGGCCCTGTGCCGTGGCCGCGCAAGCCCGCAAGCTCATGCCACGTCTTGCCGCCGTCACTGGTACGAAACAATGCCGCGTCTTCAACGCCGGCGTAAACAGTATCGGGATCGTCCAGCGACGGTTCCAGGTGCCAGACGCGCTTGAATTCCCACGGGTGCTGTGTGCCGTCGTACCACTGGTGGGTGCTCAGCGGCTTTCCGGTTTTATCCGACGTGTCATAAACAAACTTGTTGCTTTCACCTTTAGGCATGCCGTCGGGTGTGGTGGTCGGCTCGCCCGGAGGTGTTCCGGGCTGTTCCCACGTCTTGCCGCCGTCGCTGGAACGCTGGATGATCTGACCGAACCAGCTGCTGGACTGCGACGCGTAAATACGGTCAGGATCGACCGCCGAACCTTTCAGATGATAGATCTCCCACCCGCCAAAAATCGGCCCGCTGACGTTCCATTTCTTGCGCTTGCCGTCTGATGTCAAGATAAACGCGCCCTTGCGCGTACCTACCAGAACCCGTACCGATCTCATCCCTTTCTCCTTTCTGCTGTTCTATTACCACCGCGAACGTTACCGGGGGTGCGTTACGTATCCCACTTACTCCGGGCTGCGCCATGCTTGCCCGGATTGAAAACCTTCAAACAAGACCACCACCACATTCCCTACCGGCGTTTTAAGGACCGCGCGCAGGGCTTTCCTGGGCACTGCCGTAGAAAAGAGAACTTCCGCGGAAATTTTCTTGATCTGCTGTCCATCCAGGAACACATACGGTTTCAAGAAATACGCCTCCTGCCTTCCCAAAGACGGCAGATCGACCGTCACCTTTGAGTGAAGCAATCCGATATAATCATAGATCTTCTCATCCGCGTAGACACTGATCTCCGCCGTGTCCCCTAATTCCCAAGGGATCATCCTTAAATAAAAGATCCCGCTTAAAACATCGAGAATCCTGTCCGGGATCTTCACCGTCTTCTCCCGCCGGTCGATAAAGTTCTTATAGGATGCCACGTGATTTTTGTGGTCAAAATCAACGGCCGATTCCAGAATGGTCCCTCCCGTTATATACTCTTCATGGCGCAGGACCACGAATTTTTGCGCGTCCAGGTAGGAAACATAGCGGTCTTTGGGTTTAAAGATCTTCTTGAAAAAAAGCGGCGTTTTGACAATGAGTTCAAAGCGATACGCTTCCTGGCCGTTAAAGATCGTCCTGCCATTATTGATGAGGGTAAACTGGCCGATCGTGATGCCCAGGAATTTGGCCTTATAGACGAGCTTTTCATGCTCAGGCAAAGGGACGGCTTGGGGGACAAATTTCTTGGCGGGTTCCGTCGGGGCAGCGGCCTTGATCTGTTGGGCCTGCAAAATAATATCTTCTCTTTTTATGACCGGCGCGCAACCCGATAGAAAGCATAACAACAAACAGCCGGTAAAAACCAGTTTCTTATTCATGCCATTCTCAATGAAGATCCTTCAGGGGTACAAGGGATCAGGCAGCTTAATGGTGGGCAGCATGATTGACCGTGATCTGTCTTTGCCGGTCATTACTTATTCAGGAACATGATCACGCCGGTGGCAACCATCAGGATGCCCAGTAATTTCCCGCCCTGGCTTCCCAGCGGCAAGACTTTCTCAAGTAACACAAAAATACTGATAAGGGCGATCCACAGGATATTCATGACCCCGCCGACAAAAAGCAAAAGCATCAATACCCAGCAGCAGCCGATGCAAAAAATGCCATGGGAAATACCCATCTGGAAAGCGCCGGCGTGGCATTAAACGTGCCTGCCCCATATCGATTGATATATTCAAGGCGTTGTTGATCGTCAACGATAAAAATAGTATCCGGGGCCGATTCCGCCAGAGCTCGATAACGTTCCTCGCTCCTAACGAGATTTTCTGCACTTACACTTTTCTTAAGCTGGGCGACCAGCGGCCGGTAGGAACACGCGTAAAGGACCGGGGTGACCAAAAGAGCGCGCAAAACAGAATCAATAAAAATTTCTAGAATTCGAGGTGGCTGCAAAAAGAAAAAAGCGGCCATGATCGCCAGCCCAGCTCCCATGATCAATAAAATCGTCCGCACGAAAAACTGCAAAGGGTTAATGGAGTTTTCCTTGCTCACGAGACACCTCCCTTTAGAACAAAAGTCAGCTGCTTTTGTTCTGTTTCTATTTACTTGCGGCTTTCAGTGCGGCGAGGCGGTCTTTGAGCGTCGCGCCGTATTCCAGGTGGCAGTCGGTGTAGAATTTTTCTTTGCGCAGCGCTTCGCGCCAGCGGACGATATTCTTGTAGGAAGAAATATCGATCGCGGCGAGCTCGCAGGGGTCAACGAGCGCGAGGAGATTGATGTCCGCCAGGGTGAGCTTGGCGCCGGCGAGATATTTATTTTTCGCCAACTGGCCATCCACGACCGGCAGAAAGCGTTCCAGGAATTTCAGTCCTTCCTGCAGAGAATTTTCATCGACCGGAATATCGCGCAACGGCGCGAACAGGCGATTATAGATGACCTTGCTTAAGGCCGCCCCAACGTGCATGCTCCCAAAATCCAGCCACATATCCACCACCGCCCGGTCTTGAAGGCCTTTGGGATAAAGCGGGGAATTGTTCTTGTCGGCAAGATAACGGATGATGGCGTTGCT
>ORJL011357714.1_pt1 | contig 19622 bp, 20 predicted proteins | sample 1779941 | NCBI WGS metagenome assembly ORJL01 (sample SAMEA104232317, study PRJEB22302) | groundwater metagenome | biome: forest; feature: aquifer; material: groundwater | place: USA | collected 2011-08-07 | depth 5.8 m | reverse complement strand
GAGTTCCGCTTGCAACTGCCGCAACTGCCTTGCGATGGATTCGAGTTGGTCAATCAGGTTCATTCTTTCTCCTTTTTTGGTCTTCCCGGTTTGCGTAGCTTACAGCCCGCTCTCCTCAGAGCGACGGAAGCTCCTGCGGTTGTGTAGTTGTTAGCTTTTGCGAAGGCGGTCACATTCCCGCCCGCTTCCTTGAAGCGCTCACGGATGCGCTTGAGCGCCATTTTGGGGAGCGCGCCCCGGCGTTGAGACGGGATCGGGCGGAGGAGCCGATAGCTAACAATCTGCACTCGGCATCCGAGTCGTTTAGCTATCTCCTCGTGCGTCAAGCCCTGCAGGCGAAGCGCCTTCATCTCAGCCCAACGCTGTCGTGATTCAGTTATTGTCATAGTTGTAGTATAAGTATTGTCAAACGTAATTGCAATAGATTTGCGTGGATATTATTCGGGAGTGTCAAGATTTTGCTCATCTGAGCGCGGGCGCCGGGTCGAACGGCTCAGCGGCCTCTCCGCGCTGGTGCGATTAGCACTTCATCAATACGATTCGATCCGGCGCGTTCACGCGGTCGGCATACGCGGCGAGTTTGCTTATCTTAAACTCATAGGGAGTGCCGTTGATGAAGATTAGCTGCTTGTCTCCCCAACTACAGTTTTCCAATACGATCTCAAGACACCCCTTTGAGCCGTTTAGTGCGATGTCTTTGGTTGGCTCTTTTGTCCAACCTGCTATGCTAACCGATGCCATTGTCTCTTCCTCCACCCGAATCGGTCGGGGTGCCGTCGTTCAGCTATTTGCGAACGTTGAGCGCGGGGGCCGAGTCGAACGGCTCAGTGGCCTCTCCGCGCTTGTGAATTACTCCCCCTCCCTCCAACCAGTGGAGATGAGGGCGTTCTTGAATCGTTCCCTGAATGTCCGAATGGTAAGTGCAATCGCCTTCGCCTCCGCCTTCGCCTCGTCCGGAAACTCGTTATAGTTCCGGAGAGAGGCGAGAGCCTCACTCGTTGCTGCCCGTATCGCCATTATATCGGCGTCGGTCAATTCAATACCCCGTAAAGTCATCTTCAATCCTCTCTTGCCGCATTCCGGCGCGGCTGCCGTTTGCCCGAATCGGGCGGTCTCATCAGACTCCGATTGACGGAGTGACCGGGCTCGTGCCCGGTTTCGACCTTCAATTTTAGAATGCTAATCCATCGTCCGCACCGTATTCCCGAATTGCATACTCTTCAAGATTCAGACCCATAGGCTCCGCAAGATCACCAAACGCCACCATTATCTTAGGCTCCCAAGTCTCAGCCCAATCGGTATCTGCCAATGCAACCTTCGGTGAAGGCTGATTCCTGTCCCACAAAACCTCCAAAGCGGAACGCCTAAGAGCGGTGTCCTGCCACCGAGCTAATTCACTCGCCCTTGAAGGCCATTCAAAATCTTCCATCTTCATTCCTCTCGCCCCGGATTCGGCCAGGCTCCCGGCGTCAAGTCCTTCGCCTGATCGCAATGGTTAAGTTAATCCAATTTCAATCTTATGTCAAGTCTTTTTAATAACTATTTTCAAAGTCTTCAAAATAGTCAAAATCCACTCTATGTTCACCTTAATACGCCAAGGGGGGGAGAAGGGGGGACGTATCTTTAACTGACGGACTCGTTTGCCCTTCGCAAGAAGGCAAACTTGATCGGGGGGTCCGGGGGGTGGTCAAGCAACGCCCCCGTTCCGGATCATCGCGCAAGCGATTCCGCAAGTCGCGATCTTGAGCATCTTGTATGTGGTCAATGGGATTTAAGCACGAAGTCATTATTTCATTGTCAACTCGGTTTTGTGCTTAAAGTCTATATTTCAATTTAGGGAGGAAGTCGTCGGGGACTTTGATATGAATGGTGATAGCGGTAGTCGTCGGTGGCGTGTTCGCCCGCTTCCGAATCAGTTCGGCTTCCGCAAGACTGGTATCTTATACTGGTATAGCGTTCATCTGGTTCACCTAAAACACGTTCATCTGGTTCACCTAAACTCTTGGGCGTTTACGTTCATCTGGTTCACCTAAACCCGGCTTCTTTTTGGTATTTTTTGGGGGGAGGTGTAGGGTGTATTCGGAGATCTTTCGCTTTCGTCGAACGACGGAGACGTAGTGAGCTATTTCGAGTTCGGCAATGGCGTCGGTAACGGCGTGGTTAGACAGCTTACATCTGATGGCGAGGAGTCTGATTGGTGGATGGCAAGATCCGTCGGCTTTCTTCTGGTCGGCGAGGGCGAGGAGGACGAGTTGTTGTGTGTTTGTGATGTCGAATGCGAGCCATGCGCGTTCGATGTCGGAGAAGCTCATTTGGAGTTCCCTGTTTGTGACCTTTGGGGAGGGACAGGGAATGAACCCTCCCCGCGAGTCGTTTCATCGTCGGGAGCTACCCGGCGGCGGTTGCATAGCAACACCCCAATATACGTTGGTCAGTGGGGAGGGGCAATAGGGAGGGGGTATCTTATATGGGTCGGGGCGTGATCGTCGTGGCTTTGCGCCGGTGCAAAACTTGCATTATCGTCGGAGGCGGTGTAGATTTATGGAGTGGGACGTGATTCAGTCACTTGGAGGGGTGAATGTTAAACGTGTCGAAAGTTCTGGCGCGGCTTCCGAGTCGCTATCGCCCCAGGGCGGGGCGGTCGGTTACTCGGATGACGCTCTGGCGTTGGGTGCGGTCGGGGCTGTTCCCTGCGCCGGATCAGACGGTAATGGGCGGGAGTATGTGGCGGGAGGAGGCGGTTCGGGCGGGCGTGCGTGAGTTGCGGGAACGAGGGATGCTGGTGTAACATTTGGGCGGGATTATGCGGGGTCGTCTTCTATTATTGGTTAAACTACGAGGAGGCGATGGTTTGTGTGGTGACGAAAAACGCCTTAGGGACGGGGGATGTTCTGTGGACGCTCCCGGCTTTGGCGGCAATGTTCGGCGAGCATCCGCTCTATCTTCGAAGGAGGCTTGGGCCTCCGGACGCACGGAAAACCTTTATAAGCAAGCGGGGCTACGTTCGTCACCAGAGGCTGTATCTGGCGTCGACGGTTCTGTCGCGTTACCCGGCGGAGATGAGCGAGGGGTTGAGGTCAAGGATTTCGGGGCGTTTGTAGTCGCTTCCGACGGTGCGGGCATTCGTGAGTTGTCGGCTGTTACCCTCAAGCGGGCTGTCATTGGTGAGCTTGACGTGATCCGCCGAACGGCACAGGGTCGGTATGTCGGCGACGGCAGTGACGTTCGGGAGGGCCAGCTTGCGGTCGAGTGTTTGACGAAGATCGTAAAGATCGCCGTTCCGGAGCGGGCGGAGATCGGCGTCGAGGTTACAGCCGGGTTGACGGCAGAGATATTGAGGTGGGGCGCGGGCGTCTCACTGCACACAAAGGAGGACTGAAAGTGATTCGGTTATTTACTGTTCTGGCTTATTTGATGGCGGCAGCCTCTGCTTCTTTCGGGGCGGCAGGGCAATCAAGGCTTCAAAACTCTGGTTTTTTGATCGGCCACGTGAATACAGAGGGCGATGTATATGGGGCGTTTCCTGCGACCGGCGTCCTGGTTCGGGTGACGGCTGTCACGTCGGCAACTGTTTTCAGGATCGAGCTACTGCGGGAGGTCGGTGGCGGCGTCGGGTCGTATGACCTTGACAGTCTATTTGTCGCCGGTTATCGCCTTCGTGGTCTTCGGTGTGCAACGTTGGCTAATGAGGGGGTGTGGCACATTTTCACGAACTTTGCCGTATCGTCTGGGCAGGTGACTACGACGACTTGGGGGACGGCTTTGGCGGTGGGTGATATTTTGGTATTAGAGCCGCGTGGGGCATCGAGTTCGGTTGATGTTTACATCCGTGTAGATACCGGCGTCATTGTGTCGGACAATCTGAATGACGGCTGGGACTCGACGATGTTTCACCCGATTATAGACATTACCGGTCTTTGTCAGGTGAAGATATTGGTGGAGTGCACGGTTGATCTGACGGGGGTGTCGGCGACGATAGCGCTTGGGGCGCCTGGGGCGACTTCGACGATGATTGCGACAACTGCAGCGCCGTTGCTTGATGTTGGGGTATGGTTTGATACCGGGGGGGAGCTTGGTGTTTTGATGACACCGGCGAGTTGTATTAGGGATTTTGTCACGCCTGGGGACGACATAGGGTTGACCGTCGCGGGCGCGGACTTGACAGGTGGGCGGTTGATATTTCACTGCTGGGTAACGCCGTTGGCGGCGGGTGCTGGCGGGATAGCAGATAACGGACAATAAGGAGGCTTGATATGAAGCGGTTAATTTTGATTGTGGCGATGGCGCTTGTTCCGGGGCTATTGCTTGGTCAATACATTACGGGGCGTCTCCCGGACGATGGGGCGTTGGTTCTCCGTTATGACGCGAACTCGGCGGGGAATGGGACGACAACGCTATGCTTTACGGAGTTGATTTCGACGGCATTGCTTGGCAGTGCGCCGAATTATGACGGGTATTTTCTTGCCGTCATTCACGACGCTGGGGGCACTGGGGCGGCTCCTCAGATTGAGTATCGTGAGGTATCGGACTACAGTTCGACGACGGGTGTATTGACGTTTGGGACGGCGTTCTCGGCGTTGGGCGCTGGGGACAAGTGTTATTTGTTTCAATCGTCGGTAATGCAGGCTATTGCCGGGACTCAGGGGTATTCGGTGGCTCCAGTGGCGGCGAAGATTGGGCTTAATGTGAACCTTGCGGAGGGGCTCCTTCGTGTCACTGACGTCACTGACTCTGCTCTGGCTTACATTCACTCTGCAACGGGGATGCCTGCTGCAACCGGCGCGTTTCCCATTGCCGGTCTTAGTCTGAACGAGAAGGTTCAGTTTCTTGCGGATACTTTGCGGAAGGTTGGGGTTAGCACAGACTCGACCTTGCACTATATCCATTCTGGGACGGGTGCTCCATCGGTAACTGGAGCTTTCCCTACGGCGGGCTTGAGCTTGCTGGAGCGAGTTCAGTTCCTCGCAGATTCTCTCCGTAAAGTTGCAGTAAGCACCGATTCCATCTTGGCTTACATTCATTCCGCTACGGGCGCTCCGGCGGTTACGGGAGCTTTTCCGGCGGCGGGGTTGAGTGAGTTGGAGCGTATTCAGTGGATGGCGGACTCGCTCCGGCTGGCGTTCGTGCAACTCGCAAGGGTTCTGGACTCGCTCGAAGACGCCAACGACCTGTTGCAGAAGCTGAACGGGGTTACTGCCGGTTTCGTTGACGAGAACGTTTGGACTACGGTTGAGGTGATCGTGAACTTTGCGGCTGCGGGTGCTTGGGAGGAGGCTGCCGGGACTCACGAGCTATTCACCGTGACGGGTGATGTTGAGTTTGCGATCAGCGCATTCTGTTCGACCGATGTGACGGTAACGTCGGCGGACTCGCTCATTCTCCAGACGGAGGGTGGTGCTGATGCGATTATCGGCTGGCTTGGGGCGGACATTGACGCCGGGGAAGCGATATTCCCGCCGTGGTATTTCGCGGGCGCTCAGACGCGTGGTCTGGTGGCGAACTACTTTATTACGAGTGTCGAGCAGACGTATGAGGCGGGGTCGGTCTGGCGTGGGACGATCTTTATGGGTCAGGACATTGGGTTCGACATAGACGACAACGACTTTACGGGGGGGATCGTGGTGTTTTACTGTCGTTGGCGACCTGTGACGACCGGGGGATCGGTTGTTGCTGGTCTTGGTGGGTCGCTTTAGCCAAGATTCGGGGCGGGGGGCAATCGGAATCACTTTAACTGATGATGCGCGGTCTGATCTGCCTCCCGCCTCTAACTACAGGAGTCGTAATGAAGGGTAAGAAGAAGGGGATGCCGATGCACAAGGAAATGCACGGCAAGAAGTCGGGTATGTCGAAGGACACTGGTTCGTCCAAGCATTCCGGCAAGGCAAAACCAAAGGGCAAGCGATAGGTTTTGGGCGGGGTTGGGTTTTCGCCCATTCTCCTCACTCCCCGACCCTGCCCGAATGTTCTTTTTAGGGGTTAGATGTCTGAGCGAACGGAACTGGACTGGGCTTCAGTGTATCGTCGTCTTCGTGATCCGGCGTGTTTTCCTGAGTATTGCGCGGATTTTTTGAAGATACAGACTAAGGAAGCGACATTATCGCCGTTGGTATTAGAGCGTCAGCAGCTTGCGGCTTGGGCGGTGATAGAGCCCTATTACGAGCGTGGGGGGTGGTTTTTGATACTGAAGGCTCGTCAGGCGAAGGTATCGACGTTATGTCAGGCGATCAGCGACCATAGGACAACGCTGCGGTCAGATGTGAGTTCTTTGACGATGGCGCATTTAAGCGAGACGTCTTCGCGGTTGCACAAGATGTTGAAGATGTTTCATAATCATAAGCCGGGCTGGTTACGTCCGGTAACTACTTCGAGTGGGAATAAGCAGGGGATTTCGTTTTCTGCCATACGCTCTTCGATGCGCGTGTTGACCGCCGGGTCGGAGCTTGGGACGAGCGGTGATACATTTCAGTTGGTTCATTTGTCGGAGTTTGCGAAGTGGGAGCATCCTGAGGGCGTGATGGCGAGTTTAAGTCCTGCGTTGCCGAAGAATGCGCTGGTGTTCATTGAATCTACGCCGTTTGGGATCGGCAATATGTTTTATCAGATGTGGGTAGCGGCTAAGGAGGGGAATTCTGATTACATTCCGATATTCATACCCTGGTTTGATGTAGATGATTACAAGATAGACAAGGTTCGTGCGGGGAATAATGAGCCTTACGATGCGGAGCCTACGAAGGATGAGCGCTACTATGTGGAGATGCACAATTTAAGTCAGGCTCAAGTGAATTGGATGCGGTGGGCGACCTTAACGCAATTCAACGGCAATTTTGACACATTTTTGCAGGAATACCCGTTTGACGATGTGAGTTGTTTTCTTTCGAGTGGCCGTCCTTACTTTGATATACATGCTCTTCAGGCAAAAGATTTGGAGTTACGGGACGCGCCGTCGGAGTATGTGTGTGGGGAGTTTGATGCGGCGGGGAAGTTTTTTAAGTCTGCATCTGGTGATGTGGTGTTATGGGATGTTCCTGTATCTGAAGAGAAAATAGCCTATCGGTATGTTGTGAGCGCTGATACCTGTGAGGGTGGTGGTGGTGGTGGGATGGATGACGAACAGAAGAAGGATGGTGATACGGATTGGAATTACTGTGTGGTCAGAGACCGTATTCTTGATGTTCAGGTAGCTGAGATACGTAATAAGAAGGACCCGGATCAGTTTGCGGCTCAGTTGTTTTGGATGGTCAAGCTCTTTGGGAACGGTTTGATACCGTCTTACTGGCCGATGTTGATAGTTGAGCGGAACAATACGGGTCAGGCGGTTTTGATGGAGTTGAAGCGGCTCTATACGGAAGCGAGGGTTCCTTTCACGCGGCTGTTTCATCGTGGGGATATGACAAAGGACTTTGAGCCGACGATCAAGGAGCTTGGGTTTTTGACGCGCGGGGACGGGGAGGCGCCGCGGCTTACAATACTGGCGGAGGTTCAGCGGCGCATCAGGGAGGGGCGTTCCGGCGTGAAGTCGCGGGTATTGATTGGTCAGTGCGTTACGTTCGTAAAGAATAAGCGAATGCGTCCTGAGGCACAGTCTGGGCGATATGATGATGGCGTCATCGCTTTGGCCTTGAATTATGAGGGTGAGCGGCGCGATAATATGCCGTGGGAATTGCCGAAGCCGATAAAAAGGTCGGCTTGGGTTGAGCGCATTCAGGCGCGGGCGGCAATAAACAAGAGAAATCCATACGCTTGAACGAATATGACGATACAGAGTCGCAGGTCTCGGATGAGGAGATCGCGGCTATAGATGAGCAACGGCGTAAGGACTCTCAGGAAGTGACCCAGACCTGTGCGACGTTGCTTGAGCATTGGCAGCCGGTGTTTGACCGCTTCAATGAAAACATGTCGATTGTCTATGGCGACCAGATTGATTCTGAAGATCGGGAGACGCTTAATAACGACGACAGGCCGGTCGTAAATCGTAATGTGATACTGCCCAAGGTTCTTCAGTATCTTGGTTCGACGCTCCGGCGTAAAAGGTCAATAGCGGCATTTCCTGTTGACAATAGCGGCGACGATTTAATTGCTGGGAAGATTAGTAAGCTCTTTAAGCATACTGAACAAGACAATGATCTTGATGCTGTATCGTTGGATGTCAGGGCGATTGCGACAATTACGAAGGTTGGTTGGTATTATATTCCTCCTCCGCCCATTGATGGTGGAGCAGAAGATGCGCTTGTGAAGGTTTATTGTGAACCTCCTGAGAATGTCTTGCTTGATGCAGATGCGCGGGATTTGGATCAAAAAAGCTGGAAGCGTGTTGGGCATAGGGTGTGGTTGTCAAAAGATGACATTATTGCTCTTTATCCTGACTGCGAGAATGAGATTGAGGAGCGGATCGCGGCTGGAACAACGCCATGGGACAATCTTTCTGAACGCATCAAGCAGGGCGTTAGAAGCGATAACGCAGCAGATGATAAGCGTTATGGGTCGGGCATCACACTCAAGACGGGGGATATTGCGGATCGCGTTAATAATTTGTTTATGATATTTGAGTTGTGGGAGCGGAAGTATAGGCATGTTCCACGCGAGGATGGGGGCGGGATGCGTCGTGAGCCATATATGCTTTTGCGGGTTTCATTACCATACCTCGATATTTGTCTTGGTCGTTACGAATTGCCGCTTCAGTATTATCCGTTTGTTCTTTACCAGCAACTTAATTTTGGGTCGAGCGTTATTGATACACGTTCTTATGTTGACCAGTTGCGTCCTATTCAGGAGGAGAAGAATCGTCTTTCGTCTATTGCCGAGGACGCTGCATCGAGGGCGGTAGCTGAAACGCTAATACTTGGCAAGGGCGAGGATATGCTCAAGGGCGACATAAAATTGCGCGGCAATAGGCCGGGTGTCTATGTTGCTGCGACCGATAATCCTGTCGCCGATAAGGTCAACTCTTCCGGTATAACTACTGGTATTAAAGAGTTGCAGATGATGAACGACCTTGATTTTGAAAAGGTTTCCATTCTTCCCCCCGCCGTGGGCGGGTCTGCGGAGAATACGAACGAAAGCGGGTCGTATTTCAGCCAGAAGGTAGATCAGGGGGAGCAATCGGTTGAGATATTCAGTTTCATCGAATGGCGAAAAACGCTCAAGCAGCTTTATCGGTTATTTCTTGAGCGGTATCAGGCCTATTACACAGAAGAGATGACGCTTCGGATACTTGGCGAGGAGCCCGGCAAGTATGATGATGTAGAGATAAATCGATTTGATGCGTCAACCGGCCAAATACTTGATGACATAACGATTGGCCGTTATGATGTGACGATTGATGATGTTGATTACAGTAATTCGACACGGAATCAGGACTTGGTTGAGCTTGTCGAGTTGATGAAGATATCGCCGCCTCAAATACAGGCTCTTTTGATACCGGAGATTATTAAAAACATGCGTATGCAAGGACGCATGCAAATTGCGGCGATGGCGTCACAAATCCTTGCGCCTTTCTTGATGCCGCCAGTTCCGGGCGTGGACGGTTCTGGTGCTGAAACTCCCGCGCAAAATGCCGCCTGAAGCCTCCCGTAATCATTCGACCTTCAGCGTGGCGTAGTCGGAGCCTCCCGTAACCATTCGACCTCCGAAGAAAGAGATAGAATAATGCCAGAACAAGATGACGATTTAGAGTTTGATGACATACCGGCGCAGTCCGATGATGACGGCCAAGATCAGTCTTTAGATGTGCCGTCAAGGGACGAAGAGCCGGACGATGAGTCGGTGAAGTTCATTGAAGGCTCGTTGACAGACAAGGTATTGGACAAGCTCGGATTGGTTCGCAAGGATCAGTTTGATGCTGTAAGTAAAAGTCGAAATGACAATCAGCGGGCGTTCAGGCGTGAACGTCAACAGCACTCAGATAGGCTTGCGACGCTTGAAAGAAAACTTGATGGTCTTTCGAGCAGGGATCAACAGGCGGCTGCCCCAACATCTCAACAGCTTTGGGCAAAGTATCACGCAAGCGGGGAGTTTGAAGACCTTGAAGCGGCGCGGGTGACTGATCACAGGGAGCTTGAGGCTGGCTTTGACAGGAAACTTCAAGAGTCGCAAAAGAAGATAATTCAAGAAACAAGCGCGGCTGGTATAGAGCGCGAATGGTCGAATACCCTTGCATTGGCCGAGAATAAAGACCTTGATCTCGACTCTGTTGCGGACTACTTGGACGAGACCGGCGGCGGAAAGCCGGACGAATCGGTTTTCATATACCGGTTTCGTAAATGGGCAGAGACGAATAAGGGTGGTATCCAGGGCTATGTAAATAGTCTTGCGAGGAATCTTGCGCGAGCAAGGCCGGGCGCTATAACAGCACCGGCCGGAACCGGGTCTGCGATACGTGGATCGTCGCGGGTTCAAGGACGGAGATTGTCCAATAAAGAGCTTCTTGATGACTACGAGGGTCGTCAATGAGCAAAAACCAAACATGAGGTAGGAAGAAATGGCTCCTTACAAAACATTCACCCATCGGGGCGAATTAACGCCTGATCAGATTGCGGATCAACTCGGATATGTTCCAATCGCTATCAGTCCTTATGGCGCGATTGCTCAAGAGGTAACGCTTGGGCGGGGGGACGTGCAGGCTGGGAATATGTTGGCGTCCGACGTTAATACCGTCATTGCTGATCTTGTTGACGAGTTTTCGCAAACAGACACTGTCAAAATCCCGACAGTCGAGAATATGGAGGACGCTCCTGTCTATGGGCAGGGGTCACTCGATGGTGCGGATGCTGAGGCCATCGAGTTTTCGCAAACGGAAGTCAATGTCGGGCTGTTCGGCAAGCGCTTTCCGGTTCCGCGCGACATTATCACTCGGATTCGCAGTCGTAAGGTCGGCGATCTTACGCGAATCACGCGCCGAGCTATAATGAGGTGGTTCAGTCGCGTCCGAACAGAGCAGATCACGCGGGCATTCTACGAGGCTCGCCCACTGCATATTTCGCGGGCATCATCTGGTCACATTCCGGCAGCGCTCGGATCTGGCACGCCGCTCAACAAGGGACGGCGTCATAATCCAAACTTCTACGTCGCCAATCAGGGCTTTATTACGCATTCGACCACGCATGCAACCTACGATTCGAGTATCAATGATGCGCTCGTCCTGCTTGATGCTGATGCTGGCGCTGGTGCATATCCAAATCCTGACATTTTGGACGATGTTTATGAATCAATGAATTACAGCGACTTCGAGCCCGCCATCGACAAGTATGGCACGCCGCTTTGGTTGCTATACACTACGCCGGAGGCGTTTAATTTGCTGGCCGCAAACGACAGGGTAAAGCAGATCACGCAAAGCGCGTATCGTGGTGCGATGGAAAAAGACCCGATTATGACGGCTGGCGATTTGGTTTATCGGCATTTCATCATCAAGCAGCACAAGGATATTGCTTGGGAGGTGCATCATTCCGCAACCGATCCGTCTGGCGCTGCGGCTACCGGGTGGTATGTTCGTTACGGCTCAATGAACGCTGCGGAGTCACAGGAGCTTTCACTCTTCGGGCGTCAATCAACTGATGTGGCTGATCGCAACCTGCATATGGGTCTTGTGCTTGGCCGTCGAGCGATGCACATTGCCCGCGCTGGCCGTCCAAACATAATTGAAAAGATGTCGTTCGACGAGCGCACCGGCTACATCTATGCAGAAATGGCTTGCGGGGCGGAGCGGCACGATATTTATCGTGGAACGGGAATCGCGTCGCCTGACAGCATCATCAATCGGTCGTCATTCGCAATAGCTATGAAGGTGGCGTAAGCCATAAACAGACAAGGAGAACGATAAATGGCTATGGTATTATCTGGAGCGTCTGGCGCTCCTGTCGCTACACCACGTGGGACGTTTCAGGGCCCTATGGTATTCAGCGGAACGTGCCGTCAGGCTGATTTCACAACAACCGGCGCAATCGCACGTCTTTCGCTTCCGGTAGGAACGGCGTTCTATTTTTACGGAACTCGGAATGCGGCCGCTACGGTTGCCGGAATTGGGATTATCCGCGTTTTGTCCACCAACGACACTATTGCGGATTATTACTCAACCGATGGCGTGTTGCTTTCGACTCTCGTAACGGATTAACAATGAAGTGCAAAGTAATTTCAGCGCTTCCGCTTCGCATTCGTCTTCGCGCCGGGTATGGAAAGGTGGTCTTTGCGCCCGGTTCGACTGCGAATATCCCTGACGAAGTTGCTTTACAATACGCACGACTTGGCCTCGTCGCGATGGAGAACGGGACTGTTCCTTCATCGCGCAAGTCTAAGGGCGCGTCAAAGTCGCGCACTGTTAAGACGCAAATAAAGGCGGTTCCGCTTACCGAGCGGCTCGCCAAGGTGATCGGTGCCGGCAACCCTCCTCAGTCTTAGGACTGACGTTCGATATGCGTTACGGGATACCGATGCTTCTGGTTACGGTATCCCAAGTTCGCAACTCAATAGCTGGATCAATCGAGCCGTCAGGCGCATAAACGCCCTTGTGCAGTTCTACGAGGCGACAGACACAATAACTCCCAATGCAGTAGCGAGCGCATTTACGCTTGTGGGGTCGGGCGCGCTGAATCTTGCAGCGAACTACTTGGCATTACGGTCGGTCTATTATAGCGGCAAACCGCCAGTTGTCGGGCCTGTTGACATTGAGGTCATTAACGATCTGTGGGCGCGTGGCTTGATAGTGGCGGGGAGTCCTACCAAGTATGCGCTCTGGGGCGATCAGATACTATTTGATGCTATACCGCCGGCTTTGCCTGTAATCTATTGCAGATACATCGCCGTTCCTACTGATATGAGCGCGGATGGCAATGCTCCGCCTGCCCCCCTTCACCAGTTTGATGGTTTTATCGTGGGTGCAACATTGATTGAGATGGGCGGAGATATGGCGTGGGACGATGTTGTCAGTCGTGGTGAAAGGGTGTTTGGCAGGTTTCTCCCGGAGTTTCAATCATTGGTTGAGAGTGGAGGCAAGCATCAATCGCTGGGTAATACTATTAGTCGTCGTCGTCTTTAGTGCTTCGCTATTGGCAGCAGTTGGGGATGGCGGGCTATCTGACTCTACTGTAACAGTAGTTCATCGTCTTGGGCTATCGCAAGCCGGATCGGTCGGGGCATTCAGTGACCAGGCCGGTTCGGTTTTGTATTCAAGTGCATTCTATTTCGATATGAAGGTTAGTGCGAACGGGACGGCCTACACGCGCGGGCTCAAGCGACCGAGCGACACAACCTTCTACGGGATGAAGTTTTTGGACTTTGCTGATTATGTCGGGCAGATCGTTCACGTTCTTGCATTTCGAGGTATAGCGGGAGATACACTGGTTATGTATGTTGAGGAGGCAATCCATTACGATTCTACTCTTTATGCGCCAATCGCGGGCGCTTCGTATGGATATATTAGAACCGACACTCTTTTTGGCAATGGAATACCCGTCGCAACGGGCGGCGGGGCAGTCAGGGATAGCTTCTATGTTCATTTCCCTATCGTGCGGTTCATGTTTCGAGAGCTTGACGGCGCCGAAACGGACACGGTTCATTTCGTAATTTACGCGCACAGACCGAACGATCAATATGCGGCTCCGAATGGCTATTTTAAGCCTGAATCAGAACCTATGAGGTTGACCAATCCGAATCGTTAAAGGAACATATACTCGTAAGTCCCGGCACTTCGGCGGAGAGAATCACGACGTGAGTTCTGTTGATAAGCCGTTTGAGGTCGCAGATGTTGCAAAAGACGTGAAGGTCAATCCTGATGGACGGTTGGTCTTGCGCGACGGATATGCGCAGGGCTTCACCGTAAGACCGGAATGGTTTGATGGCACAACGCTTCATTCTAATCGCAAGATTGCCGATGTTGTTCCTGCCGGACTTGGTAACAGCGTAAATCTTTCGCAACGCCGGAACTGCATTCTTGAGGGCGTGAATAGCGCAACCGGCACTCGCTACATATTTGCAACCGCCTATATTGATAAGGCTATTCCTGCCGTCTATTTGTGGCGGGGAACAGTGTCGGCAAATGGCGAAACGGTTTCGTGGAGTGCGCCGTATATTGTTCAGGTCGGCAGGTTGGCAAGGTCTTACACTGCTGCTGATACAGCATCGCCCGGAACTCAGATTTGGATCGAGTGGTCAATGGCGTTCAATGCCGCGCAAACAACGCTTTACATTGCTTCGATTGAGCGCGACGATCCTGATCCTGCAAGCGGCGTGGGGAATAATTATAGCAAGTTACGGGCGTGGAAAATAGAGAATCCTTACGCTGCTGATGTTGCGAACTTCACGCAGACACAACTTGATCTTCACTCCGACGGGACGAAGACAGTTACGATTGACAGCAACGACGCTTTGACCCACGACATTGATATTGCAGTTGATAGCTTGGGGAGACCGACGGTTGCCTATGGATATTACAATGCAGCAACGAGCCGTTACGAGATCCAAATCCGAGCGGTTCACAGTGGCTTTTATGATACTGAACCATTTGTGATGACGGAAGCTGGCTATCATCTCTACGGGTTAAAGCTCTATTACAATACTGTTGACGGCAAGATGTATCTGGCTTATGTCAGGGACGAAATTGCCGGAGCCGGTCAATCTATTCGCCTTACGAGTTGGGCTAATGGAGAGACAGACCCTTCTCCTGCCGCTTCGATGGTCGTGATTACAACGGCCTTCCAGATAGAAACGACTGCGACGAACTCGCTTTGGACGAGCGGATGCGTGATGACGGCAGATTCAGCGGGAGCGATGCACTTTCTCTACCGGCGCGATGATGCTTTTGAGAACGGGAATATGCAACACTCAAAGTATTCAGGCGGAGTGGTAACAACCATTCTGCTTCCATTTACACTAAAAGACTATTCGACAGACGCCGGAGTATTTACATACATTCTTCGTGGTGACCTGACGAATTGGGATTTTGTCGTCAAAGGCGGCGGAGTAACCTGTTGTGTGTTTATCTATTACGTTGAATATCACGCCACACTTGGGTATCGGATAAAGAGATGCGAAAGTATTGACGGGGGGACGTTTGCTATTGTGCCCGGCTATGTTCATGTCAGTCAACAGCCCGGCACGAAACATTGTGTTTATCTTTGCACTGATCGCGTGGCGCGCTCAACTCCAATGCGGAGGTTGATGTTTATTGACTATGGGTCAACCGGCCCGAATGTTGATCTTTACTTTCTTTCCCAAGAGAAGGACGCTTCGCTGTCTCAGGTGAGCATTGAGGCGATGCACGAGATGAGCCTTCCGCAAGTGACGGGATCGCCAATTCAGACGACATTCGTGCAGTGCGATGACAGTCGCTTCTATAAGCGTGATAGCACGATGTATCATTGGGAAGTGCTTGAAAATACATTTGATTACGATAACGCTGAAGAGGCGTGGTGGCGGCGCTTAACCCCGACGATTGTAAACGGCGGGCTGGCCTTGACGCAGGCTCCAGACCCGACGCCGCACGCCCATTTTCACGACAGGAATAGCGTTCTAAGGGCGGGGCTTGGGCTTGGGTCAAAGATTGTTCCAATACGTTATGGTCTCTTAAATCGCAAGATTTATGACGGGACGGGAGCCTACAACTATGCAGATCACTTTCTTGATGTGACGCCGTTGCAACCGCCAACGAGCGATATTCTTATGCCTACAGTTTTGTTTAGAACAGCTATTTGCTATATTGACGAAAGAGCCTCTAATAACTGGTTTGGTGTCGCCGGAACCAATCCGGCCTTCTATAATCTAAGAAACGAGAATTATCGCCGATTCGCTCATTTGCCGGAAGGAGCATCTATGGAAAATGGTTATGTTATTGACCCGGACTTTCATCCGAATCAGAACTTTGCTGCCTCGACTGCGCATTCTATCTTCATTAGGGTATTCCGTTTTGGATTAACCTTCATTTATGACGGATTTGAAGAGTCGCAAATATACCATATTCCGGCAATCAATGTTGTGGGTCATTATGAAAGACAGTTAGGTGGAGTGCGTATTCCAGCAAATACGGGTCTTTTATGGGTTGGTGTTGGCACGACAGCGGGGGGGACGCATATTCCGCGATCATTTATTACGGTTAATCTCCGTCTTCCGCGCTGGGATAAGCGTCCTGACTGGACAGCGAATCCGATTTCGTGGTGGAACCCTCGCTTAACAGCAATTCGTGTATGGATGGCAGATGTTCAATCGCCGGAGGAGAAGTTAGAGCAAAGCGTCTTTTATCCCGCCAAGACGATCATCGTCTCTAAAGCAGCACATGAGACATGGAAAGACGAATGGCATAATGGGGAAAAGGCTTGGACAATAAACGCTGCTGGAACGTATTTTGAGCACAACAGCAACGTGTTAGGCGAGCATTGGCCGGTTGTGATTGACATGAACGATTACCTGAATATGTTTGCGAAGGGCGATTACGAAAGCATTAACGGCCATTCCGACGTTGATTTTGATACCACGTATGGGCTGAATCGTTCTCCGTTTATGGAATCCTATAAATATGCTTTGGAATTGGGGGATAAGACGATCTATGGCGGGGTCAGGATTGACGGCGTTGACCGGCCTAATCGGATGCTTATTTCGGCAAAGCGATCAGACGAGGGGAGTTTATACAATACTCCGAGTGTGACGCCCGACAATCTTGCGAAAGACTTTCGGTTCAATATAGCAGGGCTTAGTCAGGTGGACGATGATACTCCGGTCGTTTGTGGCGATTTGGGTATTGTAACGATGGACGCGAGGGACTTAGCGACCCGGAATACTCATACCGGAGTGGGTGTAACCGCTCACGATTCGATAGTGAAATTCCCCGGCGGCATCGGTTTTTTGTCTGACACCTTAATCCGTCGCTATATTGGATATGGCGACCCGGACTATTTCGGTAGGGAGATTGTTCTCGGTTCTGAGGTTGGTGGTTACAGCGGTATTTCTGACCTTTCCGATAGGACGGATTGCTGGGCGTTCTACTTAGGGCGTCACAATCAGCTTTTATTGTTCCTGAGGGTGTCTCCTTATGCCGCAGGGAACATATTGGCATTCAGATATGATTATATTCGTGAAGGGTGGTTCAGGATGGGTCTTGCCGATGCGTTCAAGTGCGGTTGCACAGGGATTGATGGCGAGTTGTTCTGGACAAGCGGATACAAGATTTTCAGCTATCCATATGCGGGGAACGACAATGGCGTTGCGCTGAATCCGCTTTACCGTTTTGCTGATGATCGCATACCGGAAGAGGCGGAGGTTGACATTGAGAGGCTTTTTGTCACTCACAAAACTGCTGGTGCGAATTTGATTGCGACCGTTATCCGAGACAGGGGAGGGTTGGCGAATATCGCGCATACAATTACGGCGAGCGCGACAAGGGTAAATACGAGTCGCAAGCTGGACGCTTCTACAGGAAGGCGGGCAAGGCGCGAGGTGTCGCTTCAACTATCCGCTACTGGAGCAACTACATTTGAAATAGAAGAGATTGGCATTAGTGGAGTATTGATGGAGCGTGTCCTGTGAAACTTGACGGCGTAAATTTTGACGTGAGGAGTTGGGAGGAGGTTGCTATTGCCCTTCGCGCTATTGCCGCGGCGGCAGCAGATCAAGGGATGGTATCTGATATTGCCCGCAGTGTAGTCAAGATGAATCTTCCAGCCCACATTCGCAATGTCGTCAGCTTTGATGGCACACGAATAGCTTTGCGGGAGTTGTCAAATATTGGTCAAGAGACAAAAACCATACTTGAGGAGAACGGTCTTGCGGGCACTGGGATAGACGCGCCTATTCGTCGCCCGGGTCGCCCCGGTGATGCACTGTCGAAATTCCCTGCCGGTCGTCGAAGAGTAGCTGACGTAGAACATTTACCATAAGGAGGCATAATGCTGCCGTTCATATTGCCCGCCATACTTGGCGGAGCTACATTTGGTCTTAATGAGTGGCAAAGGAGTAAGAGATTACGCGAACTAAAGAAGGGATTTGACCGCGCCCGTCCACCCTCTATTGACTTTGGCTTACGTCGGAAGGGATTGATGCAGCGTGCGGGAGACGCGGCAACCGGACAATCACGGGCTTACGGTGCGTCACAGGAGTCAGCGGGGGTTGTTGATCCTGGCGCGGCGTTCAGTGCGTCGCGGGCAATCGGAACCGATGTTGGAAAGCGCGTTGATGAGGGTATGATTGGTATTCAAGGCCAAGAAGACGCATACAAGCGGGCGCTTGCTGAATGGGAGGCAGCGCGGGCAAGTGCCATTGCTGGACAGCCGGACATGACGAACTCGCTTGCCGAGGGGCTTCAGACGGGGATGAGTGCCTATATGGGATTAAATCCGCAGCAGTTCTTGCCCCAAGCTCCTCAAGTGCAAGCCGATAAAACCACTGACTTTACTAAACTGCCGGGCTTCGACCCGCGATTCGCACAACCGAGATTTAACGCACTTGGAACAAACCAGAGGCGCGGCTTACAATTCCAGACACCAAGACGACCAACACATACTCAATGGTATGAACAATGAGTCAATGGCAACCATATCAGACGTTCGGCTCTCAGGTTAATCCAATGCTTCGTGAGGTGGCCGGATTGCGCCTCGCAAAGCGGGCAAGGGAAGATGAATTGGCGTATAATCAGGCCAATACTCTTGCCGACGAGAATCGCGCAGACGTTCGCGCTCGTGGCATACTTGACTACAAGGCAGGGATCGAGCAGGTGGTCGAGAAGAATAAGCGCGATAGGAGAGATGCTGATGTAAGCAGTTTTGCGAAGCGGCTTCAAGGAACCGGCAAGTTCACTGAAGACGAGTCCTTGCTTTTAGCTGAAGGAACTGTTGATGGGCGCGACATGGGTGGCTATTTTAAGGAATTGAGGCCGGACAAAACGGGAAAAGCTGCGGACGAAACCCGAATGATTAGTGATGTTAGTGCGAGCCTTATGCAGGACACCAGTCCTAACCCCGGATGGCAGCCCGACTCGTATGAAAATATGAAGAAACAGTATTCGCTCCTTACCGAACCGATATATCAGAAGGCGTTACTCGCGGCTAAAAAAGCCGTTATGGAAGAGCTAAAGACTCAGAAGGAGATCAACCTGCTGGATGCTCAGGCTAAAAAGGCTCTGAGGCCGGACAAAGGCAAAGCGTGGAAAGCTGAGGTCATCAACCCGTCAACAGGCAAGACAGACCGAATGACGCCGGAACAGGCGCGTGACCGCGTTCGAGAGCTTTCGATGATGCTTGCGAATGATACGGCGCAAGACCCCGATGCTGTGCGATCTGAAATGTTCAGGATCACCAATGCGTTCGGGGTTACGGGCGCGCCGCAAGGCGATGGAAATGAGGCTAAGTCCGCACTCGCCAAAGCGCGTGAAGACGGATATTCTGATGAAGAGATTGCCGAACACTTACGGGGTGCAGGAATATCAGAAGAGGAAATAGAGGAATTACTTGCCGGTGAGTGACGTTTCAAGCATATTGCGGGCACTCCCGCCAAAGAAACGCCCATCGGTAGCTGAGGCTCTTTCCGCGCTCCCGCCAAAGACCGTCAATCCCTACGCAAAGTATGACGGGGACGTTACTCTTGGAGATGAGTCGAGGCGGGGCGGGGTTTGGGGTTTTACGCCCGGCAAACCGGGGCTTTTGGTTGGG
>ORJL010550429.1_pt1 | contig 19622 bp, 16 predicted proteins | sample 1779941 | NCBI WGS metagenome assembly ORJL01 (sample SAMEA104232317, study PRJEB22302) | groundwater metagenome | biome: forest; feature: aquifer; material: groundwater | place: USA | collected 2011-08-07 | depth 5.8 m | reverse complement strand
CCTGCGCGAGGGGGATTCCGTCGTGGACATCGGCTGCAACGACGGGACGCTCCTGACCTCGTACAAGACCGGCGGGATCCGGAAGATCGGCTTCGATCCTGCGGAGAACCTGGCCGTCTTCTCGCGGAAGGTCGCCGACAAACTGGTGGTCGGCTATTTCGAGGCCGAAGCGTTCCAGGCCGACGCGGACCTGCGCGGGCGCAGGCCGAAGATCGTCACGAGCATCGCCATGTTCTACGACCTCGAGAACCCCAACAAGTTCGTTTCCGACATCAAGAGCGTGATGGACCCGGAGGGGCTCTGGATCGTGCAGATGAGCTACCTCCCGCTGATGCTGAAGACGAACGAGTTCGGCAACATCTGCCACGAGCACCTCGAATACTACTCCCTGACGTCGTTCGAGCACCTGCTGAACCTGCACGGGTTCGGGATCGTGGACGTGGAACTGAACGACATCAACGGCGGAAGCCTGCGGGCGTACATCCGGAACCGGAACGCCGACCCGAACCGGTTCGCGGACGCGACGTACCGGGAGCTGGCCGGGGAGCGTGTGCAGGCTCTTCGGGAGCAGGAGGTGCGGCTCGGGCTGGACGACATCGAGGTGTACCGGGAGTTCGCCGTCTGGGTGAACCGGATCAAGGAGGACGTGGTCGGCTTCATCAAGGAGCAGGTGGCCCGGGGGAAAACGGTGTACGTCTACGGCGCCTCGACCAAGGGGAACACGCTGCTCCAGTACTTCGGCCTCGACCGGACGCTGATCACCGCCGCCGCCGAAAGAAACCAGGACAAGTGGGGGAAGGTGACGGTCGGGACCCACATCCCCATCGTATCGGAGGAGGAGGCCCGTGCCGCGAAGCCGGACTACTTCCTCGTCCTCCCGTGGCACTTCATCGAGGAGTTCCGGCTGCGGGAGAAGGCATACCTGCTCTCGGGCGGGAAGTTCATCGTCCCGATGCCGCACTTCACGTTGATCTGAGGAGGAACCGAAGCGTTCAGGAGATGAGTTCGAGGTAACCCCGGACGGACCGCTCCCGTCGGTAGATGTCCGCCTGCTTCCTCCCGCGCTCGGCCAGGCGGGAAGCGTACACGGAGCCGGCCAGCACCTGCCGGATCCCTTCCGCGATCGACTCCGCCCGGTTTGGGTCGACGTAGAGCACGGCATCCCCGTACACCTCCCGGAAGACGGGGATGCCGGAGCAAACCACCGGCACACCTGCCGCCATCGCCTCCAACGGTGGCAGTCCGAACCCCTCCGCGAAGGAGGGGAATACGAACGCCTTCGCCCTGGAAAACAGCCGCACGATCTCCACGTCCGTCGGGTCGTGAATTTCGATCAACCGGTCTTTCAACCGCGGATCGGTCTTCCACCCATCGACCATGTCCGGGGTCGTGTAGCGGCCCCCCGCGACGACCAGCCGCAGCTCCGGAAAATCGTCCACCAGAAGCAGGAACGCCCGGAGGACCCCCTCCACGTTCTTGTGCGCGATCCGCAGGCCGACGTAGAGGATATACTCCTTCCCCCGGAGGGGCTCCGGAAGAGGCTCGTCCTCCGGAGCGCCGAAAAAGATCTCCTTCACCCACGGGTAGATCACCCGGATCTTTTCCGGCGGAAGCCCGAACTCCCGTACCAGGTCCCCTTTCACCGTCTCCGATATGGTCACAACCGCCTCCGCCCCGTGGACTGCCCGCGAAAGGAGCCACCGGAAACCGGCCTTGCGATACCGGGGGAGCGCGAAGTGCGGGGAGAAGACGGTGACGTCGTTGACGCTGACGATGTAGCGACCCGGCACGGACAGGGGGACGTTGTGCCCGGGGAAGAAATAAAGCCTCACCTTCCCCCGCAGTGACCGCAGGGCCGCCGACTTCAGGACGAGGTCGCCAACCCCCATCGGGCCATACCCGACGAAGGTCGGCACGATATTCGGATGAGAGAACTGTTCGAGGAACCCCTCCTTGTGCAGGGCGGGGACGATCGTGTGGATCTCCCCGACGCCGGCGTTCCCCGCGAATGCCGCCAAAAGGTTCTCGTAGACGCGCCCGACCCCGGAGCAGCGATAGAACATCCCGTCCAGATAGATGCTCACGATGCGGCCCCACCGCAAAGCCGCCGGAAAAACGGAACGGCGGCGTTCTTCATCGCCGTGCAGGAGAATTTCTCGAAGGTTCTCTTCCGGGCGTTCGTCCCGAGCCGTTCCCGAAGCGCCGCATCGGAAAGGAGCCGGTTGCACGCCTCCGCAAGACCCGCGTCGTCCCCCACGTGGAACGTAAGACCCGTTTCCCCGTCGACGTTCACGTAGGTAACCCCGCTCGGGAGATCGCTGCTGACGACGGGTTTCCCTAGAGCCATCGCCTCGATCTGGACGATCCCGAACCCCTCGAGCGTGGAGACGGACGGCAGGACGAGGGCGTCGCACCCGAGGTAGTACGGACGGAGGTCTTCCACCCTTCCGGGGAGGAGGACCTTGTCCGTCAATCCCCTTGCCGCGATCTCTTCACGAAGCGCCGTGTGGAGCGGGCCGGTACCGATGATGACGATCGTGCAAGGAATCCGATCCGCGGCCCGCAGGAGCGTTTCGAGCCCCTTGTACGGGACGAGCCGGCCGACGAAGAGGAGGAAGCCCCCTCCCATCGCCCCCCGGATCTCCCCCGCGGCCGATCGTTCCGCATCCGAAACCTCGAACCAAGGGTCGGGGATCGCGAAGGGAATGATGGCGGTGCGGCCGGCGAACCGGCGGAACGTCTCCGAACACGCCGCATGGTGGGGGGTAGCGGCGACAAACGCGTCGGTCCGGCGGAAGAGGAACTCCTCGGCCGGGCGGAACAGCGCGTAGATCGCCCTTTTCCACCGCTCCTCCAGCAGCACGTCCGCATGGTGCCAGACGACGATCTTCTCGCGCTTTCGCCTGAAAAGGAGCGACAGCACGAGTGCCGCCACCGCCAGCGGATTCGGGTAATGGAGCAGGATCGCGTGGAACCGGCGCCGCTTCCGGAGACGGTGCAGGACCGATGGGAGCGAAGGGAGGACGGGAGCGAGAAGGATCGTGCCGTGTTCACGCAGATAATGGACCGTGACGCCGCCGGACTTCTCGACGCGGGTCGGGCCCGCTTTCGATGCGACGAGGCAGTAATTGTCGAGCTCGCCGGCCGTCGCCTCGGCGAAACTCTTCACGGCCACTTCCATTCCCCCGGGTTCCGGGGGGAAATATTTTCCAAGGTGGAGGATCTCCATCGGCCCGGTCTTCGAGGAGATCAGTGGGGCGGAGCGCCCTGCCCCTGCTCGAGCTGCGTCAGGCGGCTGCGCAGGTACGGATCGTCCACCTCTTCCAAGGCTCTCCGCAGGCTTTGGATCGCCCCCGGGCGATCACCCATGACCAGATACATGTTCGCCATCGTCTGGTACGCCGTCACCGGAGAGATCCCGAGAAACATGTAATGGTACGCTTCATTGATGATGTGGCGCGGAAGAACCCCCTTCGGTATCTCGTGTTCCTTGATGTATCCGCGCAATTCCGGCGTGTTGCGGACGAAAATGACGAACAGGCCGTCGGAGAAGACGAGCGCCCAGTCCGGGTCGTTCGCGAGGATCGGCACGATGGGAAGGATCATCCCCGACGAGTCCATCGATTTGAGCACGAAACAGGTGATCCCGTACTTGTCGACGACCCGCTCCCATCCCGCCATCCCCCCGGTGACCGACTGGTGCTCCATGAACACCTGCTGGTTGTACGTCCGGCCGTCGATGAACGTCAGGGCGCCCGGGTAAAGCTGCCAGTCGAGGAACCCGCCGATGTCGAAGAAGTTGAACATCTTCCCCTGGACGGGATTCCGTCGCAGGAACTCCGCCGCCTTGAAGGAGAATTTGTGCTCCGTGATCCCCACCCCGTACTCGAGCTGGGAGAAAGAGAACGCCAGCGTCGTCCCGCCGAAGGCGACGAGGCAGAGGACGACGACGCCGACGATGGCCGCGTAGCCCGCGGCGAAGCGCGGAACGGGATCGGGCCGAACGGAGACCACCGCCGGTTGAGGACCCTTTTTCCCCTTATGCCTCCGTTTCTCTTCCGTCGCCTCCGGCTTGCGCGTCACCTTGGCGGAGAACCATCCCGCCGCCGCCGACAGGAACCCGGTCAGATGAAGCGACGCACCCGGGCAGAGGAAGAGACCCATCATCGACACGGCCCGCGCCGAGTCCCACGCCCCCTTGAACGCGATGGCGAACAGGAAGAGGTCGAGAAGATAGATGCGACGCCCCGCCAGTCCCAGGCAGAGCGATACCACGGCAAAGACGGCGGCGGCCTTGTAGTACATGAAGAACCCCGTCCCCTTCACAGGGGTCAACTCCGAGATCGACATCAGGATGGTATTGGCCCCCGTGCCCGCCCCACGGGAGATCATGTGGAGCGGCGCAAGCAGCCAACCGTAGCCGTGCGGGTTCAGGCCGGAGAGCAGAAGACCCGCAAGCCCCGTGACCACGGGCGGGATGACCCACTTCCGCAACCTCGCCCATTGGAACTCCTTCCTCCACGCGGCTCGCAACAGAGCGTCGGCGAAGAACGCCCCGTACAGGCCGAACGCCATCAGGTACGTCGGGTGGCTGTTCGCCCAAACGAGGATCATGGGCGGGAAAAGGAAGATCAGTTTCCTGCGGCTCCCGAAGTAATACTCGCTCAGGAGGAAGATCGTCATCGCCGTGAACAGGTACGTGAAGATCTCGGGCCGGGGCTGGATGCGGATCCGCAGGAACCCCGAGAACGCGAAGATGGCAAGGACGGCGAGGAGAGGGTGCGCCCCGCGAAGCACCATGGCCCGGTAAAGGAAATAGTAGATCCCGAGGACCACCGCCCAAACGAGAAACGAAACCCCGTACTCCCCCGCCGCGGCGTACACAAGGTACAGCACCGCCTCGAATCCCCATTCTCCCCCGCTGCCGTTCTCCATCCCGAGGGAGGGATAGTTCCAATGCTCGCGGGTCGGGATGTCGAACTTCTGGACGATATGCCGCCCCAGTGCGATGTGCGTCCCGAAGTCGCTCGTGAAGATCTTGGTGAGCATCGGGAGGGTGATGAGAAAGAGAAGCGTGAAAGCGACGATATTCCGGTCCTTCGGGGTCAGGTTCCACCACGGGCGGGCGGGTGCGATCGTCGCGGCCGGTCCGGCCATCTACTTCCCCTTTCCCTTCACTTGTCCGTTCTTCCACTCCGCCAGGGTCGCCTTCACGTCCTTCCCCTTGTGGCACCGCGCGCACGCCTGTTCGACGGTGAGCGTCTCCCCGTGCTTGATCCGCGTGAAGTGGAAGTCGTGGTTATCGGCCTTTTTCCCCGCCACGTCCTTCTCCTCGTGGCACTCCGCGCACGGCAACTCGGGACCGGAGAAGTCGAACTTGTGGTCGTGGATGCTGTACCGCCCGCCGCCGTCCGTCACCTGCGGCGTGTGGCAGTCCACGCACTGCACCGACTGCGGGTCGTGCCGGGAGTGGAGGGAGGAGACCTTGTGGATCTTCCCGTGGCACGTGCCGCAATACTCGTCCTTGCCCATCTGGCGGTCGGTCTTGACCGATACCCCGCGGTCGAAGCCGCACACGTCGCACGCCCGGGCGGTCGAGTAGAACTTCGACTGCCAGTAGAGGAACATCCGGTGGCGTTCCCGGTAGTCCATCGTGCCCCAGTACCATTTCTTCGACTTCGGCTTGGGGGCGAAGAAATCGGTGAAATAGTCCTCGAGGTCCTCCCCCGGGCGGTACCCCGCCGGAAACGGGAACTGGCCGCCGTAGCGGGTGTCCTTGCCGTCCGTGTGGCACGCCTCGCAGATCATGTCCCGGCGGTCCTTGGAAAGCTTCGACGGGTTCACGATGTCCCCCGCCGCGTTGCCGCGGGCATGTTTCTCTCCCGGGCCGTGGCACGCCTCGCAGCCGATCGACGGTTCGTGGAACGACTTCGTAGCCGGGTCGAACCCGGTGGTGTGGCACCCGTCGCAGAAGACCGCGTACGGCTGCTGGCGCCAGTTGAAGATCGAGTACGGCTCCCAGTCGCCGCTCACCAGGTTCCAGTACTTGGGAAGGACGTAGTAGTCGTTGTCGATGAAGGCCAGGTATTTCTGGATCCAGTGGCTGCCGATCGTCCACCGGATATCCTCTCGCGTGAAGGGAACTCCGGAATAATCCTTCGCCGCCACCGCGTCGGGGTTTTTCGTCGCGTCCCGGAGCATGTTCGCGTGGGGGGTCTTCCGCCACTGCTCGTAGACCTCCTCGTGGCACTCCTTGCAGCGGTCCGAACCGACGAACCCTTTCGCTCCGGGACCGAACGCAAGCGCGCCACTCCCCGCAAACAGCAGTACCGTCAAGGCGGGGAGGATTCCTCGTAGTCGGAACATGGAGAGGCCCTTAACGGAAGAAGGTCCGGAGGACCTCGGAGACCCGTTCATCGGGCGCGTATCCTCCCTTCTTGTGGAGGATCACGCCGCCCGCGTCGACGACGACGAGAGAGGGGGTGTAGTGGAATCCGAAGACCCGAGGCAGGGAGAACTTCGGGTCGAGGAGGTACTTCACGCGGAACCGATTCGACTGCTGATAGGGCCCCACCGTCTGGGCCCCCCGCAAGTCGACCGCCACGGCCCAGGCATCGACCTTGCCCGGATGTTTCGAGACGAACTCGTGGATCTCGCGGATCTCGTCGTAGCAGGCGGAGCACGCGGTGGTCATGAAGAAGATCACGGTGAGCGGCGCCTTGCCGCGGATGTCCTTGCGGAAGGAGACCGGCCGGCCGTCGAGCCCGGAGAGGGAGAACTCGGGGACCGGCTGCCCCACCTTGGCCGACGACTCCGCGGCGGGAGCTTGGGAGGCGATCGCAAGCGGGAGGATTGCGAGCAGGGGGAGAAAGCGGCGAATCATTTCCCCTTCCCCATCTCCTTTACAAGGTCATCGAGAACGAAAGGCATCTCGTCCTCACCCGGCGGGAAATCCCCTACGTGGGAGTACCGTACGACACCCTTGTGGTCGATCACCACCTTGAGCGGGATGGGGCCGGCCAGCCCGTAGAGCTTCGTCGCCACGGACAGGTCGGCGTCGAGCAGGACGGGATAGGTCAGCCTCTTCTCTCTGACGATCTTCTTGATATCGTTGACGTTCCCGGAAGGAAGGACGATGGAAAGCAGTTCGAACCCCTTCGGTTTCCACTCGGCGTGCAGCTTGACGAGGTTCGGCATCTCCCGTTTGCAGATGTCGCACCAGGTCGCCCAGAACTCGAGCATGACGACATTTTTTCCGGCGAACTCGGACAAGGTGACCGTTTTCCCGGTCATCACGTCCTTGAGCCGGAAATCCGGGGCCTTGTCCCCGACTTTCAGGCGCATCGCGGAGTCGGCCGCCGCCGGGACCGGCGAAACGGCGAGCCCCACGGCAAGCAGAAACAAGAGAATCACCAACGGCACTCTGGATGCGAATCTCATCACCCTGCCCCCCAGGAGAGAGAAATCTTAGTGGTCTATGACGACCGGTTTCTTCCACCCCTGCACCGTATCATAAGCCCATTTCCCGGGCTTGTCAGCGTGGCATTTCGCGCACCGGTTCTGGATCTCCGTGTCCCAGCACCCTTGCGGGTGGATGAGGAAGTAGCCGTAGGAGTGGACGTTGTTCTCCTTGCTTTCATTCACGTCCGGATCCTTCTGCTGGTGGCAGTCGGAGCAGCCGGCGCTCGCCGGCGCCTTGTGGCGGGTGTGCTGCGACAGCTGCTTCTCGTCGTACTCGTGGCAGCTCATGCAGATCGCGTCGACGCTGATCTGTTGGCCCTGCGGCTTCACGTTCTGGTGGATGCCGCACACCTCGCACCGCGAGCGGGACTGCGACTCCCGGTCGGACTTCCACTTGTCCCAGAGACGGTGGATCGCGTCGCGACTGCTTTCCCCCTCGTTCTTTTCGAGCGGGTTGTAGAACTTCCCGAGGTCCTCCCCGGGACGCCACCCGAGCGGGAAGAAATATTCCCCGGAAAGGTCCTTTCCGCGGACGTGGCAGGAGGAACAGATCTCCTCCGAACGGTCCTCGGAGAGCCGTTTCGGGTTCACGATGTTTCCCTTCCCCGGCTTCGCGGCGTGGGCGGCTCCGGCGCCGTGGCACGACTCGCACCCCACGGCATGCTCGACGACACCCTTCGTCTTCGGGTCGAACCCGACGGAGTGGCAGCCGATGCAATATTTCGAGTAGGGGCGCTTCTGCCAGCCGTACGTGCTATAGGGGCGCCACTTCTTGCTCTGGACCGACCAGAGGCGGGGGAGGATGTAGTAATCGTCTTCGATCTTCGTCAGGTACCGCTGGTCCCAGTGGCCGCCGATCGTGAACCAGACGTCTTCCTTATTGAACGGCACGTCCGGGTCCGACATGTCGGCCATGATCACGGTGGGGTCCTTTTTCGCATCCCCCACAACCGTACTGTGGAACGTCTTCACCCACCCCTTGTACTGGATCTGGTGGCAGGAGATGCACTTCCCGGAGCCGGTGAACCGGCCCGCGTCGCGGGGCGGCCGGCTGACCTCCTGTGCCATCACATAGCCGGCCAAGGCGGCCAGCGCCAGGAGGGACGCAAAGACGAGTCGAGTCAATCCGCCGGGCTTGGACATTCTACTTCACGGCCCCGAGAAGTTTCTCGATCCGGGATTCGATCTCCTTCTCGTCCCCCTCCGCATACCCTTCGTGCTGGTAGGCGACCTTCCCGCCGTCGTCGATCACCAGCGTCAGGGGAGTCGTCGTCACGCGGAAGGCATCCATGATCGTGAAATCGGTATCAGGCAGGAGGCGATAGGAGACGGACAAGCTCATCTTCTTCATAATGCCGATCAGGACGTCCGCCCCCGCTCCGTCGACGTTGACCCCGTAAACGGAAAGGCCGCGATCCCGCAATTTCCTGTAGATATTGTCCAGTTTGGGCATCTCCTCGAGGCATGACCCGCACCGGATCCCCCAGAAATTTACCACCTCGGCCTTCCCCCGGCTCCGGGCCGGGATATGTATCTCCGCCCCGTCGAAATCTTTCCCATGAACCTCCGGACACGGCTTTCCGGCAAAGGACGCGTCGCCGCCCAGAGAGCTCGCCAGGGCGTCCCCCCCGCCGAGGAAAGCGCAAGTCAAGGCAACCGCGAAAGCGTTCCGGGACAGACGTATGAACTTTTCGGCAAGAGTTCCGTCCACGCGATCCCCTCCTCAGCCCGGTTTCGAGTTCTGGTAGTAAATCTGGACGATCCTGAATTTTCCTTTTGATCCGGGCGGTTCCATTACGATGAAGTTCGCGGAACGAGTTCCGGCGACGTTTATGACCGTCACCATGAAGCTCCCGTCGTCCTGCGGCGCCGCCTGGCGGACCTCTTTTTCCCCGTCCCCCCAGTAGGCCTTGTCCCTCTCCGCCAAGGATCGTGCGAACCGGTCCTTGAATTCGGCGCAGACCGCCTTCGTCTTCCCGACGTCGATGCGCTCCCCCTCATAGACGGGGAAGAGCGACTCCAGATTCACGGCCTGGAGCACCGATTCCTGATTGCCGTTCTTCACGCCCTTCAGGAACCCGGACACGGCGTCCTCGGGACGGGGCTTCTTTGCGCATGCCCCTGCCGCGAGGAGGCCGGCGGCGACCGCGGCCAGCACGATCGCGGACAGGAATTTCGTTTTTCCGTCGATGCCCATGGTCTCATCGTCTCCCTTACCAGTTATGTGCGCTCTTCACGAGCTCCGTGTGGCAATCCACGCAGGTCAGGCCGTCCGACAGGTCGCCCGGCTCGCCGGGCCCCCAGTACCAGCTCGGGTTCTTGTAGCCGCCCGCCTCCGGCGCCGTATAATCGAGCACCCCCGTCGCGTGGTGCGAGTTCCGCTCCATGCCGGGACCCTCCGGGAGGTGGCACACGTCGCAGATTCGTTTTTTCCCGAGGGTATTTCTGCGTATCATTCGTTGCCCTTCCACTCCTCCATGCGTGACGTGACAAGTAGTGCACAGGAGCGCCCGGTCTTTTCCAACAGGCCAATCCGACGGGATGGATATCGACAGGTGTTGCCGTATGTCCATTCCCCAGTATTTTATGGATATTTCGTATGGGGGCAGCGATTCGGAGAAAACGGGATGGTAGTAGGGTGTCCCCCCCGGGTTCGCGGGATTCTCTTCCAGGCAGTGGCAGCCGAGACACAGGGGATTCGAGGAATTCTCCGCATCGCTCGCGGGGAGGACGAGGAGATCCGGGTCCGGCATGTGCGCGCTGTGGCAGGTGTTGCAACCGATGAGCAGCCCCGCGCCGGCATCCTCTGGCGAATCCGCGAGATGTCCGCCCGTCCGCCAGTGGCTCGCGGGGGAGGCAAGCTCCTGCGGACGCAGGACCGGGACCTGGAGCGCCGCCGCCATCGACCCGCGGAAGACCCGTTCGAGGACGTCCGGTCCGCGGACCTTGTCGTGCCCGGAATATGTCATCGGCATGCCCACGGGGTGCGCGCCGTTCCGCGGCCCGCCGTCGGTGACCATCGTGTACCGTCCCTTCCCTTGAAAATCGCTCCCCGAATGGCACCGCATGCACAGGTCGTCCATAGGCAACTGCAGAAACGGCGGATACCGGTTGCTGGGGACGTTGTGGCACGACGAGCACTGGAGGCGGGACGCTTCCTGCGACCCGACGAAGGGAAGCTCGCCCCGCTTCAGGTTCTCGGCCGACTCGATCCCCGATCGGGACACGCTCGCGATCCGGAGCCCGTGGGACTTGAGAAGGACGCTGATGCCGACCTCGCCAGCCGGGGATTCGATGACCCCGCCCGGGAACGCCATCCCGTCGTGGCAGAACGTGAAGCAGAAGTTTCCGACGACCCCGATCCCCATGTCCGGCGCCGCCCGGTTGAAGAGATAGTCGGGCGCCTCGGCGCGGTGCGGCCGGTGGCAGAACCCGCACTCGCCGTATCCCGACTTCACGTACATCCCGATGTCGTGGTGCGTTCCCGCGATCTCTCCCGTATGCGCCGCGCGGGCAAGGAGGCAAAGGCCGAGGAGCGCCGCGGCGATCGGAAACGCCCGACCATCAATCATTCAATTTGTGGCAACTGTCGCAAAGAGGGCTGGAGTCGGTCACCAGCTTGCTGACCGGCGGCACCGAGCTGTCGATGTCGTACTGGCGGTCGAGGCCGGTCGTGCTCGCCCCGAGAACCGGTCCTCCCGACGTTGAAGGGGCCTTGCTGTACCCACGCTTGAGGACCCTCGCCCCCGCCGCCTTGATGCCGTCGTGCGCGACGTGGCAGCTGCGGCACGAGACCGCATCGACGGCCGGGTAGGTGACTCCGCTCCCGGCGAGGGGGACGGACCGCGTGGAGGAGGTCGACAGGACGGCGCCCGTCGTGCTATTGACGTCCCCCGTGTGGTGCTGGAACTTCGACGGGTCGAACCCCAACGAGAGCCCGTGGCACCCCTCGCACAGGATGCCGGTCGTCGTCTCCTCGGCGTCCCACGCGAGAAGCTTCTTGTTCCCCTTCCCCTCCGGGATGGGCGTCGATCCGGGGACATTGACGACGATGTTGTGGCACGACTCGCAGATCATCTCCCCCGCCACGCCCGTGACCGAGACGCCGGCCCCCAAGCTGCCGTATTTCGAAAATCCGTACGAGTAGTTCAGGTTCGTGTTGTCGGTCCCCCAGCGGTCCAGCTTCTCCCAAGCGACATCGACGTTATAGACGTTGTTGGTCGACTTCCCCGCCCGGTAGGTGAAATGGGTCCCCTGGAATGCCGGGTCGTTGACGAGGGGCGGACCGGCTTTTTCGGCGGTGCGGGCGGACGGGTTCCCCGTATGGCAGTCGACGCACATTGCGGACATCTCGTTGTTCTGGTACTGGTTCCCGTACGCCGTGGCGACCGGCAGCCCGAGGTGGCCGGGGCCGGTCCCCGCGGAAACCGGGAGGGCGCCCGCCAAAGCGACGATCGCCCCCGCGAGGAGGACACGCAACTTGTGAAAACCGGTCACCATCCGCTTCGGCCCCGCACTCCCGTCGTCATAGCATCTTATACATCCCATCGGGCGTCCAGGTTTCAACAATAATCCGGGAAAAAACCCCCGCGGCCCGGGGCGAACCCGCCCCGGGCCGCGTGGGGATTTGGAACCGGTTCCCGTCTTACCGCGGCGATCCGGCCGATCCTACAGTTTCGAGAAGAGCTCTTCGAGATCACCTTGGCCGATGCCGCCCAGGATCTTCCGGGCGATCTTGCCGTCCTTATCGAGGATGATCGTCGCCGGCGTCACGCGCACGCCGATGGAGGTCGGCACGGTGAAGTCCGGGTCGAGCAGGATGGGGAACTGGATCTTGTAGGCGCTCTTGTACTGCGTGAGCCGCGCGGGCTCGATGTCGACGCCGATCGCGGCCACGTTCACCTTGTCCTTGATATTGTCGTACATCGCGTTGATCGCCTTCATCTCGTCGCGGCACTGGGTGCACGAGCTCTGCATGAAGACGAGGACCGTCTTCTTCCCCGCCAACGATGCCAGGGTCACGTTGGGACCATCGACCTGCTTGAGGTCGAACGGCTTGAGCGCCTGCCCGACCTCCTTCCCGAACTGCGGCGCTTCCTCCGCGCCCGCCAGCAGCGGCAGTGCGAGGACCATCGCCATCGCGAACATCAGGAATTTCTTCGTCATTGAGCACTCCTCTCGAATTTACTCGCCGGGGGGCACGGAACGCAAGGCCCCGGCCCCCCAGCGTCGCAACGTCTTTATATCTTATTTGTACCCGTTGTGGCAACCGTCGCACAGGTTCGACTCGTTGCCGACGAGCTTCGTGACCGCGGACTCCTTGGCGCCACGGTCGAACTGGCGCTGGATTCCGTAGTTCACATCGGTCGTGGTGGTGGTCCCGGTGCCGGCGAGGGCCGTGCCGTTCCCGGACTTGAGGATCAACCCGCCCGTGATCGTCTGGGCATTGTGCGCCCGGTGGCAGTTCGCGCAAGTGATGTTGCTTGAATTGGCGGCGGCGAAGTCGATGTCGCCGGCGGTCAGCGCATCGCTTCGAATGTAGTTCGCGTAGGAGGTAGGCTCCACCGCGTTCCCCATCTGCACCGAGGCGACGGCGCCCCAGGCCCACGCCTTGCCCCACAGCCGGCCGGTTAAGGCCAGGGTCGCGTTGATCGGGTCGCCGCTCACGACGTGGTGGTCACGCCCCACGCCCTGGTTGTTCAGGAAGTTCCCGCCGTCGTTGTTCCCGGCGGTCGCGGTCGCCTTCATCTTCGCGTGGCACCCCTCGCAAAGATATGCGGAAGAAGCGTCCAGGTTGTTCGTCGTCCAGGCGAGGAGCTTCCGGCTTCCGGCTGCGGCGGGAAGTCCTGTTCCCTTCGGGACGTTGATCCGGATGTTGTGGCACGACTCGCAGATGATCCCGTAATCCCCGGCCGTGATCGGCGTCGGGGCGGCGGCGCCGTATGCCGGCACCGACACGTACGTGGCGTTCGACCACTTCGAGAACGCTCCGGAGAAGTTGGCATCGGTGGAGACGCCCCATGCGCTCACCTTCATGTACTTCCCGTTCTTGTATTGGGCGGCGACCCACCGGTCGTCGGACCAGCCGCCGCCGGAGTGGGCGAGGGCCGGGGTTTCCATAACGTAGTGCGACCCGTTGACGTCCGTCCGGGTCGGGGCGTATGAGTTGGCGAAGGTCGGGCTCGTCCGCGTGGCCGGGTTTCTCGAGTGGCAGTCCACGCACATGGCGGACGCCTCGTTGTTCGCGATGCCGGTCTGGCCGTACGCATTGGCGAGCGGAAGCCCCGGCGAGGCCGGGTTGATCGCCGCGTGGGCGGTCGCCCCCAGGAGAAGAACTCCCGAGGAAAAAGCCGCAAGAGCATGTAAAATTTTCATCGATTCTCCCTCCTACCAGTTGTGTGCGGTCTGATTGAATACGTGGCAGTCGTGGCACGCGAGGCCGTCGGCCAAGTTTCCGAACTGGGCGGCCGTCCAGCTCGGGTTGGTGAAGCCGTACGGAGTGGCCGTGAAGTCCGCCGTGCCGGTCAGGTGGTGCGCGTTCCGCGCGGTGCCCGCGCCTTCGCCGCCCTGGTGGCAGCCGGCGCAGACGGGAGCTCCCGCGGCCTGGCCCAGGTTCCGGATCGCCATCTGCCCGCCCGTTGCGGCACTCGGATGGACGTCGTGGCAGGTGGAACAGGTGATCGCGTCTTGGCCCGCGCCGGTGCCGGGGTTGCCGGTGACGGCGCCCGTGGGCCAGGTCGTGTTGATCACGATCGCCCAGGTGCCGGTCTGGCCCCAATACGTCGTCGTGTGCTCGTACGGCCTTACCGCCTCGCCGTTCGCGGGGTGGTAGTAGGCCGTGGTGCCGGGGTTGTTCGGGGTGGCGGCGGCGCCGTGGCAGGTGATGCACAGCGGAGCGGTCACGCTTCCCGCGACCGGGTTGTACTGCCCGTTTTCCGCGGTGATGAGGAGCTGGTTGTTGAGGGCCGAGGGCATGTGCGCGCTGTGGCAGGTGTAGCAGCCGATGTTGCCGCCCGTCGTCCCGGGGTCGGCGTTCGCCGCGGCGAAGTCGCCGAGGTGCCCGCCCGTGTCATAATGGGTGGCCGGGGCGTTGAGCGCGGTACTGTTCGCCGTGGGGGTGTCGAGCACCGACCCCTTGAGCGAGATCGTACGGCCGTTCCGGCCGAGTGTGTTGCGCCCCGCCGCGCCGGTGGCGTTCAGGGGGAGCTCGATCACGTGTCCGCCCTGCTCGGCCCGGACGGAAGTGATGAGGGCGTAGCGGAGAAACGGCGCGGTTGCGGCGCCCGCGTGACACGTCGTGCAGAGGGTGTCGCCCGGAGTGAACGTGGAAACGTCGTTGTCCGAGATCGACTTATTCAGGAACGGAGCGAACGTGTTGGAGTGCACGTTGTGGCACGAGGTGCATTCCATCCTGTCCGTGGGGAAGGCGCTCGTGTGCGGGAAGTTGGAGCCGGAGACGCTCGCGTTCAGGTCCGGCGCCGGGATGGACAACGACATCCCGTGCGACGTGGAGAGGACGGTGATCCCAAGGGTCTGCGTCCCTGTGGGTAGGCCGTTCCCCGCCGGATCCCCCTTGAAGGGTCCGAGGGGAGCGAGGCCACCGGTCCCGGCGCCCGCGATCCCGCCGGCGCTGTGGCACCTGTTATAGCACAGGTTCCCGACCGTGCCGAGGCCCTGGTCGGTCACGTTTGCGTCCTTGATTCCATGGCAGTAGTAGCAGACGAACGCCTGCCCGCCGCCGATGTACACGGACATGTCGTGGTGGGTGTTGTTCACGGCCGCTCCCGCCGAGGCGGGAAGAAGCGCGACGGCCAGTACCGCGGCAAGCCAAAACATCTTTTGCCTCATTTTACCCTCCTTGAAGAATTGTCGTTTTTGCCGAAAGCCATTTTTTCCCTCTCTCTTGCCGCCGTGCCGATCTCCCCGACGTCACCTCCTTCCGGATTGCCTACTGCTCCTGGAACACGTTGACCCGCATGAGCCCCTTTTCCGCCGTGTAGATGCGCTTGCGCTTCTGGTCGAACGCGATCCCGCCGTAGGAGCCCATCTCGAACTCCTTCTTCTTGTCGTCGGTGTAGACGAAGAGGAGGTCGCCCGTCTTTTTGTCGAACGCCTGGAGCCGGACGTTGGCGCCGTCCATCACCGCGACGTCGCCCGCCGCGTCGATTCCGATCCCCTTTGGAATGCCCAACCTCCCGAGGAGGACCCCCGGGCCGCCGATCATCTTCAGCATCTTCCCGGTCTTGTCGAACTGCGTCACGCGCTGGTTGGCCGCCTCGACCATGAAGATGTCCCCGGTCTGCCGGTCCACGGTGAGGAAGGTCGGGACGAGGAAGTTCTGCTCGGACTGCACCTTCACGCGCGGCTTGCCGATCCGTTTGACCTCTTTCCCCTCCTTGTCGTAGGCGATCATCTGGTAGAACGTGCTGTCGGTCACCCAGATCGTCCCGTCGACGCCGACCGCCACGTCGAACGGCTGGGGGTTAAGCAGCTTGTCGTCCCCGGTGAGCTCCTCGTCGGCCGGCTTCGCGACCGTGATCGTCTGGAGGAGGTTCCCCTCCTTGTCGAACACACGGACGAACTGCGTGCCGTAATACGCCACGTAGACGCGGCCGTCGGGGCCGACGTCCAGACCCCAGGGAACCCCCCACGCCCCCGCCTCCTTGTCGGAAGGGGGCTGGCCGAGCCCTCCCGTGTAGTTGAAGTCGGCGTCGAAGATCTGGACCCGCCGCGTGTCGTCGGACACGTACGTGGAACCGTCCGGCCCGACCGCCACGTCGGTCGGCCCCTTCATCTCGTACCCCTTCTCCCCGTAGATGTTCTTCAGGCGCTTGACGACCTTGGGGACGAGCGGGTAGACCTTCGCCTCGGCCTTCGTCTTCTCCTCGACGAACGTCGCCTTCCAGGCCGCGGACCGGGGCGATTCGACGGAGGAAGCGTCGACGGCCGACGCCTGGTAGTAGTAGTCCGTTCCCGGTTTCACCTTGCGGTCGGTGTATTTCACGTCCTGCATGGACCCAAGGAGGACGAACGGCCCATCGGGCTTCTCGCCGCGGTATACGTTGTAGAAAGCGGCCTTCTGGACCATCCCCCAGCGGACGTGCAGCGCGCCGTCCGTCTGTAGCGTCCCCTCGAACTTCGGGGCCGGGAGCCGCTCGACCCCCTTGACGACGCCGGGCGCGGAGGGATCGCCCTCCTTCCCTCCCACGACCGCGCGGACGGTGTAGTAGAAGGTCTTGTCCGCAGGCACGTTCGCCTCCATGTGGTTGTTCATCGGCGACTCGGCGAGCACGGACCCCGGCAACGCCGGATCGGTCGACTTGTACACCTTGTACGACGTAGCCCCCGGGACCGGCGCCCACATGAGCATCACGTTCGGACCCGCCTTAAGAGGGAATCCCTGCATCCAGGACGGCCCCGCCCCCAAGGCATCCCCGGCGCCCATTCCCACGGTCAATACCGCCAAAGCACACCACCCCCAGATCCGCAGCCTCATTTCCCCTCCCCCTTTACCCCCGTGTTGTCGGTTCCCGTCCCGAGGACGGCGTCCACGTTCGTCTTGACCCATTCGACCTTGTGGTCCTTCCCCGCCTGCTCCATGAAACCCTTGATGGCCGCCTCCCGCTTCCGCGCCACGATCCGCGGGGAGATGGCCTCGCGGCGGATCTTGCCGTATTCCGCCACCCCGGCGGGCTGGCGCCCCGTCAGCCGGAAGACGAGGTACCGCTCCTTCGGGGTCGTCACCTTGACCGCGGGGCTCGTGTCCCCATCCTTCATTCCGGGAATCAGCGCCTTCATCTCGTCGAGAAGTTTCTCCACCGGGAAGTAGCCGATGTCCCCTCCCGACTTCTTGAGCTCGGCGTCGTCGGAGAGCTTCCCCACGACTTCCGCGAACGGCGTCCCCTTGTTCAGCATCGCGAGGGCGTCGGCCGCCCGCTTCTCGTTCCTGACCTCGACGACGCTCAGCCTCACGAGCTCGGGGATCTTGAACTCGTCCGGGTGCGTGTCGTAGTAGGCGCGGTAGTCCGCCTCCTCCACTTTTACGCCGCGGGAGATCTCTTCGATCAGGAGCCGGGCGAGCGCGTTGCGGGAGAACCACTTGAGCTGCTTCGTCGCCGCGGGGTCGGCTTCGAGCCCGAGATTGCGCGCCTCCCGCGAGACGAGGACCTCGTTCAGGTACTTGTCGGTCATCCGGGCAAGATCTCCCGCCGAGTGGAACGTCGGCGCGCCGAACGTGAGAAGCGACGCGTAGGGGATCGGCTCCTTCCCTATCCAGGCGACCGGGATCTTCTCCATCATGGCGGGAGACATCCCACCGGGCTTTCCTTTCCCGATCCGGTCAAGGTTCCGCCCGTCGAGCCGCGCCTTGTGGAGTTTCCTGAGGCGGGCGACGAACTCGTCGTACGCCTCGCGCTCCTTTTCGAGCTTGATGCGGTCCTTGAGCGATTCGGCCGTTCGCTTCGCCTGGTCCTCGGGGGTCATGATGTCGGTGACCCTGACCACCATGTAGCCGATCCGGGTCTTGAAGACCTTGGAGAACTCCCCCTTGTTGAGCGTCCGGAAATACTCCTGCTCGGACTTCAGGAAGAGGTCCTCCGTGCCCATCGCGACGTACCCGAGGTCGCCGCCCCGGGCTTGCGTGATCCCCTCGGACGACGCCTTGATGATCGCCCCGAAATCCTCGCCCTCCCGGGCGCGGCGCAACGCGTCGTATGTGCGCGCCTCGTTGTCGGAGACATACGCTTGGATCTGAACCCGCAACGGCTGGGGGAAGATGTATTTCCCGAAGTCCTTCTCCGTAACCCCGACCTTGTTCGAGATCTCCTTCTCGACGTAAATGGGGGGAAGGATCTTCGCCTCGATGAGGGCGATCTTGGCCTTGTAGGCGTCGGTGTTGTCCAGTCCCCTGGCGACAGCTTCGACCCCGAACAGGGTGTCGTTGAGCATCGACGTCATCTGCCGGCCCCTCTCCTTGCCGGAGGTGATCCGGTCGACGGGGGTACCGGCCACGATCGAGCAGTAATCCTTGAAATCACCGAAGGTTAAAGATTTTTCATCGATGCGCACGAGAACGTCGTTGTCCGTGAGCATTTTCGCGGGCTTCGGCCCCCGTGCGCCACATGACGCAACGAGCAGGGCCAGGAGAACCACCAAGATTACACATATTTCGTTTGGTTTACGCATAGATACTTATTCCCCCCCCTTTGGTCTAAAATATAAATGCACATATCATACCAGAAGCACCTTATTTTTAATTCAATTGTATTGGACAAAATACAACGAACTATCAAGGGTTTGAGAAAAATCAGAACAGACAGGCAACCCCGCTTTTCCGCATTCCGCCTGCGGGGTGCGCATTATCCCCCACTCCGTTCCTGGTCACGTTACTCCGAACTTCTTCATCCGGTACCGGAGGGCGTCCCGGGGGAGGCCGAGCATCTCCGCCGCTTTCGTCTGGTTCCCCTGGGTCGCTTCCAGCGCCTGGCGCAGGAAGCCCTGCTCGACGTCCTCGAGGACGATCCCCCCCGCGGGGAGGCGGAAGGCGTGCCCCCCCGGGTAGGGGACGCCAGGCCCGTCGACTCCAGAGACGCCGGGCCCCGCACCCTCCGCTACGACTCCGAAATCGCGTACTTTCCCGGGCGCTTCGCCGACAAGAGCCGTGCCGGACATACCGGATCCCGAACCAGGAACTGATGGTTCCGCAACCGCTTCCCCGGTGACGGACACGGAGGCAAGAGCGGCATCGGTCAGGGGAATGCCGACACCTCCCCCACCGGTCGGTACGGGAAGGTCGAGGCGGTCGACGACGTCGCCCGCCCCGAGGATCAGCGCGCGCTCGATGATGTTGCGCATCTCCCGGACGTTCCCCGGCCAGCCATACACCGTCATCTGGCGCTTCGAGAGGTCGGAGAAGCCGCCCCGGGACCGCCGGATGTCGCTGCATAACTCGGAGAGGAAATGCTCGGCCAGCGGCCGCATGTCCTCGCGGCGCTCCCGCAGGGACGGGATGCGGATCGGGATCACGTTCAGGCGGAAGTAGAGGTCTTCGCGGAACTGTCCCGTGCGGACGAGTTCGTCGAGGTTCCGGTTCGTCGCCGCCACGATGCGGACGTCGACGGAGATGTCCCGGTGCCCGCCGACCCGGCGGAAGGCCTTGTTCT